>Ga0183097_10084_pt1 | contig 346758 bp, 338 predicted proteins | sample BioMet8_FD_128883 | JGI IMG/M metagenome (GOLD analysis project Ga0183097, IMG submission 128883) | Microbial communities from bioreactor (seeded with sewage sludge) at Lawrence Berkeley National Lab, California, USA - Biofuel... | ecosystem: Engineered > Bioreactor > Anaerobic > Unclassified ... | reverse complement strand
CACTTAAGCAGCCATCTAACGGAGATGTCGCCAAACATAGAGCTAGATAGCTGCTTAAGTGTTTCTATATTTGGCTATACCATTATATCAAGCACTGAATTTATCCACAAAATTGTTTACTGTTCGATTTGGAATAAATAATCACCAGAATAAAATGGATTATGGATTATATTTGAAATAGAGGAAGAACTGAATATAATACCTTTTCTTGAAGCAATTCCTGCGTCAGCCAACTCTCGGGAAATATCAGCAAAACATTTTCCTGCAAGATATTCTTTTACCATCAATTGAATGACTTTGGCTTCCTCCGAATTGATAGAGAATTTTTCCCCATCCCACTTGTATCCATAAATGGCAAATCCGCGAGGCTTGCCAGATTCAGCACGCTTCCGAAAGCCCCACTTTACATTTTCAGATATATTGTGTGATTCATCTTGAGCATAGGAAGCAAGAAGAGTAAGCATCAATTCTCCACTCTCACTTTTTGTGTGAATGTTTTCTTTTTCAAACCAAACATCAACATTAAGTTCTTTTAAATGCCGTATGATTTCTAAAAGGTCAAGGGTATTCCTAGCAAATCTTGAAATTGATTTCGTCAGCACAATGCTAATGTTTCCATTTTCACAGGTTTCTAATAGTTGAATGAGTCCTGGTCGATTCGAAGATGTACCGGAGATGCCATTATCATAAAATATTCCAGAATTATGCCAATTTGGATTGTCATTGATCAACTTTGTATAATATGAAATCTGAGCTTCCAAAGAATGTTCAAGGCGCTCGCTATCGAGTGAAACTCGTGCGTAAGCACATACATTTATTCTTTCTTTTGGCTTGATCAGTGTTTGGTCAATCTGGAATATCTGTTTCACGTTATCCCTCTCCTTTTCCATCAGTATTAACGCTCTGAGAAAGACCTATAGCAAGACAATTTTTCTCACTTATCAATACAATTTCAGAATGAAAGTGATCTTGAATATAGCATTCATGGCAGCAGTATTTTCGATGACTGTTTCCATAAGAAATAAAGGTCTTTCCACAACAAGCACATTGGCATTTGTAATATGCTTTCCTATTGATTTGATCCTGGTGATTTTTCCACCAAATTGATCTGCAGGTACTACTGCAGAATTGTTTTGCTCTACCGCCTTTGATTTGGTTGAGTTCTGTACCACATTGTTTGCAATAAGTTAAAGGTTCAATCATGGATTGTCTATCACGAGATTTTGAAGGGTGTAGATCATTTCGGAGACAATATGATTTCACAGTGTTAACTGAAAGGGATGAAGCATCAGCAATTTCTTTGTATGTCATCCCCGCTGTCCGCATTTTGGTTACATTTTCTTTTTGTTTGATGTTCATGACTATTCCTTTCTAATCTTTTTGGTAATACGGGCATTCATATCCATCAGCCTTCAGAATCAATCCAGGGGCCCAGGATGGTGTCTGGGACATAATTAATGTGATCTCTTCAACAGGTAATTCTTTTGGACATTCAATGATCAATTCATCATGCACATGAGCAACAATTGATCTGTCTTCCAAGTTCTTCATTGCGAAGCATAATATGTCACGGCTAATAGCCTGGGTAATGTTCTCGACAAACTTCGGACCGTAGCTATCAATGCGGTCCCATTTCTTTCCTGTGGTCACACCTAGGTAGCTGATATTGTCTCCAAGGAGTGGCATTGCATAGACAAGGTGCCGGCCAGATGGAAGTTCAATCAGTAGGAGTTTTCTTTTGCCGATAAATTTTAAGCATCCAACTTTTGTGGTGATCTCATTTCCGACTGCTTCACGAATTGCTCGATCTACGTTCCACCAGAACTGTACTATTTTTGGATTGGCTTTCCGCCAGGAATCAACCAGTGGCTGAAGCTCTCCCTCCTTCATGCCTAGATCTAAGGCACCCATGGCTTTCAATGCTCCAACGGCACCACCGTAACCACAGGCAAGCTCTGCCTGTTTTCCTTTTTGTCGCAACTCACCATTTTCTCCATGTTTGACAACTTTGCAGTGAAACATTCGACCTGCGGTCTCGCAATAGATATCGCCGTCATTGGCAAATACATCCATTCGCCATGTTTCATTGGCAAGCCAGGATAAGACACGAGCTTCAATGGCAGAGAAGTCAGAGACGATGAACTTACTTCCAGTACAGGGAATAAAGGAAGTACGGATGAGCTGGGAGAGGGTATCTGGCACCGATTCGTATAAGAGGTCAATCATGCTGTAGTCAGATGTTTTTACAAACTGTCGTGCTGCATCCAGATCAGGAATATGGTTTTGTGGTAGATTTTGTAATTGCAGCTTCTTACCAGAGAAACGTCCAGTGTGAGTAGCTCCATAGAATTGGAACATTCCACGCGCTCGACCATCTGCGCATGCAGTATCTAGCATCACCTGATATTTCTTTATGGACGATTTGGCTAGTTGCTGACGGATCTCAAGAACTCGTTTTATGTCTCCATCAGTTGTTGAAATTAATTGTGCTACATTCTTCTTTCCAAGATCATCGACTTGTAATCCATTTACTCTGAACCATTCCTTCATCTGCTGTACAGAGTTCGGGTTGTTTAAATGTGTTAGATTTTGAACTGTACTCATGAGCTGCTCATGTGATGTTTTATCCAGTTCAATTGCACTTTTTGCAAGGTCGAGATCTATCAAAATGCCACGGTCGTTGATCAGCTGATCAATGTGATATTCATGCCAGACAAACTCAGGAACAGGAAATTTTGATAGCTTCGTCATGATTTCCATTTCTGTTTCAACATCTCGTTTGTTATAGGATTTGAATACATTCCAAGCATCTGGATCATCACTAGGTAGGTTCCGTGTTCTTCCAGAATTGACTTTCGTTGACTTGCATGGAACGCAGAAATATTTGATAAGGTCTTTCCCTTCGTGCATTTTCTTTTCTGTGACATTGAGTACTTCACCAGCCTTGTCCAAGGAAAGGGGAAGTGACATATAAGCAGCCCATACCATAGAGCACCGCCAAGAAGATGGATCTAAGTAGTGCGCTTTGAGATATGTAGATAGACAAATACGCTCGAAGTTAGCATTGTGGGCCCATTTAATAACAGCATTACTCTGAATTGCCAAAATCAGATATGCTGGTAGCTTTTCACCTGATGCTAGATCAATGACTTGCACAGGGTTTCCGTCAATGGAATATCCGAATAATAAGATTTCAAAGGCAGGAGATTCTACATAACGATAGACACCACATTTTTTCAGATCTACATCGGAGTAGGTCTCGATATCAATGGATAGATTCATAGCACCTCCGGAAAATTAGAAGGGGTGGAGTTGCCACCCCTAATTGATCAGAACACTCTACGGTTCTCTTTGCGGAGTCTTTTCTCTTCTTTCCAATCAGAAATGGTTTTGAAAAGACAGGCCGTGCCGAATACTGATCCGAGTGCTAAAAGATAAGTGAGAAAACAATAAGCAATAATATCGAACATATGTGCGCCTCCTTAGTCCAGGAACGAATCGGAATCCGATCCGTCATTAGCAGGACTATCATCAACAGTGTCGAAGTCTTCATTTGCCGATGCATGGCCACCAAGGTGTTCTCCGTCTTTGATCTTCTGGATGTTGCCCAGGCCTGCAGCAATACCCTTGTTGCCATTGGAATTGAAGGCATAGAAGCTGATGGATACTCTTGCATAGACGCCAGAGTAAATTTCACTTCGTTCCAGGATAGGCTGTACATGTGCGTCTACGACTTCAGGTGCTGTAATAGAGTTTGCATTGATGAAATAGCTGTTCTTGTAAGCTTCATCTTCACGTTCTTCATCGCCATCACGGAGTGGGAGCTTCAGTGATGCCTTTGGCGGAATCTTTCCACCAAATTTTCCGATGCCTTCCTGAAGGGCAGCATCGATTGCCTTAGTTACTTTTGCGATAGTTTCCTTGTCAGTCTTTGGGATAATGATGGATACAGAATACTTTGGATTGCTACCGTTGATAGATCTTGGCTCCCATACATTTGCATAGGACAGGCGTACTATACCTGTGACGACTTTTGTTTCATTCTTATTCATAATTTATCTTTCCTCTGGTTCACATTTTGTGAACTCTTCCTTTGCTGTGGTTTTCGCATCCATAGCTGTACGTTTGTCACTTTCAGGTACTAAAGCTGGTTTTCCTGGAGGCTTGTATACCAGATTCCCAAGTACTTGATTGAAGATCTTTTTTGACATTAACTTTTCCATTTCTGTAACTGTCAGCAGGGTCTTCCGATAGATATCCTTGTAACCCGCAGCATTAGCTGCTTTTTCTACTTCTTCTTCGTCCGTGTAATGACGCATTGATCTGCTCTCGACTAGCTTGTAGCCTGGCCATGTTTTGCCATGATTGACAGCGGAATCCAACGCATACTCTTTGACATCATTTGCCCATTTGACCAAACTATCCACACGCCCTAAGACATCTACGATTTCGTTGTCATTGAGAAGTGGTGGCTCACGGAATTCATACTGTGCCAAAGCTAACTGAGCTTCTGCTCTGCATCTGCATCGATCAGCTGCTTTGCAGAACATGCACCAGGGTCCAGCCTGAAAGCTTCCTTGACCTACAAATGCAATCTTTGCGATTGGTTTTAATACTGATTCAGACCAATCCAACAGTTCATCTAATGGAATTGTCCAGGATGAGTAGTTGTCTCTCCTTGGCTGAAAGATTGTCATTTTGACGGTGCTAAAGTCATAAATGTTGATAAATCGTAGAACTGAACCTAAGGCATAAATCATGAGTTGTGTGTTATTTTCGGCGTCAACGAGAACTCCCTGACCATATTTCAAATCAATGATGTGGAGGCATTTGTCAGAAACAATTACACAGTCACTTTGTCCAGTACCATCTGGAATGTAATGAGTAAGATCAAGTGGCACCTCAGTGAAGATGGATGGGGTGATGCCTTCACTTTCAAGTGTTGCAATCTCTTCCATAATGAAATCACGGTAGGCATCAGTACAGGCTTCCATCTCATCATCGTCATAAGGAGAGACAGGACGCACAGTCTGTCGCTTCAGTGCCTTCAACACCTTATGTTCCGCCAGTGCATGAGCTGCTGTACCTTGCTTTGCAGCTTCGGTCTCCTGATCACCAAACTGTGTCTCTAACTGAGCAGATGGTGGACAATTCAACCACCTTTCTGACTTGGAAGGGGACAGGATGGCGTGTGAATTAGGACTCATGGTTGCGTTCCTCAATATCCGTTAGTAAGCTAGGAAGATCTTCCAGCTTTACTCCTGATAACTTCGTTGCACCATACTTTTTCAATAACTCTGGAATCTCATCCCGGCCTCCATTGTTGCTGAGCTGAATTGCTGCAGATCTGACTTCTTCCAAACTGACAGGCTTTGCTTTTTCATTCTGTTTGATTGGTTTTTCCGTTACCTGATCTGCCTTTGTCTCAACGGGACTTATGCATGTTTCTAGAACTTCAACGACTCCCATAATGCCGTCATACAGTTCCTTGATACCGTGTGCTGTCATTCTAAGATTTGTGACCACTGCAACCAGTTTCTTCTGATTTTCTGACTGCGTGTTTGATGCTCTTGGATCTTTTTCTTTTGCCATGATTTGGCTCCTTTTGCTAAGGGGATGACCGACCACTTCGGAGGAACTGTTTATGGGTTCCTACATATAAGCCAGTTGGAAGGTAACTTTTGCATGAAATGTTGAAATTTCTTTTACTTATTTGTAGAGAACTTCATGAGTTCCTACTTAGAAGCCACTTGAAAGCAAAATTTTGCATAAAAAAAGGGGCAGCTAAGTCACGAATGACTCAGTTGCCTCATTTGTCTTCTGGTTCCAGTGGTTTCGTTTTGAGTGCCTCATAGATACGTGATCCGGTTCCGTTGCCATCTAAAGCATGATAGGCTTCATATACCCGATCGATTTCTTTCCAGGTCTGTGTAGGTAATGATGGTGCATCCTTGTACTCCGCATAAAAATCGAACAGTTTACTATGAAGCAGACAGCGGACACCATCTCGAATGGCATCCGCTTCTGAAGTGCTTTTCTGCTGTGTTTCTCTGTACTTTCTTGATACTGCCCTGAGGTCTGCAATCAGCCAACCGGCAAGACCAGACAAGATGGCAGTAAAGAAAGGATTAAACCAGCTCATTCTGACTTATTCTCTTTCCAATTGATCAGCCGGCTGTAAAGCTCATAGAAGTAATTGGTACCACGGCTAATGGCGACTGCCGTTAAGCAGATGCCCACCCATGGGAAGTTCTCATTGATGGACAAGATCGTGAACAGATTCAACTGCAGATCAAGGACCAGTAAGAAGCTCAGTCCGAGAGAGACAAGAATCTGCCACTGGAACTTCTTATCCACAAAGACCGTCTGGCTCCAGGAGACCAGACCCTCGATGGCAATTGCTGCCACCATGTATGCTTGTAATGTATCGACCATATTTCCTCCTTATTTGACGCGAATAGACTGACCTGGATAGATCAGATTCGCATTTTCGATTCCATTGATGCTCTGTAACTTCTGCCAGGTAGTACCGTAGGCTGCCGCAATTCCAGACAAGGTGTCTCCAGACTGCACGGTGCAGTACTCAGCCACCGGTGTAGAAGCACCCATGATGCAGTTGACCTTGTTCTGCACACTTGCCGCATCATAGCCAAGAGTGGCAAGCTTTGTCCATCTCTCTTCGCCATAGACACCCGCCCAGCCATGCGAACCGTCTGTGATGTATTGCGCGATCTCATCCTCAGTCGGCTTAGGTTCCACCACCGGTGGCACCACTGGTGCTGGATCAGGCAGGACCGGTGTATCCGAAATGCCACCATATTTATCCCAGGCAATCCTGTCCCCGTAGAACACATTGCAGTCCAAGTTTTCACTGTACCCATCAAGACGGCCAACACTGGTCCACTGCCACATGCAATAGAAAGGCCAATAGGAAACATCTGGTGTTTTGCCGGCATTGGACATGTCATAGTTGGCATCCGGTTCATAATCGAGATACTTTGCTACCCAAAGACCATAGTCGCCATTCACTACAGGTGACCAGTCATAAGAATTCACCACCGATTCGGACATGTAGATGACTGGTTTTACGCCGGTCAGTCTTGCGACTTCATCAAGCCACCTCTTTGCCCATGCAACGTCCCATTTATTCTCTGCTTCCCAGTCAAGAACAGGAACGGCATGGGTGAAATAATTCTTGGTGTTCTCAACAAAGAAGTCAGCTTCTGCCACTGCATCATTCATAGGACGTGCAAAGTGATAGAAGCCGATTGGCTTATTCATTGTTAATGCTTTCTGGAAGAAGGTATCACAGCTAGGGCTAACATATCCAATTCCCTCAGTAGCTTTGATGATGACAAAATCAAAAGAAATTGCAGACAGATCTAAGTCTGCCTGCCAGTTGGAGATATCAATTCCATTCATAGTTTCCATAAAAAAGAGCCTCCTTAGCTCTCCGTTACCGTATAGGTGATTTTCATTGTTTGGGCTGCTGTCTTTGTGACAGGTGATGGAAGATTGTTGATTGTTGCAAGATATCCTGCAATCAAAGTTTCATAGAAATCGAAAAATATATAACTAGAATAACTACTATTTGGATATGGATAGAATGATAATGCGAAGAAGCCATTTATCATGATTTCACTCGTGTTCATTTGATCCTGGCCAAGTGAGCTTTTTCCGATGATAAATGAACTTTCAAATAGAGTATCATCCTCAAATAATATCCCTACCTTAGAGATTCGGGCAGTTTTAGTACGTTCGATATACTGCATTGAGCCATCCGAAGTAGTACTTGTCACTATATCTGTCATGTCTGCGTAATTAGATAGATTCAACTTTGTTAAGTAGTAAGTTGTTGCGTCTTTACGCATGAAATAGAAATAGCCATTTTTATAAAATGAGTTATGATTTCGAATGTTTTTTGTGAGATTTGGAATGGTAATCACATCCTTAGTAACTGTTTCTGTGGTAAGGTCAATCTTCATAAGATACAAAGTTGTATCATCTTTACGACTTGCAAGATATACAAGGGAATTATGATAGAAAGCATTTGCATATTCGATGGATTCATTTAATGGTATTTCTTTCTGAATAGTAAAGGACAAATTTAATGGACTATCGAATCTCAGTGCATTCAAAGGGTATCTCACCTTAATCAGTGCCAATTCACCGATATAATTTACCCCAGATTTACTTGCAGGAGCTGCGATAATTGCATAATCTTTTGTGCGCTCAATAACACAGCAATTTGGGAAATAATTATAGTTACTTCCTGATGATCCACTCCCAGGTGGGACTGGGTCAATTCTTTCTCCTGAAACACTGAGCCCACGATTGCCACCCACAAAAGTAGAGGCATCTGTGTTCATGGTATCATTGCCAAAAATATCGCTAGTCAAGCCAACTGAGGCAATCGTTCCATTTCCTTGTGATGTGGTAAAGTCCCAGACATAGCGATATCCATTTGTGATAGCTCCAGATTCTGTGGCATTGTATGCTCCTTTTGTGACATCACTACCGACATCAGTGCTACTACCTGCATGAGCTTTGAAGGCAGTCTTGGGATAGATGTTATCCACAGATTCTTCAAGAGTTACAGGGAATATAAGAATTCCTCGAAGCCCTTTTTCGGATAGTGGCAGCAGCTTTTCATAGGGACTTGAACTATACGCTCCTTCAATTCCATGCTTGTTGAAGACCGTATTCAACGCATTGGTGAACATATTATCTGATTCAACTTTTTGTGTTGTACCATCCTCCACATTTGTTAATTCTATTTTGGTATGACCATGTAACATATAATCTCCTTTCTTAGTTGATATACTCGATGACTAGATTGGTGAAGCGCGAGGTAGCATCATTAAGTTTGATCTTGAAATAAATCTTCTTTTCAGCGGCTAGTCCTGCATATAAGGTTGCTACATCGATCAATAAGAAATCTGCCATAAGGACATTATCTGTCCAGGTGACATTGTCATAGCTGTAACAGATTGAAATATTGCCTTCATAGACTGACGTTATTGATTTGATCCCTTTGATTGTTGTGTCGTTCAGATCAGCAAATGTGGTGATTATCTGTGCAACAGGGATGCCGGCAAGAGTGATATTGATCTGTTTTGGACTTGTTGAGTCGGTCCATTTCAAGATAACAGGGTGTGTTAGCTGAACCTTCAATAAAGACCATGGAGCTGCATCACTGCTACCATGGTCTATAAAGGTCTGCGCATTGATTGTTTCTCTTGTGATTCCGTCAATCTTTGTGAGTGTATTGTCTGTTGATGAAAAGTGATAGATGTAGCTTTGATAATCACCATACAAATACAAGACCCGTGCATATGAAGGCTCATTCATTCCTGAAGCAACAGTCCAGCTTGTGCCTGCATTATCCGATCTAGTAAATGTGAATTTTGTTGCTGCAACAGATGGGACATAAGTACAAGTGTTGGCAGTCACTAGCGCATTTGTGCCATCTGTATAAGATGTTGGCCAACTGACAATATTCAAGAAGATCTGTCCATTATCAAGCAATACACAATCCCAAATCAGCTTGTTAGAAGCCGATGTCGAGCTGTAATAGGAATATCCACTCCATCGGAAGCGAAGGAATCGGAAGGTAACATGATCGCCAACTACACCGGTTTCTGTCCGAAAGTCCCACAATTTCGTATCTCTGCGATCAACTTTGATGCTACTAGCTTCCGCACTTGTGCCAAGTCCTACCCAGGAGTTTCCAGAAACATATAGATTGGTAACAACGACATTGTTAAACGTAAACCAATCAATCCCACTGGCAACAGTAACTGTATCATCGTCATGGGCTGTGTTGTTAATGACATGTGTGGCGTTATCTACGTTAGCAACTAAATCTGCAATTGATGAATAATTGCTCATTTGTAAATCACCTCCGTAATGTCCTGATATTGATCTACAGGTACATCAAATTCTGATATGAAGCCGGCATCAATTGTGCCTTGAACACCCGAATACAGATAATCAGATGTTTTCAGTAAGAAGGCACTGTCCGTATTGATGATCACATATGAGCTATATTGAGGGTCGCCTCTGGTGCTAGAAACTATAAAGTTGGTTTTTACGATAGCAAGCAATAAATCATCGGCCAATGTACTGAGCAATAGATCATTTGTTGTGCCTAATTGAAGGATATTGAAATTGTCAGAAAGAACAGGCTGATAATTTACACTAGAAGTGGCAATCTGGACCTGATCTACAAAAGACCCAATTGCAAATCCTTCAGGAATGAAATTGATCATTTCAAATGTATCCTCAAGGGTAAGGGTACCATCCCAATTGACCTTGCCAGCTAAGCCAGTACCGCTCAGCAACGCGTGTACATCTTCAGCAGCAGCCGTTGCAGAACAATTCACCATTTTTAGCCTTACGGTAAATGTATATGTATGGCCCGACTTAATGTTGCCTATATAGTATCCAAGATGAATAGTATGAGTGCCAGCTTCATCCCAAGTGATGATCGGATGATAAGTTTGAACATTTCCACTGACTAGATAAGTAGCTTCACAGGTCGCAAGATTTCGAGTTGCGGCAATTCTGATGTTGCTTGCGGATAGAGCGTCAGTTGTGGAGTTGGTGACAGTAAACGTATAAGAATCATCAAATATGACATCAAGTTTTGCCTCCCACCAGACGGAAACTTGTGCTTCATCCGAGTTTGAGGCAAAAGTGATGGATAAAATATCAACATCGCTGTCTTTACGAAGGGTGATCTTTTCTGCGTTTACAAAGGAATAGAAAATCAACTGGTTAGCACTTGTATTCGAGGCCAGTCCAGAAATATCCTTATCTGTTTTACTACGTGCATTGGACAAGGATGGATCAGCGCCAACGCCCTCCATTTCATAGAGACCATTGTATTTGAAGGTGAACTTGGTCATGCAATAGAGCTTTTCTGCATCCGCTATACCATCACTAAATATGAAAACATCCATTAAATCATATGATGGACTGCCAATCATGGAAATACTGAATGGCACATATTTGATTGCTTGGAGTGCCGTCAGTATGTTTGTTCTCAGTGTATCTTTTACATCCTCCAGTCCATATTGAAGAAGAGGATTGTTTCCGAGGTTGTACGTAAGTCCTGTATCGGTTTCTACATGGTAATACTTTGTTTCGCTAGTTGCTCTATTTACACAGGATAGACCGGTATATGTTGTTTCATAGTCACAAAATGACCCACCAGTAAACCGATGGTCATTTCCTATGGCATCTACAACAGTCTGATTGTAAGGCTTGAATATCAACTTACCTTCTCGATTGATGATTGCATTACAAGCACTTGTCTGAGCAAGCCATGAAACCAGATCACGGTATGTTTCAATGTCATTTTCGGAATAGATAGAGAGATCGACCGTTCCATTCGTAAGGGCCTCGCATTCAGTTTGACTCATACCAAGACCAACTTCACAGTCTGTACAAACCATCGCAATCAAATCATAGATATGGCCGGTAGTTTGTGGTACTGCAAATGACCTGTCAAATTTGGCCATATTATCATAGGCTTTGATAACAACACCTGTGCGTGTCCATTTTGCTTCCTCAATCGTAAAGATTCCTAAAGGTATATCCTCAAAGGTTCCATCTGCTAACTTCAATCCGCAATATGGTGTGATAACTAGACCTTTCCATCCATATCTTGGAATATCCAGATTGAGAAAGGTTGCGCTCAGTTCACCGATATAGACTTGGCCAATCAAGATAGATGATTCATCACAACATTGATCTGTGATTGAAAAAGATCCTTTCAGAATATTACTATCGGTAAATTGGGTTTTTCCTACTGTGCCTGTTAAACGGAATTGCTGAACAGGCTTTTTCATGGCAATTTTATATGCATCACTTACGGTATACATAACCTAAAGCTCCTGAAGTTCGAAGGAAACATTCCATAAACCATTTGTGCGTTGCGTATGTTCTGAATGTTCAACTAACTTTGATTTAAAGTTTCGGATGATCATCGTGTGATCACTTTCTGCGTCCAGTGATAAATCAATCAATGTGACTGTAACAGTGTCTTTTTTGCTGTAATCTTTGAGCTTTTTAGCCCAAGTAGATGAAACATCAAAAGAGACTGAAACATGGAGCCGATCATATCGTGTAACCGATACATTCAGTCCACCAGCTTCAGTCTCATATTGATTGTCAATGGTATCCGAATCTTCAGCATATGAAGTGGGGTTAGGTATCTGAACGCCATCAAATTTAAGATACTTGTCTAGCATTTATCTACCTCCTGATCTGTAATTTACTCGTTGTGACGCTTTAACAACGATGGTATCAATGTGCTCATTTCCGATATATACCGGAATTGTGATATCCCCACCATCTGCATTATTCAAAGCTGCAGTAATGGCACTGGCAATCGGACCAGTTTGAACCGCCACAGCATTCTGAATCATCGATGATAAGGAACCAACACCTACTACAGCTTCTGGTCCTGCTTCACCACCTGCAAGCAACTGACCACCTTGTGCTCCAAAGATTGTAGGACTGCTTAATATCATGCCATCACCCATTGCCTTCTTATACCAATCAATACCGATATGAGGAATGGATGGTGGATCAAGCGAGAAGCTCCCCTCAACAGAAAAATGAGGCAGCTTGATCTCTGGTAAATGCCAATCAAAGTTAAAGAAACCCTTGATCGCATCGATTGCATTGGAAACGCCATCTCTAGCAGCGCTCATTTTGTCGCTGAAAGCACCCCTGATATTTTCCATGATGGAAGCCGCCGTATCGTGGGCGGCAGACAACTTGTCTGAGAAGGATTGCTTCACGTTATCTAGTCCGTTCCCCACGTTGGTTTTGATATTGTCGATTGAATTACCGACACCGGTTTTGATGTCATTCCAGATGTTTCCCGCATTTGTTTTGATCGTGTTCCAACCATCCGACCATTTCTGGCCAACATCAGAGAAGAAGTTCGGCAAGGTCTGAGTAAAGAAATCGCCAACGGCAGTCCAGGCAGTCTGAATTCCATCACAGAAACCAGACCATACACCCTTAAACCAATCCGTAATTGCACCCCAATTCTTCACGATGGCAATAATGGCAACAACTGCCGCGATAATTGCCGCAATGATGCCGATGATTGGTAGAAGTGGTATAGATGCTGCACCTACTGCTGCACCGGTCGCCGTGGCCGCTGTTCCGGCTGCTGTCGTGGCCACAGTACCAATGCCCAGGAAGGTCGTCAAACTTCCAATCGCACTGGTAATTGTTCCAACCGAACTGATGACCTTGCCACCAGCAACCAGCAACGGTCCAATGGTCGCCGCAAGTAAAGCAATCTTGATGATCGTATTTTGCACTGGTTCTGGGATACTGTTCCAAATCTCTGAGAAGGTCTTCAAAGCTCCTGAAATATCCTTCAGGACAGGTGCCAGGACAGTCGCTAACGAGTTGCCGATATCCGCTCCGGTCTCCTTTAAGGAGTTCATGCTCATCTCGAACTGGTCGATTGGATCTAAGGTCTGATTGAATGTATTTTCAACACTTCCAGAGAAGTTACCCAGTGAGCCAGATAGATTCTCAAGGTTCAGTTTTCCTGTTGATGCGGCATTATAAACAGCAGCACCAGCTTTACTACCAAAAAGATCGTAGGCAGCCTGTAGTTTCTCAGTTTCTGTGCCATTTCCTTTCATAGTTTCTGAGAATTTCGCAATTGCCTGGTCTAATGTCTGACCATCCTTTGTGGCATTCTTCATGGCTGTTTTCAAGCCCATCATTGCAGCCGATGTATCAAGACCAGACATCTCAACCATGCCCATGAATCCTGCTGCCTGCTGTGAGTTCAGACCCATTTCTTTGAGTTGGACTGCGTTCAATTGCAGAGAACTTGCAAGGGTACCCATGTCTATACCAGTTGCCTGTCCAGTCGCATTGAGAGCATCCAACAGATCTCCAGCATTGGAACTGTCCTGTCCAAAGGCATTCAATACACCTGAGACATTATCAACAGAAGTGGATACATCAGTGTTATTGATTTGTGAGAACTTGATAAACTTACCAGACAGTTGATCCAGTGCATCACCAGAAAGTTTGAATCTTGTGTTCACCTCACCAACAGCGGCACCCGCTGTAGCAAAGTCGGTTGGAATCTCTGTGGCCAGATCCTTTACCATCTGGTTCATTTCATCCAGTGCAGCTCCACTAGCACCCGTCTTCTGCTCAACAGTATCCAAGCCATCATCGACTTCTTTGAATGCAGCCAGTGAAGCTGTCCCAATGGCAACGATAGGAACTGTTACACCTTTTGTGAGACCTTCACCAGCATCGCTGATCTTTCCGCCAACTTCTTGCATCTTTGATCCAGCTTGTTTCAGTGTTGCAGCAATACTAGAATCTGTGGTCTTGCATTCCTTTTCCAGATTCTTCAGTTCCTGTTCCGTAGCAACGATCTCACGCTGCCATGCATCATACTGTTGCTGGGTGACTGATCCGTTCTTTAGACCTGCATCCATCTGATCCTGTACCGATTTCAGATCATTCAGTTTTTTCTTTGTCTCATCTACGGACTGACCAAGCAGTTTGAATTTCTGCTCGATCAGAGTTGAGTTTGTTGGATCAAGCTTTAGTAGTTTATTAACATCCTTAAGCTGTGACTGAGTATTCTTTATTTCTTGATTAACTCCGGCTAGAGCTTTTGAAAGGCCAGTGGTATCGCCACCGATCTCTACGGTTATTCCTTTAATTCGGTCTGCCACGATGACCGCCTCCTTTCTGAGTACGAAAAAAGCACCTCCACATCTCTGTGAAAGTGCTTAATGATAAACATTTAATTTTTATAACACCTCTATAAATCGGAAGTTGTATGGGTGGGGTTATGCTCATTTTGTGAGGTTGATGCAATAAAAATTCTTTCCATTATTTTCTCTAATTAAAACACCGCCATTATGAATGATAACCTTATTAGATCGTTCGTTGTTTGCATTAGCGCCGATTTGTAGTTGCATCATACCAAGTTCCACACACTTTTCTTTTAGTAATGCTAATATGGAATTTCCGTACCCTTGACCACGTTTTGAATAAGCGATAGCATAGCCTATGTTCCCGCTCGTTTCCCTCAATGCATCATTTAAGCAATGACGTATCCGTCCATACCCTATTGGAACCGTATTATCATACAACCAATAGGATGACTGTGGGACCATCCAGTTTTCCAATTTTCCATTATCAATTGCAAATTCTTTTTCAAGCCATATTTTGTATTGATCAAAGGTCATTCCATATACCTTATTATGAAAACCGTTATCGTTTGACGAAATCTCCTGCAACATATTATAAATGTCTTGACCGTCTGATAAAGCGAGTTTTTTTAAATATAACATGACACTCCCACCTCGTATTATATAAATAATCTTGCTCGACAAATTCGGATTTGTCGAGCTAATTATACCATGATACCACAACCCCGGTCAAAACCGATCCATCATATCCTGCGTAGCCACCTCCGAATAATCATAGCTGTCATTCCCCATTTCTGTGTACATATCATTAACGGTTCCAATGGTCAGAAGGTCAAGATCACGAATTGACAGACCGAGTTGAACACACCTCAATAAAAAAAGCGGTGTTGTCATTTCTCGATCCGTTTTATGAAGTTTTTTTTAGACTCGACCTGCTGTTCAACATTCAAGCCCCAAAGAGAGATGATTTGTGGCAACACTTCATAGATTGAGAAGGTGTTGAACTGATCCAGCCATTCATCAGGTGTCTTTGCCACATTCACTGGATCTGCATGTTTTGCCATCAGCCAAGCAATATTCTCGAAAAGTTCCAAGCTGAAGGAATCCAGATCACCATCTTCCTTTTCACTCTTATCGATACTTTTCTCTAGTACGGAGAGATCTTTGTAAATATCCCTATGAAATTGATTTCTGTATAATCTTGGGATTGCTGCTGAAGCCCGGAATGTTACTGGAATTCCATCAATCTCAATTGTTTTAGTTACTGCCATTTCTTCATCCTCCTAAAAAAGATGCAAGCAGAGAATTACTTCCCTGCCTGCATATCATTTATGCTCCGGCTGTTGTATCACCGGTAGTAGTTGCTGTTGGAGCCTTTGGTTCATATACAGCCTTATACCAATCGTTATAGATTGCTTCGGATGTATTTGTACCTGTCTTGACCTTAACGACGCCGCTTGGAAGTGGGGACACTGTAAGAGACAGTTTTTCCGTCTTTACGGATGTCTTATCTTCCGTGGTATCACCTTCCATAGATGGTCTAGTTGCACTGCAGTAATACAGGCAATGCCTGATCTTTCTCTGATCACCGGTGAACTCAAAGAGCAGTGCAAAATGCGCCGGCTCCACATCTTTGTTTTCAACCAGGACACCATTGGCATCTTCGGTTTCTTTCAGGATATCCTTCAAGAATTCTTCAGGTACCAGTGCCAGCTCCAAATCGCCAGAGTAACCATTGTTATTACTGATCATGTAGTATACGGAATCATCCGCATAGAATGGATCATTCTCACCTTCTGCATCCAATGCTAAGCTGACGGAACCTGGCAGGCTTTTCAATGTGCCATAGGTGATGGTCCCGTCTTCGGCAATTGTCGTAGTTGCATAGTGACAATTTTTTAGACCAAACTTCACCTTATTCTTTGTATTAGTCATTTCCATGACCTCCTTCTATATTTCTGTTTGATAAAGCACTTCATACATCTTTTCGGATTCAATCCAGGTCTCTGTCTTTTCATAGGCAACCTCGTGGATTGCAAGGACATCCTCGATCTGGATCTCAATTTCCGGGTCCTTTTTATCGGTGTAGAGTTCAATGTTTAGCTCATTCACTTTGTAGTAGACCTGGTTATCCGCAAACATGTTGTCAGTACCTGGAAAAAGAAAAACTAAAAAAGGAGGATCAGGCGATTCTCCTTCCGCAAAATGGTCATAGGCAAACGGCAGATTACACTCCGTTAACATCGCCATCACATCCTCGTATTTCATTTCAACTTCTCCTCGATTGCTTTGATAAGGTCCTGCTCTCCTTTTTCTGCAGCAGGTTCTATATGCGGCTTCCCTGCCACTCTACCTCCACCACGTTTCGCATGACCAAATTCCAATAAATGGGTCAGCTGATAACGATTGCTTGAATGGACGAGAACATCTAGGCTGTTTGCATTCTCACGTATTTTCTTGATTCGCCAGCTCTTTTTATAACGGCCATTGAGGACCGGTGCAGAACTCTCGATATCTTTCTTTACCGACTTTGCAGTATCTTTGACCGCATCCTTCATATCATCCGTAGCGAGATTTGCGTACTTCTCCAGCTCATTCATAATGACATCGTCCATATCATCAATCGAAACATTCTGACTCATACTTTGCCCTTCTCCAACTTGCAGTTAAACTTCAAGCTATTATGCTTTTGACCCATTGGATTCACGTAGGTGATGTTATAGATCTTTCCATCGGTAAGAATCCGATACTTTGTGGATTCCACAGCTTTTGTTTCCTTGGAATAGCGAACGGTAAAATCAAGAGACTCTTCTGGGTTAACAACAGTACCGCCACTTTCAGAGCCGGTGCTTGTGCCAATTGTGGCCCAGCAAGAAAAGTAATCTGTCCATTCATTGGTATGGTTTCCGTACTGGTCTACAACAACTGCATGTTTCTGAATCTGAATCCGAACGCGAAGATCACCAATATTCATTCATTGACTCCCTCCCGGATCGCAAACAAGATCGACCGAAGTGTTAGTTGCAATGCATGATGATCTGCCTCTTCTCGGTGTTCAAACAAATAAGCAAGTGCATAAAGAATTGCGACTTTGAGCGTTTCCCGAATTGCTAAAAGTTCATCCTTGGTATATGCATCTGTGCTTTCAGCATCAGAATTAATGACAGCCCATTGTGCTTCCGTTAATCTACCCACGTCTTGGCAAAGTCGTGAGGCTGAAGATAAGAGGATGCTGATCGTGGCATCCTCATCAGCCGAGTCAACTCGCAGATACTCCTTTGCTTCATCAAGCGATATTAATGCCACGATCACTCACCTCATTCCTTAGACTGTTGCCTTCATCTGCAGAACCTGGACTGCTTCAGGAAGGATCAGCTTGCCATCTACTCTCTGAGTAGAAATAAAGCCAACCTGATCTGTACGAGCATACAGCTCATTCAGTCTCTTAAAGGTTCTGCTCTGACGATCAGCAACCCAGTAATAACTGTAGTCACCAAAGACCAGTGCTTTTGCGCTTGCGGCAATTGCAGGCATATAAGAACTTGTTACCAGTGGACGGCCAAGCAGTGTATTTGGTTTCCCAATTTCCAGTGATGGTTTCCAGATATAGTTGTCGTTCTTATCTTTCAGGGTCATCAGCTGCAGCAAAAGTGCTTCATTGCAGAGGAACTGTGCGTTCTTTCTGTATGGTGCCTTCAGTGCATAGTAAAGCTGGAAGACTTCATCAAACTTTACGGAGGTCTGAGTAGAAGCCGTAACACCAACGGGTGCTCCACCTGTATCTGCAAGCAGACCGAGTGGCTTGTTCTGACCATCCCCTGTGAAGAATGCTTTTTCTTCTGCATTACCCATACGCACACCAAACCGACGTGCAATATAAGATGCCAAGTCAAAGGCAGAATCGTTCAGCAGTTCGTTAGAAATCTTGATCATTGTGCCCATCTTGTAAGCACCAAGAGTTGTCTGGCCAAAGGTTGTATCTGCTTCTGGAATTTCCTGACCTTCATCGATCCAGCTTGCTTCACCAGAATCTTCTGCAATCGGAATCTTTCTTGTGCCAGAAGATGTTTTGATGACAGTGGCTAAAGAACGGAAGATATCATTCTCTTCCAAGGATTCAACCAGCTGCTTTTCAAATTCATCCGGGACAGTATAACCACCCTTTGGATCTTCACCGACAGACAGTGCATCCATGACTTCAGCGTAGTTGCCACGGTTTCTCAGCATATTCCAGAATGCATCACTGTATTCTGCAGTCGCTGTTGGAGAAGTGTTTTTCTTGCTGCCTGTCTTCACATCTGCATGTACTGGCATAGAAGTTGGTGCGGCCAGCTTTGCATCAATTTCTGCCTGATTCTCCAGACGTTCGATCTCATCACCAAGTGCCTTAACGTCAGAAGCCATTTTGTTGTACTGCTCTACAGCAGAGCTTTCGACGAGACCATTCTCGTCTCTGTGTTCCTCCAGGAAAGCTTTTGTCTGCTCCCAGAGGGTATTACGCTTATTGCGCAAATCAATAATCTTACTCATTGTTTTTTCCTCCTTCAAAAGTTGAGTAACAAAAAACAGCTAGTTCCTTATTTCAGGAAATCTAGCTGTCGTTTCAAAATCTCATATGGCATACTGCCATCTGCGGTAGTACCATTCATACCGATCTTTGGTTCTTCTGGTTTTGGCTTTACGTCATCACCAGATGCCTCAGTGACAAGCCGATTCAGAATTGCCAGATCCATCTTCCGGCTGGAATACATATGTGCTTCCGCACCAGGAATAATGATCTTTTTCTTCTGTGGATCTTCTTCTGGATCTTCCTCGGGTTCTTCTGGATCTTCAGGATCTTCCTCTGAATCTTCTTCCGGGGCTTTTTTATCCTCGTACAAGATTTCATCAGCAAATCCCAACTCCACTGCTTTCTTTGCATTCATCCAAGTTTCGTTGCTCATCAGATCAGCGACCTTTTTTCTCGAAAGGCCACACTTAGCGGTATAGGCATTGATAATACTTTCCTTTATTTCATTCAGTGTGTCGATTGCCTTCTCCATATCCTTGGCATTGCCCATTGCAATGGTCGCTGGATCATGGATCATTAGCAGTGCCGTTGGAGACATCAACACCTTGGAACCTGCCATGGCAACAACCGAAGCAGCTGATGCTGCAATCGAAGCAATTTTGACAGTCACCGCACCTGGATAATCCTGCAGCATCGTATAGATCTCAGCTGCCGCAAAGACATTACCACCCGGACTATTGATCCAGACTGTCACATCTCCTTCTTCCGAATTCAGCTCTTCGCGGAATGCCTGTGGGGTTACTTCATCACCCCAGATTGAATCTTCATCGATTGGTCCTTCTAGTCGTAATACACGACCTCCGCTATCATCGTGAATCCAATTCCAAAACTTCTTCATCATTTCCTCCTCGGGGACTTCGTCCCTTTCTTCTTGTTCTGTGTGACATTGTCACCCGTGCTATCGGTGTCATTGGCACTTGCCTGACCAGTGCTGGCAGCACCAGACTTGCCGGCATCCTCCAAACGGACATAACCACCATTGAGGTAGTAATCATCGCCACCCTTTTCTGCTGGAATCAGATCCATGTTTTCTAAACGATGGACATCATTCGGTGAAAGGAAGCCATTACTGATTCCTGTTGCATACCCACTCATCCGGCTTTGATAATCGCCCCGTAAAAGGCCGTCCACGTTGAATTTCGGAAAGTAGGTGTCCTGCTCCGATTCCAGTAAAAGATCCTTCACAATCGCCTGCTCAATGCGGACAAGCCAAGGTGTCAGCGTATGAACCACAAAGTCGATGGACTGATGCTCAATGTTGGAGAAGGTCGCATGATCCAAATCCTGCACCATATGTGGTGGAACCCGGAACACTCTGCAAATCTCCTCAACTGAAAACTGCCTCACGGAAAGGAACTGCGAGTCCTCCGGAGGCAGGGATATTGGTTTATAGGTCATGCCTTCTTCAAGCACGGCTACCTTATGTGCATTACTTGCACCGCCATATACATCAGACCAGTTCTCTCTAATCTTTTCTGGATTCTTCAACACACCTGGATGTTCCAAGACACCACTTGGCTGTGCTCCATTACGGAAGAAGGATGATCCATACTTTTCAACTGCAAGTGTTGTACCTAGAGCATTCTTCATCATGGCAATTGGTGAGAAACCAACTAAGCCATTAAATCCAAGTCCTGGTACATGGAAGATCTCGTCTCTTCTGAAATACAGATCCTTGTTCTTATCACCTGGCACCTCATCGGTATAGGCATGATAGATATAATAAATATCTCCATGTTCATCTCGATCCACTTCCACGTTTTCTGGATACAACGGATAGAGTGCGAGAATGTTATTCTTCCCGTCACGAATGATCTGTGCATAAAAGTTGCCCCACAGTAATAAATGGGTGAGACACAATTCCCAGAAGGAAAAACTTGTCATCTCAGGATTTGGTTGGCGGTATAGAATTTTATACAAAGGATGATCCCTTGCACGCTCTTTTCCATTCTCCGATTCATCCGTGAACTTATACATTCGCAAAGGCAAACTTGCGACTGTTTCAGAAAGCAGTCGGACACATGCATAAACTGCTGCAATCTGCATCGCTGATTTCTCATCCACTCGTTCGCCACTGTCCGCTCTACCAAACAGGAATGTCTGTCCTGAATCACGTACATTGTCTGTGACCTCAGGTACAATTTCCTGCAGTGTATCTCTTGCACTGGATAAACCAAGTAATCTTTTTATTCCCATGCATGACTCCTTTCTTAAAATATCAATAAGCCGCGGTCATCATAGACGCTGCTTTGATTCTCATGACGAATACAACGATCGAGTGCCATGATTGCAGCCACGATTCCATCAATCTTTTCCGGCGACTTCGCCTTCGTTGGTTTGATGTTTTCTGCGGCATCCCGATCTACTACGACATTTCCACTCATCCATCGCATGACAGGATTGCCACCGTGAATGATCTGTCCTTGCATCAAAAGTTTATAGAACTCCTTGGTTGGAGGACTCATATCCTTAAAACCCTGGCCAAAAGGCACCATCGTAAAACCATCATCCGTAAGGTTCTGAATCAGCTGTGTAGCATTCCAACGGTCAACGGCGATCTCTAGAATGTGATATTTTTCATACAGCTTTTGGATAAATGTTTCGATGAAGTTGTAATCAATCACATTTCCTTCCGTTGCCTGCAGAAAACCTTGTTGATGCCAGACATCATATGGAACCGAACCACGACGAACCCGCAAAGGAATCGTGTCCTTTGGGACCCAGAAGAATGGAAGCATGACATACTTCTCACTCTCATTACGCGGTGGGAACATCAAAACAAGTGCTGTGATGTCTCCTGTACTCGATAGATCTAAGCCGCCATAACAATCTCGGCCTTCCAGGGATGCCATATCAATTGGCAGATTTCCTTTGTCGTAGATCTGCTCAGGTATGAATCTCGTTATACTTGAAACCCACATATTAAGACGTAACTGTTTGAACACATTTTCTTCGGCTGGATTATCCAATGCCTCGTGATACATATCCCTAACTCGATCGATCTGTATCGTCTGTCCCAGGGAAGGGTTCGCTTTATACCAGTTCTTTTCATCATGCCAATCATCCTCATCGGTCAATCCATAGACAACTGGATAAAACGTATGATCCACCTTGCGATCAGCCAAGATATCCAGTGCCTTGGAATGTAACTCATAACAGATGGATTCTTTATCCGTGCCGGCTGTCGTGATTAAAAAGTACAGTGGCTGCTCTCTTGCATCACCAGAACCCTGCGTTAATACATCATAGAGTTTCCGATTCGGCTGTGCGTGTACTTCATCGAGAACTAGACCTGAGACATTCAAGCCGTGCTTGGTACCAACTTCCGCAGACAGGACCTGATAGAACCCGGTATTGGTATAGTTCACGATCCGCTTGGTTGCCGCCATGATCTTTGACCGCTTCAGCAATGCCGGCGTCATCTTAACCATCTGGTGTGCCACATCAAATACAATGGATGCCTGTTGGCGATCAGCGGCAGCACCATACACTTCAGCGGATGGTTCGTTATCTGCATACAGAAGGTACAGGGCGACAGCAGCAGCCAGTTCTGACTTGCCATTCTTCTTTCCAATCTCGATGTATGCAGTTCGAAACTGACGATGCTTGTTTGCATCCACGATGCCAAAGACATCACGGATACACTGTTCCTGCCATGGAAGTAACCAGAATCGTTTCCCAGCCCACTTCCCTTTGGTGTGTTTCAGGTTCTCTATAAATTTCACCGCACGATCTGCTTTCGATGGATCATAGTGACTTGTCGGCAGCATGAATCGAGTTGGGTGGTAGTTCTTTAATTTTGGATAGTTCTTTGGTCTTTGCTCCATCAGTCATCGCCTCCGAGGAGCTGTTCCATCTCATCGGAAGGATTATTCACGCTGTTATCCGCAACAATTCTGCTGCGGGCCGCTGGCGTAAGACCGAACTGTTCCGCAAACTTACTCATCACTTTTAGATAGGTCTGGGCAATCGATACCTGCGGCACCTGTTGCCAGTATCCAGAGGGAGTCCGGACAATCGTTCCGTGCTGAGTAATAAACTCTTCTGCCTCTTTCCACCGTGCATAGGCTTGGCAGTATCCGGCAAAGGCGGCCATATCCACATCGGTTAGAATACCGATTGATTCCATTTGTTTTGCCAGCCGGCGCCACTCTCTTTTCGCTTCAGGCTCTAGCCATTTCGGACAACTAGGTGCTTTCTTCAGTGGCTTTGGCTCGGATTCATTCATGGGCCGCTTCCCAGGATTGCCTTCCAGCATTTTGATTGCAGTTGGTGTTGGCTTTCTTCCTCTGGTTGCCACATGGCCTCCCTCCCTTCTTCCAAAACAAAAAGTCAGCTTTATCGGCTGACCTTGTAATCTATCTATACGAGAGAAAGAGCCTCAGCTCTTATCTCGGAATTTTCAAATTTAATGTGGAGCTTATCTTACTGTCATCTTGAAGGCAGGAATCAATTCCTGATTGCTTCCAAAATGGTAGCGGTCTTTGATCTTGACGATCCCGTCAAGCGTGCATCCAAGTTCCTCGAACTTTGCGATCGTTTGAATTAGGCTGGAGAATGTTGAGCTGATGGTAAATTCCTTTACACCAAGTCTGCGGCAATTGTCGATAATTTCTTCAATGTCATAATCCCAAATGACCTCAGCGAAGTTTGGCAGTTCGTTTCCTGCATCTCTGCTCCAAAGGTAAGCCTGGCCAAGTGTGTATTGCACACCGATGTCTTTCCAGTTCATTCCCTGCTTTGCATTCTCTATTTCCTTGATTGTGTATTTCATTTTGGCGTCCTCTTACTTTGTGATGATGCTCATAACTTCGTCATAAGCCTTTGTAATTTCTTCACCCCTTGGCATGATGTCCCAGCCGCGGTAGTAACTAACGACTTCCTTCTCCTCTGTGTTTCTAATGGATAGGATTGAAACCCTACCGCAGTCGATTCCGAAGTCTGAATCTTCATCGAATACCTTAGCTGTGTAAGTGTAGCTGTTTCCGTTAACCTTTACTGTTCCCTTGTTCCACATTGTTGTTTCCTCCTTGCCTTCCCTTGGCATGTTCATATTGCCATAGGTCAAGCGGTATTGGATGATACACAGTTTGAAGTGTGTCTACACTATCGAATTAATATTCGTTCGTATGCCAGATCCTTGCTTCACCAGTCTTGCGGTCAATCATCCACTCAAAGCCCAAGCTCCGCAATGCTTCTGTGAAACCTTCGAATGCGATCTTGTTTGCCTTGTTGGTTTCATCCAGTGAAGCAGTGTAACGGAAGCCAAGTTGCTCTTCACATCTGATAATGAATTCGTTGTTTACCTTAATGCAGTCCATAGTATTTTCTCCTTGCCATTCCTTTGGCATCTTCATATTCGCTCTTATCAAGGAGAATTGGATGATACACATACCGCAGTGTGTCTAGACTCGTGCACATATATCAACACCTAGTGCAACACTCAGCGTGCTGCCGGTGTCCCATGCAACCATGATCGAGCCAACATCATCAACGCCGATCACTGTTCCTTCGGTTCCAACTGCTGGTGCTTGTGGATCATCCATGGCAACTAACTTCACTCGGCTGCCGGCAGGATACTGTTTTCGCAGACTTTCAATCTGTGCCTCACTTGGAAGTCTCATCTTGTTTCCCTTCTTCCTTATGCTTTGCCTTAGCTGCTTCAAGCTGATCTGGTGTGCGGAATGCAGCATGTCCACTCAGATTCTTTAGAAGAACTTTTCTGGATGTCTTGTACTGGTCACCATTCATTCCAAGCCGGATCAGCCAGATGCGGAATGCATACTTCTCGTTTTCCTCATTGACTTCCTTTGCAAGAATTCTTTTCTGGTTCAGTGCGGATTGATTCATCATCGAGGCCAGTTGAGTAAATGCTTTGATCTCATCTGGATTTGATGTCTGTGGGAAGCCAGTGAAGCAGACCTTTGTTTCAGTAAATTCAAGCCCAACAATGCCATCACTCTCTTTGGATAAGAACTCCTGGATACGATTCCTAAATTTAATCGTCGAGCTTGTGTTCGCGTCCTTCTGAAGTTCCGATACTAAGTAACGGTTGATCGCAAACTTGCCACCAGTTGATTTGGTAAGCAAGTCTGCCCGTGCATACATCAGGTTCACAAGATTCCGCAAGGAAGTCCCGGTGTGACCTTTCATTGGAAGCTCAATGCTTAATCTTAATTCTTCGGATTTCTTTTTTGCCTTTGGCATGTGTTTTCTCCTTTCGCATTTTGCGATGTACCATGTTTCTTTTGGCATGTACATACATCACTCTGAAGGCGAATGAAGTAAAGTTAATTCTGCAAATTATCTGAAGAATTATCTTCAATTGCCACTTCCTCGTATGAAAGTTTCTGACCGCCACGAATTACATACACATCTTTTGTACTGCCACCTTCATGTTCAATGAATCTCTTCACGATCACATCCACATACTTTGGATCAAGTTCGATACCACGACAGACACGATCTGTTTCCTGACATGCAATCAAAGTGCTGCCAGACCCAAGGAATGGATCTAACACAACACCGTTTGTTGCGGAGCTATTCTTAATCGGATAGCTCATCAGTACTACAGGCTTCATGGTTGGATGATCTTTACTAGAGCGCGGCTTATCATATTCCCACACCGTTGTCTGCTTGCGATCGCTGTACCACTTGTGAGTCCCCTTCTGCTTCCATCCAAACAAGCACGGTTCATGAATCCACTGGTATGGACTTCTTCCTAATACCAGGGAGTTCTTCTTCCAGATGCAGCATCCAGAAAGATAGAAGCCTGCATCCTGGAATGCCTTACGAAAGTTCAACCCTTCGGTATCTGCGTGCCATACATAAATCGATCCATCATCTGCCAGGTTAGCAATCATGCACTGATAACTGGATAACAAGAAGTTATAGAAGTCCTGATCTGCCATGTTATCATTCATGATCTTGCCGGCAGTCTCTTCGACATCAACGTTATATGGTGGATCTGTTAATACCAGGTTTGCCTTCACACCATCCATCAATGCGGTATAGTTCTCTGCACCTGTTGCATCACCACAGAGAACTTTATGCTTTCCAAGGAACCACATGTCGCCAAGTTTACTCATGACCGGCTTTGCCAGTTCCTGGTCCACATCAAAGTTATCTTCTTTGACTTCCTTATCGTGGACTTTGTTAAAAAGCTGCTCAATCTCTGGTGGTTCAAATCCTGTCTTACCTAGATCAAAGTTACTGTTCTGAATGTCTTTCAACAAATCTGCCAGCATTGTCTCATCCCATGCACCGGTGATTTTATTGAGTGCAATGTTCAGAGCTTTTTCTCTGACCTTATCCACATCAACAATGGCGCATGGTACTTCGGTATATCCAAGATCCATAGCAACTGTCAGTCTTTGGTGACCACCGATGATCGTCATATCTTTATTCACAACCAGTGGATCAGCAAATCCAAACTCGTCAATCGAGTCTTTGATCTTCTGATATTCCTTGTCTCCTGGTTTCAGTTTCTTTCTCGGATTGTATTCCGCTGGCTTCAAGCTCGCCACCGGCAGCACTTTCAACTCTGCTGTTTTCATTTAGTTCCTCCTTCGCCTTCCGGCGTTCCATTCTTTTGTGAAATGCCCAGCGGCATCGGTTTGAGCAGAAGCTCTTCGGCCGGCCGTTGCTGTTTTGTACGATTGGTTTTCCACACTCCGGACAGAACGCTTTCGCACAGGCGGCGATAAACTCTGAAAGATCTGGAGATTCATATTCCTGATCCATGTATCCTCCTGTCCACGAAACTTCCGGTTGTCCACGAAACTCAAAACAGAACCCACATAAAAAGACAGCGATGGATTTTGTCCCATCACTGCCGTCATGAAATGTATTCAATTTTCAAATCTCACGCTGTTACCGCATTTTTTCAGCCCTGGCTGTACATTTTGCGGTATTGTTGCCGGCCAGCCAGACCCCACCCCTCACAATTTCGCGATTTTTAACGCGAGAGGGGGCGACGGTCAAAAGGCTAATTTCATCCAGAGATTTAACCCCGGCCTCATCAATAGTGATACGTTGGTGTTCCTTCTTCATTTCTTGTTTTTTGATCATGACACTTCTTGCACAGAGGTTGCCAGTTCGATTCATCCCAGAACAGGGTTGGATCACCGCGATGAGGAATGATATGATCCACAACTGTTGCTTTGACATACCTTGGTGGATTCTTTCTCATGCATCTGACACAGAGTGGATGCTCAACCAAGAACCGTTTGCTTTCCTTCTCCCACCGTGCGTTGTATCCACGCTTGGATGCAGCACGTACTTCCTCTGGGTGCAGTGGCTTGTGTGCTTCACAATACTTCTGCCCTGGAGGTACCAGTGCACTGCAGCCTGGGTGCCTGCAGGGAACATACGGTTTGTATGGCATGCTTCCCTCCGGTTCTTGCTGACTTTAACATAGCACATATGCAATCCGGACATTTGCGGACATTTCCGGCGGATTTCATTTTCTACATATGCTCTACACTTCAAGTGTTGTGGCGATCATCTTTTCAACAACTAAGCCACTACACTTCATGTGTTGAGGCCATCGTCTTTTCGACAACTCAGCCGCTACACTTCATATGTTGTGGCGGTCGTCTTTTCGACAACTCAGCCGCTACACTTCATGTGTTGAGGCAGTCATCTTTTCGACAACTCAGGCACTACACTTCATGTGTTGTGGCGGTCGTCTTTCCGACAACTCAGCCGCTACACTTCATGTGTTGTGGCGGTCGTCTTTTCGACAACTAAGCCACTACACTTCATGTGTTGAGGCAATCATCTCTCTCTGATTCTTGTCGACTATACCATAGCACACATCAAATGCGGGTATTGTTGGACATTTGCGGACATTTCCGGCGGATTTCAATAATTGTTGGATTTTCAGGCAGTACCACATGTGCCAAAGCCCTGTTATGCCATCTGCGGACTGTTCTTTCATCTGCCATCATCTCATCACCAATCCTGGTCCACGTGTAGTTCTTGATGTAACGATAGGTCAGAACCAGTCGTTCATCCACATTATCCACGCTAGCAATCACCGACTGAATCTCCATCTTCAAACTCATAAGAAGATCTAACTCTTGATTCAACTGTTCCTGGTACTTCCAAACCTTCTCCAAGGTCTTCATGAACGATGCTTCGGTATTTCGATTTGGATTATAGTGCTCTTCAAAGCTAGGACTCGATACATTCACTGACAGTGCCTGGAGCTGCTCTATCTCTTCTTTATCCAGGCGGATACGCTGCTCTAATCGATATGCTTGATTCAAATATGACTTCGGTGTCATTTGCACACCTTCTCTCTTAGTTTCTGGATTAGATAATCCGGATTAAGGGAGGTTAGTGTTGCAAAGTCCGGTGAGTAAAAGAACTGCTCCAGTTCCATCGCTTCTTTCATCGCGGCTTGATTCCCACGATTCCGCTTTAGCTTTCGAAGTGCTGAAACATATTCTTTCGCTGCCTCTTTGACGATTGCATTCGCCAAATTGATATATGGTTCAAAATTTTCCTGTTGCATATGCTTCCCTCCGCATGATTGATCCCTCGGATTGGCATATGTTGTCTTTATTTCAGATGTGCCCTTACAGCCTGGATCAGATTCTCTTGTGTAGCCTCTTTATGCTCCAATGCCTTCAACACATCCTCATCAATGGTATCTTTGCAAATGATATTGTGGATAGTGACTGTTTCTGTCTGTCCTTGCCGATTTAGTCTGGCATCAGTCTGCTGCCGCATTTCTAGTGACCAGCACAGGGAGAACCAGATCAAGATATGACCACCATGCTGAAGATTCAAACCATGACCTGCACTGGCTGGTGAGATCAGTGCAATCGGGATCTTTCCTGCATCCCAATCCGCAATATCGTCTGACGTCTTCAAATCTCTGACTGCATAGCCCAGTTTGGATAAGTACTCGATGATTCGTGATCGATCATGTTTATACCAATAGGCAATCAGGACATTCTGACCAACAGCCTCTTCCACGAGATCCGCAAGCATCTCTAACTTCCGTTCATGGATCTGAACAACTTCATGGCTTTCGTTATAAACTGCTCCATTGGCCATTTCCAACAACCGACCAGACAGAACTGCTGCATTTGCCGCATCGATACTCTGACCATCAAGGCTAAGAACCATCTGTGCTTCAAATTCGTCATACAGCTTTCTTTCTGCTGGGCTCATTTCAACTGAATGATTGACTGTCACACACTCAGGCATATCTGGCAGATAATCTTTAGACTTCATACTGACACTGATATCGCTGATCTTGTCATAGATCGCTTCCTCTGCACCAGGCAGTGGAACATAGTTATAAACAATGCCAGTGTATGGATTCATATCACCTGGTTTGAAATAGGCTTCTCTGTACCTTCCGATAAACTTACCAAGACGTTTTCCTTGATCGATAATTGCAACCTCACCCCAGAGATCAAGAAGTCCATTGGATGCTGGTGTTCCTGTTAAACCCACAACCCTCTTCATGAATGGCCGCACCTTTTTCAGATACCGGAATCGCTGTGACCGATAATTCTTGAAGGAACTCAGCTCATCAATGATGCAGCAATCGAATGGCCATGGTTGATGCTTCTTCTCGTAATACTCGACCAGCCACTTGATGTTCTCTCGATTTACCACATAGATGTCTGCTGGTAATTCTAGTGCTGCCACTCTTGCTTTGGCATCTCCCACTACAACGGACATCGTCATGAACCGTGTATGTGACCAATTCTCTCTGCACTCCTGCGGCCAGACATCACGAGCTACTCGTAGTGGTGCAATCACTAAAGTTTTGTGGACCTCGAAGGAATCGAACATCAGATCTAATGTCGATGTTAAACTGCTGATCGTTTTGCCGAGACCCATTTGTTGGATCAGGATTGCGGCTGGATGTTCTTCAACAAACTTCACACTGTATTTCTGATAGTCATGCAATGCATCTCTATCTAACATTATTTGCCTCCTATGATTTTCAATATTTCTTGAATCTCTTCTGGATCATCCAGAACAAATACCTGGTATCCAAGTTCCTGTAATTGTTTGTGTCTCTTCTTCTGCAGGGGTCTTGGCACTTTGCCTTTCTGCTTCACTTCCACGAAAGCCATGTGACCTTCATTCAACAGAACAAGTCGATCTGGCATGCCATTCAAACCAGGTGACACAAACTTTGGACACATCCCGCCTGTGTGCTTGACTGCCTTAACAAGCTGCTGCTCAATTATCTTTTCTCTCATATCTCGATAGGGTCCGCTAGATCAAAGGCGGCATAAGCTGCAGATAGAAAGTTGTCGATTGGCCGATTCTTATAGGAACAGGTCTGCTTCCCATCGCAGGTGACAATGTACCGATTGCTAAGCTTTATAAAGACCTGCTTCCCACGGTAATTGGTAAAGTATCCACCATCCCTTGTCTGTTTCCATTTCCTGCGTACAAAGTTCTGCTTCCGCTTAGCTCTGTTCTTCATGAGCCTCTCTCGCTCTTTGGCAGCTAAGATATCCCCTTCCATGATTCCAGCACAGATGCATCCGACCTCAATGTCCTCAAAATACTGGTCGTGTCTCATCACGTGTACATACCTGACCTTGCTGCAGCCGCAAAGTTCACAAGTGGCAAGGTCATAAACCCCACCGTCATCGTCTGCCATATCGTACACATATACGCAGTGCCAGTCAGAGAGTGGTGCTCCCCATTCTCTTAAAACCTTATGACAGCGGGCTATATAAGCGCTGTCCACTCCATTTTTTATACTCATTGTTTTCCTCCCATTGTGACGGGTGATGACAGAATGACAGCTATTCCCTATATATACCTACGCGTGTGTGTACGTGCATCTATCTCTACTCTTCTTGATTTTTACCAAAAGTAAATATAAGGGGAAATGCTGTCACTGTCTCACACCTTGTCATTTTGTTCCTCCCATTGTGACGGTGAGGACAGAATGACAGCTTTTTCCTATATATACCTACGCGCGTGTGTGCAGGTGAGTTTTCTACTCTCCTTGATTTTTACCAAAAGTAAATATAAGGGGAAATGCTGTCACTGTCTCACATCTTGTCATCAGCCCGTGTGACGGTGAGGACAAAATGACAGCTTTTTCCTATATATACCTACGCGCGTGTGTGCAGGTGAGTTTTCTACTCTCCTTGATTTTTACCAAAAGTAAATATAAGGGGAAATGCTGTCACTGTCTCACATGCTGTCACCAGTTCTTGGTGTTATGGGCTGCATTTACATACATCCGTTGCTGACCATAGATAGGAAGCCGCATCCGATGGGATGTCCTCTCCCAGCCATCGACCTGTGTCATCAAAGCCGCTATCGCATAGGAATCGGTCGGCTTCATGTCAGCGAGATTCCGCTTGAAACATTCGCACCAGATCTCCGCATTGCTAACGGTCTGCCTTGGAACAGTGCCTTCCTTTTTAATAAGGTCATCACCATCCAGAAAATTCCGACGTTGATAAAGATCCATATCGTTCCAGTTTTCTGGCAGGAGCTTTGACAGATACTCCCCAACCATGCCCTGACGCTCATCTGCTTCCATCGCACCACGTTGTGCCTCTTCAGCATCTTCCAGGAGATTGCCTTCAAGATAGAGCTTCTCGCCCTGTTCGTAGTAATACTTGACCTCAGCCCAGATCTGGTCACGCTCTTCACTGCTGAGCTTCCACTTGACCATTTTCTCAATCTGCCGGCACTTCACAATCCAGAACCGGCGATTGCCTGTAATGTCACGAAGGTACCCGCGCTCGCCATTTACCGTAGCTACCACGATGCACTGGCGCGGATGGCTTTCGACCACCTTGCCATAGCTCGGACGGTATTTGTCATCAGAGGTGGACATAAACGACTTCACCTTTTCAATGTCAGCCCTTTTCATTCCAGCCAGCTCGCCGATCTCGATGATCCAGAATCCCTGCAGCTTTTCAGCTCCTGATTTGTCATCCATATCAGTAAGGGACAGTGCATCCGAGAAATACTCATCGCCAGCTAAGGACTTCCACATGGTACTTTTACCGATACCCTGATCACCATCTAAGACCAGGACCGTATCGAACTTTGTCCCAGGGTGGTAGATGCGGGCCACGGCCGCTACTAAGGTTTTCCGGGTGACTGCTTTGACATAGTTGGTGTCGTCTGCCGACAACCTCTTAATGAAAAGATCGTCGACACGCTTAATGCCATCCCACGCGGGCAGTGCATTCAGATAATTCCTGACCGGGTGAAACCGGCGGTCGTCAGCCACCTTCGTAAAAGCAACATTATGGTTTCTGTCTGAGAAGCAAACATAGCGAATATCGATCATAGCCTTAAGCTGAGCTGTATCAGCATCACGCCAGAACTTGTTGTCGGTTGGCCTATCCCACGGCACCTTTCCAGTCACCTGGACACGGTTTGCCATTTCGTTATATGCAAAGCCCTGACAATCAGGATCATTATTTAGGATCAGCATTTCGTTCCAGACACTATTCTGCAAGACCGTGCTGCGTGACATATACTGCAGGCTGCCTTTCCAGGTATCATCGGTTTCTGCACTATTGGTCTCCCCGAAAGTCTTCTGGGCTTCTTCGAGCTTTTCCTTTGTCGCCAGCATCTTGATCTCCGGCAGCGACATAACAAAGTCCGCCATATCCTTATAGCTCTGCTTGTCCTCTGCATCTGGAAACTTATGAACACGGACCAGATCAAATGCATTTAACAGCTTCCCAAAAGCTGGGTCAGTTGCATGGTGGGAATATGCAAACGTTCCATTCTCGTATACGACAAGACCTGCAGCACTCTCGCCGGGGATATAAGTGTATCTTCCAGACATATTTGCTACAGGCTCATAGATATCAGATAAGAACCTCGCAATTGCATCTTCTATGGTGAACAGTCTGCAGAAATATCCGACTGCACCATTCTTTGCCAATGGGTCCTGCTGCTTCTTCCCAGGATCTTTTTTCGCAGTGCTTTCCTTTGGTGTCGTAGGAAGCAATGAACAGTCCCGCCAATTAGGATGTGCTGAGAGAATCTTGTCGGGATCAATGACATCACCATCTAACTCGATAAAGAGATACTCCCCATCAGACGGGCAGGATGGCCAGTACATCAGCTGATGCGGTTCAAAAGAACATGGGTCGATCATATCAATGATTCCCATGTCCGCTGCAACAAACCTTGCTATTGCATTATGTTCATCGGGTGTCATGTCCCTTGCTGCCGGGAGGATTGCCCTGACACGTGGTTTCTCCGGCATATGGCTGTGCGTTGAATAAGCACAGCCAACATACGGAACCTTCGCCTTGATATCCTGAATGAACTCAGGCGTAGCAAAGTCAATGTCATACACTACCATGGACCGACAATCTACGTGATCCACCTTCCTTCTGTTATCCCGAAGGTGCCCGGCCACAAAGCCACCTTTATCCTTGATACCATCTCTTTGTGTTTTCTGAAGGGACATGTATTCAGCCGTCGTTTCTGAAGTCCTGATTGGTATCCTTAACCTATCCTTCAGTTCTTCAAAGGTAATCGTCTTATTGGACCAGAACTTTGCCTGCCTGGAATTTCCATATGCTATTTTTAAATCACGCATATTTGTCGTTACCTCCTGCGTCTTTGATCATCCAAGACTTTGGTAATAAACTGCAGTGCTTCATAGATGGTATCCAACTCTGCATCACCACCCAGGGCAATCACAACACCATCTTCATGGCCATAAGCATCATGGGTCTTTCGTACCTGGATATCCGTTCCTGCTAAATCCTGGATACGGATATATGTCCTACTGCCATCTCCCTGATATCCATTCGTGCCAGCTTCTACTTCCATGATGTTTGCACTATAGATTTCCCTCTTGAAGGTATTGATGGTCTTGCCACCGACTTCTCTTTCACCACTTAATACTTCGTACATTTGATTTCCTCCTCGCCAACGTACCGGATCGTTTTCCCTTTTTGTTGGGCACGATCAATTTCGATCTGCATCCCTGCAGACAACACCTCGCCAAATACCCACACCTCAGAGCATCTGGTTAACAACTCAAGATCCATGAAGATTGCTAGATCTCGTTCTGATTCTTCTTTCAGGAATGAAGGCATATAAAGATGCGGTGTAATTGGTATGCCTCCCTCATCTACAACGAACCGACTATACTTCTTTGCCTTCTCCACATTCCCAGCAATATCGCCTGAGTATGGGGAACAGACATAGATAATCGGTCTTGGTGCAAAGTGCTTTGTTTCTAATGCCTCCAACGCGTCATAGGCATCCACATCCGCAAAGCCAGCTTTCTTGATCTCTTCGAACACATGTTTTTCCTTCCTTTTCTAGGAAGAACAAAAGAGCTCTTGATGTCCTTCCAATACACACAGGACAAAAGGAGCTTTTTTGAGCAAAACATAATCAATCTTTTTGATAAAAGTCACAGGTATAACCATCGGCACGTAACAAAAGACCTGGTATCCAAGGCGGCGTCCTGCCCATCAGTTTGCAGATCTCATCCAGGGATACCTCTTCCTTGCACTCAATGATCAATTCATCATGGACATGGGCACAGATAAAGCAGAACTGTAATGTCTGCATTGCATAGCACAAGATATCCCGGCAGATTGCCTGGGTGATATTTTCGACAAACTTGGGACCATAGCTTTCCACCCTGCTCCAGTGCTTTGTGGAATCCAAGCCCATATACGTAACACAATCCGAGCCAAACTGATTTACACCGATTCTTGGCTTCACGTAGGAGAGTGACCGGCCAGATGGCAGCTGAATAAACAACATCCCAGACTGGCAAATAAACTTCAGGCCATGTGTCTCCGTTGTTGTCTTATAACGCACTGCTTTCTTGATTGCTTCATCCACTTCCCACCAGAAAGCAACAATCTTCGGATTGGTGGCTCTCCAAGCATCAACCAGCGGTTGTAATTCCGATTCATCGAGTCCCTGGTCCAACGCACCCATTGCAATAAGTGCGCCTTTTGACCCTCCGTAGCCGCAGTTATGAACTAGATGTCCCGATACGGTAAAACGGTGATGTGGTCCGGCATTTCGAATGTCATAAAGTCTAGCCTTGCCGAGATGATGTGCCAGTGCTTCCGTTTTTCGATTACTGCTTTTTGTGCTTCGAGAATTATTTGATCTCGAGACATACCTTCTGACAGTTTCCTTGTTACAACTGATCTGCTGTATGGCCAATACTCCTGGGCAAACTCTGACAGAACCGTCAATCTTCGATTCGACTGGTTCTCCTCTCTTGTAACAAAGCGAAGATTCCCACGAGCATAGTTTCCGTTTGTGTCGATTCGATCTAATTCCATTTCTCGTTCTGGAATTCCAAGCTCTGTCATCAAATACTGGCAGGCTTCGTTGATGCTGGAAAACTCGAATTTGATGCCTCGATTTCCATAATCTTGATACAGCGGATTTCTTGGATTTGTGCAGCGTTGCTTTGCTGCTGTCAATCTTTTGTACAACCATGCCGGTGCCAGTCTCGGTTGAGAACAATGCTGACATCCTTTTGATTTTCCGCTTCTCAAACTGTCTAATATCTGCCATTGGATACTGCCGCACCCATGACACTTTGTTAGCACATAACAATGATTCCATTTCTTGTTCCAGCGCTTCTCCGGGCTGATGATCTCTATCCAGCCGTAATGGGTTCCTACCATCTCCGGACTGTACGAGATGTGCGCCGCAGGTGGCGGCGACTCCAAGCTGTATTGGCTCCTGTTTCCCTTCGACCCACACGTAATGGTCTGGGGTTGCTGTAAGTCCTTCATATGTCATTACCTCTCGTTCTCCTTTGTAAACAACGCCTTCATGGTGCACGAACTCCTCACCATCAAAGACCCCCATTTCTGTTGTGACCTTTTCAATAGGTACCAGTCCATGATCTGTGAGGACAAGCTGGCCTTCAGCAATGCATGCAAGTTCTGCCTGCTTTCCTTTCTGTCGCAGCTCACCATTGATGCCATGCTTCACTACTGGAACTCCAAACATACGGCTGGCAGTTTCGCAATAGATATCCTTATTGGCCGCAAAGGAATCTATCCGCCATTGTTCTTTGGCAAGGAAAGAAAGACATCTGGCTTCAACTGCGGAGTAGTCAGCAACATAGAACTTATATCCTGGCTTTGGAATCAATGCCGTCCGGATCAATTCCGATAGGACCTCAGGCACTGAGTCATAGAGCAGTTCCAACGCTTCATAGTTACCTTCCTTGACCAGTGCTCGGGCCTCCGCTAAATCTGGCATATCATTCCGCTTCAGATTCTGAAGCTGGACCAGTCTGCCGGCAAAGCGACCGGTACGTGGAGCCCCAAAGAACTGGAACATCCCGCGAACTCGATCATCACTGCAAGCTGCACGCTCCATCGTTTGGAACTTCTTGATGGATGACTTTGCAGTCTCTTGGCGCAACTCCAGAACCGTCTTCATGTCTTCTGGTGCTGTCTTGACCATTTCACGCACTGCCTTCTTTCCTAGGGTATCCATGACGAGGCCATTCGTTGCCAGGTACTCTTTCATCTGTTGGACCGAGTTAGGATTCTGTAGGCCAGTAATGGTCGTGAGTTGATCCATCAACTTATTGTGAGTTAGCTCATCAATCGCAATGGCATTCTTTACCAGCTTCATATCAACCCTGACGCCTCGATCATTGATTTCCTGGTCGATTGCATATTCCTTCCAGACACTCTCAGGAACAGGAAACTTCTGCAATCGTTCCTGGATGCTGATTTCCACTTCTACATCCCTGATGTTATAGGACTTAAAGACCGCCCATTTATCCGGTGCATCCAATGGAAGATTCCTACCTCCATCCGACTTACGTGGCATACAGAAGAAACGGATCAAATCCTTCCCTTCTGTCATCTTCTGATCCTCTAATCCGAGCACCGCACCAACTGAAGCAAGCGACAGCGGCAAGCCACGATAGGCAGACCATACCATTGAGCAATGCCAGGATGCTGGGTCTAGATAGTTGCGAACCGTATCTTCAGGAATGCTATAAGTTGTGAAGTGTTCAGGATAGTGTTTGCGTAAGTAGGTCGAGATACAGATCCTCTCGAACATACAGTTGAATGCCCATTTGACGACGGATTGATCAGTCAATGCTGCAAGGATCTCTTCTGGCAGTTCCTCTCCGCATGCCAAGTCTACAGTTACCACTGGTCCATGATCGACCGAGTATCCAAACAGCAGGATTTGGAACGCTGGTGAACTGGCGTATTTATATACGCCACATTTTGCAAGATCGACATCCGAAAATGTCTCCAGATCTAAATTGAGATTTTTCATTCTAGCCATGCAAATGTCCTTTCATTTTTAATGCGGCTAATAGAGATAGGAGCAACATCAAACATACGAGAAAGTTCTGCTCCTTTTATTCCACACCAAAGTCCAAATCTAATCGCTTCAACATCATCAACAGAAAGTTTTCTCCACTTTCCTCCTTGTCGATAGACATCAAGAATGTTTTCAGTTCGTGTTCCATAATGTAAATTGCACAGTTGATTATCAGTTGGATTGCCATTCTTATGTAATACTTCCATACCGACCGGTGGTTCACCAATAAAAGTACGCATTACAAGTTGGTGTACAGGGCTGCCATCCGCTCCATGTCCAAGTACAACTGATAAATGTCCTGATTTACAATACCGACCAGGTTTTAATATTCGGCCACTGATGTTGTGATAATAAATCTTTCCTGTACTGATATTTTTCTCCTGTATTATTCTAGAGACACTGCGGATTCTTCCCTCTGTGCTTGCCTGATATCTTCCTTCATATCCAGGTATATCTTTCCAAATTTCCATACCATACTCCTCCAATCTGAAAAAGCCAGACAGGACTACTCCCGCCTGGCTTCATACTCATTAGGACAGGAAGTCATCGTCCCCGTCATCTTCACTGAAGTCGTCTTCAGCACGGGCTCTGCTGCCTAATGGCTCCCCATCACGAATCTTCTGCAGGTTGTTCAAACCGCAAGCAATACCACGATTGCCAGAACTGTTAAAGGCATAGAATGAAATGCTGGCTCTACCATAGACGCCCGAGTAGACTTCGAAATGATCAATGATCTCCTGACGGTCAGCATCAACGATGCCAGGTGCCGTTGCCGAGTTTGCATTGATGAAGTATGAATCCTTGTATGCCTCATCATCCGGTCTTTCAACATCGCCATCTCTGAGCGGTGTCTTGATTGTAGAGAGTGCAGGCACGGACTTGCCGTTACCTTTCAACTTTCCGGAACCTTCTTCATACGCCGCCTGGATTGCTGCCTGGATCTTGCTGACGGTGACTGTATCCTTCTTTGGGATAATCAGACTGACTGAGTACTTCGGTGTGCCGCCATTGATGCTCTTTGGTTCCCATGCATTACAGTAGGACCATCTTGTATCTTTTCCTGTGATAACCTTTGTAGGATTTGCTAATTTAGACATAATATTTTCTTCCTCCATTATTTGTCTTTGAAATCATCTGCTGCCGTGTTCAACTCCGGCCGCTTATCGCTTTGTGGAACCAGTGTCGGTTTTCCCTGTGGCCGATCCACTAAACTGCTTAGTAATTCTTCAAACTTCTTCTTACCGAGTAAAGAAGTCATTGCGGTGATACCAAGAAGACTCTTCTCGTATGGGTCGTAGCCAGCGGCAGTAACTGCCTGTGCTACTGCATCCTCATTGGTGAACTTACGATTGGATCTTCCTGCAACCAGTTTGTATCCAGACCATTTCTTTCCAGACAGTGCCTCTTTCAATGCATAGTCCTTAATGTCGGAAGCCCAGGATACGAGCTGATCTAATTGTGGAAGGATGGCTTCAATTTCCTCATCCTTCAATGTTGGTGGCATTTCAAAGTCATACTTTGCCAGTGCTAAGTTCTCTTCTGTCCGCTTCCTGCAGGTGGCTTTGACACTGCAGAACTGGCAATGTGCACCTGCGGCAAATTCGCCTTCACCAACAAAGGCAAGTTTCGCTGCCGGTACCAGGATGTTATCTGCCCATTCAAGCAGTTCATCCTTTGTCATGTCACATTCACTGATGTTCTCTAAACGCGGCTGGTAGATAACCATACGGACATTCTTGATGTCATAGATGCCATCAAACTTATCCACACTTCCCAGTGCATAACACCGAAGCTGTGATGATGAGCCTTCGACCTTAATACCCGTGCCGTATTTCATATCGACAATCGTGAGTGTTCCGTCAGCAATAATCAGTGCATCCGCGGTTCCGAATGATTCAGGAATCCAGCGAGACAGATCCAGCATTTCCTCAACCAGAACAGTTGGATCTTTGCATGTCTCTTTTGCCTTCATGACCTGTTCCATGACGAATGACGCATAACCTTCAGCGCACTCTTCCATTTCCTGGTCATAGCAATCGAGGTCTCCTGTTGGATCACGTACTGGAATCCCAAGTGCTGACTTCAATTTGAACTCGCACAGTGCGTGTGCTGCTGTGCCCTGGATTGCGTAGTCACTGGTTTTGCCACCAGTGCCAGCGTTCAATTTGGCGGATGGCGGGCAGGCAATCCACCTCGCACTGGATGATGCGGACAGAAATGCGTGCTGCTCAGGCATCCGGAAGCTCCTTTGCCTCATCCATCAGTGTTGGGTAGTCTTCCTTTTTCAGTTCTGAGAGTTTGTTTACTCCATGCTTCAAGAGAAGTTCGCGGATTGCATCTGTGTTCTGCTTACTAACGCGTGTCTTCTTGGCTAGGAGTGCTCTCAATTCTTCGAAGTTGACTGGCTTCACTTCTACTGGCTGTGGTTCTGTTCCCCTCATGGCTTCAGACAGTGCAATTAATGTTTCACCACACTTCTTCAGCTCATCCAGGGCAAGCGAGATATCATTATTCTTTGCCATCGTAACTTCCCCTTTCCTTTTTCATCTGCAGCCAATCACCAACGGTCTTTGATACCATGGTTACTAACTGGAGGATGTCGATTACGTCATCAGATGTAATCTTGTGCCTTGAATCTGATTCAATGCTTTTCATAGATTTCCTCATCTTTCCGGAAGTTGTCTTGTTTCCTTCCAATACACACAGGACAGTTCGAAATAAATTGAGCAAAATTTGAATAAATATTTTTCTTTATCCTTCGTGATAATCCTTCAACTGCTCACGTAGAGCTTTAATAAGGATCTTTCTTCTGTAACTGACCGTTGTCTGCGGCATACCAATTCGGTCAGAAATCTTGTGGTCAGAGAATCCTTCACTGTAGAGAATGAGAATTGCCTGATCGTTATCAGCCAGCATGGAAATTGCCTGATGCAAAGCTTCAACTGCAAGATCTCTCATAAATATCTCTTCTGAACTAATCTCCTGTTGTTTGAATTCCTTTGGGTCTTCATACCATTCATCCAGTGAAAGCGGCGCTCCATCTGCTTTCCTTGTGCATTCGTCACAGTTTTTCATGCAGCGTTTACCTTCAGCTTTGCATCTCCACTTACGTCTGTTCCTTTGTCTTTCTGCCCATGCAGGACGCTTAAATGCCCTATATACTTCTTCTGAAACCTGGACCATCTGCCCATTGATCTCAATGAATCTCTCTTTTACTTCTTCCTTCATCTTTTTCTCCTCATTTGCTGAGGCGATGAAGGCAGGATCACTGCATTCCTATCTGGGCAGCCCGGCCATAAAAAAGGCGCATGAAAGAAAGGTGTCTGCTCCAGACATATAAACTTCCCTTATGGGTTGTTTATTACTGTATGCAGTACCTGCCTTCATGCGCAACTCAGGCTGATACTTGTATGTAATTGCGATTATTCACTACTTGTAAGAAATGCTCCTGATGCTAAGAAGTATCGTTGTACACAAATCCTCCATCCTTTCCTTTTTTCCAATACAAAAAGCCGGAGTTACCTGATTAACCCTTGTGGGTTTTCAGATAACTCCGGCTGTTGGTTCCTCGAATGGTTACGGGACCGGTTGCGGTAGTTTCTTATTTACTGATTGCAGCTTTATCTTTTGCTGCTTTTACCTGGTAAACAACATCATCCCAGGAGATTGTTACATAAGTATTCTTTTCCTTCTTTTGTTCCAAGTAAACATTGTCTCCATCTATAACCACATCACAGAAACGTGTTTGTGTTTGCTTGTCACTATGTAGATCACGGATTGGGCGTTTTATCTTCGTCATAATCATCGTCCGCCTTTTATGTAGTTAGTAATCAACTGATGAATTTTTGGAGATAGTTTTGTATCACCTTCCAAACTTTCCAATAAGTCATAGAGTGCATCAGACTTTTTACGCAAAGACCCAAATGGATCATCACTGGTATAAAACACTTTTTCCCAATGCCAGCTTCCTTCTTCATTCCACACAAAGATATAATCATATCCACCCAATTTCTCACTGGTATTCATATGATGTGGAATTATTACAAGATCCTTTCCGCCCTCAAAATGTTCAACACACATTACATCTTTAGATAAATTCCACTGATCGCTTTGGTTTAAATGGTTAGGATGATAGATCACAGAGCCGTCTCTTCCTTCTGTTAAAAGACCCATTTGTTCATACCGCTTATTCAAAGTATGAATAATTCCACCATCGCATTCCCACGTCACAATATTGGTTGATGTTTCTTGATAAAGGCAATCAATGAACTTTTCTAATAAAGCTGTATTAGTGCGTGGAACCCACAGTTCTGTTGCAATCAATGCTTCAATATCAATACCGAAAAGTTGAGCAATCTTCCAAACTGTATCGATACTCATTTTCTTTTTGGAATTTTCCTTTATTGTACGCGAAATGTATCCAGCACTAATATCCAACATTGATTCCAGTTCTCCAACTTTCAACCCGTTTTTCTTTGTAAGAAACGTAATATTGTTCGAGAGAATCGTGCTATCAAATTCACCAAGAGAATCCGCGTATTCCCTGATGTAATCTTCTTGCTCTTGCAGAAGACTCACATATCCACTTGAATCTTCATCATGCATAAAACCGCTAATATATGTCTCCAGTGCCGATTTAACTTCAAAGGCTTGAACAAGTTCATTCATATTACTTGGTTCCACTAAGACATATTCAGTTCCATTAAGGTCAAAATGACCTTCCATTGCCTCATCATACTGTCTCGACATCGTTTTCTCTCCTGTGTTTGTACCAATATACTAGCTTTCGAACCATAGAATGTCAATGGTTCAATTTTTATTTTTATAGTTAAAAGTATATTATTCAAGTTATGTGTAATTTTTTGAACTTTGATCATGTGCCCATGCTAGATTAACCTTTTGTATTTCGCTCCTTACCATTTGCAAATATGTAACTGATATTAATTCAAAAATAGAACAAGACAGCAGATGAATTCGTGATTGATTATTAAAAAAAACAAACTTGCATGCAAACATTTGGTTTATAATCAAAGTGTCATATAATGTAAATAGACTGTATATACAAACTTATTGGGGAGAGCTTACAATGACAAAAACAAAGGCAAAAACAACAAAGCAAAGACAGGCATATAACACTAAATATGCGAACACTCATTATCGTATGTTTTCATTAAGATTCTCAATAATAAATGAAACAGAAATTGTTAATTGGCTCGATCAGCATCCTGCTCACAAAGAATACATTACATCGCTGATTAGAAAAGACATGAAAAAGCAGCAAAAAAAAGCTAAAATGAATACAAAGAAGTAACCTTGCTAAGTATTTCAAATTATGAAGGAGCAGATTTACCATGAGTACAAAGGCTACAAAAAATCGTAAAGCATATAAATCTCATTATCTCACAACAAATTATAAAATGGTTTCATTCCGTTTATCATTTGATAAAGATAGTGATTTAATTGCTTGGATTGAGCAGCAGCCATGTAAGAAAGGCTATATTACTGACTTAATAAAAAAAGACATGCTTAACAAGAAATAAAATCTACAATAATACTTATAAAAAAAAAGAAGGATCAAAATTCCTTCTTTTTTTTAAGCTTTTCATCATTCTAAATAACTCGTTTTAAAGTTTCACTTTTTCAGACTGCTACTCAGAATTTCTTTTGTAGCTTCCTGAATTGAAATGTTTTCTTTCTTCGACAATTCTTCAATTGATTTATAAATGTCATAATCATTGTCTCTGAAAGAAAGATTGACCGTTTTCTCCTTAACGCCTGCGATGTGATCATAATTTTCTGGATATGCAAAATAACATTTTCTGCACATGGAGGGATCTTTTTTTGTCCAGTTAGAACAGTGCTCACATGACCAACTTTTCAACCGATTTGCACTCGGGCAAAGTAACATAAAATACTGTGTATCATTCATATTTTCAGGATCACCGTTTATTTCATATGGGATTCTATGGTCAACTTGAAGTAATCGTTCTTCATACTTTTCTCCGTATAAAGCGCAATAATTTCCGTTGCCCTGAATCAATGCTTCTTTTAATTTATTTGACAAAACACTTCTACCTTTAGTCCTGGTTAATGAATCGCTGGAATACGCTTCATTCCAATCTCCCAAGACGTAAACGCCCATTTTCTTACCGCTTTTATCTTGCCCGTGCTCGGTGATTAGTGGAATTCCCTCTTCCCTTACATCACGAGCTGCCCTTGGGGCATGTTGATAGCCAGCTTCCTGCAAATCTTCTGTAGAACATGAGCCCTTTTTCATAATCGTATCTACAACAAATTTAGCACGCTTACCTTTAACAGACAGCAATCTATTATAAAACTCCCTTGATATTATCTTCCCTGAGTCTAATTTTACATCATCATTATTTTTCATAAGTCTTTTCGTATCCCCTTACTAATATATAAGGATTCATAAGTAGTTTCAACTTTTCCATTCAAAGTTGCCTGGCTGCTTCTCCCCGCATTAATAAGAACATGTTGCAACTCAAGAGACTCGGGAAGATCCTGGCCAAATTTTTTGTCCCCAGTTTGACCATCATAACTTACTATATAATCAACATTTCTCTTGTTGAGCTGTGATAATGAATCAACAAACTCATCAAAGTCTAATCCGCTTATATAGCGTTGGCTAAGCCCAGAAATCACCCCTTGGTAGGGAGGGTCCATGTATACCAAATCGCCTTTCTTTGCCATTTTCAAAACATCTTTATAATCAGTATTGTAAAACTCTGTTCGATTTTTTAGTAAATAAGAAATTGCGCAAGCATTTTCCAATACATTTTCAGGCTTCGTACCAAATCTGCGTTTGTCACATATCTGGTTCATTTCACCGTGTAAGTTATATCTAATTGCTCCCTTTGCAACACGTGCTAATATAAAAAGCGTTAAAGCTTCATCGGGATTCCCTTTATTAAATAATTCACGCATTTTGTAATAATAATCATTACTATCTGTATTATCAGCAAATTGACCAGTCCATATTTTCTTATATTCTTCGACTAGAGCATCTGGATCAGTAACGCATTTTTCCAAAAGTTTTATAACAGCCGAATTTATATCGTTTAGCAAGAAGGAATCGGCCAATCCATTGTATGCAGAATATATTGAAAGTGCTGCAGTCCCACTAAATGGTTCAATTAAGCGCTTAATCTCTTTTGGAAAGTACTTTACGATAATAGGTGCTAAATTTCTTTTACTTCCTTGATATTGTACAAGGTGAGGACATTTTTTCATCTGTTCAATCTTATCATCATGATTAGTATTTTGCGCTCCAGCATCTTGATTCTTATTATCAAACAGCGAAATCACTTCTAATTTTATCATACCTTTATATTCGGCTCCATTCCTACTTATTTTACTAGCCATACACCTTTTTTTCTATTGTTTTCTTCTATTAATTGAAACTCTCCGTTAATCATTTCAGTAAGTGTCTCGCTAATATGATCATCGTCATCCGAAGAATCGCTTTTAATCAATGTCCAAACTAAATTTTCCACAATTTCCCAGTTAACTTTATCAGATCTATCCAAAAGTTTATCCTTGAGATTTGACATTAAGCATATATAGCGTTTTATATCGGTTGTCATTATAAAATCCTCCTTGATATACTAATTGATCAGCCAAGATAAAATAGCAAGTCATATATGATTAGAATTATGTAGCAAATAATGTAGATTAATTGAGAGAAAATGATTTTTTCATTGGTGTCTGCTATAGAAAATCCACCGTAGCACACCCGCATAATTTCAAGAATGTTACTTTTCAATATTAGTCTTTCATATTTTTAATAATCATCATTGTAAAAATTAACAAGTTTAAAACGCCATATTCCACCATTTTCAGATATTTGTAATTCTCTAGACATATGAGTCATATTTAACTAAATACAAAAAGTATAATAACGGCTTAACAAAAGCTTTTCATAAAAGTTTTCACTAAAAAGTTGGATTTCCTACTTTTCCCATCTGTCAAGACTAGGATTCAATAAATTATGTTGTATTATTTTCCCAGAAGAAAGCGGTTTCATAACACGCCATGGAGGTATTTATATTGGTTAATACGCAGTACAAGTTAAGTGCATTATTAGAAATGAATTATCATGAACAACTCGAATCTGCCATTGAAGATCAGCTTGAGCAGCATCCAGAGTTGTATACATATGCAGCAACAGATCATTCTGATTTTGAACTTGAAAATATAGACATTCACGATACTACTAGTGAGTGTTTTGATAATGGCACAATCGAAAGTCACATAAAAGTAATCTGCCAAATTATTGTTTATCCAAAAGGTAAAAACGTTTTATCAGAATCATACTCAACCACGAAATATTTTGAAGTTGTTGTGTTTGGAGATTTATCAGCGAAATTGCCAGATCTCAAAATTCAAGAAATTAAGCCATATGACTCCGAGCATTGGCTTCATACATATTCTGATATCCTTTTGCCGGTACTATATGATAAAGACTACGATGACGTTGCTCTGCAGCTTTTAATGAACTACTGCGGTGAAATTCCTACTGTCGGTCGTCCATTAAATCCTATGCAACTAATTGATGCGTGCAGGTTATCAATAATTTATGCTCAAATTTCTCAGTATGGAGACGTACAAGCCGAGATAATATTTACTGAGTCCGATATTTCTACATTTGATGAATACGGTGAGTTAAAAACCATGCATGTAATGCCAGGCACAATTATCATTGACATTACAACTCTGAATAGAAGGAAATTAAAAACTCTCTACACATTAATAGTCCATGAATTTTGCCACTTTATCTTGGACCGTTTTGCAATGATGCTACGTTCTTGTTTTGATGAATCAATTAACACTATCGAAGAGAAGACAGAATCTACAGATGATACGTGCGAAGCAGACAATGATGATTTAGAATTTAGGAATCTAGCTGAAGCACAAGTTGTTAAACTTACCTCCCGCTTATTCATGCCTTCAGAGACTTTTAATACGGCTGTAAACGAATCGTTTGAGTCATACCGTAAAAAATATCCTGATCAAAACGAAGGATTGATCTATACGCTAGTGACTGAAGACCTGGCCACTGCATATAGAACTTCTAAACAATCTGTTAAAATGAGAATGATTTATGCGGGATGGACTACTGCCACCGGATGTCTCGATTATGTCGATGGCCATTATGTGACACCGTATAGTTTTGAGGATGGAACTTTACAAAAAGGGAATACAATAACAATCAACGAGGAAACACTAAATAAGATCTTTATCGATTATCCAAATCTCCTCGAAGGGTTTATGCTTGGCGCCCTCGTATACGTTGATTCTCATTTATGCATAAATGACAGTAAGTTTGTTATAACTGATAAGATTAGTGGGCGCTACTTAACAGAATATGCCCTTGGACACACTACAGAATGTTGTCTTCAGTTCGAAGTTAAACGCTGTAAGTACACTCATAGAAATGAATATGGTATCTTATACTGCCTCGTAGGTCCCGACAAACAGTACATGTTCAATGAAAGAGACAACTTTGATACAATTCAGAAACTCTCATCAAAGCTCGAAGAAGAAACATCAACTATCGAAATGCTCAATTCAATCACTACACTTGCCGGTAAAGTACGTTATTTGTATGAGCAGTCTGGGAAAAAACAAGATGAAATTGCTGTGGATGCCGGTCTAAGTCGAAAATGCTTAGATAATATTCTCTCTGGGAAGACAAAGCAACCAGCAAAATCTACAATCATTCAGCTTTCAATTGGTTTAGGGGTATCTGCTGCAATCACACTGCTACTACTTGGCGAAATACATGTCGATCTAATAAAAAGTACCGATCCAATTGACAGAGCATATTATTATTTGCTCTATTATTTCTCCCCTGATCTAGAACTATGGAACAAATACTTAGCTTCAAGAGACTTGCCGCAGCTGGGTGACGCAACCGTTAGATTTGAAAATCCTTCGGATATTCAAGACGATTTTCAAACTGAAATGTGAATGCACGATACACAAAAACAGTCGAAATAATGCACATTATTATAATGACCATTTAAAAAGTCCAGTAAATCTGGGCTTTTTTTGTGCACAAGCAGAACGTTGAGGCAACGATTCTTTCTAGCTATTCTAACCATGAAATCAGTAAGTCGGAGGTCGAATATGACAAAAAATGATATAGAATCGCTAGTCAACAAAATGAAAGAATTCTGCAATTTAGCAATTATTCAATCTGTATTAGAATCCAACGGCACCAATTCTATAGAAGACCTATCAGATTCAGTTATTGATGAAGTATATCTACAACTTGAGCAAATAAATAATGATCTGGAAATTCCTTAGTATCTAAAAAGGAAGATCATCGCTTGAAAGCTCCCCCGCAGCATTCTCATTCATTTCCATCATTAGCTTGGCTTCATAGCCATCACAAATCTTTGAACAAATATTTTCACCTGCTACAAGAGTAGATTTTCTCCATATTTTAATTTCTTCCATAACCTGGTTAAGAACCTTGCTGTTTCCAAGTGCCAAGATAAAATCTGGATCATATTCTGGATTATAGTTATCCCCATTCACTTCTTCACCTGTACGAATCATCCCTTCAGTGCTTAATAGCACCAAGGATTCGATAATTTTCCTTGCTATTGATTTGTCTTCGTCTGAAACATAATCACACCTTGGAACGTCAAGAAAATAATTTGGCGAAACCTGCAACTCGTCACATATTGCTAAAAATGCATCCATCTGAGGAACCCTCTCTCCGGTAATGTATTTTGAGATATTTGCACGGTCAATACCACAATTCTGTGCAAGTTGGTATTTTGTCATTCTCTTTTCTTCCAGCAAATCGTTCAACCTTTTACCAAATTGTTTTCTCATTATTTCTCTTTTGTCTTCCATAAATACTCCCCTCATTTCATTTAGTATACACGTTTTGTCAACAGATACAACGTGTTTTGACAACTAGGTGACAAAACGTATAAATCATCGACAACGTTATAGACAAAAGCACATTAAAAGTGGCTCATAGACGGACTACTAAGCAATATTCTAAGCTCTAATTAAGCAAAAAGCGTCCCGAGCATGACGCTATAAACTGCCTTTATTTACACATCAGAGTTTGATCAACTCCGGTGCTCGCATCTAGCGAGACCATTTTCAAAGTACCAGTCCAGGGCTCATGACCATCATTGCTGGCTGGTAATTGCATCACACAATGTTTCTTCAATGGGAACCATTGCGCATCTGGATCGGCTCAATACCGAACAAGCGTGCAGTGGTTCCTTTTGTCTGTTCCCCGATCCAGTAACGCTTGGCTCCGGTCCAGACAAAAAATGTCAACAAATGAAAAGAATGGATTCACGGTTGAAGTAGGGAAGCACACGGTAACAGTCACAGAGGAAGTGTATAAGGCTTATAAAGGTCCCCTGTGGAAGGAACGCAAGCGTCAGGAAAGAGAAAGACGCTGTTTCCTTGGTACCCATCGCTGCATGGCAAACTGTGAAGAATGTCCTAAGTACCATGCTTGGAAGGACACATATGGCGATCCATACTCCATCGAAAAGATGGATGATGATGGTTTGGAGATTCAAGACGATTATTCTCTTGAAGATGAAGTCATCCGCCGTATGCTGAACGAAGCACTCCACAACGCTGTCGATGAACTTCCTCAGGTTGACAGAGAGATTATTATTCTCTACGCCAACAAAGTGGGTACGCGTGAAATTGCAAAAAAAGTTCATATGCCACAATCCACTGTGTCCTATCGGGAGAAGATCATCATTAAGCAGTTACGAAATAAACTGAAAGACTGGAAGTGATCTTACTTCCAAGGGCAGCCGAGTCGACCGGCTGCTCCTTTTTTATGTAATCAGTACTTGTGCCGTATAATTTTGTATTGGTTCCAATGTGCGATCGAGTATGGAAAAAAGTCAAACGATTCTTTGCCGCTTTGCTACCTAAGCGAACAGACCAGTACAGAAAGCGACACCAACCGGACAGTAAACGAAACCATTCTGCAAGACATTACCGTTAAGGCTATTAATCAGATTCTTACTGATAAAGGCACCTTCCTGAAAATCCTGTAGAAAAGCATCGCCAAGGCCGTAGTCAATGCGGATACCCTTTCGCCTGACGGCATCCAGAGCAGGCTGGAGGAACTGCAAAAGGAACTCATCAAGAAGGTCAGCAGCAAGCAAGACTACGATGCCATCGCTGACGAAATCTTCCGGCTCCGGGAGCAGAAAGAAAATCCGAAATAGACGATCACTGCCGGGAAGAAGCCATGAACCGGATCAAAGAACTGCAGGACTTCATCAGCCAGCAGAAAACTGAAGTCACAGAATTGGACAAAAACCTCATCCAAAGATCACTGTGTTTCGGTATCACTTCACCATGGAATTCAAATCAGGGGTGACGATTGGAATAGAAGAATAAAGAAAAAAATAAGAAATACACTTTACAAAATTACATTGCGGCAGATCTGTTCATTCAACTTCATGTAATACTTATCGCGTGGCTTGAATAACACGATTAGCTAAAGTATCAAAAGTACTATTAAAATCATCTATATTTTTCTTCATATTATCCCATACGCTTCCTGATTTTTGAACCTGCTCTTGCGTTAATAAGTACACGGGAGTGTTATTAGCTTGGGATTGTGCAATTAAACTATTGAAGTCAGCAATATTAATTAAATTGTAATGATTTTCATAGTTTGCAGCTTCGTAACAAATAACCATATCATTATCCTTTAAAACAGGAACTAATTTGTTTGAAACAAGGCGATTTATGTCATCAATCCATTCCGAAAAAGCCTTTGCAGGAGAACCGTTTCTTGGACGATACCTTTGTTGTATTGTGCCTATAAACCTAGGTGCAGAATCACTAATTTTGTATGAAGCATTTTTGAATATTGTATTTTCTCTTAATTTTTTATAGGTATTATTCCAACGTGGAAAAACTTTTTCTAGTGAATCAATAGCCATATAACAAAAATAATCAGGTGCACATGGTAAAATAAAAAAATCACTTTCCATCAAAATATTTGCATTTGTTGCTGAAATACTAGGACTCATATCAATTAATATATAGTCGATATTGTATCGATTCCCAGTTAATTCAAGAAGCTTGCGTAGCGCACCTGGCACATTCTGAAATAGAGCCAAAGAACCTGTCAAGTTTTCTGCTACACTATAAGTAGCATCATATTCAGAAAAATCTATGTGCCCAGGCAATAAAAACAAGTTTTTATTTGCATCAAATTGAAAACATGTTGTTGCTTTGAGTGGTTCAGGCTTCCCAGAAAACACAGGAGAAAGAGAGTTTTTAATATTATCATTGTTGCTCTTATAAAAATCAAACAACTTGTTTTCCTTATCAGCATTTATACATAATCCGGTCAAATTACATTGTGGATCAGTATCTACGATTAATGTCTTGTACCCCTTTTCAGCTAGCTTCCATCCTAAGTGGAAGGTAGTTGTTGTCTTACTTACACCTCCTTTATTGTTGAATAGTGATATTGTTTTTGCCATATACATTTACCCCTTTTCTTTGCAAGCACCTAAAATCATGTAACATATTCCCATGCACACTCCAAAACGCGAAATACGTATCCCGTACTGCTTTGAAAGTCCATTTTTAATTCCATACTCTCATTAACAAAATATAAAACATGAAACCTATACAAATGATTTTAACACTATGCATAGATTTGACAACCTACAATGTAGGGGACAAAGTAACCTTCAACCAGTAACATGTTAAATAATCAGAGGTCAAATTACTTATTTTACAAGCGCAATCAGATACTCTTTCATAGATTTTTTACCTCGGAATCAACATTTTACTGCATTTTTTAAATGGCTGTGCGTTATGCTTGAACTAAGTAGAGTCTTCGAATATCTAAAAGAGACGCAAAATGGGACGAAAGTCAAAGATGACATTGCAAAGGAAGCTTCATCTGATCAAAGAACGTGAAACAAAGAAGACCCATATGCAGTGCTCGGAAAGAAAGCATGCATCAGCACATCAGTTGTCAGAGTCGTCTGTGAGATCTACAGGAACGAAGTAGAAGAAGGTCTCAAGAAGCCTGCAAAGAGGCTCACATCTGATGAAAAACTGACTGCCTTACTGGAGGTATATGTAGACACACTTTATAGCGAAGTATGCCAGAAATATGAAATACGGTATAGATGTGTGCTCTCCTACTGGATTGCGAAGTATCATAAGGGTGGAACATTCGAGGACTGGAGATCAGTGAGGCATACAAGGAATATTCCAGTCCATAAGAAAGATGTGGCACCCATAGAGAAGGAAAAGACGAAATATGTTGTGGACAGAGCTGCATATGATGAGCAAGTTCCACAACAGACATATGTTGTCGATGCGCCAGCGCATTACACACAGCATATGCTGTAATTATAAGGTAATGCGATCCGCTTCTGAAGGATCTGAAATGACAGACTGTGTAATCTCCGATCTGCCACTTTTTATATGTAATCACCGCTTGGACTGCAAGAACGCACAGGTCTATTTCTGATATACAGCAATTTTTGTACTGACCAATTTATAGCCCTCTTCGGTAATTGGGCCGTCATAAATTTTTAGCCGGCACTCTTTCGTTTTGGAATTCAGATTGTAAAGTCTGTATATTCGATATTTATATCGGCCATCTTTTGAGGCCATGACCTCGTTGTATGACATTTCAAATCCGTCAGCATATTTATTCCTGGATGCTTTGACTTCAACATGAATTTCATTGCCAGCTGCATCCCAGCTCCGAATATCATACCCTAGGCCATCTCCCTCTTCCTTTGATGCATGAACGGGAGCCTTGAGACCTTCTGCTGCTGCCTTTTGAATGAGGATATCGAGTACGATTTCTTCTCCTAAAGCACCAGTTTTATTCTTAGCCTTTTGGATCTTCTCGAAGTCGATGGTTCTTGCTATACCACTATACTTCTTTTCTCTTTGTGCATGAATAGGACCATCTTCCTCAAGGACAACATCAAAGCCGTTTGCATTTGTGCTCTCAAGCTCATCAACTTCTTCTGCAGTGATATCTGGCTCATCTGGCACCACTTCTGCGGTTACATCCCCAGCAGGAATACAATGTGCTGCATTTATGATTTTCTCATATTCCGCATAGCTTATAGTGTTCATGCCATATTGATTCCAGAAGTGCTCCCAGCTTCTTGGCCGCTTATTTTTACTCTTCCACTCAAAATTCTCAATGAAAGAGTCACCTTGTTTGATTGGCGGCACAATATTAAATGCATGAGTGATGGTTGCCGTAACGTTTCCATCTTCGTCAGGATCAGAAATGCTGTCAACATAGCCACCTGCATATATTTCGAATTTCCTGTCCTTTGTTATCTTACCTGGATGCCTATTAAGCACAAAGGCACCTACATGCATTTTGTTAAACTGCTTGATGTTCCAGCCATAGCTTGTTAGCTCGTCTTGGTACTTTAATGCACCATCAACAACTTTGCCATGGTCGAGGATGAAAGCTTCCTGCCCTTCAACTGCATTTGGAAGAATCGTATTAATGTCTGTCATAGAGTCTCCTTTCAATCAGAACATTTTTCTGTTCTGATTAAAAACAACCATTCGCATCCTCGCAAATGTCAGGATACAGTAGTTCTATAGTCTCAACCCTGAAATCAACATTCTTATTGTCTCACTGTCTCCGAAGACTAAAAAAAGAAGGGATTTCTGTCTCAAGCGAGCTGATTCTCATCAACTGGCAAATTGCAGAAATCCCTTTGTTAAGCACTATTTTGAAGCTTTTTTATTTATGTAACTCCATCAGAACCACGGTCTCAACGTGGCCCGATTGCTCCATCTTGATGTCTCCTTATTGACCAGTTCTCGTGAACCTTCGATTTTCTGCCCATCCGTTCGCGGAAATTGTTCAACCGCTTTTTTCGGTTTGCGAAAACTTATCGACACGCTTTTGTACGTTCGCGGGAATTGCTCCACTGTTTGAACGTACCTTATATATGGCATCCGGGTCTGGCGTCCACTGTCTCCACCTTGACGCCGGATTGGTACAAGGGAATTGCTCCACGATTGCCATTGTCTCAACCCTTATTCATAGATTTTCCTGTAGCCATGATAGATTATTTTTTGCTCTTCTTTTCCAGCTGCTTTATGCTATTCAGGTAGTCCTGCTCCACACTGCTCAATGTTTTCGCTTTGTATTTTTTATACTCCGTCTGCGCCTTGTCCATTGCCTGATCATGGCTGACAGTCCCATTTCCAATCAGCAGCTTTTCTCCTGTGGAGGTCAAAATGCCATCAAGATGTCTGGCCCAGTCCTCCATCGTCATCGGAATCTCACGCTCTGCCTGTCTCTCAGCAAAATCAAGATATCCGGAAACGAGCTGGCCCATTGCGCGAAGCTCTTTTTCATTCAGATAGTTCTTTGCAGTCTTCGCTTCACGGAGCGTAGGCTGATCTCCTGAAAAAGTCATCAGACCCATGAAATCCTTTTCTGCGTCAGCACGATGATAGATCACCTCCGCCGCAGTCTCGCCGGAAACGGCATAATGGATCTTGTTTTGTACTCGCTTGAAAAATTGTATGGAGACTTCCGCATTAGGGTTGTAATCAACACTGGTCGCATAGATTTCCAATACCTGACGATAAAATACCTTTTCAGAAGCCCGGATGTCTCGGATTCTTTCCAACAGCTCCTTAAAGTATCCGCCACCGCCCAACTCTTTCAGGCGGTCATCATCCATCGCGAAACCTTTTTTGATGTATTCCTTTAAAATGTTTGTTGCCCATATACGGAACTGAACACCACGCTGGGATTTGACACGATAGCCAACGGAGATGATAACATCCAGATTATAAAATTTTGTTTTATAGTTTTTTCCGTCAGCACCAGTTGTCAAGCATTCCTTGACAACTGAAGCACTGTCAAGTTCTCCGTCCTTAAAAATATTATTTATATGCAGACTAACATTTTGCTTAGTCGTTTGAAAAAGCTTTGACATATCTGCCTGACTCAACCACACTGTTTCATCCTGCATAGTGACATCTATTTTTGTCAAACCGTCTTCAGTCTGATATATAATTACTTCTCCACGGTCGTCCATGCTGATGGCCTCCTGTTCTAATTCATTTCACAGCATTTCCTTTGTGCTGCAAGTTATAACTAAATAATCGTACATATCCATCAAAATATAGCCTCTATATTAAGCTGAGTCTATCAAGACCACGTTTTTGATACAAGGATTTGTGTAGTGAAAAGGCCCTGTAAACAAGGCATTTCCCGTGTTTTGATAGTTCCTACGGCTCGTTCTGCACCTGAAATTGGGCATTTTGAGACGAGCCATTCTTGCTGTTAATGCCATCTTTACAAGGTCTCCTTTCGGTCAGAATATGGATAATTAAAAAGTGGGGCAAAATTAAACGGTGCTGCTCTTTATCCCTGCCACGGCAAAACACCGTCAGATCATTAATAGTAAACTACGCTCGGATGTAATCTGTTAAATCTACATCCACAACAGTAATGATATTAGTTGTTCAGTGCTATCGATAGTTCTCCACCGAAATTGTTCATTACGAAACGATCATCCTGCAACAAAGTTTCCTTGGTCACTCGATATTCGAATGGGAACAGATATGTTGAGGCGTTCAGCTCTTGAAAAGAATAATATCCACTGTCATCCACATTCATCATGGTATAAACCAAAAAACTACTGATCTCATCTCTTGCAACCTTGTGCTTACTGATTCGGTATTTTCCGGGTTTGTCGCAAATGAGAACTCCAAACTCTTTTAGTGTGGATACCAGTTTGTCAATGGAGTGATATAGTGTCGTACGCTCTCCCCACTCATCAAACAGCTTCTGCTTCAGTTGGGCCAGCGTAATCTCATCCTGGAACTCTGACATTTTACCGATAAGTTTGCACATATCCATAAAAACCGGATAAGCCGCCAACATCATGCTCCAGTGAATTTCAAGCGCATAATCCGGATATTTCTTAATCAGTTCGAGTGCTGTAGGTCTTAATTTTTCTGTATATTCATTTTCATAGCTCCAGATGCACATTAGAATTTCTCTGGTCTTACGAACATTTGTGGGACTCCCGATTTCAAAGCCCAAGTATTCATTCAATTTTTCTTTTATTTCATTCTCTGTCAACTCGCTCGAAACCAACTCCACGGCTTGATTCAACCATGATAGTTTCAAGTTTCTCGATAAGCCTACCATCTTTGCCATTCACTTTACCGCCTTTATTTTGATAAAAGGTACTATGACCTCGTCAATTGATATGCCGCCGTGCGTCATGACTTCCTCGCCCTTGGCATCAAAGGAGTCTCCTACATCACAAATCAGATAATCGAAGTCCTTATTCAGATAATATTTCGGATATTCTATCATTCCATACTTTTGTATGAGTCCTGCTTTGTCAGCAAAGTTTTGTAGCACCAGCATTCTGTGGCTCTTTGTCTCTGTTTCCACTCCAGTACCCATTAATTTTCCAAGTCCAGTGCATGGCGTGTTTCCATGGTCTGCAGAGATATAAACATCAAAACCTTCTGAAAGAAACCGCTTTGTCATGTCTACCAGCTTATGCTGATCGGAGAGAACACCAATGTCATTTAGCATTCCCAGACGGCCTTGGTGCTGCGCATGCACCATATCATCGACATCGTTAATTATGACCGCGCCACACTTTACAAAGGAGCCAAACTGCGCCTCGTAACCACGTTCATAACCTATCTGATTATCTGTATAGCCCATTGATTTTGCACAGGCCACAAATTCCTGCTTTTCCTTGCTTTGTTTCCACGGCTCCAGCAGCTGACCTGGTGTTTTATTTGATAACAGGCACTGCCGTGAAATCGACGTGGTGCTTGGAATCATAGCAAACGCAGCTGTCTGCTCATATTGAACATTCTGAAAGGACTTAGAGATAATCCTCCAGTCAAATTCTGACATACCATCCATTACTATAATCACAAATTTGCTGCTATGGTCGTGCATGTAATCCATCGCACGGCTAACAAGCACGGGTGTCTCCCGGCTCATTTCAGAGGACAGCTTACCAAACTGCGCCAAAACATAATCTTTAAAAACTCTGTTTACGACTGAAGTGTCAACATTCAATTTGTGCTCAGTAGCAAGCGTATCAATCTTCGCCTTTATCTCTGCAATGGCAAACCAATCACGATATGAATTAACTTGCTCCTGCTTCTGCTGCAATTCAATATCAAGCTGTTCAAGATACGCGGCAACATTTTCCGGGCTGTCAACCTTTTCCTGAATAAAGTCCTCCGTCTGTTTGCGCTGACGAAGATCGTCGAAATTCTTCAAATATGCTAAGCATAAAAGCTCCAGATCAAGGTTCCTGTGTGATTTCAAAACCTCAATATTCAACTTTGGAAACAGTCTGTCCATTGAAACAATATAAGCCCGAAGTCTTCGTTGAAGGTCATAGGGAATATAGCTATTAGAATGTGCAAGTACCAGCAACTTGTCCTTTGTACTTTTCAGCTTACCCTCATACTCAATTCGAAAAGTCAAATCATCTGTATAATGCACCACTTCAAAGCCATGCGCCTGAAAGTCAGCACTGTAATGAGTTGCTTCATCCAGTCCTTCGTCATCTATAAGGAGTATTCGATTGTTGTATTCTGCTGCTGCCTGTTTCAGCACATAGTCTCCAAACATGCGTTATGCCTCCAATCTGACTGCCAGCATCAAGCGGAAGTCCGGATACACTTGTGTACCTTTCTTATGCTCAGATTCAATGGTGGCCTTCTCTTTTTCCAGCTTCGCCAATCGGCCTCGGCGGATATTTTCTATTCCGATATGCTCAGCAGCTTCCATCCGGAGCTTTAAAGCATACATATATTTGTTATAGCTTTCCTGATTCAGCTGCAGTTGCTTCCCCTTCAATTCCATGAAGGTATCATAAGCGAATTCCATGCTGAGCTTCTCAAGATTTTCATATTTCTCTGCCTTTATATTTGGAGCAGTTCCAATCGTCAAACGACTGGTGCCATCAAGGAAAACATCCATCAAACGCTTTCCTGCCATCGGACGTAAAATCATATCATCATTTACAAAGATGGGGATAATACGCTTTCCGCTTTCATCATCAGATATAGAAAGCTCCCACAACATAAAATAACCGGCCTCATTGGGGAAATTAGCAATGCTCACTGAAAGCAGCGGATTTGTTCTATCCTGAAGAATTTCTGTCCGCAAATGTTTTGTAATTTCTTCATCACCAATACTGATACGGTCAATCAGCCGAGGGTCATTGCCTTTCCAGCACTCATAATAGGTCATCATGGTACGAAGGGCCACATCCACATCAAAATCAGATTCTGTTCCAACCAGACGTGTCAAATCCTTTTCTTCACGGATAACATCCTTATATTTCTTTGCATTGGCGAGCTGCTGCTTCATCTCGGCTTCAACCGGATAGGTATTCTTTTCAACCTGTCCCGGATGACCAACGGAACGCATATAGACCTCAGTAAAATCACACTCAGCGACTTCGCTGTCTAAAACATCGGAGTATTTATCTACGCCCATTTCCTTCAAAATTACAGACAACTTTTCTTCCAGCACTTCACGCACACGATTTTCCACTGTATCCGAAACGATAAAGTTATAAATATGTACGTCTCTCTGCTGGCCAATACGGTCTGCACGACCACAGCGCTGCTCGATTTTCATCGGGTTCCAAGGCAGATCATAGTTGACGATGATATTTGCAAACTGAAGGTTGAGACCTTCCCCACCAGCATCAGTCGAAATAAAGATACTGGTACTGTTCTTGAATTCCTGCATAGCTTCGTTTCGTTCTTCGATATCCATGCTACCGTTTAAGACCGTAACAGAGAAGCCGCGATTTGTCAGAAGCTCCTGCAGATATTTCTGTGTGGCAACAAACTCCGTGAAGATAATGATTTTCTGGGTCTTGTCATCGCTCATTATGGCATCAATGGTTTCCAGTAACGGCTGTGTTACAAGACCGGTCGGACAAACCACAAGTACTCGGCTGACAAGTCCACGGCTCTTCAGTTCTTTGACAATCATCCCGGCTTCGATCGTTTTGCCGAGACCAACTTCGTCCGCCAGAATATAGCGGATATTGTTTGTCTCCATTGCGCGATTGAGCACATGAAGCTGATGCGGCAACGGGATAATACCGCTTGCCAGTGACGAAAGGAAGCCTCCGGCGGTCTCGTTTTTGATTTTTGAAAGCTGTACAACATATCGCAGATAATTCTCATCGTAGCGAATGCTACCGACTTCTGAATTCAATTGTTCTTCTGTCGCTTTGTAGACATGGCCGGTAGCCGGATTGAAAACCTTGTAGGAAACATAGCCCCATACTTCAATTTTCTCCAGTACCTGCACATTCGCTTGTTCCAGCGTGTCAAAAGCGAAATCGCCGATTTCCAGCATTCCTCTTCACCTCAATCTTTGATACGACCTAAGCTAATATCGTAGTACATCAAGAGATTTGCATCCTCCTGAATTGTCTGCTCCGGCAGACGCTCTGCAATGTCCACGATGGCCTTGTAGTTTTTGTCCTTCCACAGCCGAGAGAAGCCCACACGGACTGCTTCGGAACGGAACAGTTTGAGCTTGCCCTTGCTGCTCATATAACCTTCGAACTCTTTCCAGAGATTCTTCTCACGCAGTTTGGTAACGTCACCTTCTTTGGTCACATCAGGGATATACCAGCGGCCCTTCTCATCCTGAAGGAAGTTTTCTTCAAGAAGAACAGCTAACTCTGGCATAGATTCATATTGATCTACTGACTTTACTTCCTGCATGAACTTTGGCTGAAGCTGTGCGTATGTCTGTGGCCCGTCAAAATCTTCGCTAAGTTGTTGATAAAGCCAAGAAATTGCAGTTTTTTCATTTGTAACAAATAAACTGAATTGGATAGGCTCAACATCCGCCTTGATTCGAGCTTTATCATACTCGTTTACTTGGTTTGGCAGGAAATACATGTCATCGCGTTTCAAATACCTGCTATCCAGTCCCCTGAAAAAACTTGTAGAGTCGATAGGTACAGCAATTCCTTGCACGATATGATATGCCACCATTCTGTCGTAAAGCAAATATGCTTGACGTTCTGTTACGATTTTTATTTTATCATCCTGAATAACGACTTTTGGTACCTTTTCAAGATGTTGCCGGACAAAGTCCCACACTGTTTCCTCACTACCAATATCTTGAGAGAATTTTTTGCGAAACTCGCCCATAGGTTTATATGCTGAAATTACCAAATCCTGTTTTATTGCCTGACTTGCTTCTTTTACTTGGTTAAAGCTATCTCGCTTTTTATCCAAAACTCTGACATCTGCCACAACAAATCCTGCAGATTGTATTGCTTCCTGAATTGAATTCCACACAGCATTTTTTGAATTATGAAATTCAATAGTAATCCAACGACCAGGCTTGAGAATCCTACAGTCCTCCAAAAAACAATTTGACATTAACTGTTGATAATCCAAAAGATTCTTTCCATGAAGTTGGCTTACAATCGCCTCCCTTTTTTCATTCGTAAATACATTAAGCCAAGATTCCCATATAAAATTCAGTTCCGAATACATGATATTGCTTCCAAAAGGAGGGTCAGTAAAAATATAATCAATAGTATTATCCGGAATCTGAGGAACCGCAGTTGAACTTTGGGTTGTAATCAATACATTTCCTTCGGAATAATTTGAGTAAGCCTTTGAATAATCTCGAACTGCATCTCTGAATTGATTGATAATGTTCAGTTCCTTCACCAACGATGGTATATAAAGCGTTCCTGGAGTAGGGCCGCCTCCTGCGCCCCATGTGCCACTTTGATATGTCAATGCATATCGCTTAGTCATTCTAAATAACAGCTTTGAGACAATACTTTTTATTCTCAAACTACCATTTGTCCAGAGATAACTTAATGCCAAAAGAGAACGTTTATAGTAAAATTGATATGATCGTGTAATTCCACGCGTAATGGCTTCTTGAGTCTTTTCTCCATTTGGTATAATCGCGATTGGAATAAAGCCTTCCACCGGAGTATCCTCTATCTTTTTGATAATATCGAGGTCATATTCATCGGTTTTTTTGGTACCGCGTGCAGCACCACTATATCCGATAAACACTGGGATTTGCTTGTAGGTTTTGATTGTCTCTCCTATTATTTTGTCATATGAAATTTCAATCGCATGCTGACAGTCATTCTTTTTCAATTTAGCACCACAAGATTGGCAACTAAACTGTGTAGGTATTTTCCCATTTTCAACATCCACGGCTTCATCCCAGAAGACGAACTCATGCCCACAATGCGGACAAATGAAAACATCAGACCATACGCAAGAGTCTACATTGGCCAATACAGTACCGTCGACTTTTGTCTTATACATCCAACCGTACTTTTTTTCACATTCGTCTGCAAGTCTTTGAGCCTCTTTAAAAACCTTATCGAAGCTATATGATTGGTTGTATGCGTTAGAAATAAATGTAGCTTCGGGAGAAATATCACAAATAATCGCTTTCCGTGGTTCAGTTGGATGAAAAAGGCTACCCTCTCCGCATAATTGAGCTGCAACACCAGTCATCCCCGTTCCGCAAAAACCGTCAAAAACAAGGTCACCAGGTTTCGTGTAATGCTCCAAATATTTAACAATTGCCGCATGAGGAACTTTTGTATGATAAGGATGCATTCTATACACTGGATTATATTTACCTTCACTTACATCCGCAGCAAAAGGCTCGCAATGATAGTCATCCGTTGCTTCATCGTAAGGAGTCCCATTTTCCCTGATGAATTCATCTATAAATGGATTAGGACATGCCGTATAAAACGGTGCATTTGAAAGAGCAATGATATCTTCATCCTTGGCAATCGGAAAGCCCTCAATGTCGCGAACTTTGTCGATATCCTCTTTCGTTAATTTTCTTGGTTCCATCGTTACACCTCACTATCTTTCCGCTTCACTACGATACGCAGTTTAGCTGCATCTTTTCCCTTGATATAAGACTCCACAATGCTATTCAGCTTGTTCTTGAATGTAGCCACATCACAAGGGCCAAGCTCATCCAGCTTTGCAACTATATCCTCCGTATCGATAACCACTGGCTCAAAGCCCTGAAGCAGCGCCTTGATGCTATTCACGAAGTGATCGTCTACATGCTTTGGCAGTGTTTTGGTGGAAATAAACTCATCGATGACCTTCTGCTGTTCCGCACTCAAGTACTCCTTCTGGCTAACCACAATCGGGTCAGAGATTGTGTTGAGCAGCGTATTTGTCCATTCCGTCACCAAATCATCCATGCGAATATCAATGTTGTCCAGTTGCCCGGCTACATTTTTTGCCTTGTCGCCATAGGTATAGTGGCAGTGAGGGCAAATGTGACTTGTCTTCAACTCAACAGGTGTTAGTTCATAACAGACCTTCAGATCAGCCATATCCTGTTCAATGGCAGTCAGCTTTGCACCTGAAAGGATCTCTATGCTACGCAGCTTGCGCAGATTTGCCAGTGCAACACTTTCCTGCAATTTTCCACGGCGCTTTGCATCCTCGATGTCAAGGCGCTTTTTCTTATGCTCCTCAAAGTACATCGTAATGTATTTATCTTTCAGTTTATCCAGTTCGGTCGTAACCTTCTGCGCTGCCGTTTCACCGGAAGCGCCATCTGCGATGTCGTCTCTGATTTCGCGAAAGGCTGCCTTTCCGGCCTCAAGCTCCTGCTTGAAAACTGCTCCAAGATCAAGGAACTCAATATTAGCAATATAGCTCACAACTGCAGAGCAATCTGTCTTTCGTAATTATTTCATTCAACTATTCAACCAGGCAGCGTGGCATCGGTATTTTGGACGCTATGAATGCTGAAATCCCGAGAGGCACTATATAAGTCACCGGGAAGCACAGCAGAAGCACAGCGATAACTGTCACAGGCTTTCTCATTATATATCCATATATGGCACCGCACACAACTGCTACTGCATATGCCCCATCCATTCCTGTCATCAGTGCAAAAGCAAATCCAATGGCTACTCCCGAGAAAATTATAGGGAATATGCTTCCACCTCTCCAACCCATATTCAGGCAGAAATTGACCAGGAATAGCTTGCACACTGCGATAACGAAAAGCACCGATACGCTCATTGTCTGCCAATCTGCCATAATTGTACCCATATCGGTTTCTCCCGACAACATTGTAAGGGGTACGTACCAGCCTACCAAAGCAAGCACCGCTCCGCCAAGCATGCATCTTACAATTATGTGATCTTTCAACTTATTGCCAATCATTGATGTCAGCTTATTGAATATCAAATATATAAATGCTCCGGCAATACCTGCGAGTATCAATGGGATTATCCATTTCCACTGTTCAATGCCGTAGCCATGTGCTCTGTCAAATCTTGAAAGGCCCATTCCGCCGCCAAGGACTGCAGTCAGTCCTTTTACGATCAACATCCCCCCTGCTACTCCGCACACATAAACAAATATTCTGGTTTTTTTATCGACAAGCTTTGCCTTGTAATGTTCGTTTTCATTATCGGGTTCAAGGCTGTCGATTATTCCAAATAACGGCGATCCAAAAATCACTCCCAGCGTAGCGGACATGCCTGTTTCCGCCAGCGCAGCCACTTTTTCTCCTTTGTACCTGAGTCTGTCACCTACCAGGCAGCAAAGCCCGGCTATTATGCCGGTAAGACCTGCTTCAGGTCCTAATGCCCCGCCGAAGATCAACGGGAGCAATGCAGACACCGCCAGAATATGAAGATTATCATATGGGTATCTACCGTCTTTGTGAATCTTTCCCAAAACTACAGGCAGCTCATCTGGAAGCAGTCCGTATTTTTTCTGCCACAAACCTATAAGGCATCCTCCGATGAGGCATACCGTCATGAAGTATATCAGGCTGCCGTCAGCGTTGAACTTTTCCGGCAGCCAAGTCCAGAAAAACTCAATGCCAAGATCCATTATTTTCAATATCAACCATACTATCGCCCCCGAAGCAGCTCCAAGTATAAATGATAAAATACCAAAAGCAACTATACTGATTATTTTTTTCATCATTCAATTCTCCAATATTATATAGCATAACACTTGCAAATCAATTATTCCATTGAAATCATATCAACAAAATCGAAATTTAACAATGCGATTTTTTAAGTTTTTACGCATAAAATCCAACTGACATTCTATCAATGGCTTTGAATTTCTTTGGTATATAATCATTTGTAGACAAAACGAACAGTAGTCTTTGAAGGTCACATACTCGGCGACGGTTTTGATGAGTGCAATTTGTTCTGCCAGTTCATCAACCTGTTCTCCGGTCAGACTAAAGTTGTTCAACTTCGCTGGTGTGTTATATTTTGCCGAGTAGTTGCTGAACTCGTCACGAACGGCAGTGCAGGCTTTCTGCATCCTATCAACCTGTTGCGCGTTTGCAAGCGGCTCACCCCAGAGTTCGAAGCCCTCCTGCAGCTTGCGTGCAGCCAGAACAGAGGAATTGCTCAGTTCCTGAGCCTTTGCAAGTAGCTGTTTCACACCTTCCTCACGGTCATTCGGATTATCCAGCAGCGCGCCATTGATATCCAGCACCTCAAACAGCTTCTTCAGCTCCACCATAGAAATCTGAGCCGGTCTGGACAGATACTTGAACTCGTACAAATCCATAACGCCCAGCTTCGATACCTGGTCGAGATTTGAGGCCGTGATGACGGTTCCACTCTTCAGGGTCATCGTTGCATAACCGGCATAAACCATAGACAGAAATACAATCGGTGTAAACAGAAAGCTGATCTTGAACTTCTTATCTTCAAACACATCGCCAAACTTCAACTCAAAAATGTCGGAATAGTTGATAACGCCCTGCGGCGGCAGCTTTTTGAGTAAATCAATAAAGTAAGCAGCATACTTGGAACCTTCCGGACGGATTTTATCGCCATCCAGAATGCCAAAACTCTGCAGCATCAGTGTTGCAGGTTGCGTCTTGCGTCCTGCAAAGTAATCAAAGGCCTGACGGGCATTTTCTGCCATGTTCTTTCTGGTTACCTTGGTCTTCATGACAGGGAACTCCGGATAAATGCTGTCGAAGTATTCATCGAGGCAAACCGATGCTGCAAGGTCAACGGTATCCTTGAAATCCATGTCTCTGTTGTAGCGGCCTTTCAGCACTTCAATCATCTGGCGTTTTTGGCCCTTATACTGCACTTCAAAGCATGTGTTCTTATTCTCGCCCAAGTACTTGATAAGTCTCTTGCGCACCATACCAGCCTTGTTCAGATAGGCATCCTTATCCTTGCCCTCACTGATCTGCGCCAGAGAGTTGGCTGCGGCAAACAGACCGAGCAGCTCCTTAAATTCGTCTGAGGACTTAAAGAAGAAATACACTTCATCTTCCAGATTTTTCACAGCGATTGTAGTTGCGCTGTACGGCGGCATGATGTGGATATAGAAATCTCTCTCCGGCTGGGCCGTGCTACGTTCTCCCGGCAGGCCAAGGAACAGATAGCCTTCACGGAAAATGTTATGGGAATCCCAATTCAGGTCTCGCTGGTAGATTTCAAAGCCCGGAACGTACTGCTTTGCGTCCCAATCCAGACATCCATAAACCAACTGATAGAAGAATCGATTCAACTCGCTATCTGCCATAACAGAAGCTTTCTGCTTAATCTTCTCGTCATAGTCAACAACCTTGTCCACGTCAATGTAGTACTGATTGTTGCCGTCATTGAAGATGATGAACTGACCGGAAACGGTGGTCATGATATCCTTCAAAGTTGTCTTAATCAGAGAAAGCAGAAAGTCTGCATCCTGCTCCGGCATCGGCAGGAAAAGGCACAGATCGTCCTTCATATTTTCAGCAGTCAGGCCGAATTGTACATCCAGACCATTTGTGGTCAAACGGTGCACACTCAGCGCATAAATAATCTTGATTGCCAACGGTTTATAAGCTGGCTTCGGGAAAGCACGATTAATAATGTCCTCCAACTGCCCGCTGGCAGTAACGACACGATTGATGGTTACATCACTCTTCAGCAGTCCATTGGACTTGATTGCAGGCCAGTAATCATCGAAAGAAATAATGCCCGGTGCATTTTCCGGCACTTCTGTATCAAAAATATCCCGAATAGTCGTGGAAATATTCTTCAGAATGTGTCTGTTCTCAATCAGGTAAATCTTATTAAACACATCAATGTACGAAGGATGAATAGGATACAGATCTACAAACTCCTCCAAGCGAGAGGACATACCTGTATAGAGATTGGAGAACTTCTCCAGATGCTTACGAATCAAGGCCTTCTGCTCCGGTGACTTTTTCAGAATACGCTCGGAAACAACGTAGGATGTGGCTTCCTTGGTGATGATAAGTTGTGTGAAACGGTCAGATACATGCTTCAACGTATCTGAAACGAAGCTGAATCTTGGATTGTCGAAAATCTTCTCCTGCACGCCAAAGATGACGCGGAGCTTGCTCTTGGAGCACATTTCTCCCAGTGCACGGAAGAACTCCAGATCAAGAACAATCTGGCGCTCGTCACGGGATGTCAAATAAGAAAGGAACTCATCAACTACAATCAGATAGCCCTTGTCCGGATATTTTTCAGCGAAAGCAATCATCATATCCTGAATTACTTTTTTGGGATTCCGAACAGTGGCCTGCTCCGGGAATTCGAAGTCGATATTCCTTTTATCAAAGTCATCCTGAATGTAGCCCGACAGAATATCATAAAGTGACATAGTAACGCCACCAATTTCAATGCGCAGCACTTCAAATTTGCCTGCGATGCATTCCACATCTTTTGCAAAGGTCTTATTCTGCAGATACTGCAAATTGTCTGCATCTTTAGCAATGGAGGAGATAACACTCATCAAGTGAGATTTACCAGTACCATAGTTACCAACAATAAGCACGCCTTTATTATCAACGACCTCATCCATTTGCAGTTGGTCGATAACCGGTGCTTTCATACTCTGCGCCATGCCCTCAGACATCACGTAGGTCTTAATGTTATTGATTTCCTCTGCCTTATTGCTGTTGGACTGAATCAACTGCAAGGTAGATTCAATCGGACTAAAGCTAATAAGCTCTGAATATTTCATCTCGCATTTCCTCCTTATACGATGCACGTGATGTCATAGGAGCTCACGTCATACGTTTTGTAATCTTGAAATCCTTCTTCTGCATATACAAGTCTGGTGCCGTCAAAGGTACCTGGCCAGAGAATTCCAAAAGGTTTTGCTTTGCAGGTATTCACCATCATCGTCATCACATCAACTTTGTAGTCCGGATTGAAAAGTACATCAAAATCTTTCAACACTACTCCATCCGGGAGCTTCGATAGTATATCTGCAAAACAGCGTTCGATTTGCATTGTCCGTCGCTTTGGTTTAATTGCCTTTAGCGCCTGTGCCAATTCAAGATCTATCGCCACAGCATGCTCTGTTACGCCTGCATACGGACAGCAATAAACAATTGGTTTTAAGAGCCCGGCTTGATTCTGTGGAGAAAAATTCCGGGCCGTAATAATTACGCCCATACTAATCTTATTCCTTTCGCTGTACCATAATCAGGACTCGTCATCTTGAATTGTCTCCATTATGTCCTCTAAATGGCAATTCATAGATTCGCAGATTTTTATCAGAACATCAGTAGTAATATTTTCACCTTTACCAAGCTTAGCGATTGAAGCTGAACTGATTCCAGCTTGTTCTTTCAAATCACTTTTTTTCATGCCTTTATCTATTAGCATTTTCCACAGCTTGTTATAACTGATTCGCATTTTTTTCTCCTTTACTGATTTCCCATCATCATGTCATAGTGCTGTTTCTGTTCCATTAACACAAATACAAGCCTAAAGGTTTCTTTTGTTTGGTCTACATCTACACAGTCATCTACAAAATTGATGCCGTCATTGATTCCTACAGAATTCGCACAGATGTAAGATAGCATTGCATGTGCCATTTGGTATTGTGTATAATCCTCTTTGCCGTTGGCATCTGTTGTAATGAACTTATCCTTGTTATCGATCAGAATACGCTTTCGAAGCGTCACACCGTCGTATCCGCAAAGCTGTAGAAAATAATATTCCAGTATTCGCCTAATAACATTCATCAGAGGAATCGGTGCATTAATTTCTTTATATTCCTCCCATAGAGCGGCATACGAATTCTGTACCGGATTGTAGTTTATTTCTTCGGTCATTATTTCCGGATTGACTTTCGTGCAAAGCTTGATAGAGGACTTATTGTCAATCTTGCTGATCAAATAGAAATTCACAAACAAATAATTTTTAACCTGATTGTATGTGATTTCCCTATGAAAGTAAGCATTATGTGTCAATATAAAGATTTGTTTAATGTAATCTGCCTTTGCGACCGGATCAACACCGATTGCGTTATTCTCGCAAATCTGAATCATCTCTCTGACTAAGGCACTCACAATAAATAAGGCACTGCTGTCCATACTGGACACGGGATCATCGATTACAACAATCTTATCGAGCTGGCTCCCATCTGGATTATCACTGCCCTTAACCTGATGATAAAAATACAGAAATGCTATAAAGTTTCTTTCACCCTCACTTAGATTTTCTGCAATATTTCCGTCCGGCCTAACAACCTCATATACATTTGGCGTTCCTTCTTTTTCCCGGATACTAAAGCCTTGGAAACCAGAATCTCGAAGCAGTACATTTACGCTCTCAATTGTTGCGGTTGTATTTACACAGTCTTTATTGAGCTCAGCGATTTCACGTGTGAGTGCACCGATTGCTGTCCGCTGTGTTGAAATTTCCGTAATCAGCTTAGAGATTTCGTCCTCCAATAAGGCCTTACTGGTTTTATACCGGCTAACCTGATCAGCCAAAAGAAAAGCAAAATGTTCCCAGACAGCAGTTCTACATTCTGCTTGCTTTTTTGGTTTTGCATCGAGGACGCTATTATTTTCTTTGATGAGCGTGTTAAAACCATCAATGATATTCTCCAATTCGCTTAGCATTGATGCGACATCTTCGATTTCCACAAGCTCAGCTGGCTCATCAATTTTTTCTTTTATCTTTTGCAGGTTTGTCGAGATAACACCTTTTATGGCTGCTACTTTATCAGTGAAAGGCGTAATGTCCATGCCCGGTTTCAACACCGCAGGCGGCTTGAGCAATGGTGCTACTATCTCATTCGCTTCATTTCTATAGGCTTCATAATAATCTGCCAAGGCCTGCTTTGCTTCCTGATAACTGGAGTCGAAGCAAGCCTTTAGATCATCTTCAAAGCTAAGCGGCATAGGCTGCTGACAATACGGGCATGTATCTTTTGCTGCCTCATGAAATTGTTTGTGGCCCTGCTGTACCCAACTGGCCGCATTTATTTTTTTCAAGAACTGCGCAAAAGGCGTGTCTGCACTACTTACGATTCTTTTTCCGAGAATATCTCTGCCTTCAAGTTCATCCAGCGCTGCTGTATTTATAATGGAAGGAAAAAGCTCATATTTTTTTGCGTCGTCAGAATAGGCTACAGCATAGAGGCGGTGCAAAGCTTCCACATCATGTTCTTTGGGCGTCCTTACTTCGAGTACCCCTTCTGCAAAGGATTTCTTTTGCATCCGGTTCGTTTGTGTTTTCTTGAACTCTGCTCGCAAGTTTGCGGTTTTCTCCCAACACTCCTGCTGGAACCGCTCCAATGCCTCTTGCAGCGCAGCGGCCTTTTTCGTTTTCGCTTCGCCTGCTTCTGAGAAGGCAGTTGATGCCTTTTCCTTTTGAATCTGCTTCTCATCGACCTTTGCCTGAATAGTGACATTTACCTCATTCACGGTAAACACGCCTGGAAGGTTATGATAGTTGGGAAGATTAGCACTAATGTAATCCTGATTATAAACATGCACTTTATAATCGGATACCGAACGACCGGGCTGCCACTCCACGCCACGATCAACTTTTATCGCTTTGCCAATGGTCGATTTGCCCGTACCATTGTTTCCAAAAAAGAAATTCACATAAGTCGGCACAATCGATACCCCGCAACCTTTGTAGGAGGCATCGTTCATGTCCAATTTTACAATTTCAGATGTCAGTTTGTCTCTCATGCTTTCACCTCCCATCAGAAGCCAAACAGGGAAATCTTCGCATCAGCCAATTCTTCCTTTAGATTGATGTGCTTAATTGCCCAATGCGTATGATTCATTTCTGATATGCCTCTCGTCATATCTAACATGCCAAGTTCAAAACCAATATTGCTTATTTGCTGCATGGGAATGGGCCACAGTAACTGACATCGTATTTTGACTCCGTTATCCTGCTTTCTTATTCCATCAACAAAGCCAAAGAATACTTGCTGATTTTCTCCAGCCCTTGCATGTTGAAATTCTGCCTCTGGCATGAACAGCGCTGGAAAGGTTTTCATTGCCTCAACTGCAGTCTCAGACAAAGTGCCATACCGTTCCCGAAGCTCCTCTGATGTCCAATATCTCGATAACGCACGATCTGCTGGAACTATGAAATGATCATATTCAAAAGTCTCATCACCAATCACAAATAAATTGTAATATTCTGGATTGATGACTCGGCTGGTCGGCTGCATGGTTCCATTTGCCATTCTCTGCACATATGGAAAATTTATGTTTATATTCTGTGTTACATTTTCAGCTGTATCAATATGTACATTTTTCTCGCCATACTGATTTACTGTTTTTGCCGGTAAGCCAACACCAGCTATCGTTTGTATTTCATCTTTCATAGGCTCACCTCCGCTCAGAGCTTCAAATTATCAACATGTTCAATATGAACATTCTTTTCACCGTACTGATTTACAATAGTCGGATTGTTGATTATTTGAGTTCTTACACCATCTCCTGCTGCATCTGCGGCACCTGATGATTCTTCGTCCACAGTCTCTGCTTCCACTGGCTCTGCCTCATCCTGCTTTGCCTCCTCTGGAATTGGATACAACCTTCTATATAATTCTGCCATTGCAAGCCTTAATTCATGTGATTTCGGTTGGAGAACATTTCTTAGACGGTCACCATCTTCGGCCGATTCATTTCTAAACCACAATCTATCCGTGCCAGGTATCAGACGCAAAAACTCATCAGACACATAATAGGAGTACTCTTCCATAGTTTGTGTCGTATCGATTACAAGCTGACGGAAAGCGATATCCTCAATCTCGCGCAGGTCGTACTGCCACTTCCGATGCACGCTGTGCAATTCATCTGCCAGACTAATTTTTGTCTGTTGTGCTGCAGGATCGTTATCTATACAGTATTTCAAAAGTCCTTTTACATCTTTTTTGAATTGACAAAGTAATCCCTTATCTGCATCCGAAAGTAGACCCGGCTTTAATACCGGGATGCTTTTTGCTTTAGCAGTCTGTTCTTGTTCCTCCGTCAATCCATTCACAGCCCCGGCCCAGGCCTTTGCCATCGCTTCCCCAGAGGCGAGAATTTTTGCAGTCAATTTATCATGCGCGGATGTAGTCGTTTCCTCGCTTGTTTTCTTTTTGCTCGCAGCCTTTGGCTTTGCCATAGCAGCTTCATAAATAATAGAAGCAAACAACTCTGCCAGTTTCTGACTCGCATTATATGGTGTGATATTCGGAATGGCTTCTTCAAATAAACTACAGAGTCCTTGAACAGCATTATCCGGGAAAGAATCAATATATTCTTCAAACGCTGACGTCTCCACGTTGGCGTTTATTTTTTTTGCTGTTTTCGTGATGTTGTTTGTTCCATTGTAGTAGGCCTTGAAAGTCGAAGGCTTTAATTCCTGAATCGGATTCAAAGCTTCATCCTCATAAACAACGATGGTATCAAGCAGTGTGCGAGCGAAGGCACTTGTGTTACTACCGGAGCCAATCACTGAATATACGCGCTGAGCGAAGTCACAAAACACCATTGCCAAAAGCACCTCCGTATCCGTTCATATCCGAACATATCCACCGGTACCCAAACGTACCAGCCTGATTTTCTATACTTAATTTCAGAAGCAGCAAACCACTGCTTTCTGACAAAACGTATTTTTTAAGACAAATGCACTTTTTAATTATAGCACATTGTAATGCATTTTTCTACTGTTTGCGTGAATATTTACATCGCGTTCGCAAATATTTTATCGCTAATTTGAATTATTGCTTTTGCATTCTTGTCCTAAGCATGACATAAAACTACTTTTCCTGAAATTTGCTCACCTTCTTCGTGGCCACGAGGTGTGTTCGTAGCTGATGGATGGAAGAACTTTCAATATGAGTGCCAGCTTACGAACGGCTGGTCACCGATTTGAAGCGGAGAAATCCGCATGAGGTGACCATCTTATGAAAAGCAGAACTGGCAGCCATACAGGTTATCTCCGCTTCGGTTTAACAGCCGAAAGGAGAAAATCTTATGGCAATCAACGACAATCAAAACACACGCTTTATCTACATCCGTTCCACCAAGCAGAAAATTTCTTGTTCGGAGCAACAGTTTCAGGACTTTTACCGTATGGCCGGAGCAGTACGCAAGAAAGAGCAATACCACCATCGCTGCAAATGCCCGAAAAAGTTCTTCTGGGCCTGCGATGGTGACTGTGAAAACTGTGAACACCATTTAGGCTACGGTACACTTTCGCTCGATGCATCAAATACCGAGGATGAGAATTCTCTGCTGGATACCGAGCTCACTCCGTCCGTTAACATGGAGGACATCTATGCAGACCGTGCACTTTTAGAACAGCTGTTCCAGCGTCTTCGGGAACTCGACCCTGATGCCGACCGCATTATTGAATTATGGAAAGAAAACGACAAGATTTCTGACCGTAGTATCGCTGAGGCTTTGGGCCGCAAACCTCGTACCTTTGCTGACCAGATGAAGCGCATCCGTACTGAATTGCGTAAAGTACGTGGTTATTAATAGGTAACGCACATGTTTCTCTCTGGCTGGGTCAACCTCAGTCGGAGAGAAAATTTTTTTTAAAGAAAATCCGCTCAAATCTGGTGTTCATCTCCAGTGGGAAAGTATGAGGCACAACAAAACAGCCTCTCAGAAACGGAGGTGAGCATCAAGATGCAAGCTTATCACAAAAGCGATACCAACATTGAAATGATTGAAGTCCTTACAACAATCAGTCAGGTATCAGCAAGAATGGCAAGAAACCTCTCAATTCTTGCCGCGCAAAGACAATCCGAGAAAGGAGAAAGAACCTATGAGCAAAATGGCAGACATGAAACAGACAATCGAAGATCTCCACAGTGCTGCTACCGCTATTAACGACGCAGCCGACTGGCTTTACCAGCAGTTCTCCGGCGCAGACGATTCCAATAAGCAGCAAAGTTCTGAAACTGCTGCTACAAAAGAAGAACCCAAGCCGGAATTAAAGCTGGAGGACGTAAGATCTGTTCTTGCCGGGAAATCCCGCGCAGGACACACTGCCGATGTACGTGACCTGCTCCAGAAATACGGAGCGACAAAGCTCTCCGCTATCGACCCGGCAAACTATGAAGCCCTGATGAAGGACGCGGAGGCAATCGAAAATGGGAAATAAGCAACACGCGATTCTCTCTGCCTCCGGCGCTGACAGGTGGATTCATTGTCCGCCATCGGCACGGCTCTGCGAGACCTACGAGGATAAAGGAAGCGACTACGCAGCCGAAGGCACGGATGCCCATGCGCTTGCGGAGTTCAAGCTAAAGAAAGCACTGGGGCTTCCGGCAGACGATCCGACAGATGGGCTTTCCTGGTATTCCGAAGAGATGGACGACTGCACCAGCGGCTATGCCGAATTCGTGCTGGAACAGGTCGAAGCCGCAAAGAAGGCCTGCGCTGATCCGGTTGTCCTGATTGAGCAGCGAGTAGATTTCTCCCGCTGGGTAGAACAGGGCTTCGGTACCGCCGACTGCGTCATCATCGCGGACGGCACGCTCCGGGTCATTGATTTCAAATACGGCCTCGGCGTTCTTGTTTCCGCTGAAGAGAACCCGCAGATGCAGTGCTACGCCCTCGGTGCTTTGGAACTCTTTGATGACATCTACGACATCGATCAGGTCAGCATGACCATCTACCAGCCAAGACGGCAGAATGTCAGCACCTTCGATATCAGTAAGGACGATTTATACCGCTGGGCAGACGAAGTCCTGAAACCGACAGCAGTGCTTGCCTTTGCCGGAGATGGAAACTTTCTCTGCGGAGAATGGTGCGGCTTTTGCAAAGCAAGAAATGAATGCCGGGCCAGGGCCGAAGCCAATCTGAGGCTGGCACAGTACGATTTCAAACTCCCCCCGCTCCTGACGGATACCGAAGTCGAAGTCATTCTTTCTAAGGTGGACGAGCTGATCAGCTGGGCATCCGACATTAAGGACTATGCCCTGCAGCAGGCGCTCTCCGGGAAGGAATGGAACGGCTGGAAGCTGGTCGAAGGCCGCTCCAACCGTAAGTACAGTAACGAGGCCGCTGTTATCCAGACGGTCGAGGAAGCAGGATTTGATCCATATGAAAAGAAGCTGCTCGGCGTCACTGCCATGCAGAAGCTTCTCGGTAAGTCCCGCTTCGATGAACTCCTGACGGCTTACATTGAAAAACCGCAGGGCAAACCCACTCTTGCGCCGGAAAACGATAAACGCCCGGCCATGAACACAGCAAAAAATGATTTTATGGAGGAAAAACATTATGAGTAAGAATACGAAAATCAGCAATCCCATGAAGGTTATCACCGGTTCCGATACCCGTTGGAGCTACGCAAACATCTGGGAACCGAAGTCCATCAACGGCGGCACACCGAAATACAGCGTGAGCCTCATTATCCCGAAGTCTGACACCAAGACCGTCGCCAAGATTCAGGCTGCCATTGAAGCCGCTTATAAAGAAGGCGAAGCAAAGCTCAAGGGCAACGGCAAGACTGTCCCTGCGCTCTCTGTCCTGAAAACCCCGCTGCGTGACGGCGATGCGGAGCGCCCGGACGATGAGGCCTATAAGAACGCCTACTTTGTAAACGCCAATGCCACCTCTGCTCCCGGTATTGTGGATGCGGACCTGAATCCCATCCTGACCCGTTCCGAAGTGTACTCCGGCGTCTATGGCAGAGCCAGCATCACATTTTATGCTTTCAACTCTTCCGGCAACAAGGGAATCGCCTGCGGCCTCAATAACCTGCAGAAGATCCGTGACGGCGAGCCTCTTGGCGGCAAGGCAAGTGCTGAGTCTGACTTCGTCACTGATGACGATGAAGACTTTCTGAATTAAGGGAGGTGAAATAATGAACGAAGTAATGATCTCTACAATTCTCTGTAACATTCTCGTCGGTTGCTTCTGCGTGCTTGTCCTCACATGGATAGCTGTAGCCGTAGAGACAATTTTCAATGACCGCAAAGAGGAAAAGCGCCGTATGGAACATGAACAGCGCGAAAAGGATCAGGCAGCTCGTGATCTCGAATATCACGAAAAACGCATGAAATCCTTAGATAAATAATTTACGGCAGGCGGCAGGGAACGATCTCTGTCGCCTGTTTGATTGGAGGCGAGTATTTGAAAATAGAAATATGGAAAGACATACCTGGATATGAAGGTCGATATCAGGTCAGTACAGAAGGCAGAATCCGCAGTCTCGACAGACGAGTTCCCTGCAAATGTCATTACGCAGGCAAATTATTCTACCGAACTGTGAAAGGAAAAATTCTCAGCCCGGGTAGGTACTGCAAGGCAGGACATCTATCCGTTGTTCTCGGTCATGGGACTGCGGGAAGACCTGTTCATCAGCTTGTCATGCTTTCATTTGTCGGGCCTCCGGAAGAAGGCATGGAAGTGCTGCATAGAAACGGGGATCCAACAGATAACAGGCTTGAAAATTTACACTACGGAACCCGTTTGGAAAACATTCTTGATGTGTACCGGCAAGGAGGCAAATGGAAAAAACTGTCGGTCGATGACGTTCAAGCAATTCGATTCGGATTCTGCTGCGGAATTAAAGGAGTTGAGCTTGCAGCAATGTATGACGTAACGCCAACAATCATCAGTGCAATAAAAACGGGGAGGAATTTTGCATGGCTAAAGTGAACAGTTTGTCATTGGATCTGGAGACATTTTCCAGCGTGGATCTGTCCAAGTGCGGTGTATACAAATACGCAGAATCTCCAGACTTCGAAATTCTGTTATTCGGATATTCCGTTGACAACGGCGAGGTCAGGACAATCGATCTAGCTCAAGGAGAAAAAATTCCACAGGAGATCATCGACGCGCTTGTCAGTGACGAAGCCATCAAATGGGCATACAACGCGAACTTCGAACGCGTATGCCTGTCAAGATACCTACGTGATTTAGGTATAAATCTCGACCCCTTCCATGATACACACCCTCTTTCGCAGAAATGTTCCCGCTTCTTAAATCCTGAAAGCTGGTACTGTTCTATGGTCTGGGCAGCCACAATGGGACTGCCGCTTTCCTTAAAAGGTGTCGGCGCTGTACTGAAGCTTGAAGATCAGAAGATGGATGAAGGTAAAGCTCTCATCAAATATTTTTCTGTACCATGTGCCCCTACCAAAATAAACGGTGGTCGCAGCAGAAATCTTCCTGAAGATGCTCTTGATAAATGGTCAGTGTTTAAAACATATAACAAAAGAGACGTAGAAGTCGAAATGGGTATCAAGAATAGGCTTGCAAAATTCCCTGTGCCAGACTCGGTCTGGGATGAATATCATATCGACCAAGAAATCAATGATCGCGGTGTACGCCTCGACATGGATCTGGTGCAGAAGGCCATCGAAATGGATACCCGCTCCCGGACGGAGCTGACCGCATCAATGAAAAAGCTCACTGCCCTTGATAATCCCAACAGCGTCCAGCAGATGAAGCAATGGCTCTCCGAAAACGGGCTCGAAACCGACACACTTGGCAAAAAGGCCGTGGCAGAGCTCTTAAAAACTGCCTCACCAGAGCTGCAGACCGTTCTCACACTTCGCCAGCAGCTTGCCAAATCCTCTGTTCGGAAATACCAGACGATGGAACGCGCCGCATGCGATGACGGCAGAGCGCACGGCTGCTTTGCTTTTTACGGAGCCAACCGCACAGGCCGCTGGGCAGGCAGACTGATTCAATTACAAAACCTACCGCAGAATCATCTGGAGGATCTCGCAGATGCCCGCGCACTTGTTAAATCCGGTGACTTTGATGCTGTGAAAATGCTCTATGAGGATGTGCCGGATACGCTCTCGCAACTGATCCGCACTGCTTTTATTCCGAAGGATGGCTGTCAGTTTTATGTTTCCGACTTCAGTGCCATCGAGGCAAGAGTCATCGCCTGGTATGCGGGTGAGACCTGGCGGCAGAAGGTCTTTGAAGATGGCGGCGACATTTACTGCGCCAGTGCCAGTCAGATGTTCCGTGTTCCTGTCGTGAAGCACGGCATCAACGGCCACCTTCGTCAAAAAGGCAAAATTGCAGAATTGGCGCTCGGCTATGGCGGCTCGGTCGGCGCACTCAAAGCAATGGGTGCCATCGAGATGGGGCTTTCAGAGGACGAGCTTCCTCCGCTGGTAGACGCTTGGCGGCAGACAAATCCTCGCATCGTCCAGTTCTGGTGGGATGTCGACCGTGCAGTCATGGAAGCGGTCAAGTATAAGCACACAACCAGCAGCCACGGTCTGACCTTCTCCTGCCGCTCCGGGATGCTCTTTATCACGCTTCCTTCTGGCAGGAACCTTGCCTATGTGAAGCCGAAGGTCGGGACGAACAAGTTCGGCGGCGAATGCATCACCTATGAAGGCATTGGCTCCACAAAGAAATGGGAACGACTCGATTCCTACGGCCCGAAATTTGTGGAAAACATCGTGCAGGCAACCTCCCGCGACATCCTCTGTTACGCCATGAAGACGCTACGCTGCTGCTCTATTGTCATGCATATCCACGACGAACTGGTCATCGAAGCTGACCCGTGTATGTCCCTTGACGTCCTGTGTGAACAAATGGGCAGAACACCGCCGTGGACTCCCGGTCTCAAGCTCCGCGCAGATGGCTATACCTGTCCCTTCTACAAAAAAGATTAAAAATCATCCGCTCAAATCAGGTGTTCATCTCCAGTGGGAATTAGAGGTGGACGCCTTAAGTACACCCGCAGAAGGGATGAAAATTTTATGTCAAACGAAATAACAACATTTACAAACGCGGAGTTCGGATCTATCCGGACAATCACGATTGCCAACGAACCATGGTTTGTTGGGAAGGATGCTGCCGATATTCTCGGCTACAGCAATACTCGTAAAGCACTGATTGACCATGTGGATGACGAGGACAAGGGAGTAACGAAATGTGACACCCTTGGCGGAGTGCAGGACATGACGGTCATCAACGAGTCCGGTCTGTATTCGCTTATCCTCGGCAGCAAACTTCCCGTAGCAAAGCACTTCAAAAAGTGGGTAACATCTGAAGTATTGCCTTCAATCCGCAAACATGGTCTCTATGCGATTGATGACATTCTGGCTGATCCTGATCTTGCCATTGCTGCGCTGCAGGAACTCAAAGCTGAACGTGAAAAACGTAAGTTTCTTGAAAACACGGTTGCCGTACAGACACAGCAGATTGCCGAAATGAAACCAAAAGTCAGCTATTACGATGTCGTTTTGAATTGCAAGGATCTCGTGGCCGTTTCGATTATCGCCAAAGACTATGGTTGGAGCGCCAAGCATATGAACAAGTGGCTGCACGACAAGAAAATTCAATTCAAACAGCCAAGTGGAATCTGGCTCCTTTATCAGAAATATGCCGACAGAGGATACACGTCTACCAAAACCACTACCTATTCCGGTTCGGATGGAGAAGTGCATACTGCCGTTCATACTTATTGGACCCAGTCAGGGCGTCTCTTTATTTACGACCTTATGAAAGCTGACGGGAATCTTCCACTCATCGAACAAGGAAATTAAAAATCATCCGCTCAAATCAGGCGTTCATCTCCAGTGGAAATTAGAGGTGGACGCCTTAAGTCTGCCCGGAAAGGAGAATTCTCGTTTGAGTAACAATTATCGCAACAGCGAAGGCTATTCTGACCCGACTGCCGGTGAGGCGCTCTCAAGAATAACAGCAAATGAGAAGCAGTCCCTGCGTGCATTCCGGCCTATCGTCTACATCTGCTCACCCTATTCCGGTGATGTGGAAGGAAATGTAGCCGCCGCAAGACGCTATTGCCGCTTTGCCGTGGAGCAAGGATATATCCCCATCGCCCCACATCTGTTGTTTCCGCAATTTCTGGATGACAACCGCTCGGACGAACGGGAACTGGGACTGTTTTTTGGGAATGCCCTCATGAGCAAATGCTCGGAGGTCTGGGTATTCGGAAGTCGCATCTCGTCCGGAATGGAATCAGAAATCAAACGCGCCAAGTGGAAAAACCACTACCTGCGCTATTTCACAGAAGAATGTCAGGAGGTTTAACGCTATGTATGAAGTTAAAGAAAATCGCAGAAAGCTGCAGGACGGCACAGAAATTACGACCTATACCCGTGACGTTGTAAGCGCCAATATTCTCGAAGTTGAAGCTGGGACAAACGGCTATCAGGGCGGCGATACCGGTCATGGCAGCCGCACCTATTTCCGCATCTCCGATGAGGCCTGCACAGATATTCATGTCACGCCTTTCATGGACAAATACGGCTGTAATGGTTTTGAAGTCACCCTCGGCGGTGACTGCGAGCTGGAAACCATGATCCGGGCGCTGAAATTTATCACAAAGGTGCTCGAAGACGAATCCGGGGAGGTGTATGACTGATGTTCACACTTTATAGTGCTGATTTTACCGGAAATCCCGGCAACTGCTCCTACCCGCACAAGACCGTCGTCATGAATACGGACAACCTGAGAGAGGCTGTCTGCCATGACTATGTTTGCGCCGAATACAAGAACCACTACCGCAACGGTGAAAACTTCATCTCCGCCGACTGCCTGCCCGTTGACTGTGATAACGATCACTCGGAAGATCCGAAGGATTGGGTCACGCCTGCCGATGTGCTGGAGGCATTTCCCGGCGTGAGTATTGCCATCCACTACAGCCGCTTCAATAACCGTGAGAAAAACGGAAAGCCCGCAAGGCCGAAGTTCCATGTGCTCTTTCCCATCGACCGGATGACAGACGCCACCCTTTACAGCGACATGAAAAAGCTGGTCAATTCCATCTTCCCGTATTTTGATACGAAGGCTCTGGATGCTGCTCGGTTCTTTTTCGGTACACAGGAGCCAAATGTAGAGCTCTATCCTGGCCGCATGAATCTCACGGAATTCTTAAACGACGACGAGTTCGATGCAGGCCTTCCCGGTGGGCATAAAAAAGACGCAGTTATCCCGGAAGGCAGTCGAAATGCTGTTATGTCCCGCTTTGCCGGTATTGTCATCAAGAAATACGGTGATTCTGAAAAAGCCTATCAGAGTTTTCTGGAAAAAGCCGCGACCTGCGTCCCGCCGCTGGATAACAATGAACTTTCTACCATCTGGCACAGTGCCCAGCGCTTTTACTTAAAAATCAGCAAGGAGGACGGCTATGTCCCGCCCGAAGCCTACAACGACGAAAACAGCTACAAGCCGGAGGATTTCTCCGATGTCGGTCAGGCCGAAGTTCTGGCAAAATACTTCTCCGGCGAACTCCGCTACTCTCCGGCCACGCACTTTATCCGTTACAGCGATCACTATTGGCAGGAAACAGAGCCCGGCGCACAGGCTGTCGCCCATGAGCTGACCCGCAGGCAGATGAACGAATCAGCAAAAGCAATGATTGATGCAGCCCAGAAGCTAAAGAACTGCGGAGCGCAGGACATTCTGGACAATACATCCAAGGCCAAGGCTGAACAGCTCATGAACAAAGACCAGATGGAAGCCTATCAGGAATTTCTCTCCGCCAAGGCATATCAGAGCTTTGCTGTCCATCGCCGTGACTCCAAGAACATCACATCCACACTGAAAGAATCCCATCCAATGCTGGAGATCTCGCCACGTGATCTGGATGCCGACTGCTTTTTGCTCTGTACTCCGGAGGCAACCTATGACCTCAGAAAAGGAATGGCCGGTGCGCGGGAGCATTCCGCGAATGACTTTATTACAAAGATCACCTCGGTTTCACCCGGCATCAAGGGCCAGCAGCTCTGGCTTGATAACTTAAGCCTCATCTTTCAGAAAGACCAGCAGCTAATTGACTATGTTCAGATGATCTGCGGTCTTGCCGCCATTGGCAAGGTTTATGTGGAAGCTCTCATCATTGCCTACGGCGACGGGCGAAACGGCAAGTCAACCTTCTGGAATGCCATCTCCCGCGTGCTGGGCCTTTACAGCGGCAACATCTCTGCAGATACCCTGACTGTCGGCTGCCGCAGAAACATCAAACCGGAAATGGCGGAGGTCAAGGGCAAGCGTCTTCTGATCGCTGCAGAAATGCAGGAAGGTGCAAGGCTCAATGATTCTACCGTCAAGCAGCTCTGCTCCACCGATGAAGTGTTTGCGGAAAAGAAATACAAAGACCCGTTCTCCTTCAAACCCTGCCACACGCTGGTTTTATACACCAACCATCTGCCGCGTGTTTCCGCATCTGATGACGGCATCTGGCGCAGGCTCATCGTGATTCCCTTCGGTGCCAAGATCGAGGGCAAAACCGACATCAAGAATTACGGCGAGTACCTGTATGAAAATGCCGGAGAAAGCATTCTGGCTTGGGTCATCGAAGGAGCCATGAAGGTAATTGCGCTGGGCTACCAGATCCCGATCCCGGACTGCGTGACGAAGGCCATTGAGGAATACCGCAGCCAGAACGACTGGTTCGGACATTTTCTGGATGAGAAGTGCGAGGTGGATGACTCCTTTAAGGAAAGCTCCTCGTCGCTGTATCAGGCGTACCGCAACTACTCACTGGACTGCAACGAATATGTGCGCAGTACGGCGGACTTCTATTTTGCGCTGGAGAAGGCCGGATTTGAACGGCTGACACTCAATCGGAAGCGCTTTTTTAAAGGGCTGCGCATTCGTGAGGACACCGGTGCAGAGGAGGATTTTCTGCAGTAATAGCCATGGATGACAAGGTGTATCAAGGTCTTATATAAAAACTCTCTTAGGGCAATAAAAAAAGCTATAAGGAAAAGTTCAGTAAATACCATTGATACACCTTGCACATCCCAGTAATTAAGCGCCTGACGGAGGTTATCAATGAACGAGAAACAGGTAGAGAACAAATTAACAGCGGCAGTAAAAAAGGCCGGTGGGATTGCACCGAAGTTCGTGTCTCCGGGATTTGCAGGAATGCCCGACCGTCTGATCTTACTCCCTGACGGCCATATCGCTTTTGCAGAGCTTAAGGCTCCGGGAAAACTGCCGCGACCGCTTCAGCTCTCAAGGCACCGGCTGCTTCAGCGGCTTGGCTTTAAGGTCTATGTCATTGACGACCCGGAGCAGATTGGAGGAATGCTGAATGAAATTCGAACCACATGATTATCAGGCTTATGCCATCCAATATATTGAGACCCACCCCATCGCGGCTGTCCTGTTAGATATGGGTCTTGGAAAAACAATCATCTCCCTGACGGCGATCTTTGACCTTCTTTTTGACAGCTTTGAAATTCATCGAGTCCTTGTGGTAGCGCCTCTCCGCGTTGCCCGTGATACCTGGCCTTCCGAAATAGAAAAATGGTCGCACCTTTCAGGTCTGACCTATGCGGTTGCAGTCGGGACTGTCAAGGAACGGAAAGCGGCCATGCTGCAAAGCGCCGACATTACAATCATCAACCGCGAAAACCTGCAGTGGCTGATTGACGATTCCGGATTCCCATTTGATTTTGACATGGTGATCATAGATGAGCTCTCATCCTTCAAAAACCACAAGGCAAAACGCTTCAAGTCCCTGATGAAGGTTCGGCCCTATATCCACAGGATCATCGGTCTTACCGGCACGCCTTCTTCCAACGGACTGATGGATCTTTGGGCAGAATTCAAGCTGCTGGATAAGGGGCAGCGCCTCGGTCGCTTTATCACACAGTACCGCATAAATTATTTCATTCCGGACAAGCGAAATGGCGAAATCATATATTCCTATAAGCCGCTACCCTATGCAGAAGATGCCATTTACCGGAGGATTTCAGATATCACGATTTCCATGAAGTCCACCGACCACCTGAAAATGCCGGAGCTCATTTCCACGCAATATGAAGTAGCGCTTTCGGATGCCGAGCGTGACCGATATGAGAATTTAAAGCAGGAGTTAATCCTGCAGCTGCCGGATGGCGAAATAACCGCCGCCAATGCTGCCGCGCTGACAGGGAAGCTCTCCCAACTTGCGAACGGTGCCATTTATTCCGATACCGGCGAGATCATGGAGTTCCATGACCGGAAGCTGGACGCTTTGGAGGATATTATCGAGGCCGCAAATGAAAAGCCGCTTCTGGTGGCCTACTGGTTCAGACACGATCTGGCCCGGATCAAGAATCGCTTCAATGTCCGGGAGATCAAGACAAGCCGCGACATTGCTGACTGGAATGCGGGAAAGATTCCTGTAGCAGTCATCCATCCTGCCTCAGCCGGACACGGCCTAAACCTGCAGGCAGGCGGTTCCACTCTCGTCTGGTTCGGGCTCACATGGTCGTTGGAATTATACCAGCAGACAAATGCAAGGCTCTGGCGGCAAGGCCAGCAGTCTCATACCGTAGTCATCCAGCACATCATTACCAAGGGCACCATTGATGAACGCATCCTGAAGGCACTCTCCAAAAAGGAGCTGACCCAGTCCGCTTTGATTGATGCCGTCAAGGTGGATCTGGAGGTGCCACGATGACAAGACCGTATGAAAATCTTATCAATGCCATCATTCTGCAGGCAGTGAAGGATTATCGGGATGCCTTAAAGCGCCTGAAGAAAAAACCACAGAATACAGACGCCATGTCCACTGCGATGGAAATAGAACGATTTTTCCATTCTGCCTGGTATCAGACCATCACCAGTGTAGATGGCGACTACCTGATACAAAAGCTGCGAGAGGAGGCGAAGTCAAAATGACCGTAAAAGAATATCTTCATCAGGCTTATCGCCTTGACCAGAAGATCAAGTCCGACACGATGGAAGTACAGAACCTCCGGGTGATGGCTGGCAGCGTGTCGGCAATCCAATATGACAAGGATCGTGTACAGACCTCTCGATCTACGGACGCACCCTTTATCCGGACGCTGGAAAAGATGTGGGATCTGGAAAACAAGATCGCGGCAGAGCTTGAAACTCTCTCCGACCTAAAGAAACAGATCCGTGAGGTCATCGAGGCTGTGCCGGATACAGATGAACGCATGGTTTTAAAGTATCGTTACATTCATGGACTTACCTGGGAGCAGATCGGCATCGAGCTTTGTGCCGACGCCCGCACGATCCGTCGCTGGCATGGCAAGGCTCTGCAGCATGCCTCTCTGCCGGAGCATCCCATCATCATATGAAATGCGCCCGAAATGTCCTGCTTTGTCCAAAGATGTCCACCCCGCCATTATGATAGTATATAATCAGCGAAACAGAATAAAGAACGGCTGCACGCGCAGCCCTAAGCCTTGCAGGAAACACTGCAGGGCTTTTCTTTTGTCCGGAAAGGAGGCAGCCATGCCTATGAAACCAAAGAGGCCGTGCCGCTACCCCGGCTGCCCGAAGCTGACCGATGGTCTGTACTGTGAAGAGCATGCCAAGGTTATGCAGCAGCACTATGAGAAGTTCACGCGCGGTTACTCCTCCGGCAAGAGGTACGGCAGAGCATGGAAACGAATCCGTGACCGCTACGTTCACAAGCATCCTCTCTGCGAGATGTGTTTAAAGCAAGGTCGCTACAAACCAGTCGAGGAAGTCCACCACATCATTCCTCTCTCCGAGGGAGGGACAAATGATGAGAGCAACCTCATGAGCCTTTGCCGTTCTTGTCATGAGAAGATCCATAAAGACCGAGGAGACCGCTGATGATCTTCGTGGTCTTTTCTTTTGTGCAAGAAATATTTTGACGAGGGAGGGGCGGGTCAAATCTCTGTGGCAAATGCTGCGGAAAACGGCGCCCCCTCTTGCGTGCAAAAAAGGCGATTTCAAACGGGTAATAAAGGAGGCGGTTAAAAATCATGCCGACAAAATCAAATAACACAGGTGGTCGCGGCGGCAGACGTCCCGGTGCGGGCCGGAAAAAGACCGCCGTCAAAGAAAAATACGAAAACGGAAATCCAGGCGGCAGAGATCTCACTGTGCTGGACATACCGGATGTCGAAGGCGAGGACATGCCAACCCCGCATGACTTTCTATCTGCCAAACAGCATGACGGCTCCACCCTGGAAGCTGGTGATATCTATCGGGAAACATGGGAATGGCTGGATAAGCTCGGCGTAGCAAAAGCGGTGTCTCCACAGCTCTTAGAGCGTTACGCGATGTGCTCCGCCCGCTGGATTCAGTGCGAAGAGATGACCACTCGGCTCGGATACCTTTCCAAGCACCCGACGACTGGGAAGCCGATCCCTTCACCCTTCATCAACATTGGCATCAACTACATGAATCAGGCAAGCCGCCTGTGGAATGAAATCTTTCAGATCGTCAAGGAAAACTGCTCTGCCGAATACAGCGGGCTCAATCCACAGGACGACGTGATGGAACGACTCCTGCAGGCCAGAAAGGGAATGTAAATGAACACACAGAAATTGGAACAGGTACCCATTGATAAATTGGTGCCTTACGCCCGGAATGCCCGGACGCATAGTAAAGAACAGATTGCACAGCTTCGTGCATCCCTCCGGGAATTTGGATTTGTAAGCCCCGCCGTTATTGACGCTGACTACAACATCCTCGTCGGACACGGCAGAATCGAAGCCGCCCGCGCGGAAGGCTATGAAAACGTGCCTTGCGTCTTTGCCGAAAACCTGACAGAGGCACAGAAACGCGCCTATATTCTTGCGGACAATCAGCTGGCCCTGAACGCAGGCTGGGATGAAGAAATGCTGTCCGTGGAATTATCCGATCTGCAGGATTCCGCTTTTGATCTCTCACTTCTCGGCTTTGGTGCCGATGAACTGGAGAAACTCCTCGATGGCGGTGCGGATAAGGATGTCAAGGATGACGACTTTGATCTGACCGCCGCTCTGGAGAAAGCCTCCTTTGTGGAACGCGGCGACATCTGGACTGTTGGAAAGCATCGTCTCATGTGCGGCGATGCCACCTCTGCCGACGATGTGAACCTGCTCATGGATGGAAAGAGTGCCAACCTGATTCTGACTGATCCGCCCTACGGCGTTTCCTTCAAAGCCTCAGACGGTCTGACCATTGAAAACGACAGCTTAAAGGGCGAGGAGTTTTACAACTTCCTGCTTGCCGCATTCAAGAACATGACCGACCACCTCGAAAAAGGCGGTGCCGCCTACTGCTTCCACGCGGATACCGAAGGGCTCACCTTCAGGAAAGCCTTCATTGACGCAGGCTTCCACCTCGCCGGTGTTTGCATCTGGGTAAAGAATTCCCTTGTGCTCGGTCGTTCCGATTACCAATGGCAGCATGAGCCAATCCTCTATGGATTTTTACAAAATGGTAAACATCCGTGGTACTCCGACCGCAAGCAAACAACCATCTGGAACTACGACAAACCGAAGCGCAATAAGGATCATCCGACTTCAAAGCCGCTGGATCTTCTGGGCTATCCCATCCAGAACTCTTCGCAGGAAAACTCTGTAGTGATTGATACCTTCGGCGGCTCTGGCAGCACACTCATGGCCTGCGAGCAGCTGAACCGCATCTGTTACATGATGGAGCTTGATCCAAAGTACGCTTCTGTTATTCTGCGCCGCTATGTAGAGGACACGAATGACGCGGAAAATGTGTATGTCGTAAGAAACGGCGAACGGATCAGCTACTCCGAGCTTGCCAAGCAGGTGGATTTTGAGACTGTATAATACACAAATTCCGCGTCTGATATTCGTCGATGTTTTACTACAGAATATGCCCGGTATCGCTTGCTAATAAAGGCTTTCAGAGTGATATATGTACGTACCGAAAGGCAAACAGGAAGCCTTCGGAAAACAAAATAAACGGAGGTACATACCATGAAAGCAAACTACAACGTAACCGGAGCAGCAAGAAAGGCACTGGTGAGTGCCATCTCCAACATCACAGGCGACAAGGCCATATACAAGCTCATGCCGACCTGCGCCTATGAAATCGGTGACATCACCGTCAGCAAAGAAGGATGCGTCAGCTGCGAGGATGCTGACAAGCTCGATCGCCTGATGCACAACCTGATCGCAGACGGATTCACACCGGAAACTGCAGACGCTCCTGCTGAAAGCGCCAGCGAAGACGATGCTCCGCAGACAGCAGCCGACAAAGGCGCTGGCCTTACCGTTGCCCTTCCGCTCGACTGCGCAGACGTCGGAAACCTTACAGACCTTCTCGAAGCCAAAGGAAGCCTCATCAAAAAGGCACTCGGTATTGATGATCTCGGCTTCTCCATCGAGGATGACAAAATCAGCTTCCCTTGGTTTGAGGCCATGCTCCCGCCAGATGAAATCAAAACCTACCTTCACTTCGTTGCCGCCCTCTGCAAACTCAGCAAAGATCAGAAACGGATCAACGCCACAGAGAAACCGGTCGAAAACGAGAAATACGCCTTCCGCTGCTTTCTTCTGCGGCTGGGCTTCATCGGAAATGAATACAAGGCAGAGCGTAAGATTCTCTTAAAGAACCTCTCCGGCAACTCCAGCTGGAAGAACGGCGCTCCGGACAAGGAGGCGGCAACATGCGAATGATCAGACAAAATGAGCTTGACGCTCTCCGCTCCCGGTATCCTGCTGGCACACGTGTGGAGCTTCTTCAGATGGACGATGTGCAGGCACCGCCCATCGGTACCAAAGGAACGGTGACCGGGATTGATGATACCGGTTCCCTCCTCGTAAACTGGGACAACCGCTCCGGCCTCAATGTAATCTACGGAGTCGACCTTGTCCGGAAGGTGGCAGATTGACATGGAACAGAAAATCAAAGAACAGATTCTTGCCATCCGCGATACCGGCCTTACCAACATGTTTGACATTGGCATGGTTCAGCGCCTTGCCTATGAGCGTGACTTCTATGAACTGGTTCTCTACCTCGAAGATCACCGGTCAGAATATGCACACTTCATCCTGACCGGCGAAGGCTAAAATACACAGTTTGGCCCTGTGATTTTTCCGCAGGATTGTCACATATATTTTGCCTGAATTGCTTGCTAATAAAGGGCTTCAGAGTGATATATGTACATACCGAAAGGGAAACAAAAAGAAAACGGAGGAACCACCATGAAGTACACAATTGAAGCGATTGAAAACGCAAAGACCGGAATGAAATGGAGCGACATCGGAGTGCAGTGGACACTTGCGCAGGCTTACCTTTACAGCAAGGATGCCGGGAACGAGCTGCCGAACTTCGCCGAGGTCATCTGGGACGAGGATATTGAAACCATCCTTGCAGACTGCAGAAGGCTTGGCGTGAAGGAATTCACCATCAGCTCCACCTTTTCAAGCCTCATCGAAACCATTGCAAGGTTCGAAGATCTCGGCTGCACGCTGGACGGAATCGTAAGAGTCAAGGAACGCTGCACCCACTTCGGAAGCGACGAGCATGCCCTGATTCCCGCATTCAAGATGACGGTGAAGGAGGCATAAACCATGTGGAGCGAAGGAACCATCGGAATTCCTGATGCGGCTGACAAGAACAAATACACAGCCTGCCATTACTGGGTAAAGCACTATGACGAGCCCAGCGGGATCTACGGTCTCAACAAAGGCAAGATTTCCAAACTCATGATTAAGATCAACGGAACGGTCGCGGCAAACTACGACAGAGGCTGGGACATCGAGCCCACCTGTAAGGAAGCAGAGCTGGCGCTTTGCATCCTTCTGAACAACTACAACTAAGCAAAACCTAAGAATGAAAATTCCGGGAGACAGGAGCCACGCGGCTCTTTCTCTCGTACTGATAAAGATTTGAAGATCGCTTCGGCGGTCTTTTCTTTTGCCCTGAAGGAGGCGGACTGTATGGCAATGCGCAAACTGAAAAAATACAAGCCGACCCGCTTCATGGCCAAGACCTCCACCTACAGCAAAGAGATGGCCGACTATGCCGTCATGTTCATTGAAAGCCTGACTCATACCAAAGGCACGTGGGCCGGAAAGCCCTTTGAACTCATTGACTGGCAGGAGCAGATCATCCGCGACCTGTTCGGTGTTTTAAAGCCAAACGGATACCGGCAGTTCAATACGGCCTACATCGAAATTCCAAAGAAGATGGGAAAATCTGAGCTTGCCGCTGCCGTCGCCCTGCTCCTTTGCTGCGGTGATGGTGAGGAACGCGCCGAAGTCTATGGCTGCGCCGCTGACCGCCAGCAGGCAACTATCGTCTTTGATGTTGCTGCTGATATGGTGCGGATGTGCCCGGCCTTAAACCGCCGCGTGAAAATCCTTGCTTCCCAGAAGCGGATCATCTACGAGCCGACCAACAGCTTCTATCAGGTGCTCTCCGCTGAAGCCTACTCAAAGCACGGCTTTAACATTCACGGCGTGGTCTTTGACGAACTGCACACGCAGCCGAACCGAAAGCTCTTTGATGTTATGACCAAAGGCTCCGGCGATGCCAGAATGCAGCCGCTCTACTTTCTGATCACGACTGCTGGAAATGATACAAACTCCATCTGCTATGAGGTTCACCAGAAAGCGCAGGACATTCTTGACGGCAGGAAGCTTGACCCGACCTTCTACCCGGTCATCTACGGGGCCGAAGCAACCGAGGACTGGACTGATCCAAAGGTCTGGAAGAAAGCCAATCCATCCCTTGGTATCACGGTCGGCATCGACAAGGTGGAAGCCGCCTGCGAATCTGCCAAGCAGAATCCCGGTGAGGAGAACTCCTTCCGGCAACTACGCCTGAATCAATGGGTAAAGCAGGCCATCCGCTGGATGCCAATGGACAAATGGGATGCGTGCGCTTTCCCGGTCAGCGATGATGACCTTGAGGGCCGTGTCTGCTATGGCGGCCTTGACCTCTCCTCCACCACAGATATTACGGCATTCGTTCTGGTCTTCCCGCCGCTTGACGAGGATGACAAATACGTGGTTCTTCCATACTTCTGGGTGCCGGAGGATACGATGGATCTCCGCGTCCGGCGTGATCATGTCCCATACGACCTCTGGGAGAAGCAAGGCTTTCTTGAAACCACAGAGGGAAATGTCATCCATTACGGATACATTGAAAAGTTCATCGAAGGACTCGGCGAACGTTTCAACATCCGGGAGATTGCATTTGACCGCTGGGGAGCCGTGCAGATGGTTCAGAATCTGGAAGGCATGGGTTTTACCATTGTTCCCTTCGGACAGGGATTCAAAGATATGTCGCCACCTACCAAAGAACTGATGAAGCTGACGCTGGAAAAGCGTATCGCCCACGGCGGCCACCCGGTGCTCCGCTGGATGATGGACAACATCTTCATCCGCACTGATCCTGCCGGAAACATTAAAGCAGACAAGGAAAAATCCACAGAGAAAATCGACGGTGCCGTGGCAACCATCATGGCGCTTGACCGCGCGATCCGCTGTGGCAACGATAACGGAGCCTCCGTGTATGACACGAGAGGCATTTTATTCATATAGGCAATGAAATGATTCTACTGACACTGATCGGCTTTCTCGTACTCCGGGAAGCCATAAACGAAATGGAGGGATGGCTATGAGCATATTTTCTGGACTTTTTCGGAGCCGCGACAAGCCGACCGATTCGACGACCGGCAGCACCTACCGCTTCCTATTCGGCGGCACAACCTCTGGGAAAGCCGTGACAGAACGGTCTGCCATGCAGATGACGGCGGTTTATTCCTGCGTCCGGATTCTCTCTGAGGCGATTGCGGGACTTCCGATTCATCTGTACCGAAGCGATGACGACGGCAGCAAGGAAAAGGCAACTGACCATCCGCTTTACTTTATCCTGCACGATGAGCCGAATCCGGAAATGACCTCTTTTGTTTTCCGAGAAACACTTATGACGCATCTTCTGCTCTGGGGCAATGCCTACGCGCAGATTATCCGAAACGGCAAAGGTGAAGTGGTGGCGCTCTATCCGCTCATGCCGAACCGCATGACGGTCGACCGCGACGAGGATGGACACCTTTATTACGAGTACCAGACCTCACAGGAGGAGGCGCACACAATGAACGGAAGCCGTGTCCGGCTTTCTCCATATGACGTGCTTCACATCCCAGGGCTCGGCTTCGACGGTCTGGTTGGCTACTCGCCGATTGCAATGGCCAAGAATTCCATCGGCATGGCGATTGCCTGCGAGGAATACGGAGCTAAGTTCTTCGCTAACGGTGCGACGCCCGGAGGCATTCTGGAGCATCCTGGTGTTGTAAAAGATCCGGATAAAGTACGCGACAGCTGGAACGCAGCCTTCGGCGGCAGCTCCAATTCCAACAAGGTGGCCGTGTTGGAGGAAGGCATGAAGTACACGCCTATCTCCATTTCACCTGAACAGGCACAGTTTCTTGAAACAAGGAAGTTCCAGATTGATGAGATTGCGCGTATCTTCCGCATTCCGCCGCACATGATCGGCGACCTTGAGAAATCGAGCTTTTCCAATATCGAGCAGCAGTCACTGGAATTCGTGAAGTACACGCTTGACCCATGGGTCTGCCGCTGGGAACAGTCGATGCAGCGGGCGCTCCTGACGCAGGATGAGAAAAAGGAATACTTCTTCAAATTCAATGTGGACGGCCTGCTCCGTGGCGATTACCAAAGCCGTATGAACGGTTATGCAACAGGCCGCCAGAACGGCTGGATGTCCGCCAATGATATCCGGGAGCTTGAAAACCTCGACCGCATTCCGGCAGAGGACGGCGGCGATCTGTATCTCATCAACGGCAACATGACAAAGCTCGCGGACGCAGGTATCTTTGCGGCTGCGGCACCTGCAAAGGAGGAACCGGATGAAACAGAAGAAGAACCACAAACAGAACCGGAGCAGCAGCCAGAAAACGGCAGCTCCCGGCACAAACGTAAGGAGGCATTATGACCAGAAAGTTTTGGAACTGGGTGCGAAACGAGGAACCGGACTCGTTCGGCAGCGAACGCACACTCTACCTCGACGGAGAAATTTCCGATGAGACGTGGTACGGCGATGAAGTAACACCCAAGCTTTTTAAAGATGAATTGAATGCAGGAGACGGGAACATCACCCTCTGGATCAACAGTCCGGGCGGTGATGTTTTTGCTGCTGCGCAAATCTACAACATGCTCATGGACTACAAGGGCAATGTCACGGTCAAGATTGACGCGCTTGCCGCTTCTGCGGCATCCGTCATCGCTATGGCCGGAACCAAGGTCTGTATGAGCCCCGTGGCCATGCTGATGATTCACAATCCGGCGACCATCGCCATTGGCGATACCGAAGAAATGCAAAAGGCCATCGACATGCTGTCAGAGGTCAAGGAATCTATTATGAACGCCTATGAAATCAAATCCGGGCTCTCCCGCGCGAAGATTTCAAAGCTCATGGATGCCGAAACCTGGATGAATGCCAAGGAGGCCAGGAAGCTCGGCTTTGCGGATGAGGTTCTTTTCGCTGGCGGTGAGAACCCGCTGCCGGAAGAAGACGACACCATAGAGATGCTTTTCTCCCGCAAGGCTGTCACAGATTCACTGCTCTCAATGCTGATTCCAAAGAAAAAGCCGGAAGCAGATAAACACATGGTACCCGTTATCGATCTTGAGAAGCGCCTTTCGCTTCTCGCACATTAAAGGAGGATTTTTATTATGACTCAGATTATGGAACTTATGGACAAGAGAGCGAAGGCATGGGAAGCAGCAAAATCATTCCTGAATACACACTCTCAGAACGGCGGCATGGTTTCCGCAGAGGATGCCGCGACCTACGACAAGATGGAAAAGGAAGTCACAGACTTTACACACGACATTGAACGTCTGCAGCGTCAGGAAGAGATCGACAAGATGCTCTCTGCTCCGACCTCTGCTCCGCTTACCGGCAAACCCGGCGCGAAGAATGAACCGGACGACAAGCCCGGCATCGCTTCCAAGGCATACAAGGCGGCATTCTGGAACAACATCCGCAAGCGCAACTACTACGACGTAAAGGATGTGCTGGAAATCGGCACCGACGCCAATGGCGGCTACCTTGTCCCGGATGAATATGAGAAGCGTCTGATTGACGCCCTGCAGGAGGAGAATTTCTTCCGCACGATTGCGACGGTCATTCAGACCCAGAGCGGCACGCACACCATCCCGGTCGTTGCTTCCCACGGGACGGCGGCATGGATGGAGGAAAACGGCCTGTACCCGGAATCCGATGACACCTTCGACCAGATCAGCCTCTCAGCCTACAAGCTGGGCACGGCAATCAAGGTATCCGAGGAACTTATGAACGATTCCGTTTTCGATCTCGAGACCTACATTGCATCGGAGTTTGGCCGCAGGATCGGCGCTGCGGAGGAAGAAGCATTCCTCACCGGCGATGGCAGCAAGAAGCCGGAAGGCATCTTCACCAAGGTGGCGGCTACCAAAGGCGCGACCACAGAGATTACCGGGAGCACGGTTTCCTTTGACAACATCATGGATGTGTTCCACTCCCTGCGTTCCGTTTATAGGAGCAAGGCCATCTGGATTCTGAACGACACCACCATCAAGGCGCTCCGCAAGATTAAGGACAACAACGGAAATTACATCTGGCAGCCGTCTGTTGTCGTCGGTCAGCCCGACACGATCCTGAACCGTCCTTATAAGACTTCGATTTATGCGCCGGAGCTGGTTGCAGGCAATGTACCAATTCTGTTCGGCGATTTCTCCTACTACTGGATCGCCGAGCGTCAGGGACGTTCCTTCAAGCGCCTCTCCGAGCTCTACGCGGCAAACGGCCAGATTGGCTTCCTTGCCTCTGAGCGCATCGACGGCAAGCTCATCCTGCCGGAGGCCGTGAAGGGACTGTCCGTCAAGGCCGGTGCCTGATCAAAATGGCAGCTAACGTAACCAGCCGTCTGCAGGAATTAACCTTCCTGCAGGCGGTTTCTTTTTAAGGAGGCGGACGATGGAAGTAACTCTTGAGGAAGCAAAAGCCTATCTCCGGGTCACCACCGGTGACGAGGACGAGCTGATAAAAAGCCTGATTTCTGCGGCGACAAAGCAGGTACAGGACATCACAAGACAGTCCGACGAGGAGTTTATGGCAAACGAGGAAAAAGCCCTGATCCGCATCCGGGTGGCCATCCTTTACACCGTGGCCTATCTCTACGAGCACCGGGAGGAAGCCGACCACCATGCCCTCAACATGACGCTGCGCTCCCTTCTCTTTGGCACGCGGAAGGAGGGCTTCTGATGAATATCGGCGCGATGCGGACAAAAATCACTTTTCAGAAAAGCGCGGTCACCGTTGACAAATACGGAAACCACACCAACGGCTGGACGGATTACTGCTCCTGCTGGGCAACAGTCGGCACAAGCACCGGTTCGGAATCCGAAGGCGTTGTTGTTAACCCGGAAGAATCCCTTGACTTTACCTGCCGGTACTCTTCCGAGCTTGCCGCCGTGGAATCCACAAAATACCGGATCATCGCGGAAGGCCATATCTACAACATCACCTATGTGAACCCGATGGGCTGCAAGCGGAACAGCCTTAAATTCAACTGCAAGCTGGAGAAAAAAACATGAGCAGAAAAATACCGATCAGCGAAATGGACGACGCAATCATGGAGGAGCTTCAAAAATATTCAAAGCTCGCAACCGACGACATGAAGGATGCCGTAAAGGATACGGCGGCTTCTGTCCGTAAGGACATCCAATCTGGCGCTCCCGTCGATACCGGAAAGTACAAGAAAAGCTGGTCGGTAAAAAATGTCCACGAGGATTCCGAGAGCATTGACCTTGTGGTGCATTCGAGGAACCGATACCAGATTGCGCACCTGCTTGAGAACGGACACGCCAAACGCGGCGGAGGCCGTGTCGAGGGAAAGCCTCACATCGCGCCTGCCGAACAGCGCGGCAACGAAACGCTTGTAAAAACCATCGAACAGAAACTGAAAGGCGGCTGAGTATGACCTATGACGACATAACCAACATGTTAAAGGAAGCGGGACTCCCTCTTGCCTACGACCATTTCGCCGAAGGTGAGTCTCCTGAGCCGCCCTTCCTTATTTTTCTCTTTCCGGGCAGTGACAACATGTTCGCAGACAACGGCGTGTATTTCAAAATCAGCCAGCTGAACATGGAACTCTACACGGATAAGAAAGACCCGGAGCTGGAAGAAAAACTGGAGGATATCCTGACCGCCCATGAAATTCCGTGGGAGAAATCCGAGGTCTGGATTGATTCCGAGAAGATGTATGAAGTGCTCTATCAAACTGAGATTTAAAGGAGGATGCCACTATGGCTAACAGAAAAAACAAAGTGAAGTTCGGTCTTAAGAACTGTCACTACGCACTTGTCACGATTGACGAGGATGGCAAGGTCACCTTCGGGACGCCTGTCAGCATGCCCGGCTCCGTGAGCCTTTCACTGGATGCAGAGGGCGATAACGACCCGTTCTACGCGGATGATTCCGTGTATTACATGGTCAGCAACAATAACGGTTATTCCGGCGACTTCGAGCTTGCGCTCATCCCGGAGAGCTTTCTTGTGGATGTCCTGCATGAAACCGAAGATGCCAATGGCGTGCTGGTGGAAAACAAGGATGTGGAGCCGGAGCATTTTGCTCTGCTCTTTGAGTTCTCCGGCGACCAGCGGAAGATCCGCCACTGCCTGTATTACTGCAGCGCGACCAGACCTTCGATGGAGGGCGATACCACAGAGGACAAGAAGGAAGTCAAGACGGAGAAGCTCTCGCTTACTGTTTCGCCGCTTCCGAGCGGGCTGGTAAAGGTCAAAACCGGTACGAACACCAGCGAGGAAACCTACAACAACTGGTACACCAAGGTCTATGAACCGCAGGATAAGACCACCACTACGACCGCCGCCGCCAGTACCAGCACAAGCACCAGCACCACTGCGACAACGTCTTCCAAGACCAGCTCGCAGACAGCATAAGGAGGCAGCACTATGGCAGTTACAAAAACCATCGAGATTGACGGCAAGCCGGTCGAATTCCGTGCCTCTGCCGCCATTCCTCGTTTGTACAGGAACAAATTCCACCGGGATATCTACAAGGATCTGAACCAGCTGCAGAAAGGCATCGACGAAGCCAATCCGCAGGAATCGGATCTGGATACCTTCAGTCTGGAGCTTTTCGAGAACATCGCCTGGCTTATGGCCAAGCATAAGAATCCGGATATCCCGGACACTCCGGAGGAATGGCTTGATGAGTTCAATACCTTCTCCATTTATGAAATCCTGCCGCAGATCATTTCGCTGTGGGGGCTGAATGTGGAGACGGAGGTCGAGTCTAAAAAAAACCTTATGAAACTGAACGCGAAATGACGACGCCACTGTTCCTGCTCCGCTGTGTGCAAATCGGGCTTTCTATTTCCGAGCTCGACCTGCTCACCATCGGTACAGTCAATGACATGTACTCGGAAATGAGTAATGACAGCTACGACTGGCCCGCAAAAGCAACGCAGGAACAGATGGATCAATTTTAACCAAGGGAAGGAGGTCATCGCATGGCTGACAGAATCAAAGGAATCACAGTGGAAATCGGCGGCGATACGACCGGCCTTTCCAAAGCCCTCTCCGGCGTCAACAAAGAGATCCGAAACACACAGTCGCAGCTTACGGACGTCAACCGCCTGTTAAAGCTTGACCCTACCAATTCCGAGCTGCTCTCGCAAAAACAGAAACTCCTGTCACAGGCAGTCGGCGAGACAAAAGAGAAACTCACGCAGTTAAAATCCGTGCAGGATCAGATGGACGCGGGCCTGAAAAACGGCTCCGTCACGCAGGAACAGTATGATGCATGGCAGCGTGAGATCATCGCCACCGAGCAGGAACTTAAAGGTCTGGAGCAGCAATGCAAGAAAACCGACACCAGCGTATCCGCCACCCTGAAACAGGCTGGCAGCAAGATGCAGGAGGTTGGCGGCAAAATCTCCGAGGTCGGTGAAGGACTGACCACACACGTGACGGCTCCGATTGTGGCGGTCGGCGCGGCCTCTCTGGCTGCTTTCAGCGAGGTGGATTCCGGTCTTGATATCGTCGAGCAGAAAACCGGCGCGACCGGTCAGACCTTGGAAGACATGAACCAGACCGTCAAAGACCTTGCAACGGAAATCCCGACCGACTTTGAGACCGCCGGTGCCGCTGTCGGTGAAGTCAACACACGTTTTGGCTTGACCGGACAGGCGCTGGACGATCTCTCCGGGAAATTCATCAAGTTTGCTGACCTGAACAATACGGATGTTTCCACCTCCGTGGATAATGTCTCCGGCGTACTGAATGCCTTCGGACAGGATGCCTCGGACGCAGGCGATCTGCTGGATGCCATGAACGCGACCGGACAGGCAACCGGCATCGACATGGATACGCTGGCTTCCGCCCTGCAGACAAACGCGGTGCAGCTTAAAGAGCTGGGGCTGAATTCACAGCAGGCCGCAGGCTTCATGGGCATGGTCGAGATGTCCGGTCTTGATACCTCGGCAGCCATGATGGGCCTAAAGACTGCAATGAAGAACGCGACGAAAGACGGCAAGACGCTGGATCAGGCGATTGCCGGTTTCTCCACCACCATGAAGGGCAACGGCTCTGAAACGGAAAAGCTGCAGGCAGCCTATGACCTTTTCGGAAGTAAGGCAGGCGCAGCAATCTACAATGCCTGCGCAACGGGAAAACTGAACCTTGACAATCTGTCCGGCTCCCTCGGCAACTTCTCCGGGAGCGTCGAGAACACCTTCAATGAAACGCTCGACCCGATTGACCAGTTCAAGATGACCATGAACTCCCTGAAGGAAACCGGTGCCGACATCGGAAACAGCCTTGCTTCCGCCCTTGCGCCGGTGCTGAAGGACATCTCCAATGCCCTGAAATCATTCTCGCAGATCTGGAGCGGCATCCCTGAACCGGTACAGCAGGTCATCATCAAGGTCGCGCTGATTGCAGCTGCAATCGGGCCACTTCTGGTGGTCATCGGCAAGGTCATCTCGGCAGTCGGTACCATCACCTCCGTCATCGGAACCCTTACTCCGGTGTTCGGGGCCTTGAACGCAGTCATGCTGGCAAACCCGATCATCCTGATTATTGCGGCAATCGCTGCGCTGGTCGCGGCATTCATTTATCTTTGGAATAACTGCGACGGCTTCCGGCAGTTCTGGATTGACCTATGGGAAGGTATCAAACAGACCGTCATTACTGTGTTCACGGCAATCAAAGATTTCTTCGTCACCATCTGGCAGGAAATCCAGACGGTATTTACAACCGTCGTCACAGCCATCGGCACGTTCCTGACGAATGCATGGAATACCATCAAGACTACGGTTGAAACTGTCATGACGGCAATCCAGATGGTAATCTCTACGATCTGGAGCGGGATCAAGACTTTCTTTGAAACCATCTTTACCGCGATTCAGCTCGTCGTGACGACCTACTTTGAAATTTACAAGACGATCATTACAACCGTTCTGACGGCGATCAGTGTCGTTGTCACTACCATCTGGAACGCCATAAAAACGGTAGTAACCATAGTGGTCAGCGCAATTCAGACCTTTATTACAACGGCATGGAATACCATCCAAACGGTTACCAGTACGGTTTTCAATGCAATCCATACGGTTTTCACCACTGTTTGGAACGGCATCAAGAGCGTGGTCATGGGCGTGGTGAATGCCATGCAGACCGGCATCTCCACAGCCTTCAACGCAATCCACAACACGATCTCCGGAATTCTGAACGGCATTAAGGATGTGTTCAGCAGCGTGTTCAACGGCATCTGGAGCTTTGTATCCGGGATTGTAGATAAGCTCAAGGGCATCTTCAATTTCAACTGGGAACTGCCGAAGATCAAGCTGCCGCACTTTTCTATTTCCGGCAGCTTCTCGCTCGACCCGCCGTCCATCCCGCATTTCTCTGTGGACTGGTATAAGAAGGCAATGGGAAACGGCATGATTCTGGATTCACCGACCATCTTCGGGATGAGCGGAAACAGCCTGCTTGCCGGAGGTGAGGCCGGTGCGGAAGCCGTCGTCGGCGTTTCGTCCCTGCAGGCCATGATTCAGAATGCCGTAGCAAGCCAGACCGGCACGATGGTAAACGCGCTCTCTGCAGCTCTTGAAAATGTGGGCGGCGGAGGTGACATTACCATTCCAGTTTACCTTGGAGGAACCCTGCTGGATGAAACTATTATTACCGCCCAGCAGCGGATGGCGCTCCGGTCAGGAGGCAGATGATGGCATTTACACAATATTTAAATATCGATGGCACAGACATGCCGCTTCCTGTTTCCTATGATCTGGCGCTTTCCGATGTGGAGGCAGACAGTTCCGGGGAAACGGAAGCCGGTACGACTCAGCGCGACATCGTGCGATCCGGTGTTGCCCAGATATCCGTCTCCTTTCAGGTATCACCGGCGTGGCTTAAAAAGCTGTCCGCGATGCGTGGGAAGCCAAAGCTCGCAGTCAACTTTTTTAATACAGAAACAATGGTCAGGGAGACCAGAGAAATGTACATCGACGGTTTCAAAGCTTCCCTTGCACACGACACCAGCAGAAAAGGACTATGGAAAGTCAGCTTTGAACTGAAGGAATATTGATGAGAAAGGAGCGGCGCTATGTATCCCGTATCTGATCTATACAAGACAGCAGTACAAGAAAATGCCCGCTCCTTTACATGGTCTGGGAACATCACCACAGCAACCGGGAAAAACTATCCGTTTGTCAATAAGGACATTGTCAAGGGCTCCGGCTATATTACAAGACAGTGCTCCGGGACATCTGAAATAGAGCTCGGCTCCGTCTATTCTGCGGAACTTGGCATATCCCTTTTCTCAGACGTTGACCGTTACTCATTAGAGGACGCACAGATTGCATTGGATTTCCACATGGCACTTCCGGATGGGAATGTCGAGGATATCCCGATGGGAATCTTTTATGTGGCGGAGGCAAACCGAAAAATACGGACGCTGGAACTCAAGGCCTATGATGGAATGCTGCGCTTTGAAAAAGCCTATAAAAAAGAACAGTCCAGCGGTTATCCATATGATTTTCTAAACATCATGTGTAACGACTGCAAAGTCAGCCTTGCACAGACGCAAGCAGAAATTGAAGCTCTGCCAAATGGCACTGAACTTCTCGGCGTCTATCCGGACAATGATATCGAAACCTGGCGGGATTTCCTTCATTATCTTTCTCAGGCGCTTGGCTGCTTTGCCTTCATTAACCGGGATGGAAAGCTGCAGCTTGTAAAATACGGTGAAAGCCCGGTCTGTAGCGTAAACAGCACACACCGGTATTCTTCCAGCTTTTCTGATTTCGTCACCAGATATACGGCTATTAGTTCAACAAACCGGCGCACAAATACGGCAGAATACTATGCGCTTGACCCGGATGACGGGCTGACGATGAACCTTGCGGTTAATCCCTTGCTCCAATTTGGCCTTGATGAAACCAGAACCCGCATCCTTAAAAATATCCTGAATGCCATTTCCGTAATCAATTATGTGCCTTTCGATTCTGAAACCATCGGAGATCCGGCACTCGACCCAGGTGATGTACTCACATTTACCGGAGGCCAGGCAGATGCCACAAAGATTGCAGCAATCACATCCATTACAGTCAAGGTCAACGGAAAGTGCTCCCTCAAATGTGTCGGCAAAAATCCACGCCTTTCAGAAGCCAAGAGTAAGAACGATAAGGATATCTCCGGGCTGACCAATTCTGTTGAGGCCACAAAGATGGCGACCTATTCCTATGTGAATGCGATGGCGTATACGCTCGGCGCAGACAAGGTCGAGATTGTAAACATTGAACTCGCCACGCAGGAAGAAACCGACTGTGAATTCAAAGCAGCCGTTCTCCTGCAAGTTACTGCAGCTTCTTTGAAACGCGCGGTCACGGCGACCGGAACAGGCACGACCATCCTACCCGAGGATACAAAGGATGCAGACGGTAATACCAAAACCGAAAACAGGGAACTGGCTACCACGGTCACCGTCCCTGTTTCCTGGGAGGAAGATGGTCAATCGGTTGTTACGGTTACCTATGTGGTGGATGGGCATGAGGTAGAAGAATTCCATCCGATGGAAACCTGGCACAGCGGCGACCACATCCTGAACCTGTTTTACCCGCTTCTCGACATGCAGGAAAAAACGCTGCATACCTTTGAAGTTTGGATTTCGGTTGCACCCGGATCTGCGGTCATACAGGCACAGGGCATTATTGCTTCCATTACCGGCCAGGGTCTAGGCGCGCAGGACAGATGGAACGGGCGCATTGAAGTAAGCGATGAATACCTCCCGATTGTTTTTGCCGGGATGCAGACGCTTCCTCTTGCTGCAGTTCTTGAAATGGCCCTTTTGACACCGGAGCCTGCAGGCATCACAGAGAGTATTTCAAAGTTTGCTTTTACCGGTATGCCGCTACTTGAGATTGCTGATCAGCTGAGAATCTTTGCACCGATTGTTCATGACGTAATTGATGTCAGTGATAAGCAAAAGATGCGCTACAGCAAAGTTTATGTGACCGACGATACGCAGTTCACGCTCCGGCAGGCATACACCATCTCTGGAGGAACTGAACGTGCTCTTAACCGTGGCCGCATGGACTCGCTTACAATTTCTACCGCCGACTTTGATACGCTGACGGGCATCACGATTGAGCCGTTTAAGACAGATCCGTTTATTGACGGCAATATGCAGCCTGCGAAGAAGCTAACCGGTACGGCATACACCATGCTTACAGACGGCAAGGTCATCCTAAAGACCAGCTACAAAGAAACGATAACAGGTGAAAGCCGCGAAATAGACCGCGGCAGTCTTGCAGCCTATCCGCTTGACTTTACGGCATTTGAATCGGTATCAGAATTGGAGGTACAAAATGGCTGATTACTTTTCTATTAAAGAGCTTCTGGCCACAACAGAAAATATGGCCATCATCCGCGACAACTCTGGCAACGATGATGGCACCGATACCCTGACTGGTGTCAGCTGGTTTATCTACAATTCTGTTGCTGCAGAAAACATCTATGTAAATGGCAACTCGTGGATGGGCATTGGCAGCAATACCGAACAGGTCAAAGTCTGCAGGCGTGATGCAAAGGTATGGACAATCCGACGTGAGGAAGGAACGATCTATAACCACTATAAATTTCTGCGCATCCGCTGGGAGGGCTATGCCAACTACAGCGTGACCACAGAGGATGTAAGGCTTGTCTGGGATCTGCTGCTTCTTGATACCGGGGACATTGTCCTGCATTTTGAAACGCTGCCGACGAATACTGCTTACCTTGGCGAATCCGCTCTGGTTACCACATCAGGTTCAATCTCCTTTACGCCAGCAGCCGGGTCGAATCTCTCATTTTTGCATCAGGACGCAACCGGGACAGCCTTCGTTCAGTCAAACGACCTTCCAGTGCTGCTTGACCCATATAACCGCAGGTACCTCATCACGGATGCCACAAAAGCCTTATACACGGTTTCAAATGGAGCGCTTTCCAAACTGACGGATACCGATCTGACCGCAGAGATATTCGAGACAAATGGCGTACAGGAAATCCCGGATGGTGCTTTGCTTCTTTCCCTGAAAGACCCGACCATCCTTTACTGGCATGATTCCAATAACCGGTTCCCGCCCTTTCAGGCAAGTTACACCGGAATCCCGAAGCCGCAGGTCATCTACTCGGAAAACATCGACATGTCCGATGCTTCTATTCTTGGCATTGAAAAGGTAACCGCCGACTGCGATGACGCCACACTCCTTGCCGTATCATTTGATGCTGGGAAAGCTTGGTGGACATATACCGGAACGGAATGGGCGCAGCTTTCTGAGGAGAAATCCGGCATGTCCAAGGCCGCGCTGGAAGCCATCTCAACCGATGCATGGTCGGAAAAGGCCATCACCGGGCAGCTTATGTACCGCTTTGTGATCAGCGGAGAAGCGGGCTTTGTGAAGGCGATCACAACCGACTATCTGAACAGGGAGGAATAAACATGCTCAAGGGAAAAAGCACAATAGAACTGACAGACGTCCACACGGGCAAAAAAGAAATATACCGGGATGAGAACCTTGTAACAGAGGCAATCGCGGACATCTTAAATACCAATATCCAGGGAGCCATGTTTAACAATCCCTACTTCGACGGTAAATATGGCGAGGACTGGATGCTGCCAATCTACAGCAGGCTGACGGGCGGACTCCTGCTATATCAGAATCCGGTTGAGGAAGATCCTGCAAATATCTATGCACCGCTCGACAATCCGCTCATAGGATACGCGTCCAATGACGCGAACAATACGGAGGACATCCGGCGCGGCAGCAGAAACCTTACAGAAAGCAAAACTGTGGATGGCGGTTTCAAATATGTCTGGGACTTTGCGACCTCGCAGGCGAACGGGACAATATCCTGTATTTCCCTCACGAATGTACTGGCTGGCAAAGGAACGCAGTATGACAGCAATTACTTTGTGCGTTTAAAAAGCGATAACGTCATTTCAAACATACCAGGAAACCAGAGCAATTATCAGGAGAACCACCGGACATATATCAAAGACGGTTATCGTCTGGAGATGATCCCTGTTTATAATTTAACCTCGGTTACCCTGAGAAAGGTACCGGAGGATTATCTCCATGCCAGACTTATGCAGCGGCCATACAGCTTAGTTGCTACGGATGCAGTGGAAGAAAAAACAATCGAGCTGAACCACTATCCATACTGGTATGCCTATAGCGGCGGGAACAAGGACGGGACGATTGCTCCCTATAGCAATTCCAGCGATGCTTTTCCATATCTGTTCCATGCCGCAGATGGCAACTGGTATGGAATCAGCCGGAGGGACAATCAGAAATACAGCTATTCCTCCGGCAGCACGGATTATTACAATCACGAAAGCTACGAATGGTTTCTCGATACCGTAAGCGCAGAAAAGGCAACCACGCAAAAAATCATCCTGCCTGCAAATACTTCAGAAATCAGTCATATCGGTATGAGTGGGAAGTGGCTTATGTTTGCTATTGGAAATACAGTCTATCGGATTGACACAACCAGCGTGGCCAATATCGAGGTCGTGCCCAATGCATCCTACAACAGCTCAAGCCTGCATACCTTCCTCATTGACGATGATGTCGTGATTAACGATTGGTATTACTTAAACGGCGAACCGAAGCTGCATGTCCGCAATCTCCAGTCAAACGATTATGCAAGATGGGGCAGAAAATCTATGGCAAGATATAAGGCCTTCGCCTATCAGGAATACTACTGCTCCTATGGCAACTATTACTTCTACAAGGATCTATATCTGTATACGCCATATCTTGCGACCATCAACAATCTGGCGACTCCGGTCATCAAGACGGCGGACAAGACGATGAAAATCACCTATACGCTGACGGAAACGCAGTCGTAAACAACAATCTATATGCACTGGGCGACCTTCCTGCGAGAGGCCGCCTTTTTCATGCAAAAAATCAAAGGAGGAATTTCTTATGAAAGAATTCTGGAACACGTTACAACTTGTTTTTGCCGCTGTCGGAGGCTGGCTTGGCTACTTTCTTGGCGGCTGCGACGGCCTGCTCTACGCGTTGCTGATCTTTGTCGTCTGCGACTACATCACCGGCGTCATGGGTGCGATCAGCGACAAAAAGCTCTCCTCGGCGGTCGGCTTTCGCGGCATCTGCCGCAAGGTGCTGATCTTCATTCTGGTCGGCATCGCAAACGTCATCGACATCAATGTACTCGGACAGGTTGGTGTCCTGCGGACGGCAGTCATCTTCTTCTACATCTCGAATGAAGGTCTGTCCCTGATTGAAAATGCTGCCCACCTTGGACTTCCGATTCCGGGAAAGCTGAAGGAAGTACTGGAGCAGCTGCATAACCGTGATGAAAAAGACACGGATAAGGAGGAAAAATAACATGGCTATAAAAGGAATTGACGTATCGGTATGGCAGGGTGCGATTGATTTTAACGCTGTCAGAAACAGCGGAGTTGACTTTGTGATCATCCGCGCAGGCTACGGTACAAACTCAAAAGACAAGTACTTTGAAGAAAACTACAGGAAGGCAAAAGCTGCCGAACTTCACGTCGGCGCTTACTGGTACAGCTATGCAGACAGCTTCTCTGAAGCCGTACAGGAAGCTGAAATGTTCCTGTCTACACTTGCCGGGAAGCAGTTTGACTATCCTGTTTTCCTCGACATGGAGGAAAAGAAGCAGATTGAAGCCGGGACTGATTTCTGCTCCGGCCTGATTAAGTCTTTCTGCGACAGACTGGAGGCTGCCGGATATTTTGCCGGATTTTATACCTCTGCATCCTTCGCGGGATCTGTTGTGACGGACGCTGTCCGCAAGCGTTACTGTTACTGGTGCGCCCAGTGGGCCGATGCCTGCAGCTATGAAGACTCCTGCGGAATCTGGCAGCACAGCTCCAATGGCTCCGTTCCCGGCATCAATGGCCGTGTGGATATGGACTGGTCATATCAGGACTTCCCGACAGTCATCATTGGCGGCGGGTTTAACGGATACTCAAAATCAGCTGACGATACTCCTACTCCCGTCGCTTCAAAAACCGTTGATGAGCTGGCGCATGAAGTGCTCGCTGGGAACTGGGGCAACGGCGAAGATCGGAAGAACCGCCTCACTGCTGCCGGTTATGATTATGATTCCGTGCAGTCCGAGGTGAACGAGCTGTGCGGTGTCCATAATGAACCTTTGCCTGTTTATTACACCGTGAAGTCAGGCGATACGCTCTCTGCCATCGCCCGCCAGTACGATACAACTGTTTCTGCTATCCAGTCCATGAACAGCTCACTGATTCAAAATGTCAATATGATTCTGGTCGGCTGGAAGATCAGAGTGAAATAACCATCATCTGGTTTCTCGCCTGCGAGTGTTCCTTTTTTTGGAATACCCGCAGGTTTTTTTTATTTTCTTCCGCTCAAATCACCTGTTCATCTCCAGTGGGAAATTGGAGGTGGATAAGTTATGACAGACAATAATACAAATGTTCCATCTGGATATTTCACACAGGAGCGCATTCAGGGAGACCTTAACTACAAAAGAGCTCAGGCCATCGCGAAAACGATGCTTGATTCCGGGCTCATATCCGTTGCTGAATTCAACAAATTAACCGCCATCAATCGAGAAACTTTCTCTCCTCTGTTCGCGGAAATAATGCCTGAAATTGCTTGATATATAAGGCTTACAGAGTGATGTATAGACGTACGGAAAGGAGGGACAAGATTGAAAAAGATAACGAAAATCGCAGAAATAACAAGCCCCAAGATAAACGTCAAAAAAATACGAGTCGCCGCCTATTGCCGCGTCTCTACAGATTCAGATGCCCAGCTTGAAAGTCTGGAAGCCCAGAAAACGCACTATGAGAATTACATCAACTCCCGTAACGATTGGGAATTTGCCGGGCTTTACTATGACGAAGGAATCACCGGCACCAAAAAGGATAAGCGGCAAGAACTGCTTCGGCTCATTGATGACTGCAAATCCGGTAGAGTCGATTTCATAGTAACGAAGTCCATCAGCCGGTTCAGCCGCAATACCACAGATTGCCTCGAACTGGTAAGACAGCTTCTCGCCCTGCATATCCCCATTTTCTTTGAGAAAGAAAACATCAACACCGGGTCTATGGAGAGTGAGCTTTTTCTTGCCATCCTCTCAAGTATGGCAGAAGGTGAATCGGTCTCCATTTCGGATAACAGCAAATGGTCTATCCAGAAACGTTTTGAAAACGGAACCTTTAAGGTAAGTTATCCGCCATACGGCTATGACTGGAACGGCGAGCAAATGCTCATCAACCCAGAACAAGCAGCGGTCGTGAAGGAAATATTTGCTGCTGCCCTTTTAGGAAAAGGTACAAGCAGCATTGCCGCAGATTTGAATCTGCGTAGCGTCCCTACCAAGCGAAACGGTAAATGGACATCTACTACGATTCGCGGAATGCTCTCTAATGAAAAATATGTAGGTGACTGTATTTTCCAGAAGACCTTCTCCGATTCTGCTTTCAACCGGCACAACAACCACGGTGAAAAAGATCAGTATATGGTTTCTAATCATCATGAGGCAATTATCCGTCGCGAGGATTTCGAGGCTGTCCAAGCGCTTATCCATCAGCATTCAGCTGAGAAAGGCATCGTCAAAGGAAGCGAAAAGTATCAGAAACGCTATGCTTTTTCCGGCAGGATCGTCTGCGGAGAATGCGGTGATACCTTCAAGCGCAGGATTCATACCTGCACCGTATACAAATATACAGCATGGAGCTGCAACACTCACATTCTGGATAAGCAGAAATGTTCTATGCTCTACGTCAAAGATGAAACCATAAAGCAAGCCTTCTGTACTATGATGAATAAGCTGATTTTTGCCCACCGGATAATTTTAAAGCCATATGTTGATGCGCTGAAGAACATGTCCACTGATGACTCACTGCGACGAATTCAGGAGATAGAAACTTTACTGGCCCAGAATACGGAAAAGCGTGAAACGCTGACGCGGCTCATGACGCAGGGAATCATTGATCAGATTCTTTTCAACAAGGAAACCAATGAACTGCTTTCGCAGGCAGACAGCTTTCGCAGTGAAATTGATGCCCTAAAAAATGCAGTCTCCGGAGATGTCACAAAAGTCACCGAGGCAACCGCGCTGCTTCGTTTTGCAGAGAAAGGCGGAATGATACCTGCCTTTGATGAAGAACTATTCGAAAAATATGTAAACCGCATTATCATTCGCTCCAGAAATGAAGCATGCTTCGAGCTGAAATGCGGTCTGGCACTAAAGGAAAGGATGTGATTATATGGGACACATACCATACGGCTATAAAATTGAAAATGGATGTGCCGTCATCGACGAGGAAAACGCAGATAAAATCCGTAAGCTCTACAGTAATTATCTTACCGGCATGGCACTCGCCAAGGCTGCCTCGGAAGCCGGAATCGACACTTACCACGGCACGGCCAAACGCATGATGGAAAACAGGCACTATCTTGGCGATGACTTCTACCCGGCGATTATTGATAAGGAAATCTTCGAAAGTGCAACAGCTGAGCGTATCAAACGCGCGGGCAAGCTCGGCAGGCTGAATTATAAGAGGGTAATAAAACCATCGGTCGTCCCGACATACTTCCACCTTGCTGCCGCTGCGCAGCATTATGATGATCCGAGACTGCAGGCAGAATACATCTACAGCCTCATTGAAAGCGAGGCGGTTTGATGGGTAACGTAATGGTCATTCCGGCCAGACGCCAGGTCGGAAATTCGGTAAAAAAGTCCGAGCAGCCTAAGCTCCGCGTTGCGGCCTACTGCCGAGTCAGCACGGATTCTGATGAACAGGAAACAAGCTATGACGCACAGGTCACCCACTACACAGAATACATTCAGAAAAATCCGGAATGGGAACTGGCAGGTATTTTTGCTGATGACGGTATCTCCGGTACCAACACAAAGAAGCGTACGGAATTCAACCGCATGATTGACGAGTGTATGGCCGGCAATATCGATATGATCATCACAAAGTCCATCAGCCGCTTTGCGCGAAACACGCTGGACTGTTTGAAGTATATCCGCCAACTTAAGGACAAGAACATACCGGTCTATTTCGAGAAAGAAAACATAAACACCATGGATTCCAAGGGCGAAGTTCTGCTCACAATTATGGCATCCCTTGCCCAACAGGAAAGCCAGTCATTGAGCCAAAACGTAAAGCTGGGTCTGCAGTATCGTTATCAGCAAGGTGAAATTCAAGTCAACTGCGCTCGGTTCCTCGGTTACACCAAGGATGAGAATAAGCGTCTCGTAGTCGTCCCCGAGGAAGCTGAAATCATCAAGCGCATTTATCGAGAATACCTTGAGGGTGCCAGTATGCTTAAAATCGCTCGCGGTTTGGAAGCAGACGGTGTCCTTAACGGTGCGGGCAGGGAACGCTGGCATACAAGCAACATAAATCAGATCCTGCGAAACGAAAAATACATCGGTGATGCACTTTTACAAAAAACCTATACGGTTGACTTCCTTACAAAAAAGCGGGTCAAAAACAACGGTATCGTTCCGCAGTATTATGTAGAAAACAGTCATGAAGCCATCATCCCGCGTGAAGTTTTCATGCAGGTGCAGGAAGAGCTTATCCGCCGCCGCATTGTCCATACCAGCCCGAACGGAAAAACCAGAACCTTCAGCAGCAACCACTGTTTTGCACAGATAGTCATCTGCGGCAACTGCAGTGAAGTGTTCCGCAGGGTTCATTGGAACAACCGTGGCAAGAAATCCATCGTCTGGCGCTGTGTCAGTCGATTAGAAAATACAGGCTTGTTCTGCGATGCCCGCACAGTGCTTGAAAGCACCATCGAGCAAGTGCTGGTCACCGCTATCAACCAAACACTTTGTGACAAAGACTCTTTCCTCACTACTCTACGAGACAACATCTCCACCGTCATAAATCGTGAAAGCGACAAGGCCTTAGCGGATATCGATAAGCGGCTTGAGGAACTGCAAATGGAACTACTGAAGCTTGCCACCTCCAATGCCGAATATGATAAAGTCGGTGATGAGATACACCGACTGCGTGACCAGAAACAAAAGATGCAGCTTGAAAGTGCTAACCGTGATGAACTCAAAAAGCGCATGGCTGATATGAGCACATTCCTAAAGAAGCAATCCACCGCCCTCACCGAATACGACGAGCAGCTTGTCCGGCGTCTGATTGAGAAGATCAGAATCTATGAGGATAAATTCACCGTGGAATTTAAGTCCGGCTTAACGGTGGATGTGAATGAATAGAGTAAAAACGAGCAAGGCACTCTACGTTGTATAATTCTTGTAGAGTGCCTTGCCGTTTTTTTCACTTACGGCCTCATTGTAACTTTATCATAACGCCTTGTCAGAAGGCGGCAAAGAATAGCGTCTGCCATCAACGCAACACCCGACCAGAAAAACCATGTATTCACACCTACGACCTCAACAACCGGACCTGCAACAAGCAGACCTATCGGCATAGCAAGAGTCATGGCAGTCATCAAGAGGGAAAACACCTTGCCCATCATTTCAGGTGCAATGCTTTCTTGAACATAGGCCATAACTGGAACATTCATAAATGTACCGGAGGCACCCAAGAAGAAACAGCATACAACAAAAATCCAGAAACCACTTATTGGAAGCGCCCCACTAATTAGTGTAGTCAGTCCCATTAAGCCAATAGCTAAGGATGCCATGAAAAATCTCCTTTTCATGCCGCCCCACACACCGATAACCAAAGATGAAAGAAGCAATCCGCCTGCAAATACAAATTCCACAATGCCATTGTGCCATGCTTCGCCCATAAAGTGGCTACGTACCAGCAGAGGAAACAAAGAACCTAAGGGCATGTAAAGTATGGTCATCAGCAGCATGGGGAAAAACACAGCCATTAAAGGCTTATTTGCTTTCATTGAGATAAAACCCTGCTTCATGTCAGACAATAGATTCATCTTTTCACTGGCTTGCGGAATATCCGGAATTATAATTAACAAAAGGCAAACTATCGCAAAAGCAGCCCCCAGTATATCCACAACCATAATGGCATAAATAGGCATAAATACCATGAGTGCAGCACCCAGCACAGGCCCCATCATGTTAGATACAGATTGAATCATGTTACCCCAACCGCCTGCTTTGGTCAACATGTCGGTAGGCACAAACATTGGTATAGCCGCTTGCATAGCCGGGCCATGAAAGGTATTGCCCAATCCGCGTATAAATAAAACAATGTAGATAAACCAAATAGGCGGTGTCTGTAAAAGTAAAAAAGCTGCGCCAAGAATGATGCTGGATACGGCTACTAAGCCGTCAGCTGCAATCATTACCGAGCGACGATTGTATCTATCGATCCATACACCGGCAAATGGTCCGATTAACATATTGGGGAGAAAAGCAACAACGGATGCAATCGTCAGTGTGATTGCGGATTCAGTCTGGATGGTAAGCCACCAGATAATGGCAAACTGCACTGCGGCAGAACCCAATATTGAAAAAGCTTGTCCTGCATATATTATAGCAAATTGTTTTTTCCAGTTTATTATTTTGTTCATTTTTAAGAAATCTCCTTTTATAAAATCAGTTTATGCAACATTACAAGCTGCACATTTACAAAAACATAATTTTATAAGGAAGATTTGGAATCTTATTTTCCTTATAGACTATGTTTTTAAACACAACAAATAAACTCCTAAGAGTTCGTGCTTAAAAACATATATTACATGAATACTATCCACATAGGTCATTGCCTCACTTCCTGTTTTTAATTTTATTGCATAAAAGCGTACTGGTAAGGTTTGCTACTTCCTGCTCAACTTCTCACCCATTTTTTTGCCGATGTAAAAAACATACCCATAATGCTGCTTGTGCTTTTCATATAAATCAACCTCATACTTCATACTGTGGACATAGTCCTCTACGGTTTTATTTTCCGGATATTTTATCAAAAGCTCTTTTTCTGTTGCCTGACGTGGGATAAAATAATTTTGAATCCAACATTCCTCTGGTAATGTAAATGCTGCAACAAAACTATACCCCGATTTTTGCATTGATTCGATATTGCTTTCTATCGAATACAAACCACTACCTGCATCAATCCAGAACTTCTCTATTTCGGCAGGCTTTTCTGTGGTAAGCCACGAGGGACTGGTTACGGCTATATATCCATCTGTTTTGAGAAAGCCATTCCAGTAGCTAAGTGTTTTTTCAAACCCTAAGCTGTCTATCATTCCCTCAGACCAGATAAGGTCGAACCCATCTTTTTCAAAAGGGAGTTTTAGGGCGTCGCCGACAATACCTTGCACTCTGTCGGAAAAATTATGTTTCTTGGAAGCATCGTTAAAAATGTTTATAAAATCAGCTACCATATCTACGCCTGTAATATGACCACCAGTATTCTTTGCAAGTATCATCGTTTGACCGCCTGTACCGCAGCCGATATCTGCTATCTTTGAATTGCTGTCAAGGTTCATTATGAAACTTAGGGCTTTTAGCGTCATTTCAGCACTTCCTGGGCCTTGCCTTTCTAAGTCGAGATGGCTTTCGATTAATAATTCGAATTCTGTTATTGTTTTATTTTTCATCGTATATCTCCTTTAGCTCTTTTTCCAGCAAATTCACCGCAATTTCAAAAGCGACGATTCGTCTTTTTGCAAGTGTAACCTGCGATTTATATCTATCAGGATTTTCCTTTGACTCAAGTGTTTTAAGTGTTTCTGTTAGCTTGTGAATGGTTGAATCAATCTGCCGTTTGGCTTCGAACAGTTCTTCTTTCGAGTACACGCTCATTTTATCTCCTTTATTTTTTCAAGGTCGGCACTACACAAAGCCTCAAGGTTATCAAAAATCTTTTTAGCAGGCCATTCCCACCACTTTAATTCCAGCAGATAGCCAATGAGTTCATCCTCAAACCTTTTCTTAATAATTCTGATAGGATTGCCACCTGCAATATGATAAGCCGGTATATCTTTTGTAACTACTGAATTGGCAGCAACAATTGCTCCATCACCAATATGCACGCCGGGCATTACAGTGACATTTTGACCTATCCACACATCATTGCCAACAACAGTATCTCCTTTGAAAGGTAAATCCCCAAGTGTCGGAGTGGCCTTTTCCCAACCATGTCCCATGATATTAAATGGATAAGTAGTGACGCTGCACATTCTATGATTCGCACCGTTCATTATAAACTCGATACCTTTTGCTATAGCGCAGAATTTCCCAATGATGAGCTTATCACCTAAAAATTCATAGTGATGTGTAACGCGCTCCTCAAACCGTACCGGCCCATTGATATCATCATAATAGGTGTAATCACCGACGATAATATTTGGGCGTGTGATTACATTTTTAATATAGCATACGCTTTTTATTTTTTCATTCGGATAAATAGAATTTGGATCTGGTCCATATTGCATATATAATTCTCCTTATAGTTTCGGTCGTTCCTATGTAAATAGTCAGTCTCGGAGCCGACATTCAACCTGGCATAAAACCTCGACAATAGTAGAAAGTAATTTTAAATAGGCAGCCTTACTTTTTCTTGCGTTTAGGCTCAAAGACAAATTAAAATTTGTCAGTTATTTATATTCATTAGGAATAGGAATATTAAACCTCTCGCACAAAAGTCTTACATCATGAACATCATTTTCATCATACTCATATCCCAGGTGAAATAAAACTTGATTCTTAGCATCTATACACTTTACCACTTTATCTCCTATTTTCCCGATACCACTAAACACTTCTGGAGGATAAGCTTCTCCTTCAAAAACAAGGTATCCCTGTTCATCGAATTCAAATATATGAAGATCGATTATCCTACCTTTAGCGTCCTTCCAAACCGTGTGATCTGTAGTGGTATATGCTTCGATAACTTCAGAAAAGCCTTTTTCTTTTATTATTTCAAGAAATTTTTTGCTATTGCTTTTTTCCACAAACAAATCAATATCGTTGTGGACCCTTGTTTCCTCACCTAAGAGAGCATCAACTCCCCAGCCGCCATCTAACCAAATGGCAATCTCATTTTCTTCGGCATAAAAAATTATCTCAATGGCATCTTTTTCATTTACCATGCAACCCCTCCGTTCAAATTTAAATCTTTCGCTTCAATAAACACATTTTTAGTCAACATCAAACCTGACCACACAACCTCAAAAACTTCCGAAAAAACATCTAACCTGACCACTCACGACCCCTGACATCTAACCCGACCACTCGCCAAGCACTGACATCTAACCTGACCACTTGACTATCAAAACAACCCCTTTGGACTTGTTCCCACGAAGCGATATTTTTATATTTTTCGCTCAATGGGTTTTACGCCCATGTGTGCTGAAAGCGTTGATAAATAAGGGTTTTTCGCACACTCACTCTTTCGCCCTTGACATCAATACTACCGTCTCAACGTGGCAGGTTCGGGGGAACATATCCACCGCGGCGGCGTCCGCCAGAGCATAGCCCCGGGCGTTGAAGCGGGCGATGTCCCGGGAAAGCGTTGCAGGGTTGCAGGAGACATAGACCACCCTGGCCGGCGCCATGCCGCACACGGCGTCCACGGCGGGCTCATCCATACCCTTCCTGGGCGGATCCACCACCACCGCGTCGGGCTTCAGGCCCCGGGCGGCGAGGATGCCCGCCGCCTCCGCGGCGTCGCCGCAGAGGAATTCCGCGTTGGCCACGCCGTTGCGCGCCGCGTTCTTTCCGGCGTTTTCAACCGCTTCCGGCACGATCTCCGCGCCCACGACCTTTCCGGCCCTCCGCGACAGACACAGACTGATGGTGCCCGCGCCGCAGTAGAGATCCAGCACGGTCTCGCCGCCGGTGAGCCCGGCATAATCTACCGCCAGACCGTACAGCTTCTCCGCCTGAGGCGGGTTGATCTGATAGAAGGCCTGCGGCGACAACTCAAAGGAGAAGCCGCACAGGGTGTCCCGCAGCAGCTCGCAGCCCCACAGGGTATAATACTTTCCGTCCAGAATGGCGTTGCCCCTGGACTTGTTCACGCACAGCACGATGCCGGTAAGCTCCGGGCAGGCGGCGCGCAGCGCGTCCGTCAGCGCCGTGGTCTGTTCGCCGAAGCCCCGCGCCGTGACGATGCACAGCACGGCGTCCGCCGTGTTCACGGCCCGCCGCGTATAGACATGCCGCACCGTGCCCCGACCCGAGGCCTCGTCGTAGGCGGGCACGCCGCGGGCGTTCATCCAGTCCGTCACCGCCCGGGCTGCGCGGTCGGCCAGCTCGTTTTGAATCAGGCAGCGCTCCACCGGGATGAGGTCGTGGCTCCGTTCCCGGTAGAAGCCCGCGGCGGCGCGATTGTTGACGTTTGTGACCGCATAAATGCCTTTATTGCGGTAATTCAGCGGATTTTCACAGCCAAGGATATGTTCCACGTGAAACATCTGCCCGCCCACATGGCGCAGCGCGTCGTTGACCCGGCCCAGCTTGAAGCGCAGCTCCGCTTCATAGCTGAGATGCCAGGTGTCGCAGCCGCCGCATCTGCCGAAATACGGGCACGCGGGCTCCGCCCGGTCGGGCGCCGGGTCGTAAAGCTTCACGCCCAGGCCGTAGACGGCGGCGGAGGTGACCTTGAGGATCTTCACGTCCCACCGCTCGCCCGGGATGGCCCGGGGCACGAAAACGGCGCGGCCGCCGATATGGCATACGCCGGCCCCGTCTGCCGACCAGCCGTCCATGACGGCGGTGACGATTTGGTTTTTCCATAATTCATCCATAGCGGCTATTTTACCACAGCCGGAGGAAAAAGAAAATGCCCTGTTCGTTGGAACAGGGCATTTTCTGTCAGACTCAGTAGTTGTAGCTCTTGACCTCAAAATAGGCCTGGGGATGGTCGCAGACAGGGCAGACCTCGGGGGCCTTGGCGCCCACGTAGAGATGACCGCAGTTGCGGCACATCCACACCTGCTCGCCGTCCTTGGTAAAGACCTTGCCCTCCTCCAGATTCTGAAGCAGCTTGAGATAGCGCTCCTCGTGGGTCTTTTCGATGGCGGCCACCATGCGGAATTTGGCGGCGATCTCGTTGAAGCCCTCCGCCTCGGCCTCGTCGGCAAACCCGGCATACATCTGGGTCCACTCGTAATGTTCGCCGTCGGCGGCCAGCTTCAGGTTCTCAGGGGTCTTGCCCATACCGTTATGCAGATACTTGTACCACAGCTTGGCATGCTCCTTTTCGTTGCCGGCGGTCTCGTCAAAAATTGCGGCGATCTGCTCGAGACCGTCCTTGCGGGCCTGGCTGGCATACCAGTTGTACTTGTTGCGGGCCTGGGATTCGCCGGCCAGCGCGGTGCAGAGATTGTCATACGTTTTTGTTCCTTTGAGCTCAGGCATGGTTCGCGCCTCCTATTAAATAATGTTCGCAGGTGCTTGCGTTTGATAGCCATTATTCTACCAGAATTCTCAATAAACTCAACATAATTTTAGAAAACAGGCAGATACTAAAGGCGGAATTATTCCGAATTGGAGGAAACCATGAAAAAAATCGTGATATTAATCCTTATTCTGGCGCTGATGCTCAGCATGCTGTGCGGCTGCGGCGTCAAGCAGCCCGCCGCCGTCAGTGAAAAGCCGGCGGCGACCACAGGCGGCGGAATCAGCTCCAACGGCACCGGCACCACCGTGCCCAACGGCACGGCCAAGCAGGGGACCGTGGTGACGCCGTGACCTCCGGATGCGTCCGAAACATTCGGGCGCATCTTGATTTTGTCGAATTGCAGTATTATAGTTTAGGAAAAAAATGACGGAGGCGCAAGATGAGCTACATACCCACACCCGAACAGGCAGAGGAGCTTGTAAAACGGTATAATAAGGACCCCTTCCATATCCAGCACGCCGAGACCGTGTCCAAGGTCATGGGCGAGTTCGCCAGGGAATACGACCCGGACAACGCGGACTTCTGGCGGACGGTGGGTATGCTGCACGACATTGACTTCGAGCAGTGGCCGGAGGAGCACTGCGTCAAGGCCAACACGCTGCTGCGGGAGCTGGACGTGGACGAGGACGTGATCCACGCCGTGGTCAGCCACGGCTACGGCATCTGCTGCGATGTGGAGCCCACCAAATACATGGAAAAAGTGCTGTTCGCCTCGGATGAGCTCACCGGTCTTATCGGCGCGGCCGCGCTGATGCGCCCCACCGGCATCTCCGACATGGAGGTCAAGTCCGTATCCAAGAAGTTCAAGGACAAAAAGTTCGCCGCCGGCTGCTCCCGGGATATCATCATCCGCGGCGCGGAAATGCTGGGGATGGATCTGAACACCCTGTTTGAAAAGACGCTCAACGCCATGCGGGCCTGAGCAATCGGGAAAACCGGAAACTGCGCGGGCCGTTTTAACGGCCCGCGCAGTCATTTTAGTCGGGTTTCCCCGAGGGGAGCTTCAGATCCCTGATGAAATCCACAAACTCGCCCACCTGACTGCGGGTGGAGCGGGGCATGACAATACCCACGGTGCGTTTCATGGGCGGGGCCAGCGGCAGCACGGTCACCAGATCGGAGCAGTCCTTCAGCGCCAGCTCCGGCAGCACCGTGACGCCCAGACCCTGCTCCACCAGCGACAGCAGCGCCGCGTCGTCCACAGAGTTGATCTGGATATCCTCGTGCATACGGCCCTTCATCAGGAGGGGGCGCAGCTGCGCCTTCAGCTCGCTGATCTCGGAGAGGATGAAAGGGTAGGGGGAGAGATCGTCCAGCGTCAGCTCGCTGCGGGCGGCCAGCGCGCAGTCCCTGGGAACGACGGCGTAATACACGTCCTCGCCCAGGGGGATCCAGCGATAGTTGCCCTTCATGCTCTCCTCGATCAGCGCCAGATCCACGGCGTCGTTATCCAGCCAGCCGGGGATCTCATAGCCGCCCACGGCGATCTTCACCGTGGTGCCCGGGCTGCGGCGCTGAAATTCCTTGAGGATGTAGGGCAGCCAGCTTTTGGACAGGCTGGGGAACACGCCGATGCGGATGGGCTTGCTCTGCCCGGCGGCGCTTTGGCGGGCCTCGTCCCGCAGACGCTTCAGCGAGGCGGCGGCATCCTCGATAAAGGGGAGCAGCTGCTCCCCGGTGGGGGTCAGGCGCACGCCGTTGTAGCTGCGCACCAGCAGGGCGCAGTCCAGCTCATCCTCCAGACTGTTCATCATCTGGGTCAGGCCCGACTGGGTATAACCCAACCCGGACGCAGCCCGGCTCAGACTGCCGGAATGCACGGCTTCCAGAAAGGCAGATAGCTTTTTGTCATCCATATAATGATAAATCCTTATAGCCGTTTTAGTTGCCACAAAATCTTATGCCCCTATTATATAGTGTTTATTTACAAAACGCAAGTAGAATGATAAAGTGATTTTGGTAAAATGTGCAGAGACATGCGGATCAACAAACAAAAATAAGGAGAGAACAACAATGATCAACAATGAGTATCTTCAGCGCGTTTATGCGGGTGTACAGCGCCGCAACCCCAACGAGCCTGAGTTTTTGCAGGCTGTCGAGGAAGTTTTCGAGAGCCTGCAGCTTGTCGTCGACAAGCATCCCGAGTGGGAAGCCAACGGCCTGCTTGAGCGCTTCACCGAGCCCGAGCGCATGGTGATGTTCCGTGTTCCCTGGGTGGACGATAACGGCAAGGTCCAGGTCAACCGCGGCTACCGCGTGCAGTTCAACTCCGCTATCGGCCCCTACAAGGGCGGCCTGCGCTTCCATCCCTCTGTGAACCTCTCCGTAATTAAATTCCTGGGCTTTGAGCAGATCCTGAAGAATTCCCTGACCACCCTCCCCATGGGCGGCGGCAAGGGCGGCTCCGACTTTGACCCCAAGGGCAAGTCCGACGCCGAGGTCATGCGTTTCTGCCAGAGCTTTATGACCGAGCTCTATCGCCACATCGGCCAGTTCACCGACACCCCCGCCGGCGACATCGGCGTGGGCGCCCGCGAGATCGGCTATCTGTTCGGCCAGTACAAGAAGATCGTCGACCGTTTCGACGGCGGCGTTCTCACCGGCAAGGGCCTGACCTACGGCGGCTCTCTGGCCCGCACCCAGGCCACCGGCTACGGCATCTGCTATTTCTCCGCCGAGGTGCTGGAGCACATCGCCCATGACAGCTTCAAGGGCAAGAAGGTCATCGTCTCCGGCTCCGGCAACGTCGCCCAGTACTGCGCTGAGAAGTGCACCTCCATGGGCGCCACCGTTATCGCCATGAGCGATTCCGCCGGCTACATTTACGATCCCAACGGCGTCAACCTGAAGGTCCTGTTCGACATCAAGCAGGTTCGCCGCGCCCGCATCAAGGTCTATGCGGATGAGGTCCCCGGTTCCGAGTATCATGATGACTGCAAAAAGATCTGGACCATTCCCTGCAACATCGCCATGCCCTGCGCCTCTCAGAACGAGATGGACGGGGAGGGCGCCAAGACCCTTATCAGGAACGGCGCCATGGCCGTGTTCGAGGGCGCCAATATGCCGCTGACCCCGGAAGCCATCTCCGCCGTTCTGGATGCCGGCCTGCTGTATACCCCCGGCAAGGCTTCCAACGCCGGCGGCGTGGCCACCTCCGGCCTGGAGATGTCCCAGAACTCCATCCGCATGAGCTGGAGCTTCGAGGAAGTCGATGAGAAGCTGCATACCATCATGAAGGAAATCTTCAAGGCCTGCTATGACGCCTCCCTCGAGTGCGGCATGCCCGGCAACATGATGGTCGGCGCCAACGTGGCCGGCTTCCTGAAGGTCGCCAACGCCATGATGGCTCAGGGCATCGTCTGATCCCGCAGTACATTTCTGAGGAAGCCGCAAATCGCGGCTTCCTTTTTACATTTGTATTGCGTCCCTTTTTTACCCGCGTTATAATTTGTATATCATTTTGATGGAAGCGGGGGCGCGCGGATGGATAACAACAGAATCGTCAGCACGGGTATCGGGGGGCTGGATGAGAAGATACAGGGGCTCAGACAGGGCGAAAATGTAGCCTGGCAGATCGACGACATCGCGGATTATATTTTTGTGGCCAACAAATTTGTCATGAGCATTGCCCGGGCGGGGAAGCGCATCGTCTATATCCGCTTCGGCAGCCATGACGAGATCATCGACGCCGAAGGCCTGGTCAAATACGGCGCCAACGTCAAAAAGTACGTGCTGGATCCTTATGTGGGCTTCGAGACCTTTGCGGTGCAGGTCCACCGCATTATCAGCGGGGAGGGGAAGGGCGTTTTCTTCATCTTCGACTGCATCTCCGAGCTGCAGAAATACTGGTTTTCCGACAATATGGTGGCCAACTTCGTGTGTCTGACCACGCCGTTCATCGCCCGGCAGAAAGCCATCGCCTATATGCCTATGATGTACGAGCGGCACACCTATGACACCATCTCCCGCATCCGGCACGCCGTACCCGTGCTGATGAATATGCGCACGCTGGACGGCAGCCTGCACATCTTGCCCGTGCAGGTCAGCGGGCGATACACCGGGGATATGTACTTTCCGCTGAAGCTCCGCGGCGAGGAAAGCACCACCCTGACCTCCAGCGCGGATGTGTACGCCATCTTCGATAAATTTACCCAGACCGGCGAACAGCGGGACTGCTGGGACAAGATGTTCGACCATTTTGTGGAGGGCAGCGAGGACGTCACCGACGAGGACGGCGTGCCCCTGCGGGAGAACATTCTGGAATGCCTGCTGGGCATCGAGCCCACCCGGCTGGAGCTGTGCCGCAAATATTTCTCCACCGCCGATCTCATTGAGATCAAGCGGCGGGAGATCGGCACGGGCTGCATCGGCGGCAAGGCCGCCGGTATGCTGCTGGCCCGCAACATCATCCGCGACACGCTGCCGGAGCTGTACCGCGACCGCATCGAGCCCCACGATTCCTATTTCGTGGGCGCGGACGTATTCTATACCTACGCCGTGGACAACGGCATCTGGGATCTGCGCACCGAAATGATCAAGCCGGCGGATTATATCCGCCTGGCCCCCCGGGGACAGGAGCTGCTGATGAACGGCTATTTCAGTCACGCCATCCGGGAGCAGTTCCTTTCCATGCTGGAGTATTTCGGCCAGTCGCCAATCATCGTGCGCTCCAGCTCCCTGCTGGAGGACGGCTTCGGCAACGCCTTCGCCGGAAAGTACGACAGCGTTTTCTGCCCCAATCAGGGCACGCTGGAGGAGCGCTATCAGGTGTTCGAGCGCGCGGTGCGCACCGTGTACGCCAGCACGCTGAACACCGGGGCCATCATGTACCGCGTCGACCGCAACCTGCTGCAGAGGGACGAGCAGATGGCCCTGCTGGTGATGCGCGTGGCGGGCGACCGCCACGGCCGCTTCTATTATCCCCATCTGGCGGGCGTGGGCCATTCCAAGAATCTCTACGTCTGCTCCAACACCACCGGCGAAAACAAGGGGATGCTGCGGCTGGTGCTGGGACTGGGCACCCGGGCCGTAGACCGCGAGGCCGACGATTACGCGAGGCTTCTGAGCCTGGACAACCCCACCGCGCCGCTGAAGGTCGCCCATGGGGACGAGTACCGCTATTCCCAGCACAAGATGGACGTCATCGACCTGGAGGCCAACAAGTTCACCACCATCGGCGCCACCCTCATCGACAAAAAGGATTTCAAGGCCGATACGACGCTGTTCATGGAAAAAGACCTGACCACCGCCAGCCGTCTGCGGGAGGACGGCATTACCGGGTACGACGTGCCGGATATCATCAATTTCCTGAAGCTGCTGAAGACCACGGATTTTGCCGCTACCATGACCACGGCAATGGGTACCCTGGAGGAGAAGTATCACTACCCCGTGGACATCGAATACGCCTGCGACTTCACCGAGGGCGGCTACAAGGTCAACCTGCTGCAGTGCCGTCCGCTTCAGACCCGGGGCATCGGCGCCGTGGGCGCCGGTTCGCGTCCGGAGGTCCGGCGCTATGTGTTCCATATCAACGGCAATTTCATGGGCGGCAACGTGTGTATGCCGGTGCAGTATATCGTGCAGGTGCGGGTCAGCGAATACCTGGAGCTGCCGGAACAGCAGAAATATCTGGCCGCGCGCTCCGTGGGCAGGCTCAACGCGCTGCTGCGCGGCAAAAACGCCGCGCTGTTCGGCCCCGGCCGCTGGGGCACCACCACGCCGTCGCTGGGCGTGCCGGTGAACTTTATGGAGATCTCCAATTTTATCTCCATCTCCGAGGTGGCCTATAACGAAAAGGGCCTGCGGCCCGAGCTGAGCTACGGCAGCCACTTCTTCCAGGACCTTGTGGAGGCGGGGACGCTGTATGCCGCGATCTATCGCGGGGACAACGGCGTGGACTTCGACGAGCCGCTGCTGGATTCGCTGCCCAATATCTATACGGACCTCACCGGGGACAGCAGCGGCATGAGCAGGATCATCAGCGTATACGACGTCGCGGCCCGCGACGCGGTGCTGTATTCCGAGATCGAAAGCCAGGAATGCTTCCTGGGCTTCGGGAAATAATCAGATGACGGAGCAAAACATGAACTGCGATTTGAACTTCAGTGAAAATATTCTGAACCTGTCCGCGGCGGCGGAGCGTGACTGCGCGGCGCGTTTTGACGAGATCGACGCCAACTGCCAGCTTTGGAGCGCCCGCGTGCTCAAAGCGTTCCAGACCCACAACGTATCCACGGCGGATTTTCTGGAGATCACCGGCTACGGCTATGACGACCCGGGACGGGACAAGCTCGAAAGAATCTACGCCGACCTGTTCGGCACGGAGGACGCGCTGGTGCGCGCCCAGATGATGTCCGGCACCCATGCCCTGTATCTGACCCTAGGCGCGCTGCTGAAGCACGGCGACACCCTGGTCAGCCTCTCCGGCGAGCCCTATGACACGCTGCGCAGCGTCATCGGCACGGCGGGGGACAGCCGCAATTCCTTAATCGCAAACGGCGTAAAGTATGAGCAGATCGACCTCATCGGCAGCGATTTTGATCTGGCCGCCATCGAAAAGCGCATTCGGCGGGGCGGCGTGAAGCTGGTGGAGATCCAGCGCAGCCGGGGCTATGCCCGGCGCAAGAGCCTGTCCATCGGCAAAATCGCCGCCGCCATCGAAACGGTGAAGGCGGCGGACCCCGCCGTGATCGTCATGGTGGACAACTGCTACGGTGAGTTTACCGAGGATCGGGAGCCCACCCATGTGGGGGCGGATATCACGGTGGGGTCTATGATGAAGAATCCCGGCGGCGGCCTGGCCGTCACCGGCGCTTACTGCGCGGGCAGGGCCGACCTGATCAACGACGTGGCCGAGCGCCTGTGCGCGCCCATGGTGGGCAAGTCGCTGGGCGCGAACCTCAATCAGCTGACGGCCTTTTATAAGGGACTGTTTTTGGCCCCGTCGGTGACCCGCGCGGCGCTGAAGTCCATGGTATTCGCCGCCAGACTGCTGGAGCTGGCCGGGTTTGAGGGCATCGACCCGCGTTACGACGAAAAGCGCACCGACATCGTGCAGACCGTGGACCTGAATTCAGCGGAGAATCTCATCAATTTCTGCGTGGGCCTGCAGCACGGCTCACCCATTGAAGCCTTCGCCACGCCGGAGCCCGGCGCGATGCCCGGCTATCCCCACGACGAGATCATGGCCTGCGGCACCTTCACCACCGGGGCCACCATCGAGCTGAGCGCCGACGGCCCGCTCTGCCCGCCGTATACCGCCTTTATGCAGGGCGGGCTGACCTACGAATACGGCAAGCTGGGCGTGATGACCGCGATAGAGAATATGCTGAAAAAATAAAAAATGGGAAAATGAATGAAATTTGGAGGACTGCCTATGGATACCGCGCTGTATAACGACTGTGTCAGCATCCTGAAAGAAGAGCTCCTGCCCGCCATGGGCTGTACGGAGCCCATCGCCGTGGCCTACGCCGCGGCGGTGGCCAGAAAGACGCTGGGCGCGCTGCCGGAAAAGACGGACATCTGCGTCAGCGGCAATATCATCAAAAACGTCAAAAGCGTCATCGTGCCCAATACCAACGGCCTGAAGGGCCTGGCCGCCGCCACCGCCGCCGGGATCGTCGCCGGCGACCCGGAGGCGGAATTGCAGGTCATTTCCCGGGTAACGCCCCGGCAGGTGCAAGAGATCGCGGAATATCTGGAGAAAGCGCAATTTTTGGTGCGCCGCTCCGATTCCGGTCACATTTTCGATATCGGGATCACCGTTTTCGGCGGCGGGCACAGCGCCTTCTGCCGCATCGTGGGCAATCACACCAATATCGTGTCCATCAAAAAGGACGGCACGGCGCTGATGGAGAAGGACTGCGCGCAGGCCGAGGGCGGCCATGCCACCGACCGGGGCATTCTGACCGTGGAGCGCATCGTGGAATTTGCCGACTGCGTGGTTATTGACGACGTGCGCGAGCTCATCTGGCGGCAGATCGAGTACAATATGGCCATTGCCGAGGAGGGGCTGAAGACCGGCTACGGCGCGAAGATCGGGAGGACCCTGATCGCGGCCTACGGCAACAGCGTGTGGGTGCGGGCCAAGGCCATGGCCGCCGCGGGCTCCGACGCCCGTATGAACGGCTGCGAGCTGCCGGTGGTCATCAATTCCGGCAGCGGCAATCAGGGCATCACGGCCTCCGTGCCCGTAATCGTTTACGGCCGGGAGCTGGGCGTGTCCGAGGAACTGCTCTATCGGGCGCTGGTGGTGTCCAATCTGATCACCATCCACCTGAAATCCGGCATCGGCAGCCTCTCCGCCTATTGCGGCGCCACCAGCGCGGGCTGCGGCGCCGGCGCGGGCATCACCTACCTGTTCGGCGGCAAGAGCAACGAGATCGCCCATACCGTGGTCAACGCCGTGGCGATCAACTCCGGCATGATCTGCGACGGCGCCAAGGCCAGCTGCGCGGCCAAGATCGCCTCCGCCGTGGAGGCGGGCCTGCTTGGGATGCAGATGTATCTGCACGGCAACGAGTTTTACGGCGGGGACGGCATCGTCACCACCGGCGTGGAAAATACCATTGATAACGTGGGTAAGCTGGCGCGGGACGGCATGAGCCAGACGGATCAGGAAATCATCAGCCTGATGATTCAATGATCGACATCCGTTGCAGCGACCCGGCCTTTCTGGTCTGCATCAAGCCCGCGGGCGTACTGTCCACGGACGAGCCCGGCGGCCTGCCGGAGCTGCTGCGGGAAACGCTGGGCGACGAAAAAGCCTGCGTGCGCACCGTCCACCGGCTGGACCGGGTGGTCAGCGGGCTGATGGTGCTGGCCCGCACGCCGGAGGCCGCCTCGGAGCTGTCGCGCCAGATCAGGGCGCGGGAATTCGACAAGAGCTACCTTGCCGTCGCCCATGGCGTTCCGGCGGCGGGGCAGGGGACCTTCACCGACCTGCTGGCCCGATCCAAAGAGGAGCGCAAGACCTATGTGGTACAAAAGCCCGCCAGGGACGCGCAGGAGGCCGTGCTGGACTATGAGACGCTGGGCACGGCGGAGGGCCTGAGCCTTGTGGAGATTCATCTCCGCACCGGGCGCACCCACCAGATCCGCTGCCAGTTTTCCCACCGGGGCCTGCCGCTGGTGGGCGACCGCAAGTACAGCACCCTGCCGGACGACTGCGCCATCGCCCTGTGGTCGCACAGCCTGGCCTTTCGCCACCCCGTCACCGGCGCGCCGATGGAATTTTCTGCGTACCCGCCGGACGTCTATCCGTGGAATCTGTTCGCATAGCGCCGATTTTTTGCAAAACCGCTTTAGTCCTCCGACAAACAGAAAAAGTGCCCGTCCGAAAGGACGGGCACTTGAGGCTTGTCAAAGAAATCCCGAAGAAGGGAAAGCACAGTGCTTTGCGGGGGGAGCGTGAGGGGGGCGGCGCCCCGCCTCAATTTGGATAAATAGCCGCAAAACCCTTGCCGCGCAAGGGTTTTGGGAGCGGAGCGACGTTTTTTGCAAAGACACGGTTTCGCAAAAAATTCGGCGTTTAGAGGCTGTCAAAAAGGCTTTTTTGACAGCCTCGGACGGGCACTTTTATTGAAAAAGCTTATTTCTGAAAGTACTGCTTGTCATAGTTGTCCTGGATGGCGTGGACAACCTGGGTGAGGATGGCGCAGGTGGGAGTGTCGATGCCCAGCTCCTTGCCGTACTCGGCGATCTTGCCGTTGAGCACGTCGATCTCGGTCTGGCGCTGATGCATCAGCATATCCTGGCACATGGAGGGGTAATAGTCGCCGATGTTGGTGACGATGTCTGCGTGGTCGTGGGCGATGAAGTCGTCGGCATCCAGCGGGGTGCCCTTGGCGGTGGCGACGGCGCAGGCCTCCCGAATGACCTGATGGAACAGCTGCTGGCCCCAGGGATCGGCCTCGACCTCGCCGATCTTCAGGCGAAGGACGGCGCAGACGGTGTTGACGGTGGCGTTCACAATGACCTTTTTCCAGATGTAATGATAGATGTCGTCCTTGCGCCAGTAAGCGTCGCAGCCGCCGTCGCGGAAGCACTTAAGCAGATGCTCGCAGGCCTTGTCGGTGGCTTCGGACCGCACGGCGCCGCCAAAGTTCATCTGCACGCCGCCGGCGGGGGTGGATACGCAGGTGCCCGGCTCGGGCATCGCGGTGCCCAGAACGCCGGAACCGACGAGGCAGTGATCCTTGGCAAAGAACTTGAACATATTGTCGTCGTTGCCCAGACCGTTAATCAGCGTGACGCCGACGGAGTCGGGGCCGATGACGGGCTGCGCGTCCTGAATGGCCTGTACCAGCTGCGTGGCCTTGGTCATGAAGATGATGATATCGACCTTGCCCTCCTTGGCAAAGGCATCGGCAGCGCTGGTGTAGGTGCGGAAGCCGGGCAGCTGCTTGACGATATCCCTGTACTCGCCGCCCTCCTGCTGGTGGATAATGAAATGCATGCCGTCCTTGGCGACCTTCTCCATGTGGGCCTGATAGCGGTCGATCAGGATGATATCCGCTCCGCCGTTGCGGAGATAGGAAGCAAAAACACTGCCGGCAGCGCCGGAACCATACATAGCAATTTTCATCGTGATACTCCTTTTAATTTTATGTGACATTCTTGCAAAATTAAAATGCAGGACTTATTTTACTGCCCGGTATGTCTCGGCATAATTAGCCTGCATACAGGACACCAGGCGGGTGAGCAGGGAATTGGCCGGCGTGGGAACGCCGTATTTTTGGCCGTATTCCACGATCTTGCCGTTGAGCAGCGCGATCTCTGTGGGCCGCTGGTGGATAAGTACGTCCTGCGCCATGGAGGGATAATACGTGGCGAAGCCCTCCGCCAGGCGGGGGAGTTCCTCCTCCATTTCCGGCCACAGGTCGCGCACGCCGGCGGCTTTTGCCACCTCGCAGCCCTCTTTCCAGACCTCGCGGACGATCTCGCGGCCGTTTTCATCGGCCAGCAGGGGACCGACCTTCAGCCGGGAGACGGCGGAGACGGTGTTGTAGCCGCTGTTGGAGATGGCTTTTTTCCAGACATAGGGGCGGACGTCCTCCTCAAAACTGGCGCAGCAGCCGCCGTTGTTGAAGGTGAATTCCAGGTACTTGCCGGCCTCATCGCTCAGTTTGCTCTTTTCCGCGGCACCAAAGCGCATGATGATCCCGGATTCCGGCTTGCTCACGCAGACCGCGGGCTCCGGCAGCTCGGTGCCGATGGTGCCGAAGCCGTAGAGGATGCGGGATTTGGGCAGGTACCGGGCCAGAACGTCCTCGTTGCCCAGGCCGTTCTGCAGGGACACCACCACGGTATCGCCGCCGATGGCGGGCAGAAGGGAGGGCATGACGGCGTCCGTCTGCGTGGCCTTGACCATGAGGATGACAATATCCATTTTGCCGATGGTCTCCGCCGAAGCCGCGGTATGGAAACCGCCCAGATGAAATTCGCAGCTTGGGGTGCGGAAGGTCATGCCATCCGCCGCGACTTTGTCCATGTGTGCCTGATAGCGGTCAACCAGCCAAAGCTCGGCCCCGCCCATTTTCAGATACGATGCGAATACGCTGCCGGCAGCGCCGGCGCCGATCATTGCAATTTTCATTTGCTGCATTCCCCTCGAAAAACTTGCTCCAGCCTCAGATGTGGAACGAATTGGCCCCGCCGCTGAACATGGTGTAGTTCAGGCTGGCGGAGACATGGTCAGCCATGGCCTGCTTGGCAAGATCGGGGATGTGCATCTTGATTGCGGACACGATGGCAGCGTGGTTGTAGATCACGCTGGACGACCAGGGATTGTCCTTGTTGTTGCTGATAAATTCAACCATGGACGATTGATACATCGTGAGATTGGGCAGAAGCAGATTATAACATTTGATGACATACGGGTCCTCGGATGAATTGACGATGAGACGGTGGAAGGGCATATCGGTTTCAATCATGCCGCGGTTGTCTTTCTTGATGACGCAGTCCCGGAATTCGTTGGCCAGCGTCTCCAGCTGGGCGATGACAACGCTGCTGGCCCGCTCCGTGCAGAGCGCGGCGGCTTCGCATTCGATGGCGGCGCGGACGCGATAGAGATTGATCATGTCTCCCATGCTGAGATTTAGGACGAAGAAACCGCTGGCGTCCGGCCGGGTGACCACAAAACCGCGCTCATAGAGCTGGGTCACGGCCTCCGCCACGGGGGTGCGCGAGATTCCCAGGTTTGCGGCGAGCTGATTGATGTTGAGCTTCGTGCCCGGGATGATGTCCAAACTGATGATCTCATCATACAGCAGTTGGGCTACAACGTCTCTCAGCTTGGCAAAGGGATTCTGGTCCAGATATTCCTGTAATTTATCGCGATTCATTCAATTCAGCTCCCCAAAGATGTATTTGTAATACTTTACATCCATTGACACGCAAAATGAAGCAAAAACTGCGCTATTTTGCGTTCAGCATGAAAAAAACCGGCGAGCTACCGAAAGCAGCTCGCCAGTCCTTCATAACAGTATACAGACTTCGGAGCCTAAAATGTGCCTGTAAGCCAAAATTACTTGCCGGCCGCTGCAGACTGCGCGGACAGCTTTTTGCATTTGGGAATGCCCCAGATAAACGCCGGCAGCACAATGACGACCAGAGAGTAATAGCCGCAGTAGCCGTAGGCGTACTTGACGATGCTGGTCAGGCCCAGCAGAGAAATCGCGAAGCAGACGGCGATGGTGACGGCGGCCACGATGATGCCGCGGAACTTCTCGTTCTTGAAGGCCCTGGGGAAGCAGTGCCCCTGGAAGCGCTGAACCATGGAGTACAGCAGCGTGACGCAGGTGGACACAAAAGCGCAGAACAGCAGCACACTGAAGATCACCAGTACCCACTTGATACCGGTCAGGGTCAGAACGGTCTGGTTGGGGATGTTCAGGCACTTGGTGAAGCCTTCCACACCGGCAGACTGCAGGGCGGCCAGCAGGGGATACCATTTCCAAAGCATCAGGCCGCACAGCGCCAGCGCGCCGCCGTTCATGATACCGCCGAGGATTGCCGCGCGCTTGAGGCCCTTCTGGCTGAGTTCGGTAGCCGCGGCGATCATGGGCGCCACGGAAACGCACTGAAATGCCGCGTAGATAAAGATGCCGCGAAAGGCAGCGGAGAACGGGTCGTTGGTATACGCGGCAGCGGTGAGTGCGTTCTGGGACAGGTAGGAAGCGCTGATGGAGCTGAAATCGGCGGACAGGCCGACAATGACCATGATGGCAGTGACCACGAGGATGGCTGCGGACAGCACGGTGGAAGCCGCGATGACGAGCTTGATGCCAAAGATGGAGAGAATAATCAGCACAACGACGATCAGAAGGTTGCACAGAACCTTCGCAGTGCCGACATATTCAATGCCCAGGAAGTTTGCGAACACGTTGCCGGCGCCGGCGACGGCGGAAGCCATGGCCGCCAGCAGAATGACGATGTAAAAGATCTCAAACAGGAACTCCATTTTCGGCGTGGGATACAGCGCTGAGAAGGTATCTTTGTAGTTGTCGTAGCCGTTGAGCTTTGCAAACTTCATGATGATGTACATCACGACGGCCAGAAGGCTCATGGCAAGCAGGGGATAGATGACAGCGGTGATGCCATACTGCGAGTAGTACTGGATGATCTGGTTGCCGGAAGCGAAGCCGCCTCCGACGTGGGTTCCAAACCATACGGATGCGACTGTGAAGGCCGCGCCCCAGGAATACTTGGAGCCCAAAGAAGCGTTGTTGCTCATGCGTGTTTCCTCCTAATTTTTTTCCTCATTTGCCAATTGTGATTAAAGGAAAAAGTTGCAAAAACGGAAAACGAACTTTGATCTTTAATCACATGGACGATTATATTCTGCGGGGCATTTATTATCAATTTGCGGACAATATTACAAAAAATATGAGAAAATAATCAAAATTTAAAGCAAAATACTTTGTTTTTTGAAATTAGTTAAAAATCTGAAAGTAATCGACATTTTTCTGACAAATGAAGACCGTTAATCTTGTAGCAATTCCACAAGTGGGGAGCAATCTTTTACAAATGTTGTCAAGTTTTTTTGTAAAATTGTCACAATTGCAATTTAAAGCGCTAGTATCTTTGTCAAAAATCACTAACATAACTAAAACATAAAGAATAGTATTCGCGAATTATTGCATTTATGCCGATGCAAAGCGAAGATATTGAGACAGCAGAAAAAAAGCAGCCGGAGGCAGAAAATTCTGCCTCCGGCTGTAAGAATTAACAAAAATAGTGAATATTTATTTCTTTCCCTTGATGTATTCGTCAATGCTCTTGGCGCCTGTCTTGCCGGCGCCCATGGCCAGAATAACGGTGGCCGCGCCGGTAACGGCGTCGCCGCCGGCAAACACGCCTTCGCGGCTGGTCTGACCGTTTTCATCCGCCTGAATGCCGCCCTTAGGCGTCACGTCGAGCCCCTTGGTGGTGGAACGGATCAGCGGGTTGGGGCTGGTGCCGATGGCAATAATAACGGCGTCGCAGTCGATGACCCAGTTGGAGCCGGGCACGGCCACGGGCTTACGGCGGCCCTTCTCGTCCGGTTCGCCCAGCGCCATCTTCTGAACCTCCATGCCGATCACGCGGTCGTTCTCGTCACCGAGAATGCGCACGGGGTTGTTCAGCAGCTGGAACTCGATCTCCTCGGGAATGGCGTGATCGACCTCTTCCTTCCGGGCGGGCAGCTCGTCGATGCCGCGGCGGTAGACAATGTACACGTGCTCCGCGCCCAGGCGCTTGGCCACACGGGAAGCGTCCATGGCAACGTTGCCGCCGCCGACCACGACCACGCGCCTGGGGTGCTTGATGGGCGTGTCGTAATCCTCGCGATAGGCCTTCATCAGGTTGACGCGGGTGAGAAACTCGTTGGCGGAATAGACGCCCAGCAGGTTCTCGCCGGGGATATGTAAAAACTGCGGGAGGCCCGCGCCGGAGCCGATATACACGGCCTCGTAGCCGAAATCCTCGAACAGCTCATCCACGGTCATGGCCTTGCCGATGACGGCGTCGGTGACGATCTTCACACCCATGGCCTTGAGGTTATCGATTTCCTTGGCGACAATCTCCTTTGGCAGACGGAACTGAGGGATGCCGTAGACCAGAACCCCGCCCGGCTTATGGAAGGCCTCGTAGATAGTGACGTCGTAGCCCATCTTGCGCAAGTCGCCCGCGCAGGTCAGGGAGGAGGGGCCGGAGCCGATGATGGCTACCTTGTGGCCATTGGATTCGGGGATGGCGGGTGCGGCCAGGTCCTTCTTGCTCATATGGTAATCCGCCACAAAGCGCTCCAGACGGCCGATGCCGACGCCCTCGCCGTTCTTGCCGCGGACGCATTTGCCCTCGCACTGCTTCTCCTGCGGGCACACACGGCCGCAGACGGCGGGCAGGGAGTTGGTGGAGGCAATGATCTCGTAGGCGGTGTCGAAGTCGCCTGCGGCGACCTTGGCGATGAACTCGGGGATGCGCACCTGCACGGGGCAGCCCGTGCGGCAGGCGGGGTCGGCGCAGTTGAGGCAGCGCTTGGCCTCGTCGACGGCCATCTCGGCGGTGTAGCCCAGAGCGACCTCGTCGAAGTTCTTGTTGCGGATCTTCGGGTCCTGCTCGGGCATGGGGTTCTTATCTTTTCTCATATTAACCATTGCGCTTACCTCCGGTCATTTTGCAGATATGCTGGTTTTCTTCTGCTTCCTCGTCCAGATAGAAAGCGCCGCGCTTGAGCAGAAGATCAAAATCGACCTCATGAGCATCGAAATCGGGGCCGTCCACGCAGGCAAACTTCGTCTCGCCGCCGACCATGACGCGGCAGCCGCCGCACATGCCGGTGCCGTCAACCATGATGGGATTGAGCGAAACGATGGTCTTGATGCCGTAGGGGCGGGTGACGTCCGCTACCAGCTTCATCATCAGGCCGGGGCCGATGGCGATGACGCGGTCGTACTTTTTGCCGGATTCGATAAGCTCCTTGAGAATGGTGGTAGTGAAAGCCTTGCGGCCGTAGCTGCCGTCGTCGGTAGCCAGATACAGATTGGTGCTGGCGGCCTTCATCTCGTCCTCAAGTATGACGATATCCTTGCTGCGGAAACCGGCGATCATATCCACCTTGATGCCCCTGTCGTGCATCTCTTTGGCGATGGGGTAAGCAATGGCGCAGCCCACGCCGCCGCCGACGACGGCGACGCTCTCAAGGCCGTCCATCTCGGTGGGATGGCCGAGGGGACCGACAAAGTCTGTGATGTAATCGCCCTCTTCAACGGTGTGGAGCATCCTGGTGGTGTGGCCGGCGGCCTGCACCATCACGGTGACGGTGCCCTTTTCGCGGTCATAACCGGCCACGGAAACGGGAATACGCTCACCCTGTTCATCCAGACGGAAGATGACGAACTGGCCGGCGGCGGCATGCTTCGCCACCAGCGGAGCTTCGATCTCAAACAGGCAAATCGTTTTCGCCTCGTTCAGAAATCTTTTCTTGACGATCTTGAACATCTGACTACCTCTTATCCTTCTTTATCTGACACGCAGCCCGTGCCGAAAATAATAAGATAATCATACTCATTTTGTGGTGAATTGTCAACGAAAACGGGAGCAATATTTCTGCCAACATTCTGACAATCACGCAAAAATACGCAAGTATACAAAAGATACCTGTATGTGTTATAATAACCGCGGTACGGTTCCTGTCGCACACATCAACGCGCGCCGCGCGGCGGCGCATTATAAGCTGCAGCACTGAATATTCGGAGGCCGCCAATGATTATTGAAAAGAAGCGCTTCGGTACAGCGGACGGTACGCCCGTCCTGAAATTCCGCATCAGAAACAAAAACGGCATGGTGCTGTCCCTGATCAGCCTGGGCGCCGCCATGACGGGCCTGACCGCGCCGGATCGAAACGGCAATTTTGGCGACGTGCTGCTGGGTTACGACGATCTGGACGGCTATCTCGCCAACGACGGCTATCTGGGGGCCTGCGTGGGCCGCTACGCCAACCGCATCGGCGGCGCCGGCTTCGAGCTGGGCGGCAGGGAATACCACACCACCGCGAACGAGGGGCGCAATACGCTCCATGGCGGGCGCGGCTGGAGCAAGCGCGTGTTTGAGTGCCATCCCGGCGCGGACAGCGTGGAATTTTGCCTGACGGATCGGGAGGGGGCGGACGGTTTCCCCGGGAATCTTACCGTGCGGGTGAAATACACCCTAGGCGACAACAATTCCGTGGAGATCGATTATCTGGCGGTATCCGACAGCGACACCGTGCTGAGCATCACCAACCACGGCTACTATAATCTGGCCTGCGGCGGCGATGTGCTGAACCACCAGCTGCGGGTGGCGGCGGACTATTACACCCCCGTGGACAGCGAGCTGATCCCCACCGGCGAGATCCTGCCCGTGGAGGGTACGGATTTCGATTTCCGCACGCTGCGCCGCATCGGAAACGGCTTTTACGACCACAACTATGTCCTGCGGGACGAGAACCCCGGGGTGGTGGTCTACGATTCCGGCTCGGGCCGCAAAATGGAAGTGGAGACGGATATGCCCGGCGTGCAGATTTACTGCTCCGGGATGCTCACCGACCGGCTGGGCAAGCACGGCGCGCGTTACGGCCGCTACAGCGGCTTATGCCTGGAGACGCAGTTTTTCCCGGATTCGCCCAATGTGCCGCAGTTCCCGTCCGCCGAGCTGAAAGCCTGGGAGGAATACCGCCGGCATACCGTCTATCGCTTTTCCGCCGAATAACATAAAAAACCGAAACATTACTGTTCCGGTTTTTTATGTGGTGAGGACAAAATGAAAAAGATGAAAAGCTTTCTTGCAATTCTTATGGTACCAGCGAATTGTTTCGTAAAAAACAGTGTAATTATTACAAGAGTATTAAATGTAGAGAAAATTGCGGCTTTTTTCAAAAAAGCCGCAATTTTATTTGCTTAATCCAGCAGCAGCCCCCACCAGAAGCCCCTTGGAAACGCGGACGGGGGCGCGGCGGCGGCACAGGGTTTTTCTCCGCCGGGACCGCGCAGCAGCACGCCGGCCGTCTCATGGAATCCGGCCAGCGCGGCGATGGCGGAATCCCGCTCCGCCGGCGGGCAAAGCAGTTCCCGCAGCTGGAGCACGCCGTCCTCGGGATAACAGCAGGCGAGCCCGCCGCCCACCGCGTACAGCCCGCCGCCGCAGGCGCGGCAGACCTGCTCCGCCAGCTCGAGATACGCCGCAGAAAAAGTCATGTGCGGGCTGCCGGCAAGCAGTTCCTCCCGCCGGCGGCAATAGGTTTCGGCGTCGGTCGGCCGGGGCCTGAGCCGCAGGGCGTTGGCTCCGGGCGTATGAAAACGGTCGGCCGCAAAGGCGGCGGGGCCCATGGCCAGCGTCTTGGCGTACCAGTCATAGAGCGACGGCTCGGCGGGGGAGGTACAAAGCGTATCGCAGCCCCAGCGGCCCGCCAGCTCGGCGCAGGCCTTCATCAGCGCGTCGCCGATACCCCGCCCGCGGCAGCGCTCGTCTGTGGCCACGGCGTAGATATAGGCGCATTTCCGGCCGCCCGCCGACAGGCCGCCCAGCAGATAGGCCATCGCCACGGGTGTCCCGCCGTCCCGGCAGACCAGCCCCGCCCCGACCCGGGGCAGCAGCGTGAAAAAGGCGTCCACCAGCGCATCCGGGTCACCGAAGGTCCTTTCCCACAGCGCTTTCAGCGCCGGTATGTCCTTTTCGCAGGAAGCGCCGATCTGAAGCCCGCTCATCCGCTGTACCTCGCCGTGTATTTTTTCAGCCGGTATTCCGGCTGGAAGGATTCCTTGGCTTTGCGCATGGATTCCTGGCCCATGTCGTCCTCCCGGTTGAGATAGATCACGCCCGGCCGGGTGGCCAGCACCATCCTGGCATATTCTCTGGTCACCATGGGATAGGCGCCGTTGATCCCGGTAAAGGCCTTTTCAAAGTGGACGTCCACCGTGTCGTCGGAGATCTGCTCGCCCACGGTGAAGCCAAGTATTCTTCCGCCGGCGCGCAGGACGCCGCCGTCCAGAGCCAATCGGTCAAAGGCCTCGAAGCCGCGGACAATGGCCTCGTGCTCATCGGCAATGCCTTCGTGCAGGCGGTCGGCGTTTTCCTCCGTCCACTGCCGCAGCATATCCACGCAGCCCGGCACCAGCTCCCGGGTCAGCGGGACGAAGTCCCAGCCCGCGTTTTCGGCCTCGAAGCGGTTACAGTGGTTTTTCTTGCCGTGGAGCTTTTTACCCGCCAGCGAAGCCAGCGACTCCGCGCGGTAGATGTAGTCGAAGTAAGCGTCGTCCTCGCAGTAGATAAAGCGGTTGAGGAAGGCCGCCTCCAGCTCCGCCTTATGTTCCTCGGTGATGCCGCTGATGCGCAGGGGATAGCCCCGCATCTCCGCAAAGGCGTGCAGCTCCCGGATGGCGGGAGCCAGCGGGCCCGTGCCCACGGGGAACGCGAAGAAGGGCAGGTCCTCGTACTTTAGCTTGACCAGCATCCGGTCGCCGAAGCGGGTTACCAGCTGCTTGTACCGCTTGTCCCACATATAAATGTTGCCGAAGCTGAAATCGGCGCTGCGGGAGTTTTCGGCACGGAGAATGTCTTCGCACCAGGCGCGGTCTTCCAGGGTCAATGGGTGAAATTCCAGCATAAATACCTCAATATGTTTTTGTACAGATAGTTTTGATCTCTTTTTGCAGGGCCTTCAGGTCCACAAAGGTTTCCGGGCGCTTGCCCTCGTCCCGCAGCAGCGCGGCGGGGTGATAGACGGCCATCATGCGCACGCCGTCCCTGTCGTACCACTTGCCGTGATCGCGGGTGATGCGGAAGTCGGGGCTGATCAGCGCGGTGGCCGCGATGCGCCCCAGACAGACGATGATCTTGGGCGCGATCAGCGCGCGCTGGCTTCGCAGCCAGTGTGCGCAGGCGTCCTGCTCGGTATTCAGCGGGTCGCGGTTGTGAGGCGGGCGGCACTTGACCATATTGGCGATGTAGACCTTCGCGCGGTCCAGGCCGATGATGGCCAGCTCCGTATCCAGCAGCTCTCCGGCCCGGCCCACAAAGGGCTCGCCCTTCAGGTCTTCCTGCTCGCCGGGGCCCTCGCCGACAAACAGCACTTCCGCGTCGCGCCGGCCCACGCCGAAAACCACGTTGTGCCGCCCTTCACAAAGTCCGCAGCCGCGGCAGCCTTTACAGGCCCGCTCCAGCTCGTCCCAATCCATCAGTTTTCCTCCGTACCGCGGGCCAGCGAAAGCAGCAGCTCCCGCTTGTTGAACTCAGGGTGTTCCATCACGTATTCCAGCAGGAACCGCATCATCTCGCCAAGCTCCGGACCCCGCAGGCCCAGCTCCAGCAGATCGTCCCCCGAGACGGCGAGACGCCGCATGGAAAAACATTCCCCGGATTTGAGCACGGAGACGAATTGCTTTTCGTATTCCTCATCCCCGGTGAGCACGCCGTATGCCGCGGCGGCACAGGCGACGGAATCCACGCCGTAGCGGTTCAGCAGCTTTTTCCAGCCCAGCTTGTCCTCCGCCGGCGGCAGCCTGATGATCTCGGCGGCGGCCGCGCAGCAGCGCACGGTGCGGCCGTCCAGCCGCAGGGACAGAAGAAATTTCCTCACGTCGCGGATCATGCCGCGCTCTTGCAGCAAAACGGAAAATGCGGTCCAGCGGAGGAGCGCCTTTTTCTGCAAATGCGCCAGCGCGGAAAAATTGGGGGCGTCGTCCTTTGCGGAGGGGCTTATGTATCGGTTGAGCAGTCCCAGCCTGATCATTTCGCCTATGCGTTCGGTGTGATTTGTCAGCAGCGTTTTTTCCAGCTCGTCCCGCACCCGCTCCGCCGCCAGCGTGGCGGCCAGGGGCGCGCAGGCCGCGATGCCGGAGTAGGTGCCGATATCAATGGTAAAGCCCAGCCGCGCCGCGAAACGCAGCGCCCGGAACATCCGCAGCGCATCCTCCTGAAAGCGCACGGCGGGCTCGCCCACGCAGCGCACGATGCCCAGACGGATATCCTCGATCCCGTCGAAGGGGTCCACCGTAAGCCCGTCCGGCGAGAGGGCCACGGCGTTCATGGTGAAATCCCGACGGCTGAGGTCGGCGGTGAGGTCGGTGACGAAGCTGATATTGTCCGGGCGGCGATGGTCGGAATATTCGCCGTCGGTCCGGAAGGTGGTGACCTCCACGCTGTGGCTGCCGACCACGACGGTGACCGTACCGTGGCGTAGCCCGGTGGGCAGGGAGGAGGGAAAGACCTCCATGACCTCCTCGGGCAGGGCGCTGGTGCAGATATCCCAGTCGTTGGGGGCGATGCCGAGGATCATATCCCGGACGCAGCCGCCCACAAGATAAGCGCGGTGTTCCCGCGCCTGCAGGCCCAGAAGGACTTGCTTGACGTATTTTGGGGGTGTGATCTTTGCCATGCCATACCTCTGCGTTTCTTTTCTTTGGAAGGGAGTATAGTATTCCGCTGTGCGGATATATACTTGTAATATCCTATTTTCGGTATTATAATAACACTCTGAGAAAATAACATCAATACTTCATACGAGGTTTTAATATGAATGAATTTCGCAATTTTATGACACCCTGCCGCAAGGGTCATCTCATCGGGATCGGGGGTGTGTCCATGTCCCCGCTGGCCGAGGTGCTCCGGGGTATGGGCCTCATCATAACCGGCTCGGACATTTCGGACAGCGACAAGGTGCAGCATCTGCGGACGCTGGGGATCGAAATCCACATCGGCCACCGGGCGGAGAATTTGGCCCCGGACACGGAATTTGTCGTCCGCACCGCCGCCGCGCATGACGACAATCCAGAGGTCGTGGAGGCTCACCGCCGGGGCATTCCCGTGTTCGAGCGCGCGCAGGCCTGGGGCGCCATCATGCAGGATTACGACAACGCCCTGTGCATCGCGGGCACCCACGGCAAGACCACCACCACGTCCATGTGCACGCATATCCTCATGGCGGCCGAAAAGGACCCCACCGTGATGATCGGCGGCACGCTGCCGCTGCTGGAGTCCGCGGGCTACCGCGTAGGCCGGGGCAACACCATCATTTTGGAATCCTGCGAATATTACAATTCCTTTTTGCAGTTTTTCCCCACCGTGGCCATTATCACCAACATCGAGGCCGACCATCTGGACTTCTTCAGGGATATCGAGGATATCAAGCATTCCTTCCGGGAATTTGCCTCCCACGTCCCGCAGGAGACCGGCCATGTGATCGTCAATCTGGACGATAAGAACTCCATGGACGCCATCCGGGGACTGCAGCGCCATATCGTGACCTACGGCATGGGCGCCGAAGCCGACGTCTATCCCGAAAACATTAGCAGCATCGGCTTCCAGTCCACTTTTGACGTGATGTATCGCGGCAACCTGTTTGCCAACGTCACCATCCATGTGCCGGGCCGCCATAACATCTATAACGCGCTGGCCGCCACCGCCGCCGCCATCTGCCTGGGCATTAAGCCCACCGCGGTGACTTACGGCCTGGCGGGCTTCAACGGCGCCGGCCGCCGTCTCGAGTTTAAGGGCAAATTTAACGGCGCGGATGTTTACGACGATTACGCCCACCATCCCGGCGAGCTGAAGGCCCTGCTGGACGCGGTGGAGCCGCTGGGCTACAAGCGCACCATCGTGGTATTCCAGCCCCATACCTATTCCCGCACCATCGCGCTGTTCGACGATTTTCTCAGGCAGCTCTCCCGCCCGGACGTGGTGTATCTGGCGGAGATCTATGCCGCGCGGGAAAAGAATACCCAGGGCGTGTCCTCCGCCATGCTGGCGGAAAAGCTGCCCAACGCCACGTTTTTCCCCAGCTTCAGCGAGATCGGGACCGCGCTGCGCGCAGCCGCTCAGCCGGGAGACATCCTCCTGACCGTGGGCGCCGGGGACGTCTACAGGATCGGCGAGGATCTGGTCAAAAAGTGAACCACTCCCAGAGCGCTGAAAACAGTCGCCGGCGCTGGCCGCCATGGTGGGTATCGCGCCGGGAATGATCATTATTTATTTCTGACGGCAAACTGCCGGTCCGATTTTTCGGACCGGCAATCTTTTTTCGGATCAATACACTCCCGCCATGTGCAGGACTACATAGGCCAGACCTGTGGCGGCGGCGCCCGCCGCGGCGATGAAGGGGACGGGGGAGCGGGAGAGAAAGGCAAATGGCCGCTTTTTTCCGATGGAGTCGGAATAGTGCTTCGCGGTCTGCTTCGCCTGCCGCAGCAGCTGCTTCTGCGTGATGCCCGGAGTGCGCAGGTAATCGTCCCGCACCACAAAAATGGCCTCTTCAAAGATCTTCGGGTCGGGCGATTTTATGACGATTACTCTCCTGGCCGTTCCCTTTACCATCTCTCGCTCCTCCTCACGCGGCTCTTTCTGAGATTTTAACCGGGAAGGAGGCGGTTTATGCAGCCCTTTCCAAAAGGTCCGACGGATTTTCATGTCCTGCTCTCCACCCGGACGGCCAACACCGTCCTGTCGTCCTCGTCGCCATAAAACTCGCCGGCCATGCTCACCGCGGCCTTGGCGAGATTTTTCATGTCCTCCCGCTCCTGCGTCAGCAGATCCCGCAGCCAGACGTCGTTGTCGTCGCCCACCACGCCGTCGGAAGCGATGAGCGCGGTGCTGCCGGGGCGGAGCTTCATGCGCACCACGTCCGGGGCAGCGCCCTCGCCCGCGGAATAGCCCGCGGCCACGGTCTCACCCTTGATGCGCCGCACGGTCTTGCCGCACATCACATAGGAAGGGGCCGCGCCGTATTTATAAAAGCAGGTTTCGCCGGAAAAGAGATTGACGCACATCAGGTCTACGGTGACGAAGCCCCAGTCGTCGGCGCTTTTCAGCAGCATCACGGAATTGAGGATCTTCATGGCCGTGCCCGGTTCCACGCCTGCCCGCAGAAACTTCTCCAGTATGGAGACGCACTCCTCGCTCTCGCTGGCCGCCTCGTCGCCGCAGCCCATGCCGTCCGATAGGATGACGCACAGCACCCCGGCGTCTGTTTTGAAATAGGTGCCCCGGTCGCCTGAAACCTTCTCGCCGCGCTTTTTCATGGCCGCGATGCCCACCGATACGGCCAGCGGCTCCGCTTCGATCACCGTGAGCCGTCCCGCGCTGTTGCGGTCGTCCAGCGGCTTGCACAGACGCACGCCCAGCACGGCGGAGAGCTTGTCCAGATATTCCCCGTCGTTCAGCAGCGGCGAGAGCTGGCCGCTCTCGATGACGGCCCGCAGCCGCCCGCCCGCATCCCGATAGACGGCGGTGTCGGCGTCGATATCCAGCGTGCGCAGATAGCGTATCAGCCGCCGCTCCGCCAGCGGGTCGGAGCCGCTGATGCTGCCCAGCTCCTTGGATACCCGCCCCAGGATCAGGGCGATGTCGTTATACTGCCCCCAGGCGGCGGTCTTGTTCTCCGCCAGCAGCTTTTTAAACTGCATCCTGCTGGCGCGGCTGCGCAGCTCACCGTTTACCGCGGTGACAAAAGCCTCCGGCATCTCGCAGCGGGCGCGGAAATGCTCCGGCAGATCGTCCAGCTCCAGTGTGCCCCGCGCGGTCATGGCGCTGGTGGCGTCGTTCATGGCGGCCAGCGTGGTCTGATATTCCGCATTCCAGCAGCGGTTTTTACTGGCGCAGCCCACGCACACCGCGTCCGCCGCGCGGTCGAAAACCTTGGAAACGTCGCCGTCGTTCACGGTGTCGTCCGCGTTGCGGCGGACGGCCTGGTACAGCTCGCCGTAGGCATCGGAGAGACTTTGCACATGGCGCGCCACATAGCGGCGCAGGCCGGATTCGCCGCTGCCGCGCTGCGCGGGATTGAGCAGCACGCCCACGCCGTTGAGCAGACTTCCGGGCAGCAGCAGAAACACCACCGAGGCGCAGAAGACTTCAAACAGCGGCGCCACTCCCGCACCGGCGCTCCAGGCGCACACGGCGGCCACGGCGTCCGCCAGCACGAAGGACAGGGCAAACACAAAGCGCCCATGCTTGGAAAACACGCCGGAGAGCATGCCAGACAGGGCATAGGCCATGGTGAAAAACGGCGCGCCGCCGCCCGCGATATCCATGGCCGCGCCCAGTGCCGTGCCCACGGCGGCCCCGGTGAGTACGCCGCCCTTCATGGCGCAGGCCATCAGCAGCGTCACCGCCAGAAACCGGCCTATGGAAACCTCGCCGAACACCGTGACTCCGGACAGCGCCGACAGCGCGCAGGCCACGGTCAGCAGCACGGCGGCGCCGTGGCGCAGTTCACCCGTCTCAGTGTCGGGCACGCCGCCGTGAAAGGCCTCGCGGAAAAAGTAACAGCCCGAGAAGGCGAGAACGGTCTCCACACTCAGCTCCGCGATCACCGGCGTGCCGGCGGCCTCCGTAACGAAGGTGCCCATGAAGCCGGTCACGGCCATGACCAGTCCGGCCACAGCGGGGAGGAAGAAGGTCTTTTCATAGAGCTTCGTCTCCATGAACACAAAGGCCACGGTGAAGGCCAGCACGCAGGCCGCCACATATTTGATGCCCCACTCCACGCCGCCGGTGGCAAAATAGCCCAGGGCCGAACCCACCAGACAGCAGACGCCGTTTAATCCCGCCCCGGCGGAGGCGACCATGGCCAGCCCGAAGGGCGCGCCGTCGCTCAGCACCCGCGCGCCGGACATGACAAAGCCCAGCGCGAAATACAGCGCGGCCCAGGCCGCCCGTGCCACCTCCGGCTTCGACCGCTCCCGTTTGCTCAGCTCAAGCGCCGCTTTCAAACCGCCCGCCCTGCCTTTTACTGCCATGATGAGTCCCTCCATATCGGTTAACATAAGATATACTGATTATAGCTGTGAGCCCGGAAAAATGGCGTCGTTTGCCGCCGCCGATATTTATATTATGTAAATGGAAAATAGTCGGGAAATACAAAGGCAATCCAGGCGTACTTGACAAATAGGGGAGACGGTAGTATTATGCGGTTGAAAAAAAGTATAACTTTTCCCACAAAGGAGGAAAAATACCATGAGTATCAAAATGCCGGAGGGCAAATATATGGCCACGGTAAAGATAGGGGACAAGGGGCAGATCGTGATTCCCAAGGAAGTCCGGGAACTGTTCGGCATCAATCCCGGGGACACGCTGCTGCTGCTGGCGGATGTGGAGCGCGGCATCGCGCTTGTGAGCTACGACGACGTAATCCATAAGGGTATGCCGACGGAGGATGGGGAATGAACGCGATTGAGCTTTGCGGCCTCACGAAGAAATTCGGCAGGCGGACCGTGGTTGACGGCCTTACCCTCAGCGTTGGGGAGGGGGAGCTTTTCGCGCTGCTTGGCGTGAACGGGGCGGGAAAGAGCACCACCATCAGGATGCTCTCAGGCGTATTGACGCCTGACGCGGGCGACGCGCGGATCATGGGCGCGAGCATCCTGACGGAGCTGCAGAAAGTGAAATCCGTCATCAACGTCTCACCGCAGGAAACCGCGGTGGCGCCGAATCTGAGTGTTTTCGAAAACCTTGTGTTGATTTTCGGCGTCTACGGCGCGGATAAAGCCGCGGCGAAAAAGGCCGCCAGCGACAGTATCTCCGAATTCGGCATGGCGGAAATCCAAAACCAGCGGGCCAAAACGCTGTCCGGCGGCTGGCAGCGCCGACTGAGCATCGCCATGGCGCTGATCACGCAGCCCAAGGTGCTGTTTCTGGACGAACCCACGCTGGGGCTGGACGTGCTGGCCCGGCGGGAGCTTTGGCGGGAAATCGAAAAGCTCAGGGGGAAAATGACGGTTGTCCTTACCACCCACTATCTGGAGGAGGCCGAGGCCCTGTCCGACCGCATCGGTATTCTGGTTTCCGGGCGGCTGACCGCTGTGGGTACCGCGGAGGAACTGAAAAAGCGGGCCGGTAAAGCCAATTTTGAGGACGCCTTTGTGGCGCTGGCGACGGGAGGGACGGAAGCATGAGCTTTTTTGCGATGCGAAATCTGAAGGAGATGCTGCGCGACAAGCTGAACCTGTTCTTTGGTCTGGCTTTTCCGCTGCTGATTCTGTTCCTGCTTTTCCTGCTCAACCGAAATATTCCCGCGCAGGCCGGGATGACGCTGTTCCATCTTGAGAATCTTACCCCGGGTGTGGCGGTGTTCGGGCTGTCTTTCGTATCCCTGTTCGGCGGCATGCTCATTGCCCGGGATCGGAGCGAGGCCTTTTTGCTGCGGCTCTATTCCTCGCCCCTGCGGGCCGGGGATTTCCTGACGGGCTATACGCTGCCGCTGCTGCCGCTTTGTGTGGGGCAGGGGATCTGCTGCTTCGCGGCGGCGTTCGCGCTGGGGCTGCGCTGCTCTGTTGGTAATTTTTTGCTGTGCCTCGCGGTGCTGCTGCCCGCCGCCGTGCTTTTCATCGGCATCGGGCTGCTCTGCGGCAGCTGCATGACCGACAAACAGGTGGGCGGCATCTGCGGCGCGCTGCTGACCAACCTGTCCGCCTGGCTTTCCGGCACGTGGTTTTCCCTGGATCTGTTCGGCGCGGCGGGGAAAAGGATCGCCTATTGCCTGCCCTTCGCCAACGCCGTGGACGCGGCCCGCGCCGCCGTCGGCGGGGACTATGGCGCCATCCCGGGCAAGCTGTGGATCGTCGCCGTCTACGCCGCGGTGCTGTTTGCCGCCGCGGTGCTGGTATTCTCGCGGAACAGGTCCTCCGGCAGGGTTTGAGCGCATTTTCAGCTTTTTTGTGATTCCCCTTTATTTTTTTTGTTGTCCGTGGTAAAATACTCTGACAACGAATTTGGAGGCGTATACAATGGCTGATAATTATATCACCTGTCCGGGCGATAAAGGAAATATCAACATCTCGGAGGACGTGATCGTGGCGGTCGTCCGCAACGCCATCACGGAGATCGAGGGCGTGGCCGGCCTGGCCAATACGGCGGGCACCGATCTGGCGGAGCTGTTGGGCATCAAAACCCTCTCCAAGGGCGTCACCGTCCGCTTTGTCAACGACACCGTCGTCGTGGATGCCATCATCCTTGTCAAGTACGGCAGCAACATCGTGGAAGTGGCCAAAAAGGTGCAGGACGCCATCGTGGATACGGTGCAGGCTTCCACCGGCATCGGAAAAGCGGAAGTGAACGTCCATGTTTCCGGCGTCGCTTTCGATAAGTAAGCGATAGGGGCCGCATTATGACCAGAACGACCGCGAGGCAGCTCGCCCTGCAGCTCGAATTTTCAGCCGCCGCGTCCGGAGAGGCCGCCGGGGCCGTTTTCGACGACTTCTTTTCCCGGGAACATTACGCCACGCTGGCCTCGGAGCATAAGCTGTTCGCCGATTTTCCCGACCAGAAGCAGCTGGACTACATCCGCTCGCTGACCGCCCTGCTGGACGAGCACCGGGCGGAGTTCGACGCCTTCATCGAAAAATATGCCAAGGGCTGGAAGCTGGAACGCATTTCCCGCACGGCGCGGGCCATCCTGCGCTGCGCCATGTGCGAGATCCTGTATGTGGAGGACGTGCCCGCCGCCGCCGCCATCAACGAGGCCGTGGAGCTGTCCAAAAGCTATGACGAGCCCGAGGCCGCGCCCTTTATCAACGGCATTCTGGGCAGCTTCGTGAAGGGCGAGCTGGGAGAGACGGCGGAATGACGGAACAAAACGTGCTCTCCGTGACTCAGCTCAACCAGCGCATCAAGCTGCTGATCGACGGCGACCCGCTGCTGAGCGGGGTCTGCGTCAGAGGCGAGCTTTCCAACTATAAAATATACCCGTCCGGACACCATTATTTCACCCTGAAGGACGCCGACAGCAGCCTGCGCTGCGTCATGTTTCGCGGCAGCGCAGCGAAACTGCGCTTCCGGCCGGAGAGCGGCATGGGTGTGACGGCGTTTGGCCGGGTATCCGTTTATCCCCGGGACGGCGCCTACCAGCTGTATGTGGAGGAGCTGCTGCCCGAGGGGACGGGCGACCTGCAGGTGGCCTTTGAACAGCTGAAGGAAAAGCTGGACAGGGAGGGCCTGTTCGACCGCGCCCACAAGAAACCGCTGCCGCCCTTCCCGGAAAGGATCGCGGTGGTCACCTCCTCCGCCGGGGCCGCGGTGCACGACATCATCCGCATCCTGGGCAAGCGCTGGCCGCTGGCGGAAGTGATTTTACTGCCGGTGCGCGTGCAGGGGACGGAGGCCCCGCCCGAGATCGCGGGCGCCATCCGGTACGCCAACAGCCACCATGTGGCCGATCTTATTATCGCGGGCCGCGGCGGCGGCTCCATCGAGGATCTCTGGGCTTTCAACGACGAGCGCGTGGCCCGGGCCATCTATGAATCCGAGCTGCCGGTGATTTCGGCCGTGGGCCATGAGCCGGACGTTACTATCGCCGACTATGTGGCTGACCTGCGGGCCGCCACGCCGTCCAACGCCGCGGAGCTGGCCGTGCCGGACTGCGCGGAGATGCTGGAAACGCTGCGCAGCCTGGACATCCGCCGCACGCAGGCCGTGCGGAAAAAGCTGGTTTTTTTGTCCGGCCGACTGGCGGAGCTGAAGTCCCGCCGGGTGATGCAGTCCCCCGCGGGCTACATCGACGCGAGAAGGGTCGCGCTGGATCACGCTACCGACCGGCTGCTCTCCGCCGCGCAGCGCGCCGTGGGCGACAAGCGGCGGGACTATGTCCGGCTGGCCGCCGCGCTGGACGCCATGAGTCCGCTGAAGGTGCTGTCCCGGGGCTACGCCATCGCGGAGGATGCCGGCGGCCGGGTGCTGCGCTCGGTGTCACAGACCGCCTCCGGCGACGAAATCCGCGTTGAGCTGACCGACGGCAGCCTGGACTGCCGGGTGGAAATGATAAAGGAGCGTAACAATGGCTGAGAAAAAGATGAGCTTTGAAAAATCTCTCGCCCGGCTGGAGGAGATCGTGAAAAGCCTGGAGAAGGGCGACGCGCCGCTGGACGAATCGCTGAAGCTGTTTGAGGAGGGCACCGGGCTGATCGCCGGGTGCGAAAAGCTGCTGGGCGAGGCCGAGCAGAAGGTTGTAAAGCTGAAGAAAGGGGCCGACGGCACGCCGCAGGAGCTGCCGTTTGACGACGTGGAATGAACCGGACGGCGGAAGAATACAAAAAACTGGTGGATGAGCGGTTGGCCGGATATTTTTGCAGGCATGACATCAGCTTCGACGGACTGCTGGAGGCCATGGATTACAGTCTCATGGCGGGGGGCAAGCGCATCCGGCCCATGCTGGTGCTGGAATTTGCCCGTATCGCCGGCGGCGATACGGAGCAGACGCTGCCCGTGGCCTGCGCCGTCGAGATGCTGCACACCTACAGCCTGATCCACGACGATCTGCCCTGCATGGATAACGACGATCTGCGCCGCGGCCGCCCAACCAACCACAAGGTCTACGGCGAGTGCACCGCCACGCTGGCCGGAGACGCGCTGCAGGCCGAAGCTTTCGGCACCATCCTGCGCTGCGCGCTGCCCGCGGAGCGCAGGGCAAAATGCGCGGCAATACTGGCCGGGGCCGCCGGCGTGGACGGCATCTGCGGCGGACAATACCTGGATATGATCGGGGAAGGGAAGACCCTTTCCGAAGCGGAGCTGATGGATATCAACACCCGCAAGACCGGGGCCATGATCGTGGCCGCCTGCCAGATGGGCGTGGCCGCCGCGGGCGGCGGCGAGGCGCAGATGGAGGCCGCGGGCTGTTTTGGCGCGGCCGTCGGCACGGCGTTCCAGATCCGGGACGACATTCTGGACGTCACCAGCACCAACGAGGTTCTGGGCAAGCCGGTGGGCTCCGACGCCGAAGAACACAAAAACACCTATATGGCGCTCTACGGCGAGGAAAAGTGCTGCGCCATGATCGACAAGCTCACCGGTTTTGCCAAGACCGCGCTGGACGGTGCCTTCGACGATACCGCGTTTCTCTGCGCGCTGGCGGATTCTCTGGCCCGCCGCAGGAAGTAATATTCACTTTGTGATGCATAAAACGATAAAATCGCGCGCCGTTCTCTTGTAAAACAGCGCGCGATTTGTTATGATATTAAAGTGGCAATTTTTGATTTCGAGGTTAGCGGTTTGAAAATACTTGACCATATCAACACATCCAACGACGTCAAAGCCCTGCAGGAGGAGGAACTTCCCCAGCTCTGCCAGGAGCTCCGGGATAAGATCGTCACCGACGTCTCCGCCAACGGCGGACATCTGGCGTCCAATCTGGGCGTGGTGGAGCTCACCGTGGCGCTGCACCGCGTCTATGATACTTCCAGGGACAGACTGATCTTCGACGTGGGGCATCAATGCTATGCCCACAAGCTGCTGACGGGCCGGCGGGACGATTTTGACACGCTGCGCACCCACGGCGGCATTTCGGGTTTCCCCAAGCCCTACGAGAGCGGGGACGACGCCTTTATCGCGGGACACGCCTCCAACTCCGTATCCGTGGCGCTGGGCATGGCCCGGGCGCGGACCCTTCGGCGCGAAAATTACGATGTGGTGGCGATCATCGGCGACGGCGCCCTCACCGGCGGGCTGGCCTATGAAGGGCTGGCCAACGTGGGCGGCAGCCGGGAGCCCATGGTGGTCATCCTCAACGACAACGGCATGTCCATCAGCCGCAATGTGGGCGGCACCGCCCGGCTGCTCTCCAAGGCCCGGGTGCGCCCGGAGTATCTGGAATTCAAGCGCGCCTACCGCAGCACGGTGGGCCTCATCAAGCCGCTGTATGACTTCAACCACAGGATCAAGGAGAGCGTGAAGGGCAAACTCCTGCCCAGCACCATGTTCACCGATCTGGGACTTTACTATCTCGGCCCCATCGACGGGCATGACCTGCACCAGCTGCAGACAGCCATCGCCTGGGCCAGGGATATGCGCATACCCGTGCTGCTGCACGTGGTCACCACCAAGGGCAAGGGCTGCGCCTACGCGGAGGAAAACCCCTCCAAGTATCACGGCGTCGGCCCCTTCGACGCGGAAAGCGGCCGCCTGAAGGAAAGCGGAGGCTGCTTTTCCGAGGTGTTCGGCGACGAACTGCGGCATATCGCCGCCAGCGACGGCAAGATCGTGGCGCTGACCGCCGCCATGTGCGGCGGCACGGGCCTGACCGCCTACGCCCAGGAGTATCCCAGGCGCTTTTTCGACGTGGGCATCGCGGAGGGGCACGCCGTGTCCATGGCCGCCGGGATGGCCAAGCAGGGGCTGACGCCAGTGTTCGCGGTGTATTCCTCGTTCCTGCAGCGGGGCTACGATATGCTGATCCACGACGTGTCGCTGCAGGACCTCCATGTGGTATTCGCCGTGGACCGTGCCGGATTGGTCGGCAGCGACGGCGAGACCCACCATGGCGTTTTCGATGTCTCCTACCTCTCCTCCGTGCCCGGGATGACCGTTTTCTGCCCGGCCAGCTTCGAGGAGCTGCGCGCCATGCTGAACACGGCGATCTATGACTGCGCCGGCCCGGTGGCCGTGCGCTACCCCCGGGGCGGGGAATCCGACCAGAAGCCGTTTTTCGTCAAGGGCAAGCCCGATATCACCATCGCCGCCTACGGCATCATGGTCTGGCAGGCCTACGCCGCGGCGGAGACGCTTTCCGCGCGCGGCGTCAGGGCACAGGTGGTGAAGCTCGACCGCGTCTGCCCGCTGGACTGCGAAAGCGTGCTGGCGTCGCTGGAAAAGACCGGACGGCTCCTCGTCAGCGAGGATGTCTGCGCCCCCGGCTGCGTAGGGGAGCGCATTTTGGCGGCGGCGGCCCAGACCGGCGTGCGGGTCGGGCAGGCAAGGCTGCTGAATCTGGGCGGCGGCATCGTGCCGCAGGGCTCCGTGCGCCAGCTGATGGCGGACTGCGGCATCGACGCCGCCGCCATTGTCCGTGCGGCGGAAGAAATGATGGCTCGGAAAGCATGAAAAAAGTCCGTTTGGATCAGCTTGTTTTTGATCTTGGCCTCACCGAAAGCCGCGAACGGGCCAAGACCACCATCATGAGCGGGCTTGTTTTTGTCAACGGGCAGCGGGCGGACAAGCCGGGCATGCCCGTGTCGCCGGAGGCCAAAGTCGAAGTCCGGGGCGAGGCGCTCCCCTTTGTCAGCCGGGGCGGCTTCAAGCTGGACAAGGCCCTGAAGGTCTTTCCCATCGACCCGGCCGGTAAAATCTGCATCGACTGCGGGGCCTCCACGGGGGGCTTCACCGACGTGCTGCTGCAGCACGGGGCGGCGAAGGTCTACGCCGTGGACGTTGGCTATGGCCAGCTGGCCTGGAAGCTGCGCACCGACCCGAGAGTCGTCAATCTGGAGCGCACCAATCTGCGCTATGTCACAAACGGGCAGATCCCCGAAAAGCCCGCGCTGGCCGTGATGGACGTATCCTTCATCTCCATCCGTCTGGTGCTGCCCGCCGTGAAGGCGCTTCTGTCGGAAAACGCCGATATCCTCTGCCTGATCAAGCCCCAGTTCGAGGCCGGCAGGGAGGAGGTCGGCAAGAAGGGCGTCGTGCGGGATAAGGGCGTCCATCTGGAAGTGATCCGCAGCATCTTGAATTTTGCGCCGACCGTCGGCTTGACGCCGCTGGGTCTTGATTTTTCACCCATCAAAGGCCCGGAAGGCAATATCGAATATCTCTGCTGGCTGAAAAACGGCGTCTGCCCGGCGCCGGAACTGAACCCGGAAAGTATTGTGGAAGCGTCGCATCAGGCGCTGTGACGCGGGAAGGATCGCCATGGGAAAGCGAATCATCCTCTGTCCAAATCCCTATCGGGATACGGAACTGCAAATCACCAAAAAGATCGAACAACTCCTGAACGGTGCCGGCTATGAGACCGCCGTCTGCCCGATCTTCGACACGGAGAAAAACAGCGTCGTGCCGGATGATGTCCGCAAGACGCGGCTGATGTCCGTGATCGGTGAGGCGTCACTTGTCGTGGTCATCGGCGGCGACGGCACGATCCTGCACGTCGCCCGGGTGGCCGCCGCCTACGAGGTGCCTGTGATCGGCGTCAACGCCGGGACCAAGGGCTTTATGGCCGCGCTGGAACAGAGCGACATCGGCGAGCTGCTCAAGGCCGCCGGGGGCCAATATACCCAAAAGCGCCGCATGATGCTGGACGTTTCGCTGGTACGTGACGGGCAGGTGATCCTGACGGACTGCGCCATCAACGACGCCGTGATCCACGGCTTCGGCGACTGCATCCGCATGACCGCCTGGTGCGACGGGGACGAGATCACCTCGTTCTCCGGGGACGGCATCATTCTGGCCACGCCCACCGGCTCCTCCGCCTACTCGCTGTCCGCGGGCGGGCCGCTGGTGGAGCCCACCGCGCACAACATCATTTTGACGCCCATCTGCGCCCACTCCATGAGCGCCCGGGCCTTTGTCCTCAGCCCGGACCGGGTGGTGTCCGCCCGGTCCGACCGGCTGCACGGGCGGCGGGCTTTCCTGTCCGTGGACGGCAACGAGCCGATCGAGCTGGTGAACGAGGACATCGTCCGGGTGCGTCAGTCCCGGCACGAGGTCATTATGGCGGACACCGGGCTGAAAAGTTTTTATGATATCGCTTTTGAAAAATTGATTGAAAGAGAACGCTGACGGAGGTGGCGAAATGAAACCAGCAAGGCAGAGCATTATTCTGGATATCATCACCGAACACGAGATCGAGACCCAAAATCAGCTGATGGAGGCCCTGGCCGCCAAAGGTATCCGCAGTACTCAGGCGACCCTCTCCCGGGACATCAAGGATATGCGCCTCGTGAAGGAGCTCGGCGCCAACGGGAGGTATCACTATACCGCCGGCGGCGCTGCCGAGACCTCCGGCTATCTGGAACGCCTGAAAAAGATCTTCAAGGAATGCGTCACGTCCTACGCCACGGCCCAGAACATCATCGTTATAAAGACCCTGCCGGGCCTGGCCAACGCCGCGTGCTCCACGCTGGATTCCATGAGCATTCCTGATCTGGTGGGCTCGCTTGCCGGCGACGATACCGCCTTTCTGGCCATGACCAACAGCACGTCCGCCGAACATTTATGCCGGGAGATCAGCAGTATGCTGTGATTTCTCCCCAGGAGAAAAAAACGATGCTGACAGAGCTGCATATCGAAAATATAGCCGTGATTGAAAAGGCGGACCTCGCTTTCGGCCCGGGACTGAACGTCCTCACCGGCGAGACCGGCGCGGGCAAGTCCATCGTCATCGACTCGCTGGGCGCGGCCATCGGCGGCCGAACCAGCCGGGAGCTGATCCGCTCCGGCGCGGAGAAGGGCGTGGTCTCCGCCGTCTTTGAGACGGACTGCGCCGACGGCTGGCTGCGCGAAAATGAACTGGAGCGCGACGGCGAGCTGATCTTGCAGCGCCGTCTTTTGCCGGACGGCAAGGGCGGGTGCCGCATCTGCGGCGCGCCCGTCACCGCGGCGCAGCTGAAGGATCTGGGCGCGTTCCTGCTGGATATCCACGGCCAGAACGACGGACGGCAGCTGATGGACGAGACCCGCCACCGGGACTATCTGGACCGCTACGGCGAGACGGGCACGGAGCTGGCCGCGTTTACGGCGGAGTATGAAAAATACCGCGGCGTCGAAAACGAACTGCGGCAGCTGGATATGGACGAGAGTGAAAAACAGCGGCTGACCGAGCTGCTGCGCTATGAGATCGACGAGCTGACCCGGGCCGATATCAAGCCCGGAGAGGAGGCGGAGAAGACCGCGAGACGCAATCTTCTGCACAACGCCGAAAAAATCACGGAGGCGGTGGACGCAGCCTGCGAAGCGCTCTGCGGCGGGGATACGAACGCGTCCTCGCTGATCGGCGACGCGGGGGCACAGCTGGGCCGGGCGCTGGCCATGTCCGACGCGCTGCGCGAGACGGCCGGGATCCTTGCCGGCGTGTCGGACGATCTGAACGACGCGGTGGAACGGCTGAAGGATTTCCGGTACAGTCTGGATTTCTCACCGGAGGAATACGACGCGCTGGAGACCCGCCTGGCCGAGCTGCGCAGGCTTTCCCGCAAGTACGGCACCGACGAGGCCGGTCTGGCGGAGCGGCTGGAGAAGGATCAAAAGCGGCTGGAGAGCATCGAATTTTCCGGCGACCGAAAAAAGCTGCTGCAAAAGGATCTGGACGCGCAGAAAGCCGTCTGCCTCAGCGCGGCGAGGACGCTGTCCGATAAACGGCGGGAGGCCGCCGCCAGGCTGGAGAAGCGCATCGTGGCGGAGCTGTCCTGCCTGAGCATGCCCTCAGTCCGCTTCGCGGTAGAGTTCTCGCCGACGGAAAGGGAGCCCGGCTTTGACCGGTACGGCAGCGACGGGGTCCGCTTCCTGATGTCCGCCAACGCGGGGGAGGCCCCGGGGCGCATCAGCCGCATCGCCTCCGGCGGCGAGCTGAGCCGCATCATGCTGGCCATGAAGAACGTGTTTGCGGAGAGAGACGCCGTGGGCACGCTGGTATTTGACGAGATCGACGCCGGGATCTCCGGCATCGCCGCCCAGCGGGTCGGGGAGAAGCTGGCGGAGCTGTCCCGCACCAAACAGGTGCTGTGCGTGACCCATCTGCCGCAGATCGCCGCCATGGCCGACCGGCACTTTGTCATCGAAAAGGCCGAGCGTGACGGCCGGACCTATACCAGCGTCACCCCGCTGGACGGGGAGGGGCGCAAAAGAGAACTGGCCCGCCTCCACGGCGGAGACAACATCACTGCGACGACCCTGGCCAGCGCCGCTGAACAGCTGGCCGCCGCGGAGAAATACAAGGGGGCTATCCGATGAGCATTGAGAAGAGAGCGGTGGAACTGCACAACTCTGGCTATAATTGTGCCCAGAGCGTATTCGATGCCTGCTGCGGCTGCTGCGGCGTGGATGAAAAAATGGCGCTGGCCATCGGCGCGGGCTTCGGCGGCGGCGCGGGCTGCGGCGAGCTGTGCGGCGCGATTTCCGGCGGCATTATGGCCATCGGCGCCGCCTTTGACGGCAGCGATCCCCAAAATATGCCCAAGATAAAAAAGCTGCGGGACGAATTCGTGGAGAATCTCCGCAGCGAGTACGGCGCCGTCACCTGCCGGGAATTGAAGTCCCCGGAGCGGGCCGGGTTCTGCGACACCATTATTGCGCGCTGCGCCGGTCTGGCCGATGAAATAATCAACAACAACAGATAAGGAGATCACTACGATGGGAATTTACGAAGAATTGCAGGCCCGGGGCCTGATCGCGCAGGTCACGGACGAGGCCGAGGTTCGCGAGCTGGTCAACAACGGCAAAGCCACCTTCTATATCGGCTTCGACGCCACTGCCGACAGCCTGCACGTGGGTCATTTCATGGCCCTGAACCTGATGCGTCGCCTTCAGATGGCGGGCAACAAGCCCATCGCCCTCATCGGCGGCGGCACCACCATGATCGGCGACCCCTCCGGCCGCACCGATTCCCGGCCCATGATGACCCGGGAGCAGATCGACTACAACGCCGAGCGGTTTAAGATTCAGATGTCCAAATTTATTGACTTTTCCCAGGGCAGGGCGCTGATGCTCAACAACGCCGACTGGCTGCTGGACCTCAATTACGTGGAGCTTCTGCGCGAAGTGGGCACCTGCTTCTCCGTGAACAATATGCTCCGCGCCGAATGCTACAAGCAGCGGATGGAGAAGGGCCTGACTTTCTTCGAATTCAACTACATGATTATGCAGTCCTACGACTTCTACCACATGTTCAAGGAAAATGGCTGCGTCATGCAGTGCGGCGGCGACGACCAGTGGTCGAATATCCTGGGCGGCACAGAGCTCATCCGCCGGAAGCTGGGCAAGGACGCCTACGGCATGACGATCACCCTGCTGCTCACCAGCGAGGGCAAGAAGATGGGCAAGAGCATGGGCGGCGCGGTATGGCTGGACCCAGACAAGACCAGCCCCTTCGATTTCTACCAGTACTGGCGCAACGTGGACGACGCCGACGTCATCAATTGCCTGCGCAAGATGACCTTCCTGCCGCTGGAGCAGATCGACGAAATGTCCACCTGGAAGGACGCGAGGCTCAACGAGGCCAAGGATATCCTGGCCTGGGAGCTCACCAGCCTGGTCCATGGCGAGGAGGAGGCCGACAAGGCCCGCGCCGGCGCCAAGGCCCTGTTCTCCGGCGCCGGGGAGAGCGAGCACATGCCCGTGACCGAGCTCACCGCCGCCGACCTTACCGACGGCAGGGCTGACGTGATCAAGCTGCTGGTGGCCGCCGGATTGTGCTCTTCCAACGGCGACGCCCGCCGCAATATCCAGCAGGGCGGCGTAACCGTGGACGACAGGAAGATCACCGATATCGGCGAGACCTACACGGAAGAGCAGCTGAAGGCGGGTGTCATCGTCCGCCGTGGCAAAAAGAACTTCATGAAGGTCATTCTGAAGTGAGAAAAGCAAAAAGAGACGGCCTGCCGGCCGTCTCTTTTTGCTCATGTATCAAAGGCGGGATTGCTGTAATAGAAGTTCTTCTGATCCAGCTTCTCCAGTGCGTTGCGCAGGCCCTCGCCGAAGCGCTGGAAGTGGACGACCTCACGCTCCCGCAGGTAACGGATGGCGTCGTTCACATCCGGGTCGTCGGACAGACGCAGGATGTTGTCGTAGGTGGTGCGGGCTTTCTGCTCCGCGGCCATGTCCTCGGTAAGATCGGAAATCACGTCGCCCTTTACGCCGATGCCCGCCGCGTTCCAGGGGGAGCCTGAGGCGGAGGTGGGATAGATGCCCGCGGTATGATCCACAAAATAGCCCTCGTATCCGGCTTTTTTGATCTCCTCCGGGGTCATTTCACGGGTGAGCTGATGGACGATGGCACCGATCATTTCCAGATGCCCCAGCTCCTCGGTGCCGATGTCGGTAAGCAGTGCGCGCAGTTCGGGGTAGGGCATGACGTAGCGCTGGCTGAGATAGCGCAGCGACGCGCCAAGCTCCCCGTCCGGGCCACCGTACTGCGTGATGATGAATTTGGCCAGCGCCGGATTCGGCATTTTAATCCTGACCGGGTATTGCAGCATTTTTTCATATTCAAACATAGTTCAGTCCTCCGTATTCGCGGTGTAGTCCCAGGGCCAGGGATTGTCGATCCAGGCGTAGCGGCTCATGCCCAGCATATCGCGCTGGGTCACCGGGCCGTAGAGCTTGGTATAGCGTTTAACGGCCTCGGCCCTCAGCTTCAGTATGTCCTGATAGACCGCAAAAGCCTCGCTGTCGGCGGGATGGGTGTCCAGATAAAGCTCCAGCTCATCCGCCGCGAAGGTCAGGGCCATCAGTTCGCAATGCGGCGTATCCATCAGGCCGCCGGTTTTGACCATATTCATAAACGGCAGGTCCAGGCCGGGAAACAGCGTGCCCCGGCTCAGCCCCTCGTCCGGAGCGTAAGCGGGCTTTGCCGACTGCTGCATGGGCACATAGGCCATGGCAAGCGGGGCGCAGGCCCCGGGCAGCGAGCCGTTTTTGTAACCGCAGTCCGCCGCGGTGGTTTTGGTATCCAATTTGATTTCCTCCAATGCCAGAATAGAGGCTGTGCCTCTTGCCCATCCTATGGCGGACGCCGCCCGTTTGTGTCAGATACGCGCTAAAAAGCCGCCGTCAGTTGACGGCGGCTTTTTAGCGCGTATCTATTTCGCCAGCACCTTTTTCAGTCTGGCATAGCGGGGGAGGGAATCCTCCCGGGGGCGCTCGGGCTCGCCCTGAATCAGCGGCAGGGCATAGTCGATGAAGTCCTGGGTGACGAAATTGCGCGCGGGAGTGATCCAGTCCATGGGGACCTTCTTTTCATAGTTGGCCACCTCGGACAGCGGCCGCAGCTCGGTGGTGAAGGACACCTTGCCGTTTTCCGTGACGCGCTTGATGGCGACCATTTTGTCCGTCTCACCGGCCAGTGCGCTTTCCACGGCCAGCCTGCCCACCGCGAAGGCCTCGCTCACGTCGCTGCCGGATGCCAGATGCGCCCCGCAGCGCTGCAGCAGGCTCAGCTCGATGCCGCGCACCTTGACACCCAGCTTCTGCCTGAGCATATCCGCAAGCCGCGCGGCCAGACCGCCAAGCTGCGCGTGGCCGAAGCCATCCGTGGCGGAAGCCCTGGCCTCGGACACAAAGGTGCCGTCGGCGTAATGGATACCCTCGGACACCACGATCATCGCCTCGTTCTTCTCCCTGTAAATGCGCTCCACATCGGCATAGAACTGCTCCGGATCGAAATCCGCCTCGGGCAGATAGATGAGATCCGGGCCGCTGCCCTTGGCCGTGGCCAGCGCGGCCGCGCCGGCCAGCCAGCCCGCGTGGCGGCCCATGACCTCCACCACCGTGATGGTGCCGGTGTCATAGACCTTGGTGTCCTTGGCGATCTCCATGCAGGAGGTGGCGATATACTTGGCGGCGCTGCCGAAGCCGGGGCAGTGGTCGGTGCCGAAAAGGTCGTTGTCGATGGTCTTGGGAACACCCATCACCCGGCATTCATAGCCGGAGCGCTGCAGATAGCGGCTGATCTTGGCGCAGGTGTCCATGGAGTCGTTGCCGCCGTTATAGAAGAAATAGCGGACGTCGTACTTCCTGAAGACCTCTAGAATGCGCCTGTAATCCGTGTCGTCCTTGTCCGGGTCGGCCATCTTGTAGCGGCAGGAGCCCAGCTCGGAGGAGGGCGTGTTCATCAGATAGCGGAGCTCGTCGCCGTCTTCCTCGTCCATGATATAGAGGCGGTTGTTGAGAACGCCCTTGATGCCGTGGGCCGCGCCGTAGACCCGGGTGATATTCTCCGCGTCCAGCGCGGTGCGGATCACGCCGTAGGCGCTGGCGTTGATAACGGCGGTGGGGCCGCCGGACTGGCCGAAAATGCAAGAACCCCTGAGTGCCATATTGGTCTGCTCCTCTCAAATAATGATTACAAAAGAATAACAATATTTTCTTGTCTTCTTGATTATACCATATTTCTGAGATATAATATAGGGCAATTGACACAAATAATTTAGGAGATGATCGTTATGCCACTTGTCACCACCAGGGAGATGTTTGAAAAAGCGTATAACGGTGGGTATGCCATCGGCGCGTTTAACGTGAACAACATGGAGATCGTCCAGGGAATCACCGAAGCTGCCAAGGACCTCAGCGCCCCGCTGATCCTGCAGGTTTCCAAGGGCGCCCGCGCCTATGCCAACCACACTTATCTGATAAAGCTGGTGGAGGCCGCCGTCATCGAGACCGGTCTGCCCATCTGCCTGCATCTGGATCACGGCGACAGCTATGAGCTTTGCCGCGACTGTATCGACGGCGGTTTTACCTCCGTCATGATCGACGCCTCCTCCAAACCGATGGAGGACAATATCGCCGTCACCAAAAAGGTCGTCGAGTACGCCCACGACCACGGCGTTGTGGTGGAAGCCGAGCTGGGCACGCTGGCCGGCATCGAGGACGAGGTCAAGGTCAAAGCCGAGGACTCCTCCTATACCCGCCCCGAGGATGTGCAGGAATTTGTCACCCGCACGGGCTGCGATTCCCTGGCCATCGCCATCGGCACCTCCCACGGCGCGTACAAATTCAAGCCCGGCACCAAGCCGCAGCTCCGCTTCGATATTCTGGAGGAAGTGGAGCGCCGCCTTCCCGGTTTCCCCATCGTGCTTCACGGGGCTTCCTCCGTGCCGCAGGAGCTGGTGGCCAAGGTCAACGCCTACGGCGGCAATATGCCCGGCGCCATCGGCGTGCCGGAGGACCAGCTGCGTCGGGCCGCGTCCATGGCCGTGTGCAAGATCAACATCGACTCCGACCTGCGGCTGGCCATGACCGCCACCATCCGTGAGTTCATGGCGCAGCACCCGGATAAATTTGATCCCCGCGAATACCTGAAGCCCGCCCGCGCCGCCATCAAAGAGCTGGTGGCCCACAAAATCACCGACGTTCTCGGCTGCGACGGCAAGGCCTGAAAATATAGCCCCGGAGGTATTCCCCAATGAGAAAGAAAAACGGAAGGTCAGAAAATCCTGACATTCCTTTGGCCGCGCCGGACAGGGAAGGGTACGCATTCGACAAGATCGTTATCCTCCGGCTGGTGCTGGCGTCGGTGCTGTTTGCCGTCGCCCTCACGGGCAAACTGTCCGCGCTGCTGTCCATGCTGCTGTTGGTTCTGGCTGCCGCGACGGCGGGTTATGATCTTGTTATGACCGCCATTACGGATGTTTCGGCCGGCCGCTACTTTGAAGCGCCGCTCATCATCGTGTTTGCCGCGGTGGTGTCCTTTGCCATCGGTTTCGGTTCCGAGGGCGCCGCTCTGCTGATCCTGTTTCGCATCGGCCTGCTGCTGATCGGCTATACCAAGGCCAGGACCGTCTCCTCCGCCATCGACTTTATCCCGCCCGAGCAGGACGATGTTGTCACCCATGTGACGCTGCTGTTTTCCAACGAGGAGACCGGTAAGACGGCGCTGGAGGAAAAGGTCACCGGCATCATGGGGATTGCGGACAAGGTGCTGATCGCGCTGGCGGTGATTTATGCCGTGGTGCTGCCGCTGATTTCCGATTTCAGCTATACCGTGTCCATTCACCGCGCGCTGACGCTGCTGGTCATTGCGGCGCCCATTTCGGTGCTGTCCTCGCTGCGTCTGTGTGACATCGTGGGCATGGGCTTCACCGCCGGCTCCGGCGTGGTCTACAACAACTCCGCGGCGTTTGACCGCACCAAATCCGTCGACGCCGCTGTCTTCGACAAGGACGGCGTATTTTCCGACGGCCGCCCCAGGGTGGTTTCGGTAAAATCCGGGCTGCTCCAGCCGGACGTCTTCCTCAAGATCGCCGCACATATCGCGCATAACAGCGACAATCCATTCCTGCGTGCCGTGGCTGAGGAATACAAGGGCGAGGTCATGACCGAGGTCATCGACGATTCCAGCGAGCTGCCCGGCTGCGGTTCGGAGATTCACATCAAGGGCGTCTCCATGTGCCTGGGCAACCGGGATATGATGGCCCTCAAGGGCGTGCGTGTGCCGGAGGAAGATCTGCGCGGCGCGTCCACGCTGTACCTGTCCATCGCCGACCGCTATGTGGGCAGTATTACGCTGGGGGAGGGGATTAACCCCGATTCCGCGTCTATCGTGGCGGATTACCGCGCCGCGGGCGTGGAAAACTGCACCCTGATCACCGGTGACGGCAGCGAGGCCAGCGCCGCGTTTGCCCAGTCCCTGGGCGTCACGGAATTCTATTCACAATGCACGGGCGAGGATAAGCTCACCGCCGTGGGGCAGAGCCGCAGCAAGGACGGGGACAGCGTGCTGCTGTTCCTTTACGGCGGCCGTATGGACAGTCACAGCGCCGCCGATATCGACGCCTGCATGGGCGCCGCCGGCACCAACGCGGATATTTTCCTCACCCAGGGCGGCATCCGGGAGATTCCCTTCGCCATGTCCGTTTCCGCGCGCTCCGGCGTGGTGGAAAAAGAGAACGTGGCCGGGACACTGCTGATCAAGGCGCTCATTATCGCGCTGACGCTCACCGGCTTCTGCAATTTGTGGTTTGCGGTTTTCCTGGATCTGTCCGCAGGCCTTGCGGCGATTCTGAACGCCATCCGCGTGAGTATGCCGCCGCTGTTCACCTTCAGAAGAAAAGATTGAATCCGCCAAAAAATTGCCGGTTCCGAGAGGAACCGGCAATTTTTTGCATCTCAGAAGCCCAGCAGCGCGATGTTATCATCCGTGCAGAAGTCGGCCACGCTGTACAGCACCAGCACGCTGTCGATATCGTGCTCCTTCACATAATCGGCCACGCTGCCCTTATAGTAGCGCAGGTCGATGAGATCAATGCTTGAAAAATCGTCGGTGAGGAAGGGCACCAGACTGTCGGCGTAGGAATCGCGGACGATGAGCAGGGAGGGGGCGCCGGCGTTCTTTGTCGTGATGTGCAGCAGCGGGGTCACGCCGCCCAGAAACATGGAATACTGATCTTTTTTCCCCAGAAAGGTCTGCACATAGAGGCCGGATTCGGTGGGCGCGTTGGACGGACCGCGGGCATAGCTCTCCACCTCGGCGGCATCGCCGTCCACATAGGTCTCGATGCTGTCCGGCCTGATCCAGGAAAAGCCGGAGGCGGAATAGGTGGTGCCGTAAAAATCGGTGCTGACCGTCTGCCGGTGATATTCCGACAGATCGCGGCAGGGGAGGCCAAGCCCGTCCATCAGCGCGCAATAACCGTAGTAAGCGCCCAGGCTGGTCCAGTGGTGGTCGGTCCGGTAGTAGATATAATCTCCGCTGTGGGCGCTCAGCGCGGAATAGAAATCCACACAGTCAACAGAGGTCTTTCCGTAGCAGTAGTCGATCAGCGCCTTCTGACTGTCGGCGGGGGCGTCGGCGGGGAGCTTCCCGCTCCAGATCTCCGTGGAGCCTGGAATCAGCGCGAAACGGACGGGCACATCCACGTTCTTCGCCAGCGTGTCGATGGCGGAGAGCTTTGTATCCAGATCAGCCGTTTTTGGCGCGGTGAATTGGTTCAGCAGCGTCTCGTCGGAGCCGTAATACACGCCGTTGTTTTCACGCTTGCCGGAAAGCAGCTCTGCCCGGGCCTTGACAGGAATCCAAAAATCCCGAAAGGCGAATTGGTCGGCGGCGTACTTTTCATAGGTCTGGGTATAGCTGCCGTCAAACAGGGAAGCGAAGGAAAAATCCGGTGCCTGCTGCAGCGTGCGGTTCTCCTGATCGGAAAAATTCCTGTCGGGCAAGATCAAGTTTAACAGAAAGAACGCGCCGATAAAGACCGTAAAGATCAGCACCAGAAGCAGTCCGTGTTTATCCTTCATGAAACGCTCCTAAAATCTGAAGTACAGGAATGGGTTATAGGTGGAATCCACCAGATAGGCGGTGGAGAGAAAGAGAATGGCGCAAACGCCCAGGGGGCAGAGCACACCCCGCACCTTCTGCGGCAGCCTCTCCCAGCCCCGGCGCAGCAGATCGGTGGAAAACAGCGCGGCCGCCAGCAGCACAGCCGCATAGCCTGCCAGATAATAGAGGTCGCCGGCATCGGAGAGCCCGCCCGCGCCGAAGCCGAACATGGCCTTGAAATAGACGGCCACCGCCTTCAACGAATTTAACTGGAAGATGCCCCAGCCGCAGGTCACAATCAGCATGGTATAGAGACGGCGGATCACGCCGGGCGTGCGCTCCAGCACCTTCAGCAGGAAGGCCTTTTCAAGCACCAGAAACAGGGCGTAGTAAAGGCCCCAGACCAGAAAGGTCCAATTCGCGCCGTGCCACATTCCGGTGAGCGCCCAGACGATGACAATGTTCAGCAGCTGCCGGCGCAGACCCTTGCGGTTTCCGCCCAGCGGGATATACACATAGTCCCGGAACCAGGTGCTCAGACTGATATGCCAGCGGCGCCAGAATTCCGTGACGCTTTTGGAAATGTAGGGGTAATTGAAGTTCTCCAGAAATTCAAAGCCCAGCATCCGCCCCAGCCCGATGGCCATGTCCGAATAGCCGGAAAAGTCGAAATAAATCTGGAGCGTGAAGGCGATAATACCCAGCCACGAACCCAAAACCGTGAGATCGGCGGCGCCCTTGGCGGCATAGACGTCCCACAGCGCGCCCACGTTGTTGGCGATGAGCACTTTCTTGCCCAGACCGATGGTAAACCGGCACACGCCGGAGGCAAATTTCTCTGTGGAGTGGACGCGGCTTTGCAGCTGATCGTCCACATCCTTATAGCGGACGATAGGGCCGGCGATGAGCTGCGGGAACAGGGAGATATAAGTGCCGAACAGCAGAGGGTTCCGCTGCGGCTCGGTATCGCCGCGGTAAACGTCAATGGGATAACTCATGGCCTGGAAAGTGTAGAAGCTGATGCCGATGGGCAGACCCAGTCCCAGCTTGGGGATGGCAACGCCGGGGATCAGGCTGAGGGTCTCCGCCAGAAGGTCAAAATACTTGAAAAAGATCAGCAGCGCCAGATTGGCGGCGATATTGACGCCCAGCGCCGTTCTGGCCTTTTTCCGGGCGCAGCCGCGGTATTTGCCCACCAGCAGGCCCGCGGCGTAGTTGATGCCGATGGAAAACAGCATCAACAGGATATAGACGGGCTCGCCCCAGCCATAGAACACCATGTTGGCGGCAAACAGCCAGACATTCCGCCATTTGGCCGGAACCAGATAATATACCGCCAGAACGACAGGCAGATATTCAAAAAGGAATACAATGCTGGAAAAGACCATTTATTTCTCCGTGCCCTTCTGAGCGGATGGGGGGGCGGTATCGCCTTTCCCCGGCCGAAAAGAGCCCAGGGGGTTGGCGTCCGCCGCGATGCGCAGCTCAGTGTTGTCAATGTGTGTGTAGATCTGGGTGGTGTTCAGATTTTCATGGCCCAGCAGCTCCTGCAGCGTGCGGACATCCACGCCGTTTTGCAGCATCAGCGTGGCCGCGGTGTGCCGCAACTTGTGGGCGGAATACTTGTCCGCGTCCAACCCGGCCCGCAGCAGGGATTTTTTGACCATGGCATGGACGGTCTCCCGGGAAATACGTTCTCTGCGATTGGATAAAAACAGCGCATTTTTATCTATCGCGGCGATATTCTTTCGGATAAGCAGATAGTCGTTCAGCGCGGCGGCCACGGCGTCGTTGATATAGACGACGCGCTCCTTGCTGCCTTTGCCGAATACGCGCAGATGGTCGGCGCGGATATCCTGCAGGTTCATTCCCACGATCTCGGAAATACGCAGCCCGCAGTTGAGAAAAATGCACAGGATACAATAGTCGCGCTCCCTGTTTTTCCCGTCAACGGAGGAGAGAAGCTGTTCCGCCTCCTGCAGGGTGAGATAGCGGGGGAGAGTCTTGGGTACCTTGGGAGAGTCGATGTCCTGCAGGGGGTTGACGTCGATCAGCTTGGCCTTGACCGTGAGATATTTATAGAAGCTGCGCGCCGTGGAGATTTTTCTGGCGCGGCTGGCGGCGGTGAGGCCATACTCCGGATTGCGGCTGCGCTCGTTTTTTATCTTGTCCCGGGAGAGGAACGAGAGGTAGTCGTAAAATTCAGTAAGTGTAACCGTATTGACAAAATCCAAATCGACGTCCCTGATGGCGATCTCGTCCAGCTCGGCGGAGCGAGGCACCAGACCGCGTTCGATCTTCAGAAACCGGAAAAAATTCCGCAGATCCAGATAATATTCGTCAACGGTGGCTCTGGAATGGCCCTTGATGGTTTCGTGATACATGAGAAAGCCCTTGAGCACATCGGGCGCCTCGTCGCGGTAGTTCACACCGATCACCCCCACGGCAGTCTATTATACAGGGAAGGAATAGCTTTGTCCACAAAAATGCGCAAAAGAAATTAAGCAAAATGAATATTTTGTTTAATTTAGGGGAGGGGCGAAACCGGTAAATACGGCGTTTTCAATTTCAGCCCCTTAAGACGGCTTCTGTTTCTTCTGAGATTCGCTGCGGCGGTTATTCGCTTTCCTCTGTCAGCGGAATCGCGCCGCCGATATCCAACGGCTTGTCCGCTGTCAGATACACCGGCTTTATGTTTCGCTCAAGCAGAAAATCCTCGATCCTGCCGCGCTCCATTGAATCCTGTATCGTTCCGGTGAACGCCAGTTCATCAGGACCTGTCTTAAACGACGCGCCGCCGATGAAGCCGCAGTCATAGCCAGGCAGTACCGCGAGATCGGGCCTGACAAGAAGCGCGTCGATGCCATGGCGCTCCAGCGCCTGGGCGACGCCCGGATCCGCGGTGAGCGCCGAACGCTCGTCCACCACGCAGACAGAACACCGGGCGTATCCCTGCCTCACCAGAAGGGTTTCCCTGATTGTTAAAATATTATCAGTAATGGCCTTCGCGGGCATTTCTCTGCAGATCAGCTTGTTGCCAAGAATGCAGACATTCAGTCCGCAATCCTGAGGATAAGCCGGATTTTGTTCAATTTCCGCCGGTATCGGCTCCGCTCCGATGGCCGAAAGCTGGCGCAGAAAGCGATTCTCTTTCAAGAAATCGGCATATAACACCCTGTTTCCGCCTAAATGAAGCACGGATAAATCCGCATGGCCGGACATTCTCTGGTCAACATTCACGTTATCTGGAACAAAAATCGGCAAAATACCGCGTATTTCCAGCAAATTTGTGACAAAATCAGCATATTTTCGACCAATCAGCAGATGCCTTACAGGGCTTGCCGGCAGATTGGGATGTTGAACGAAGCGCATCTCAATCCAGCACCGCATTGACGGCTTCCCGCACCGTGCGCGCCGGAAGGAGTTCCAGTCCGGACGGCTTTTGCACCTCGCCCCGGATATGGGCCGGGATGACGCAGCGCCGGAAACCCAGACGCGCGATCTCCGACAGCCGCTGGTTCACGGAGCTGACGCTGCGGATTTCCCCGGAGAGGCCGACTTCGCCGATGGCGGCGATATCGGTGCCCAGCGGCACGTCCCGGCTGCTGGATGCGACGGACAGAACCGTGGCCAGGTCGGCCGCGGGATCGTCCAGAAACAGGCCGCCGATGACGTTGATATAGACGTCGCACCCGGAAACGGCGATGCCGCCGCGCTTTTCCAGCACAGCCAGCAGCATGGCGGCGCGATTGTAGTCGATGCCGTTGGCCCGACGGCTGGCGGCGTTATAGCCGGAAGGCGTAACCAGCGCCTGAACCTCGGCCAGAATGGGGCGGGTGCCCTCCATCACACAGGCCACGCAGGTGCCCGGCGCATTTTCCGGCCGTCCCGCCAGCAGCGCTTCCGAGGGGTTGGCCACACACCTGAGCCCGGTTTCCTCCATCTCAAAAACGCCAATCTCATTGGTGGAGCCGAAACGGTTTTTGGCGGCCCGGAGAATGCGGAACGTGGTGCTGCGTTCGCCTTCAAAGTACAGTACGCAGTCCACCATGTGCTCCAGCACTTTGGGGCCGGCGATGCTGCCCTCCTTGTTGATGTGACCCACCACGAAGGCGGTGAAACCGTCCTCCTTGGTCTTGCGCATCAGGCTCATGGTGCATTCCCGGACCTGGGCGATGCTGCCGGGCGTGGACGCCACCTCCGCGTCGTACATGGTCTGGATGGAGTCGATGATCACCACGTCCGGGCGCAGGTCGTCGATGCAGGAAAGGATGGCGGCGAGGTCGGTTTCGGCCAGAACATAGACCTGGCCGTCGGCAACGCCCAGCCGCTGGGCGCGCATCTTCAGCTGGCGCGCGCTTTCCTCGCCGGTGACATAGAGAATTTTTTCCCCGCCGCCGATCTCACCGCACAGCTGCAGCAAAAGGGTGGATTTGCCGATGCCGGGCGCGCCGCCCACCAGCACCAGCGAGCCCCGGACGGCTCCCCCGCCCAGAACGCGGTCGAGCTCCCCTATCCCGGTGGCGAAACGAAGCTCCTCCTCCGCCGACAGATCCTTCAGCAGCGTCGGCGCTTTGCGGGCGGGCGGCGGCGAAGCGCCGCGGGCCGCTCCCTTAGGCTTGGGGTCAACGGCGACCTCCCTCAGGGTATTCCACGCGCCGCAGTTGGGGCACTTCCCTGCCCAGTTCAATGTCTCGCCGCCGCACTCCGTGCAGCAGAAAACGGTCTTTTGTTTCATAATCAGCACCTGTTGTTCTTATTCCGGCAGGGCGAGCCTGCCGCCTGCATATTGCAGATACGCCGCGGTGAGGGCGCAGGCCAGCTTCAGCTGATAGCCGTCCGAAACCAGCTTTGCCGCCTCGCCGGGGTTGGAGAGAAAACCGCACTCCGCCAGAATGGCGGGGCACGTCACGCTGCTGGTCAGCAGCAGCTTTTCCGGGGCCGGCGCGGCCACCCGGCGATTCTCCAGGTCGGCAAAGTCCAGCAGATTTTTCTGGGCTGCCAGGCCCAGCGCGCGGCTGCCGTCGGTGGCGGCGTACAGGACCTCCGCGCCGGTGGGCCCCGCCGTGGGATAGTTGTTCTGATGGACGCTGATGAGCACGCCGCCGGGGGTATCGTTGGCCAGCTCGGCCCGCCGCACCAGACTGTCGTGCTCGCTGTAGTCCGCCAGCGAGACGTCGCTCTCCTCGCTGCTGCGGGTCATCACCACTTCCTGCCCGTACAGACCCGCCACAGCGGCCATTTTTTGCGCAATGGCCAGGTTCACCCCGCTCTCGCGGGTGCCGTCTGCCGCCACGGCGCCGCCGTCAATGCCCCCGTGGCCGGGGTCGATCACCAGCACGGACTTCACGGCGGCAGCCCCTGCGCAGGCGGCGCCACGGTGCCTGCGGAAGATCAAAAACAGGCTCAGCACGATCAGCAGCGCTGCCAGCAGCAGCGCGAGGATTCTCTTGAGACGAAATGAGAAAAACACAGCCATCACCCCTTCTCTTATCCTTATGAGGGGATGGCGGGCGTTCATTCCGACCCAAATCATTATATTCTACCGGGCCCTGCCCGTCAATAAAGAAGCCGGCCGGGAGGCAACCCGACCGGCGGTTTTTCTTATTCTGCCAGGAATTTTTCCAGCCGGTCCAGTCCCTCCCGGATGTTTTCCATGGAAGTGGCGTAGGACCAACGGATGAAGTTGGGAATGCCGAAGCCCGTGCAGGGCACCACGGCTACCAGGCCCTTGTCAAGAAAGGCCATGGCAAAATCGTCCGCATTGTTGACGACGGTGCCGCTCACGGTGCGGCCGATGAGCTTTTCAATGTTCATCATCACATAGAACGCGCCCTCGGGTTTGATGCAGCTGACGCCGGGTATGGCGTTCATGCGCTGATACATATAATCCCTGCGGGCCTCAAAAGCCCTGCGCATTTCCTCAATGCCCTCCTGCGGGCCGTTGAGCGCCTCCACCGCGGCCCACTGGCTGATGGTGGACGGAGCGCCGGTGGAGTGGCTGAGAAAGTTGGACATGACCTTGGCGAGGCGCTTGTTGGACGCGGTATAGCCGATGCGCCAGCCGGTCATGGCATAGGACTTGGATACGCCGTTGATGAGAATGGTGCGCTCCTTCACATCCTCGCCCAGCGACGCGAAGCTGATAAATTTCCGCCCGTCATAGACCAGCTTGTAATAAATTTCATCCGCGATGACATAGAGGTCGTTTTCCACGCAGACCCTGGCGAGGGCGTACAGCTCCTCCCGGGTGTAAAGCATTCCGGTGGGGTTGCAGGGGTTATTGAGAATGACGCACTTGGATTTCTCCGTCACCGCGGCGCGGAGCTGGTCGGGGGTGATCTTGAAATTCTGCGCCTCGCCGGCGGGCAGCTCCACAGGGACGCCGCCGGTCATGCGAACCATCTCGCAGTAGCTGACCCAGTACGGCGCGGGTACAAGGATCTCGTCGCCGGGATTGGTCAGGGCGGCCAGCGCGACATAGACGCAGTGCTTGGCGCCGCTGGCGATCACCACCTGGGTGAAATCATAGTCCACCCCGCAGTCGGCCTTCAGCCGGGCGGCGGCGGCCTTGCGCAGTGGGATGATGCCGGCGGCGGGGGTATACTTGGTCTTGCCCTCGCAGATGGCGGCGATACCGGCGATATTGATATTGTCGGGCGTCCTGAAATCGGGCTCACCCGCGCCGAAACCGACCACGTCGATCCCGTCGGCCTTCATCTGCTTGGCTTTGGAGTCGATGGCCATAGTGGTGGAGGCCTGCACAGCTTCGGCGATTCTGGAGATGGATTTCATGGAAGCACCCTCATTTCGTGTAATTTTATGGATAAATTATATGCCGTTTCCCCCGCGAATTCAATGCGCAAAGTAAAAAAATCGGCGCAAAAAGCGGGAGCGTTTCGCGCCCGCTTTTATAGGATTATACAAATCAAACCGCCGCTGCCCTCATTGACGATCTTTTGCAGCGTCTCCTGCAGCTTGGATCGGGCATTCTGGGGCAGCCCGGTGATCTTTGCGGTCAGCCCCTCCCCTGCGATATCATAGAGGGATTTACCAAAGATATTGGATTCCCACAGCTTGCTGATGTCCCCTTCAAAGCCCTGCAGCAGAAAGCCCATGATCTCCTCCGAGGCCGCCGCCCCGCCCAGCGCGGGGGTCACCTCGCTCTCCACATTGGTACGCAGCAGGTGGATGGCCGGCGCTCTGGCGCGCAGGCGCACGGTATACTTCCCTCCCCTTCGGACGATCTGCGGTTCGTCCAGCTGCATTTCGTCCGCCTGCGGCAGCACCACGCCGTAGCCCGTCTCCCGCACATCCCGCAGCGCGCCGCTGATGCGGTCGTAATCGGTTTTGATAACGCTCATCTCCCGCAGCAGCGCCAGCAGGTCGCCGTCGTTTTGGATGGCAAAGCCCGATTCGTCGCTGATGGTCCTGTAATAGAGCGCCCTGGGCACGCCCACGACGACCGAAATGACGCCGGTGCCCAGATCGGACTCGCTCATGGCCGCGTGTTCGATGTTCTCGTTTTCCGCCAGCGCCGACACCACCGCCGGAAGATCCCGCACGCGGAACATGGGCTCCGCCGCCGCCGCGATCTCCGAAAACAGCGCCGTCTTGAGCTCGCTTGCCAGCGGCAGCGCGTCCACCCAGTCCGGCAGGCGGATCTCCAGCCGGTCCACGGGAAACTCCGCCAGCGCCGCGCTGAGAATGGCGGTGATGCCGCTCTCGTCCAGCGTCTGGCAGTTGGCGCGCAGTACGGGCGTGCCATACTTTTCACTCAGCGCGGCTGCCAGCGTCTTTGCCGCGTCGTCGTTGGGGCTGGCACAGTTGAGCACCACCACGAAGGGCTTGCCGATGGCCTGCAGCTCGCTTACCACGCGCTCCTCCGCCGCGACGTAGTCCTCCCGCGGAATGTCGCAGATGGAGCCGTCCGTGGTCACCACGATGCCGATGGTGGAATGCTCCGCAATGACCTTGTGCGTCCCCTGCTCCGCGGCTTCGGTCATGGTGACCTCGTGCTCGAACCAGGGCGTGGTCACCAGCCGTTCTTCCCCGTTCTCAAACTGGCCCGCCGCGCCGGGCACCAGATAGCCCACGCAGTCGATCAGCCGCACGGCGACCTCGCTGCCGTCCGGCAGCCGGAGCTGCACGGCCTCCTCCGGGACGAACTTCGGCTCGGAGGTCATGATGGTCCTGCCGGAACCGGATTGCGGCAGCTCATCCTTGGCCCGCTCCCGCACGTAGACATTGTCGATGTTGGGGATGACCATGGTCTCCATGAAGCGCTTGATAAAGGTGGATTTGCCCGTGCGCACGGGCCCGACGATGCCCAGCATCACCGCGCCGCCGGTTCTTGCGGCGATATCCTGATAGATCGTGCTGTCAGTCATAAAAAAGCCTCCGCTTCTCCCAGTCTCGTTTGTACGAGTTTATGAGAAGCGGAGACGGTTTATGACCCGCTGTCCGGCGACAGGCCGGCCGCGTAGTCGGCCCGCTGCCGCCACAGCGCCGTGTCGGCCCGTCCGCCCGGCTTCAGCGCCAGCGTGTCGGTCAAATAATCCGCCAGATAGGCGGAAAATTTTTTTGCGCCGGAAACGTTCAGGTGGAGCGTATCGTACCAGTCGGTGCTGTCGTCGAAGCCGATATCGCCGAGGGTATCATTGAAGTTGACGTATCCCGCGATGGGCAGGGAAAGCAGATCGCTTTTCAGCTTCTTCAGCCTTTCTGGATTCGGTACCTCTTTTGCCGGCGCGAGATAAAGGTACAGCCGGATGCCTTTATCCTGGCAATACTGCGCGATTTTTCCCACGTACTGCATATTGCGGTCATAATCAGGCTTGTAATCCGCTTTGCCGCGGGAAAAATCACGATAATAAGTCTTTTCCATAGCCTTGTGCTCTGTGAGCAGCGTGTACCCTGCAAGTTTGTCCGGCGCATAGCTGAGATTCCTCCCAACTTCGTTCGACCCGATTTGGAAGACCCGGCAGTGATAGTTATACATTGGAAACACAAGCCCCGGGAGCTCACATTTTTCCGCTGTGTTAAACGTGGCCTGAATCCGATTCGCCGTCCAAGGCATATAGCCGACATTGACCTTGGTGAATTCCTCGTAGCGGTCGTAGTATACCCCGGAAACCTCCACAAAAATTGCCTCCGGTGACTGTGTCCGGCAAGCCTCCCTGACATAATAATAGGTTATCGGTATAGTCTGCTCCGCGCCACCCATCACATAGGCGGTGACACCCGTTTTCTGCCAGATTACAGCGGGAATCACATCGCAGTAAGCGATCGAGCTTCCGAAGACGAGTACGTCGATAGTATCCTTATCCTCCTTCAGATAGCTGTGCCAAGTGCTGCCGTAATCGACGCGGTGAGGCATCAGAACGTCGCCTGCAAAATAAGAAATGGAGACAAACAGTGCCACGGCAAGAAAAAACGCAAGAAATTCTCTGGCTTTCTTCATAAAATTACCGTTCATCTCCCATCAGAACTTAAAATAAACGAAATCCTGCGGATTGAAGCCCCGGCCGTACACGCCAAAAAAAACTACGGACAACGCGAGCACCAAAATGACGCCCCAATAGGCAAAATCCGTCTCCTCCAGCGCCGGGAGGGATTTCCTCGCCGCCTGAAAGATATCGGCGGCAACAAAGACCGCGGTATAGAGCGCGAGCAAAATGGCCTGCCGCTTCAGAAGGCCCAGGGTTCCAAGCGCAAAGCCGCCGAAGCCGTCTGTAAGGATCGTCAGGATGCGCTTGACTAGGTACAGGCCCTGCGCAACGCTGCCGGCACGGAAGAATACCAAGGCGATCGTAACAAGGGCAAAGGTGACGGCGCACCGCCAAAGCCACAGAACCCTGCTGCTCTCCCGTACTCTGAGAGCCGCGCGCAGCTTTTTGCGCGCGGGGAGGGTAATTTCACCGATCACCTGATACGCGCCGTTCAGAAGGCCCCATACCACGAAGGAAAAGGCGGCCCCATGCCATAGACCGCTGACGGCAAAAACAACCATCACATTGAAGTAGGTACGCCACTTCTTGCATCGGCTCCCGCCCAAGGGGAAATAAATGTATTCCCGCAGCCAGGAGGTCAGGGAAATGTGCCACTTTTTCCAAAAATCCTTAACGCTGGCCACCAGATACGGCGCGTCAAAGTTTTCCATCACGGAAAAGCCCAGCGCCTGCGCCGTGCCGATGGCCATATCGGAATAGGCGGAAAAATTAAAATAGATCTGCATGGAATAAGCGGCCGCGGCCAGAAGGACGAGCCCGTTTGAAAAGTTGGCGGCATCGGCGTAAACCGTGTTCACGATGACGGCGATGGTGTCCGCGACCACCATCTTCTTCACCATGCCCCAGGCAAAGCGCAAAATACCGCGCTTGACACGCGCAAGATCAAAAGCCTTCGTCTCGCCCAGCTGGGGCAGAAAGTTCCTGGCATAGCCGATGGGGCCGGCCATAATGGTGGGGAAGAAAGAGACGAACACCGAAAAATCAAGAAAATTCTTTTCCGCCTCGATTTTCCCCTTGCATACGTCAAACAGGTAGCCCACTGCGGAGAAGGTGAAAAACGAGATTCCAACAGGCAGCAAAAGCGTCAGCTCATGGCCGTAATTCAGGCCCAGGACCCGGGCAAAAGTGGAGCAGAAGAAGTCCAGGTATTTGAATACGAACAAAACGCCGAGGTTATAGCACACGCCGAGCGTAATCCACAGCTTTTTCCGGCCCAAAGCGCCCTTACTGTAGGCCAGCGCCGCCCAGTAGCTGATCAGCGTGCCGGCAAGGATAAGGGCGCCAAAGGCGGGCCTCCACCACATATAGAATACATAGTTGCCCGCCAGCAGCACCCATTTTTGATATTTCTTCGGCAGCAGATAATACAGCAGAAAAAAGGCGGCGATGAAAACCGGGAAACTCAGAGAAGTATAACTCATTGCGGCAAACTCCAGAAAGAAATGATTTAGAAAAACTTTGCCGTCTGGTCATGGACGGCGGAGATCGAGGTCTCGATCTCGGGAAATTTTTCGTTGATCCACGCCATCAGCTGCGGAACGACCACATTTTCCGTGGCAAAATGATCGGCGTCGATGAGATTCAGCCCCAGTTCACGGGCCGTAAGAAACTGGTCGTATTTGATATCCGCGGTGACGTAGGTATCGCAGCCCAGCGACGAGGCCAGCGCCACGCAGTCGCCGCCGGCGCCGCCCATCACGGCCAGCTTTTTCACGTCGCGGTGCGCGTCGTAATAGCGCAGGCCGTTGCCGTGCAGCGCGGCCTTGCACACGGCCAGAAAATCGCGCAGCGGCATTTGAGCGGGAATTTCCCCAACGCGGCCGCAGCCCGCCCCCTCGCCCGTGGGCTCCAGGATGCCGGTGACCTTGCCGCTCAGCGCGGCCATGAGGAGATCGTTCACGCCGCCGTCGGCGATGTCCAGATTGGTGTGCATACAGATAGCGGCGATGCCGTTCCGGATGAGCTTGAGCACCTTGGCCGACTGCACCGTCTCGCCGGTGACGTCCTTCATGGCGTCCCACACCACCGGGTGGTGCGACACGATGAGCTGCGCGCCCAGCGCGGCGGCTTCGTCGATGACCTCGCCGGTGATATCCAGCGCGAACAGCGCGCGGGTGACGGGCGTATCGGGGCCGCCCACCAGCAGACCCACATTGTCGAAGTCCATTTTCAGCGCCCGGGGCGCCAAAGAAAACAAATAATCGCGAATCTCACCCGCGTCCGTCATGGGTAAGCCTCCCCTTCATTTCGTTCAGTTCGGTCAGAATACCGCGGTTCAGCGCCAGCCTGCCGCCGTCCCCGGTCCTGCCGCGCGCCATGCCGCGGACGGCGGCGGCAAATTTGGCGATCAAGCCGTCCAGATACTCGCCAAACAGCGGATCGGCGCTGATCTGCTCATATTTCCCGGTAAACAGCTCGGCGTCGCTGTAATGCGGCGCCGTGCCGTAAACCGCCGTAAAGATCTGATAGAGCGCGCCGCTGTCCCGGACGAGAAGCTCGCGGGTGATCGTAAACTCGTTGTGAATGAGCCAATAGCGCAGCACGTTTTGATGGCTCATGGGCTGCAGGATCAGCGTATATTCCGGCGCGGCGCACCAGTAGTCCCGGTCCAGGATTCCCGTGGCGGTATCGCCGCCCATGCCGGCCACCACGATACTGTCCACCGCCGCGGGCTCCACCCCGCTCAGCCCGTCGCACAAGACGAAACGGATGCGGTCGGAAAACCCGGCTTCCGCGGCGGATGCTTTCGCGCTTTGCAGCGGCCCGCTGTTGATATCCGTGGCGACGACCGCCCCGGCATAGCCCCTGCGCAGCAGCAGCACGGGCACGTAGCCGTGGTCGGTACCCACGTCGGCCACGCCGCGGCCCTCCGGAACCAGCGCGGCGATCTGTTCAAGTCGGTTGGACATAATAGTACTCCAAACAGAATAAAAAGCCGGTATTGACCGGCTTTTTATCGATTTTCCATTTTACTCAGACCGTCTGCAGGAAGGCCTTGAGGTCCATGATGAACTCGTCGGGATCCACGCCATGCGCGGCGCAGGCTTCCTCGACGGTCTCGGCGCTGGCCAGGGCGCAGCCCATGCAGTGCATACCGATCTCCATAAACTTGGGCATAGCCTCGGGGCAATTCTCGACGATCTCGCCGATGTTGGTATCTCTGGTGATTTCCATAAAAAATTCCTCCTAAGAAAAGTGGGAAAAAGTTCACGGCGTAAAGAACGGGGCGCCAAAGGCGTCCCGTTCCGGATTTGAGACGAGAATGCCGATCAGGCGTTCTGCTCTCTCATCTTTGCAAAGCACTCGCTGCAGTAAACGGGACGGTCGGACTTGGGCTCAAAGGGAACTCTGGCCTCGCCGCCGCAGGCTGCGCAGACAGCAGTGTAGTACTCACGGGGGCCGCGGGCGGCCGCCTTGCGGGCGTCACGGCAGGCCTTGCAGCGCTGGGGCTCGTTCTGGAAACCGCGCTCCGCATAGAACTCCTGCTCCCCGGCAGTAAACACGAACTCGTTGCCACACTCTTTGCAAATCAGGGTTTTGTCTTCGTACATGTCGAATCCTCTCTTTGAAATCTTGCCTGTTAGGCTATATTTGCGGTCAGCGTCAGCTGATATCGCCAAGGTTGGGGTCCCGGGCCAGTTTGCGCCGGATCCTTTGCACCGCGTTGTCCACAGACTTTACATCCCTGCCCGTCTTCGCCGCGATTTCATCGTAGGAAAGACCGTCAAGGTACAACGCCAAAACATCTTTTTCAAGCCTGGATAGCTTCTGTGCAAAGGCTTTGTTTAATTCAAATTCGCTCTCTCTGGCCAGAACCTGCTCCTCGGGAGTACGCCGAAACGCTTCGGGATTAGCAGCCAACTGGGTCTGGGATTCCTCTGAGAGTATATAATCCAATGACAGTCCGTCATTGAGGGGAAGGTGCTTGAGACGCGACGCGGATTTGACTGCGGAATAGAGGCGGCGGCGGATGCACACCTCCGCATAGGTCTTGAAGGCGGTACTCATCGACGGGTCGTATTGCCGGATGGCGGAAAGTAAGCCCAGCATACCCTCCTGAATCAGATCCTCGCTGTCGCCGCCGGCCAGAAACAGCGGTCTTGCGCAAATACGCACAAGCCGGGTATACCTCGTGGCCAGCCGTTCTTCCGCTTCCCTGTCGCCCCCGCCGGCGAGACGGAGAAGGTCGGAATCATCGATTCCCTGAAAATTGTCAGAATCAATCATATACATTTTTTCACAAATAATTATATTACAACAGCGCTGAAAGTCAATAGAAATTTGCCCATTTTCTCATGTAAAATCGTCGTTTTACACAAGATGCGACTGCCGGCGCGGGGACTTTTATCAAAAATCGAGCTGCTGCTGCCCCAGGTATTCGATCCCCAGATGTTCATAGGCCTTTCGGGTCACGCAGCGGCCCCGGGGCGTGCGGGTCAGAAAACCCTGCTGCAGCAGATAGGGCTCGTACACATCCTCCAGCGTCACGGACTCCTCGTTGATGGTGGCGGCCAGCGTCTCCAGTCCGACAGGGCCGCCGTTATAGAATTCGATAATACTGCGCAGCATCCGCCGGTCCAGCGAATCCAGCCCCAGCTGGTCGACCTCCAGCGCCAGCAGCGCCTCGTTGGCCACGTCCCTGGTGATGATGCCGTCGGCCCTGACCTGGGCGAAATCCCGCACCCGCCGGAGCATACGGTTGGCGATGCGGGGCGTGCCCCGGGAGCGGGAGGCGATCTCATGGGCGCCGGATTCGTCGATCTCGATGTTCAGAATGCCCGCGGAGCGCTTGACGATCAGCAGCAGTTCCTCCGCGGTGTAAAGCTCCAGCCGCAGGGTGACGCCGAAACGGTCGCGCAGCGGCGCGGTGAGCTGGCCGGAGCGGGTCGTGGCGCCGATAAGCGTGAAATGCGGCAGCTCCAGATGCAGGGAGTTGGCCGAGGGGCCCTTGCCCAAAATGATGTCGATGGCATAGTCCTCCATGGCGGGATAGAGGATCTCCTCATAGGCCCGGTTGAGCCTGTGGATCTCGTCCACGAACAAAATGTCGCCCTCGTTGAGATTGGTCAGCATGGCCACCAGATCCCCGGCCTTTTCAATGGCGGGGCCGGAGGTGATGCGCATCTTCACGCCCATCTCGTTGGCGATCACCGCCGCCAGCGTGGTTTTGCCCAGACCCGGGGGTCCGTGAAGCAGCACATGATCCAGCGGCTCCTTGCGCATTTTTGCGGCGTTGATGAACACATCGAGGTTGTCCTTGGCCTTCTTCTGTCCGATATACTCGGACAGCATCCTGGGGCGAAGGGACGCTTCGGCGTTGTCCTCCGGCAGAATGGAGGCCGTCGTCACCAGCTCCTGATTGCCGTCTTCCGAAAAACTGATACTCATTGATCTCCCATCCTTACTTGACCATCTGCTTCAAAACGGCCTTGATGATCTCCTCGGCGCTCAAGCCGGCAATGTCCGTGTTTTTCAGCGCGGCGTTGATCTCCGCCGTGCCGTAGCCCAGCACCGCAAGACCTGTGAGGGCGTCGTTCAGCGCGGCGCTGCCGCCGGAGCTCACCGCCGCAGACGGCGTGAAATCCGGCAATTCACTCTGTTTGGCCAGCTTGTCCTTGAGCTCCAGGATCACGCGCTGAGCGATCTTTTTGCCCACGCCCTGAGCGGAGGTCAGGGCTTTTTCATTCCCGCTCATCACCGCCAGTGCCAGCGTCTCGGGCGTGACGGCGGAGAGAATGGACAGCGCCGCCTTCGGTCCCACGCCGGACACGGTGAGCAGCATCTCAAAGCAGCGCTTTTCGCTTTTCGTGGCAAAGCCGAACAGGTCGAAGCAGTCCTCTTTGACATAATCGAAAACGAAGAGCTTGGCACGCTCCCCCACCGACAGCCGGGAGAGCGTATTGACGGTGACGTTCAGCTCGAAGCCCACGCCGCCGCAGTCCACAACGGCAAGATTCTGGCCGATCTCCGATAGGGTGCCTTCTATATGGTGGAACATTCAGAATTCTCCTCCCTGTTCAATAGCGATGTGGCGCTGCGGGCATGGCACAGAGCCAACGCCACGGCATCCGCTGCGTCGTCCGGCCGGGGCACTGCCTTCAGCGCGCAGATGCGGCGCACCATGTCCATCACCTGCTTCTTTTCCGCCCGGCCGTAGCCCACCACGGACTGCTTGACCTGCAGCGGCGTATATTCATAGACCGGCACATTGGATTTGTAGGCCGCCAGCAGGATGACGCCCCTGCCGTGGGCCACGGAAATGCCGGTGGTGATATTGGTGTTGAAAAACAGCTCCTCGACGGAGAGGCAGTCTGGCCGGAAAGCACCGATGAGCTCGGTCATATCGTCGTAGATCTGGTTGAGGCGGCTGGACAAACTGGTATGGGCGGGCGTCGTGATGACCCCGCACTTTTGCAGTGTATAGTTTTCCCTGTCGAAATCCACCACGCCGAAGCCCACCGTGGCGATACCGGGGTCAATGCCCAAGATGCGCATACCTTTTCACTTCCAGAATATTTCTTATACCGGGCGCATTTGCCCGCGCCGCGGGCAGATGCGCCCGGTACTATAACCGCTTTGCGGTTATAGTACCATATCTTGCGGTTTATGGCAACTGAAACCGATAGAAAGCAGAATAACAGCCCGGCTCACGCCGGGCTGTTACCCCAGGGTTATTTTAAGGAGTATGAAAAAAATCGGTTCAGGCGCGGGGGTGGGCTTTGTTGTACACGTCCTTCAGCTGCTTTTTGACCAGCTGGGAATAAATCTGGGTGGAGGAAATATCCGCGTGGCCCAGCATCTCCTGAATGGAGCGCAGATCGGCGCCGTTTTCCAGCAGATGCGCGGCAAAGGAGTGGCGCAGGGTGTGGGGCGTGATGTCCTTCTCGATGTGCGCCTTCTGCTGGTAGGACTTGATGATTTTCCAGAAGCCCTGCCGGGACATGCGCTCTCCGCTGACATTGACGAATAGGGACTTCTCCTCCGGATCGGCGATCATCTGCGGACGGATGAACTCGATATACTCGCTCAGCGCGCGGATGGCCGCGGGATACAGCGGAATATAGCGTTCCTTGTCCTTGCTGCGGCAGCGCAGGATGCCGGCGGAGACGTTGACGTCGTTGATGTCCAAATTGATGAGTTCGCTGACGCGGATGCCGGTGGCGTACAGCAGCTCCAGCATGGCGCGGTCGCGATAGCCCTTGGCGTCCACGCACTCCGGCTGCTCCAGCAGGAGCTCCACTTCCTTGTTGGTGAGGATCTGCGGCAACTTCTGGGTACTCTTATCGGGCACCAGCTTGGTGGAGGGGTTTTTGGTGATGCAGCCGCTGCCGGCCAGGTAGGTATAAAAGCATTTGATGGAAGCAATGCTTCTGGAGACCGTGGCCACGGACTTCCCGATCCCTCTCAGATGGGAGATATAGTCGGAAAGCTCCTTCTCGGCGGCGCTGTTCAGCTCCTTATCCGTATGCGTGTCAAGATATTCGCCCAACTGGCGGATATCGCGCAGATAGGAGCTCAGGGTATTTGTGGAAGATTTTTTGACGTCCTTGAGATATTTCTCAAAAAGCTCAAGACAGTCGTTGTTCGTCACAAAAATCCCCCCTTTCTTACGTACTCATGCAGGATGGAGATAATTCAAATAAGCGGCGGCGGCAAAGGCCAGCGCGAAAGCGAGCAGGGCCTGGACGGCGAAGCCGCCCGCGGCGCGCGACCGTACTTTTCTGTCCGCGCCGGCCCGCAGCAGTCCCGACAGGCGCAGGCCGCCTCGGGAGATCACGAAAAACGGCGGGACCAGAAGCAGCGCCGGAATGATTACCGTCATAACGACCTGACGGGCCGTAACGGCGTCCGCCGCGGATATTATGGTAGCCGACTGATACGCGATCGACCCGCCGCACACGGCGGCGCAGGCCGGAATCAGCGCGGTGCCCAGCGTGGATGTAGCGGAAAAACACACTGCCGCAAGAAAAATAACGCAACTGGAAAACAGGGCCCACAGGGAGCCGTCCTGCCAAGCCAGAAACGACACGTCGATCGCACCGCTGCCGGAATGCAGCAACAGCGTAACCGCGGCCGCCCCGGAAACAAAGGCAAGAAATACGGGCAGCATCGGAATAGGCTCCCTGGGGGCGGCGCGGGGCCTCCGCCGGCTTCGAACTCTTTTCATTGCAGTACCTCCGATCCCAGAAAAAAGAGCGGCGGAATAATCCTGCAATTTACATAATAATCTGTCGGACACAATATATTACAAATTCTATCCGTTATCAAGGGCTTTGTAATATTTCGTTCAATTTTGTTAATTATGACCATATATTATGTTAACAGTATTATGTAAACTTTGTCTACCGCGCCCCGGCAGACCTGCGGATCTCCTCCACTTTCAACAAGATATTGAAGAAAGCATTGCCATTGATCGCAACATCTTGATGTTTTACGTGCTGTTATGTTAACTCCTTATTAATATCACTATTTGTATAATCACCTTTTCGCCTTCACTTTTTTGTGCAACTTTTTGTTACCGGCGTGCCGAAACAGGACGCCGCCGAACAGCGAACCGCCAATGGTGCAGATGGCCAGCCGCAGAATCTGCGGCGCGGACAGGCCCCCGCCGAAGATCAGCCCCCCGAGCAGCAGCACAATGAGCAGCGCCGCTCCGGCGATCACCCCGCGCACGACCCCCTCCCTGCCAAGCCCGCGGGCAGCCAGCGCGCCCGTCAGGACGGCGCCGAGAAAATTCACGGCGATCACCGCCTCATCCGCGGCGGAATACGGCAGCCGCCCTGAAGACAGCAGCGCGGAGCAGAGCAGCAGCAGTGCGGCCGTGGCTGCGGCGCCCGCCGCCAGCGCGATCAGAAGCCCGGCTGCGGTTTTGGTTTTCCCCTTGTTTGCAGGCATAATAAATCCCTCCGACACAAAAGATGGTTTGTACATCTTATTGCGCCGGAGGGGCGATCATGCAATGATTATTGGATTATTTGTCTTCCTTGGTGCTGTCGGTGCCGCCCAGCTTCTTTTTGGTTCTGGCGGCTTCCTCCGCGGCCTCTTCACGGACGTTGGTGGAGATGGCCCACTTCTTAACCTGGATGCGGACGCGGTCCTCGCCGGTCTCGAAAGTGACGGTATCCTCGGTAGCCTGCACGACTTTGCCGGTTATACCGCCGATGGTGACGATCTCATCGCCGACGGACAGGGCGGAACGCATCTGTTCCAGCTTTTTCTTCTTCTTGTTTTCAGGCCTGATCAGGAACAGCCAGAAAACGACAAAGATAAGAACAAGCATCAGGATGGACGAATACGAACCGAAGCCGCTGGCGGTGCTTGCGGCAGTTTCTAAGAATAACATGCTTTATCCTCCGTTAAGAAATTTTGTTTTGATTATAATCGCAATCCCTGTAAAATTCAAGACAATTATATCCGAGTGTCCAGCTTTGTAACATATTCCCTGCGAAAATCTTCAAATCGGTCCTCATCCAGCGCCTGACGGATGCGGGCCATGAGGTTGTTGTAGAAATAGAGGTTGTGCGCCACCGCGAGGCGCATGGCCAGCATCTCCTCCGCCTTGAACAGGTGCCGGATATAGGCCCGGGAATAACGGCGGCATACGGGGCAGTCGCAGCGGGCGTCGATGGGGCCGGGATCGGCCAGATATTTTTCGTTTTTGATGTTGATGACGCCGTCCCAGGTGTAGAAATGCCCGTGGCGGCCGTTGCGGGCCGGCATGACGCAGTCGAAGAAGTCCACGCCGCGGGCCACGCTCTCGAGGATATTGCCCGGCGTGCCCACGCCCATGAGGTAGCGGGGCTTGTCGGCGGGCATATACTCCTCCACCGCCTGAATGGTGTCGTACATCTCCTGGTGGGTCTCCCCCACCGCGAGGCCGCCGATGGCGTAGCCCGGAAGGTCAAGCTCCGCGATCTTTTTCATGTGCTCGATGCGGATATCTTGAAATACCGTGCCCTGATTGATGCCGAACAGCATCTGGCCGGGGTTGACGGCGTCGTCCATGGCGTTGTATTCCGCGCTGGCCGCCTTGCAGCGGGCAAGCCAGCGGTAGGTGCGCCCGCAGGAGCACTCCACATACTCCCGGGGCGACGGGATCTTGATGCACTCGTCGAAGGCCATGGCGATGTCGCTGCCCAGATTGGACTGGATGCGCATGCTCTCCTCCGGGCCCATGAAAATGTGCCGCCCGTCCACATGAGAGTTGAAGGAGACGCCCTCCTCGGTGATCTTGCGCAGCGAAGCCAGCGAAAAGATCTGAAAGCCGCCGCTGTCCGTGAGGATGGGGCCGTCCCAGGTCATGAAGCGGTGCAGCCCGCCCAGATTTTTAATCAGCTCGTCGCCGGGGCGGACATGGAGATGATAGGTGTTGGACAGCTCGATCTGGCAGCCGACGGTTTTCAGGTCGGCCGCGGAGAGCGCGCCCTTGATGGCGCCCTGGGTCCCCACGTTCATGAATACCGGGGTCTGGGCCGTGCCGTGGGGGCAGGTAAATTCGCCGCGCCGGGCATGGCCCGAGCGTTTGATGACTTTAAACAAAAAAGCAGCTCCTTTATTCGATCAGCATGGCGTCGCCGAAGGAGAAAAATCGGTATTTCTCCTCCACGGCGGTCTTATAGGCGTTGAGGATGCGCTCCCTTCCCGCCAGCGCGGAGACCAGCATGATCAGCGTGGATTCCGGAAGGTGGAAATTGGTGATCAGCGCGTCCATGCACTTGAACTGATAGCCCGGGTAGATAAAAATATCCGTCCAGCCGGAGGCGGGGGGCAAGGTTCCGTCCGGTCTGGCAAAGCTCTCGATGGTACGGCAGGAGGTGGTGCCGACGCACACGACCCGGCCGCCGTTTCGCTTGGTCTCGGTGACGATGCGGGCCGTCTCCTCCGGGACGATGCAGAATTCCGAGTGCATCTCGTGATCCTCGATCCTGTCCTCCTTCACGGGTCGGAAGGTGCCCAGACCCACGTGCAGGGTGAGATAGCAGACCTTTACGCCGCGGGAGGCGATAACGTCCAGCAGCTCCCTGGTAAAGTGCAGCCCGGCCGTGGGGGCGGCGGCGCTGCCCAGCTCCCGGGAATAGACGGTCTGATACCGCTCCGGGTCCTGCAGCTCCTCTTTGATATACGGCGGTAGCGGCATTTTACCCAGGCGCTCCAGAATTTCGAGGAAAATGCCGTCATAATGGAATTGGACGACGCGGTTGCCGCCCTCGCTCACGGAATCCACCGTGGCGGAGAGTTCCCCGTTGCCGAAGGCGATGTCGGTGCCGGGCAGGGTTTTGCGTCCGGGCTTGGTCAGGCAGTCCCATTTGCCGCCGCCCAGATCGCGCAGCAGCAGCACTTCCACGCTGCCGCCGGTGGGGCGGGAGCCGATGAGACGGGCCGGAAGCACCCGGGAATCGTTCAGCACCAGACAGTCGCCGGGACGCAGCAGCTCGGGCAGCTCGTAAAAATGCCGGTGCTCGATGGCGCCGGTCTCTTTGTCCAGATGCATCAGTCTGGAATGGTCGCGCTGCTCCAGGGGGGTCTGCGCGATCAATTCCTTGGGAAGATCAAAATAAAAATCCGATTTGTTCATGCAATTGCTCCGATTCAACGTTATGTTGGCATTATAGCCCCTCCGGGGCCGTTTTTCAACCGTCAACCGCGCCGCATTTGACAGATGCACGCCAAACTGGTACCATGCGGTCAAAAGGAGGCGCGTCTATGAAAAAGTTCACCTTTGCGCTTCTCGCGTTCGCTTTGCTGCTTTCCGTCCCGGCGCTGGCGGCGTCTGCCGCGGACTATTCCGACGTCGCGCGCACGGACTGGTATTACGACGCGGTGGATTACGCCGTGTCCAACGCGCTGTTCAGCGGTACCTCGAAAACCGCCTTCTCCCCTGCTCTGCCGATGACGCGGGGAATGTTCGTCACGGTGCTGTGCGGCTACGCCGGCGCAGCCGGGCACGCCGCCGGGACCGCCGCCGTCACGGAGACGATCAATCTCCGCGCCGGCCCCACCACGGATTCCGCCGTGGTCACCGTGCTGCACGCGGGCGACACCGCTTCGGTGTACGGGGTGGAGAGCGGCTGGTATCGGGTCACGGCCGGCGGCGCCTCCGGCTATATCCGCCGCGACCTCATCACGGTCAAGTGCGGCCCGTTCGGCGACGTCTCCCCCGCGGACTACTATGCCGGAGCGGTGGTCTGGGCCTATGAGAGCGGTCTCGTTTCCGGCACATCCGCCGCGGCCTTTTCACCGCACAGCCCGCTCAGCCGCGAGGCGCTGTGCGCCATCCTCTATCGCTTCGTGGAAAAACGCGGCCTGACGCTGCCCGCCGGCACGCCCAAAACCGGGTTTACGGATACCGCTGAGATCAGGGCCGGTTTTCTTCCCGCCGTGACGGCGATGCAGCTGGCCGGCGTGGTCTCCGGGCGGACGGACGGCAGCTTCGGTCCCAAGGCCTCGGCCACCCGGGCCGAAGTGGCGGCCATGCTGCGGAAATTTATCCAAAGCACCGGCGCGTCCGCCGCGTCCGTGTACGGCTATTATGGCACCGTGGCCAAAAGCGCCGCCGTTTCAGACAGCTTTTTCGACGATTCCTGTTTCATCGGCCACTCGCTGGTGCTGGGTATGCAGGATTATTTTGGTCTGCCCAGCGCCGATTACTACGCCGCAAACGGCATGTATGCCAGCACCATATCGGACTACGCCGATTTCCCGCTTCCGGACGGCGGCCAGGGGACGCTGGCCCAGGCGCTGGGGCAGAAAAGCTATGGCAAGGTCTATGTGATGTTGGGTGTGAACGAGCTCAGCGGCGCGGAAACCGACCGGCAGAATTTCTATGCCGACATGGCCAGACTCCTGTCGCTGATCCGGCAGACGCAGCCCGGCGCCAGGCTCTATCTGATCTCCCTTACCCCGGTGACAAAGGCCGAGTCGGATTCCAGCGCGATCTTTAACCGGGACAACATCGTCGCCTATAACGGCGTGCTGCAGCAGCTTTCCCGGGACAAGGGCGCGGGGTATCTGGACTTCTTTACACTGTTTGCCGACGGGGACGGCTATATGCCGCCCGACGGCGCGGCCTCCGACGGCATCCACCCCGTCCAGGCCCAGTACGCCGTGATGAAAGACTATCTCAAAACCCATACATAAAAAGCGGGGGACCGTCAAACAGTCCCCCGCTTTTTCAATTTCAATGTCTGTAGTCGATGCCCTGGCGGACGTGCTCCGCGGCGGCCTCCCCCTCCAGCTGACGGGCCAGCTCGAGGGCAAAGGGGATGGTCGCGCCCAGGCCCCAGGCGGTGGTGATGGGGCCGTCGACCACGACCTCCCGATCCAGGACCTCGGCACCGGCCAGTTTATCACGGAATTTCCGGTGCGCGGTGGCACGTCTGCCGTCCAGCAGGCCGGCCTGCGCCAAAACGGAGGGCGCGGCGCACACGGCGGCGATCTTCTTCCCCGCCGCGGCAAAGGCCCGCAGCGTCTCCGCCACGGCAGGGCTCTCGCCAAGGCGATAGGTGCCGGGGATGCCGCCGGGCAGGATGACCATATCCACGCCGGAAAAATCCACCCCGGAGGCCGGCGCGTCGCACTGAATCGTCACGCCGTGAGAGCTCTTTACCGAAAGGCCCTCCTCCACGGACGCGATCACGACCTCCGCCCCGGCCCGGCGCAGAATATCGACGCACAAAAGGCCCTCGCACTCCTCCAGCCCGTCCGCGAAAAATACGACCGCTTTGCTCATCAAGCGTTTCCTTTCTCATCCGTTGACCGCCGGAACGGCCTTGGGCGCGCCGAAGCCGGCCCGGCGCAGCGCCATGGCGACGGGGATCGCCGCCGTGGACACCACGGCCACCGTGACCACGCTGGTAATCACGCGCACGGTAAAGTCCCCGAATACATAGGCCGCGTTGTAGTAACCAAGCAGCACGCTGTCCAGCCAGATCACGCCGGTGTTGGTCAGGGTGGTGGCCAGCGCCGCGGCCAGGCAGACCAGATAATAGCGCCGGAGCTTTTTCTCCAGCTGCCCGCCCCGCTTCCAGGCGGACATGGCGGCAAGACCGATAATCAGCCCGCGCAGCGCGGGCGGGATCAGCCACAGGGGCGTGGTCACCGTGAACCCGTAGGAGAGCATCTGGTTCATCAACTCGCCCAGGGCGGCCACCATGCAGGCGTCCGCGGGGCCGTACAGCAGGGCGCACACCACAATGGGCAGCGACGCGATGGAAATGTGCAGGTTGCCGGCCTTGATGGAGACGAACACGGTGAGGACCGTGTACAGCGCCACAAGCACGGCGTCGGTGGTTAAACGTTTGGTTTTGGACATAAAAAATACCTCCTTCCCCGGACCATCCGGCAGGAAGGAAGCTGGGAGCTCATGCCGTATGGAAGCGGGATGCAAGGAGCCGACCGCAAGCCATTGGCTTTTCGTCCGCGCGGCAACTCCCCGTCCCCGCGGCACTTAACGCCGGTTCCTTTACTCTTCTGACGCTTTAACAGTAACACAGTTTTGCCTTGGAATCAATGATAAAGCAAAATGAAAGCGGACAATTTGCCCGCTTTCATTTTGTGCGTTATTTACATACCGCTGGGTCTGGTGACCTGGTAATCTGCCCACTTGGGCACGGAGAGCGCGCCGGACAGATCGGTGGAATCCTTGTAGCTGTCCACGGTCACGACGAACTTGCTGCTGCCGCGCACCAGACGTTTTCCGTCGGCATCCTTGACGGTGACGGTCTTGCCGTCGGTGTCCACGATCTTGCCCTCACTGTACAGCGCGGAAAGCGTGCTGTTGCCTGTGACCACCCAGGTGGAATCCTCGCCGATGAACATATCGCAATGGCCGCTGCCCTTGCTGTGGCCGGCTGCGGACTCGTCGTCCTTCACGCTGCCGGTGAGCTTGGAGCCGTCCGTCAGATAGAAATCGAGAGAACTGATGCTGTCCCAGATCACGTCGCCGGTCATCTCCTGGGCGGACGCGGTAAAGGTGCACTCCGCGCCGTTCCCGCCGGTCTGGCCCCAGAGGGAATTTCCGGTGCAGCGCAGGAAATACGGGCTGTCCTTCGCCTGCGCGAGCTTCACGCCGGACAGCAGGATGTCGCTCTGGGTGTTGGTGGTGAAGATCAGCCCGCCGCTCTTGCTCTCCAGTGTTCCGCCCACCATCTTATAGGTGCCGCGGCCATCCTCTGCCGTGCCGCTGCCGTCCTGGCAGACCAGAACCGTCCAGGCGGGCGCAGCGCCGTCGGCGGCCATGCTCCCGGTCAGCGCGGAATCGAAAATGTTCAGGCTGCCGCCGCCCAGCACCTTCGCCGCGCCGGAGGCGTTGGCGGTTACGGTGGCGCCGTTGACAGCCACGCTGCCGGCGGAGACGACGGCGGGCGCTTCCGCGCCGTTGGTGGTATAAAGCCCGCCGCTGGCCACCAGCTTGCCGCCGCCCAGACCGCTCATCAGCGCCGGGGCTTTGGCTCCGTCGGTCTCGACGGTCATGTCGAAAACATAGAGCTTTCCGCCGCCGGTCACGCCCAGCCCCGGCGAGGAAGCCTGTTTGGTCGTGACGGAGGTATCCGCGGCGTAGATCTTGCCGCCGCTGTAGGAGAACAGGCCCGCCGCGCCGGCGGCGTCGGTGGTGACGGTGCTCTTGCGGATGTAGGACTTCCCTTCCGCCGTCAGCAGCGCCGCACCCACGCCGTAGTTCCGGGCCGCGGCCAGCGCCGCGTCGCCGGCGGTGTCGCTGTTTGCGCGGCTGACGGTGACGGAATCAAAGCCCACCTCGGCCCCGTCGTCCACGATCACCGCGTTTTCCTCCGCGGCGGTGGATTTGATGGTGTCGCCGGAGAGCTCCGTATCGGCGCTGTATTCGCTGGCCACCAGATACCTGACGCCCTGGCTGGTGATCATCCGGGGAATGCTGCGGATCACGATTTTCGTCAGCGCGCCGTCGGCGTCCAGGGTAAGCTCCAGAATATCGCCCACGGCAACGTCGGTCGGCGCGGCGGCGGTGCCGTCCTCTTTAAAGAGCATGGTCTCGTCGTTAAGCTCCAGCGTGGCCACGGAGTTGCCCAGGGTAAAGGTCGCCACATCCGCCGTGACGCCTTTTTCGCCGGTATCATCGGTCTCGGTCTCGGCGTCCTCCCCTGTTGGCGCCGCGGTCGTTTCCGGCGCCGCGGTGCTCTGCGCGGACTGCTGCGCCTTGAGCTGATCGGATTCGTCGGTGACCGTCGGCGCCACAGCCGTGACGCCCTCTGTGGGCGCGGGTGTCGCCGCCGCGTCTCCGGTGGGCGCCGGGGTGGCGGCGGCTGAAGCGGATGTATTATCAGCGCCCTGAGGCTCCGTAATGAAGCCCAGCGCCAAAGTAACGGTTTTCTCCTTGATGCCGGTAACCTGGCCGGCCAGGGTCGTCCCGGAAATACTGAGCTTGTTTTTGCTTCCGATAAAAGTGCAGCCCGACAGCAGCACTGTCAATGCCAGCGCCGCGCAGACCGCCTTGAACGTTCTCCCTTTCATCTGCTTTCCTCTTTCCGTTTGCCATAGTTCAGCCTACGCTGACGGAAAATAATTTTATGCTTTCTTTCGACAAAAATAAAGGCGTATTTGTGAATAATCCGTGACGGATGGGAAATGCAGAAAACTTGGGTCTTGCAAGGGGAAATATCCTGTGATATACTTTCAGCGCAGCGAAAAAAATGCGGATGTAGTTCATCGGTAGAATGCCGGCTTCCCAAGCCTGAGAGGGGGGTTCGATTCCCCTCATCCGCTCCAAAAAGGCCCGGAGTCCCTTAAAAGGGGCTCCGGGTCTTTTCATTTCCGGCGGCCGGGTTCCTCATCCGCTTTTACAGCAGCATCACGCCGGCCCGCTCGCACGTCCGCATGGTGTCCTCATCCCAGATGGAGGCCTGCACCTCGCCGATGTGGCACTTGCCCAGCAGCAGCATGGAGAGCCGCGACTGGCCGATGCCGCCGCCGATGGTCAGCGGCAGCTCGCCGTTCAGCAGCATTTTATGATATGGCAGTTCCCGCCGGTCGTCGCAGCCGGACAAGGTCAGCTGCGCATCCAGCGTCTCGGGATCCACGCGGATGCCCATGGACGAAAGCTCAAAGGCGCACTCCAGCAGATCATCCCAGAACAGGATGTCGCCGTTGAGATTCCAGTCGTCATAATCGGGGGCGCGGCCGTCGTGGGGCCTGCCGGAACGCAGCGCCCCGCCGATGCCGATAATGAAAGCGGTGTGGTGGGTCTTGAGATAGGTGTGCTCCCGCTCTTTGGGCGTAAGCTCCGGCCAGGCGTCCTCAAGCTCCTGGGCGGTGATAAAGTTCACGTTCCGGTTGAGCCTGGGCAGCGCCTGGAGCTGGGGATAGATGGACCGCAGGGTATCCTGTGTGTCGCACACGGCCCTGACAATATCCATCACGGTGGATTTAAGATAGTCCAGGTTGCGGTTTTCCGGCAGGATGACCTTTTCCCAGTCCCACTGATCCACATAGACGGAGTGGAGATTGTCCAGCACATCCTCATCCCGGCGGATGGCGTTCATGTCCGTATAAAGGCCTTTTCCCGGGAAAAAGTCGTAGCGCTTCAGCGCCAGCCGCTTCCATTTTGCCAGCGACTGGACTACCTGCGCGGTGCCGCCGGCGTGGAGGATATCGAATTCCACGGGGCGCTCGTAGCCGTTGAGGTTGTCGTTGAGACCGGAGCTTTTCTCCACAAACAGCGGCGCGGACACGCGGTAGAGGTTCAGCAGCGCGGCCAGCCGGTCTTCAAAAAGGCGCTTCAAAAGGCTGATGCCCTTTTGCGTATCGTAAACGTTCAGCAGGCTGTGATAGTTTTCGGGAATGGTGACGTTCATTGTTTTGGCTCCTTATCGCCGGAAATGAGCTCGATGAGCTCTCCGTATATTTCCTCCGCGTGCAGGCGGAAGTTCTTTTCCATCTTTTTGGCCGCGCTCTCGTCCGGCACCAGCAGCCGCAGATCCACAATCTCGCCCTTACCATCCGACATTCCCAGCGTCACGATGCAGCCGCCGTCGGTCGGGCCGTGCTTCGCGGTGATCATGGCCATGCGGCGCAGCCGTTCCGCCACGGGGGCCAGGCTCAGCTCCGCCCTGACCCGTACGGAATACGGCAGGCTGGATTCCACGGACTGGGCGTTTCGCGCGCCCTTATCCGTGACGGCGTAGCCGTCGTCGCTCTCGGTGACATGGCCCGTGTGGGACAGATCCTCCAGGCAGTCGGAATAATCGAAGTAATCGATGCCTTCGTCGCAGTTCATCACCAGATCGCACAGCGTGGCGGCGTCCACCGTGCCAGGCAGGCGGCGCAAAATGAACAGGATAAGGATCTTTATATCGAGCTTCTCATGGATGAAACCATAGCGTTCCATTTTTGAGCCTCCATGAATAATATGATGTAATTATATCGCGTTTGCCCCGCCAAGTACAGAGAAATTTTGGCACAACCGGGGGCGGTGCGCATAGACTGTACTGAAGTTTGCTTCAAAATTCCATAAGGAGGTAAGAATATGGCAGACAGGGTCGTACCCGGCCCGGTGGAGAATTCGGCCTGCATCAAAGAGGCCGTATGCATTCACACGCGGAAGATCTTCGACAGCTGCCGTGATAAGGACTGCGTCGAAGACCTGAGAGTGTACCCGACGGTTTGTTCCCAGGTGTACATAGAAAGCGCGTTCAGCGTCCGTCCCCGCTCGGCGGAGCTGCTGTACGCACAGGTGAACGTGGAGGAGATCACCTTCAACCGCGGTTACTACACCGTTGACGTGACCTACTTCTATAAGATCAAGGGTGAGACCTTCCCCGCCGGCAACACCGTGACGGGCCTTGCGATCTTCGACAAGCGCGTGATGCTGTTCGGCAGCGAGGGCAGCGTGAAGACCTTCTCCTCCGATGGCCTGGGCGGCATTTTTGTCCCGGATATGCCCATTGGCGTGGTGGAGACCGTAGACCCCATCTGCCTGCATCTGAAGCTGGTGGACGCCGAGACGGTCAGCCCCTGCGAAGCGGAGGTCCGCGACATCCCGGAGCGCATCATCGGCGCCTTCGACGAAGCGCTGGTCTACAACGACACCCAGCGGCGGCTGTATGTGACCATCGGCCAGTTTTCCATCATCCGGCTGGAGCGGGATACTCAGCTGCTCATTCCCGCCTACGACTACTGCATGCCGGATAAGGAGTGCCAGGGCTCCTCGGAAGACGATCCTTGCACCCTGTTCTCCCGCATCCGCTTCCCGGTGGAGGAATTCTTCCCACCCAACAATCTCTGCTGCGACGAGTGCTACAAGGACCTGGTATAACAGAAAAAATCCCGCCTGTCCGGCGGGATTTTTTGCCGCTCCGGCGGAAAACTCCGCGGGGCATTTTCGGAAAAGCGTTACAGCAGCAGCGTCTTGTCCTCGCCGATGCCGGCCAGGCCGTCCAGCAGATACTTGTTGCCGTCCTCATCCCGGACATAGCCGGAAATGTCGCCGAAGGCGATGTAGTAATCCACATTGACCAGCAGCGCATGGGTGATGGTGGAGGTCATATCCCGCGCGGAAAAGGCGACGTTGACCATGTCGTGCTCGTCCCGCACCGTCCACAGGGCCCTGCCATTCGCCTGGGCGCTGAGTTCGCTCCGGGCGAAGATCACCGGCGGCAGCGGGCTGGAACGGCCCTCCAGCCAGAGGAGATTTTCGTTGTAGCGCTCCTGATCGACGCTCTGATTGCGGGTAAGGTTGACGGCGAGGAACTTTCCATCCTTTCGGCCCATGGCCGTGACCCAGTCGTAGTGGGCGCGCCGGGGATAATAGCCGCGGTGGTCGTCCACGATGGCGACGGTGTCCCCGTCGGAATGCAGCGTCTCGCCGTTGACGGTGATCCGGCCTGCCGCATGGAAAAAGTCCTTCTGGGAATAGAGCGGCCGGTTGCTGCCGAAGGGGATGCTCACCACGCTGGGCAGCGAAATACGGCTGAGCGCAAATTCGTATTCCACACGGGCCCCGTCTTTGGCGGTATGACTGCCGGAAAGCTCGCAGCGGCCACTGCCGAAATCATTGACATAGCGGACGAAGCCGTCCGCCGTGCGGGCCTCGGCCACGCTGCCGTCGAGCAGATTGGGCGCGATGCCGGTGTCCCGGCTGGGCAGATTGGTGCACCACTGGCAGGCCTTCCCGGTGCGCTTGTCATAAAAGACGTTGATGGTGATGCCGAACAGGCCCATGTCGCACAGGGCGCACAGCAGCGTGCCCTCCTTCAGGCTCACCTCGGCGGCCTCCCACAGCGTCAGCCGGAAACGATTCAGCCGCTGGGGCGCCGCGGTGGGTTTGAGGACAGTCAGCAGATCCATGCTCTCAAATTCGTTGGCAAAGGTACCGAACACGCTCTTGCCGTCCTCACCCACCAGCCGCTTCGGCGTGGGCACAGGCCGCCGGGCCTGGGAAATAAATCTGCTGTATTCTCCCATCGGTCTCTCCTTTTCATCCGCCTATTTTTTTGCAGCGATGTCGTTTTTTCCCTTATAGATGCTGTCGGCCGGAATAACGCCGCGAACGCAGGACACGGGGTAGATGTTGGTATGCCGCCCGATCACCGTGCCCGGATTGAGCACGCTGTTGCAGCCGACCTCCACGAAATCGCCCAAAATCGCGCCGAATTTTTTCCGGCCGGTGGGGATCTCCACGTCGCCCTTTACCACCACCGGTGTCTTGTCGCTTTTTACGTTGGAGGTGATGGAGCCCGCGCCCATGTGGGCTTTATAGCCCAGCACGGAATCGCCCACGTAGTTATAGTGCGGTGTCTGCACGTTATCGAAAAGCACCACGTTTTTCAGCTCCACGGAGTTGCCCACCACGGCGTTTTTGCCCACCACGGCGCTGCCGCGGATAAAGGCGCAGTGGCGGATCTCCGCTTCGTGGTCGATGATGCAGGGCGCGCCGATGTAGGCCGAGGGAAAGACCCTGGCGTCCTTGGCGACCCACACGCCTTCGGCGGGATTGTCGTATTCCTCCGGTGGCAGCGTCGGTCCCAGCGCCAGAATGAAATCCCCGATGCCGTCCAGCACCTCCCAGGGGTAGGTCCTGCCCGCGAACAGCGGGGCCGCGATGGTCTTTGTCAGATCCAGAAGCTCCTTGACCGTATCCATATCATTTCACCTTCACCAGTAATCCGGCGCCGCGCATGGCGTCGATAATGAGATCCACATATTTTTCGCACAGGGCGTCGGACCCGGCCTCCGCCATGACGCGCAGCACCGGCTCCGTGCCGCTCTTGCGCAGCAGCACGCGCCCGTCGGCGCCCAGCTCCGCCTCCGCCCGCTTCACCGCGGCGGCCACGGCGGGGTGATTCATGGCCCCGTCCTTGTCCGTGACGACGACGTTTTTCAGCAGCTGCGGATAGATGCGCACCGGGGCGGCCAGCACGGACATGGGCAGCTTGGTCTCGGTCATGGCCTCCATCAGCTTGATGGCGGTCAGCAGCCCGTCGCCGGTGTTGGCCAGACGGCCGAAGATAATGTGGCCGGACTGCTCGCCGCCGATGAGGTGCCCGTTCCGGCGCATATTTTCCGCCACGTATTTGTCGCCCACGGCGGTTTTTTCGTAACCGATGCCGATGGCGTCCAGCGCCTTGTAGAGACCCATGTTGGACATCACGGTGGTGACCACCTTGGAATCGCCGAAGACGCCCCTGTCCTTCATGTATTTGGCGCAGATATAGAGAATGTGGTCGCCGGTGATCACATTGCCCTTCTCGTCCACGGCCAGGCAGCGGTCGGCGTCGCCGTCAAAGGCAAACCCCGCGTCCAGGTGGTTTTCCAGCACGAAATTCCGGAGATTTTCGATGTGGGTGGAGCCGCAGTCCACATTGATGTTCAGGCCGTCCGGCCGGTTGGCGATGACGTAGGTATCCGCGCCCAGCGCATCGAAAATGCTCTTGCCCATCTGCCACGTGGAGCCGTTGGCGCAGTCCAGGCCGATCTTCAGTCCCTTGTAGGAGCGGGTGGCCAGCGAGATCAAAAAGCCCAGATAGCGGTTGCGCCCGGCGGAATCGTCGATGGTGCGCCCGATATTCTCCCGCAGGGCGTAGGGCAGCTCCCCGCCGGAGTCGATATAGGCCTCGATGCCGCCCAGCACGGATTCCTCCATCTTTTCGCCGTCGGCGTTGAGCAGCTTGATGCCGTTGTCGCAGTAGGGGTTGTGGCTGGCGGAGATCATGATGCCGCAGTCGAAATCGTCCGCCCGGGCGATATAGGACACGCTGGGCGTGGTAGTGACGTGCATCAGATAGGCGTCCGCCCCGGAAGCGGTGAGGCCCGCGCACAGCGCGTATTCAAACATATAGCTGGAGCGGCGGGTATCCTTGCCGATGACCACGTTGGCCTTGTGCTCCTGCCCGTAATACCAGCCGAGATAGCGGCCGATCTTGAAGGCGTGCTCCACCGTTAATACGACGTTGGCCTCGCCGCGAAAGCCGTCGGTTCCGAAATATTTCCCCATGGTTCGGTTTCCTTTCCCGTTAATAAGAATAGAATTCAGCCCAGCTTGGAAGCGGCGGGGCCGTCGAGATATAAGGTCATGTCAAGGTGCAGCTGCAGCATGGACGCCGGGACAAAGGTCACCGTCTTGCCGTAGACCATCTGATGGACGATCCCGGCTTTCTCCTCGCCGCAGGCGATCAGCAGAATTTTTTTGGCCGCCATCATGGTCTTGATGCCCATGGTCACGCCCGCCTCCGGCACCTCCGCCGGAGCCAGAACGGGGGCCAGCTCTTCCCGGGTGGCGTCGGTGAGCTTTTGACCGTGGGTATAGCTGTCAAAGGGGGTGGCGGGCTCGTTGAAGCCGATGCGGCCGTTGATGCCGATGCCCAGCACCAGCGCGTCCAGTCCGCCGGCTTTGGCGATCTCCGCGTCATATTCCCCGATCTCCTCCTCCCCGGCGTCCCCGCACGCGCAGGGGAAAAAGACGTTTTTCTCCTGCACGCCGCAGGGACCCAGCAGGCTGTCCCGCAGGAGGGTCCTGATACTGTCCCTCCCTGGGCCCGTCAGCGCCGCGGTGGAGAAGATCCTGGCGTTTTCCAGGGAGCACTCCCCCGCCGCGCAAAGCGCGGCGAGCTTGGCGCAGAAGGGCTTGAGCGCGGGGTCAAAATCCACGCCCAGCACGGCGCCGGGCTTATCCCTCAAAACGGAGGCGACGCTCAGCGCCGCCGACTCTGCAATTTTCTCGCCGCTGTCAATGAAAGTTCTCATACAATGGCTCCTTAACAGATATATTTTACGCATGAAGCGCGGGCCCCGGGGCAAACTACCGCAAAGAGGCGGTGCGCACCATGGCAATCGTTTTTTTCAGAACCCTGATCGTTTATTTTTCCCTGTTGGCCGCCATGCGGCTGATGGGCAAGCGCCAGTTGGGCGAGATGGAGCTGTCGGAATTTATCGTGGCGGCGCTCATCGCCGACCTGGCCTCCCATCCCCTGCAGGATATCGGCATCCCCATGCTCAACGGGCTGATCCCCATCTTTACGCTGTTTTGTCTGGAGGTGGTGATCTCCGGCGTCTCGCTGCGGCACGTCCGGCTGCGGGGCGTGCTGTACGGACGGCCCAGCGTCATCATCAGCCACGGCAAGATCCGCCAAAGTGAGATGCGGAAAAACCGCTTCACGCTGGACGAACTGACCCAGGAGCTGCGCAGCCAGAGCGTGCTGGACATCGCCACCATCGAATACGCGATACTGGAGACCAACGGCCAGCTGAATATCGTGCTGCAGCCTGCGGACAGGCCCGTCACCGCGGGCCAGCTGGGCATCGCCGCGCCGGACACGGGCTACCCCACCATCGTCATCAACGACGGGCGGGTGCTCAGCGAGAATCTCGCCCGGGCGGGCTATAACGACGCCTGGCTGCAAAAGCAGCTGAACGCGGCAAAGATCGCCTCGCCGCAGAAGGTCTATCTCATGACCGTGGACGGGACGGGGGGCGTCTATGTGGCGCCCATGGAGGAGAAATGAAAAAAGAATGGATCGCCGGGGCGCTGCTGGCCGTGCTGCTGGGCGGCGCGGTTTACAACATCCACTACATGGATAAGCTCGCCCAAACGCTGATCGGCAGCGTGGAGCACTCCCGCGCGCAGATGGACACGGGCGATTACGCGGGGGCGGAAGCCTCCCTGCGCGGCGCCATCGACCTGTGGATGGGGTCGGACGGCTACACCCATATTTTTATCCGGCACCCGGAAATCGATTCCGCCACCGACGCCTTTTACGAACTTCTGAGCGATGTGGTCTCCCGGGACAACGACGCGGCCGTGGGTTCCTTTGAAAAGGTGGAGGCACATCTCACCAGCATTGCCGGGATGGAGCACATCACCATCGGCAGCATTCTGTAATTATTTTTCGGAGAGGATCTTGGTCAGCTCCTCCATGAAGGTGTTGATATCCTTGAAGCTACGGTACACGGAAGCGAAACGGACATAAGCGACCTCGTCCACATCCTTCAGCCTGGCCATGACCATCTCGCCGATCTCGGAGGTGTTGATCTCGCGCTCCAGCGAACCCTGAAGCTCCTGCTCGATATCGTCGGCGATCTTCTCCAGCTGGGCCAGCGCCACCGGCCGCTTCTCACAGGCGCGGACCATTCCGTTGATGAGCTTGGATTTATCAAAGGACTGACGGCTGCCGTCCCGCTTGACCACGATCAGCGGCATACGCTCGATGATCTCGTAGGTGGTGAAGCGCTTCTGGCAGGACAGGCATTCTCTGCGGCGGCGGATGGTAGCGCCCTCTTCCGCCGGGCGGGAATCGATGACCTTACTTTCAAGATATCCGCAGAAGGGGCATTTCATGATTTGTTCCTCCGTTGACAATAGATGGTGGGCATATTTGCCTGTCATTATAGCACAGGATACAACATATTGCCACTACAAATTACGTCAACCGGCAAAAAGCCGCGCACAGCGCGGCTTTTACAGGTCGAAAAATTCTTCTCTCGTCATCAGCGCGTTCAGCACGTCCAGCAGGCCTGCGGCGGTGAGTTTTTTGGGCAGCGACAGCCGCCGCAGCAGCTCGGTCCGCTTATGGGCGCTGTCCGGCCCGCCGGAGAGGCCCCTGGCATAGAGATCGGCCTTGGTGATGGGCGGGTGCTCCGCCGCGCGCGTCTCCCCTTCAAAGGTGGCGCCGGCCCGGCGCAGCGCGTCCAGCAGCACCTCCGGGCGCATCCCCTCCACGCCCAGCGTGCCTTCCTTTGACGGCGCGGCTTTGCGCCGCTCCTTGCCGGGCACATCCGGGATATAGGCGTGCTTGACGCGGCGCGGGTCCACGCAGCCTTTGATGAAATTGCGGATCAGAAAGCCCGCACCGTCGGAATCGGTCAGCACGATCAGGCCCCGGCTCTCCGCCAGACGGCGCAGCAGGGCCTGCTTTTCCCTGTCGTTGAATACGCCGAAGCCGCCGGTCTCCAGGATGGCGGCGTCCACGCACTGGCTGAGCGCGTTCTTATCGTAGCGGCCCTCCACCACGATGACCTCGCGGATGCGCTCCATCAGGTCTCCCCCGCCGCGATGCGCAGCAGCGCGTCCGTCAAAAGTGCCGCGTTGTCCGCGCCGGTGCTCTTCATGGCGTAGTCGGTCTCGCAGCACAGCTCCACCGCGCGCCGCAGCCGGGGCAGCGTGAAGCCCCGGGCGGCGGCCATGAGCTTATCCACCAGAAAATCGAATTTCACGCCGCTGTAATCCGCGACGAACTTTCGCCCCAGCCCCTGTTCCTGCGCCAGTCTGGCTACATAAAGGCGGCGCATCTGCCCGCCCAGCACCGCCAGCAGCGGGATGGGGTCGTTGTCCCTGTCCGCCAGGAGCTCGGCCAGAATGCGGGCGGCGGCGTCGTTGTCCCGGGCGGCCAGACGGTCGGTCATCTCAAAGGCCCTGGCTTCGGGAATGTGGCTGGCCACCGCTTCGATATCCTCCCGGGTCACCCGCTCTCCGGCGGCGTAGGCCGACAGCTTGTCGATCTCGGGGATCAGCCGGTTCATCAGCGCGCCGCTGACAAAAATCAGATGCCGGGCGGCATCCGCGTCGATGGTCTTACCCGCCGCCGCGAAGCGCTTCTGCACCCAGGAAACCAGCGAGCTCTCCTGCTGGGCGGTAAATTTCAGATCTTTGCCGCATTTCCTGATGCTCTTGACCAGCTTCAGCCGCCCGTCCGGCTCATAGGACGAATCCTGCACAAAGACCACGGTGCAATAGTCCGGCACGTCGGCCAGCAGCGCGCCGATGGTCTCGGCGGCGTGCTCCTTGATCCTGTTCAGGTCGGCGCCGCGCACCTCCACCAGCGTGCGCTCCGATAAAAAGGGCACGGAATCCATGGCGTTGCGCAGCTGCAGCGCGTCCAGCTCCGGCCCGTTGAGCCGCTTATAGCTGAAATCGTCCTCCCCTTCGGGCAGGCAGGCTTTTTTCAGCGCGGCAAGGAACTGCTCCCGCAGATAGTCCTCCGGCCCCCACAGCAGATAGAGCCGCTGGGGCCCCCGCGCTCTCAGTTCGCTCAGCAGCGCGCCGTAATTGGTACTTTCCTCTTTTTTTGCCATCAGTTCGTCCTCACTGTCACGTTCCCGTTCAGGTCTGTTCTGTAAATGGCCGCTCCCGCGTCGTACAGCCGCGCCAGCGCGGCGTTGGTGGGATGCCCGTAAGTATTGTAGCCCACGGAGATGATGGCCGTCTGGGCCCCGGTCTCCGCCAGAAGCTCGCTGCCGGTGGAATTTTTAGAGCCGTGGTGCCCGGCGATCAGAAGCTCCGTGCCGGAAAGATCGTGGCCGGCCAGCAGGGCCTTTTCGGCCGTGCGGTTCATGTCCCCGGTCACCAGCATCCCGTAGTCGCCCACGGAGACGGTCATGGAAAGCCCTCGCTCGTTTTCCGTCCCCGCGCCCACGGGCGCGTACAGCGCGACACGCATAACGCCCTCGGCGAGATCGGTATCGGCGTCGATATAGCGCACCGCGACGCCGCTTTCCGCCGCCTGCGTCAGGATTTCCGGCAGCAGGCCGTCGTCGTCCGAGGCGTCCCGGGGCAGGATCAATTCCGCCACGGGCATCATCTGCATCAGCCGCACCACGCCGTTGGCGTGGTCGGCATGGAGATGGGTCAGGACCAGCGCGTCGACCCGGCGTCTGCCGCAGCCCAGCAGATAGGCCGACATGCGCTCCCCCGCGTTGCCGTCGGTACCGCTGCCGCCGCAGTCCACCACGACGGTACTCCGCGCCGCCATTACCGCGAGACTTTGTCCCTGCCCCACGTCCAGCGCGGTAAAGTAGCCCGCGCCGTCGGCATAGACCCCCGCCGTCACCACAAGCGCGGCGGCCAGCGCGAAAGCGGAGATCGCCGCGGGGACGGCCCAGCGGAATTTCACGTCCTTTTTGCACCACAGCCAGGCGGCGGCAAAAACGGCATAGGTCAAAAGCAGCCACCAGGCCGCCATCTGATTGGAGGTATAGACGTCCGCATAGGGGATCTTCGCCACAAGCCCCGCCGCGGCGGCGATATAGCGGGCCAGCCAGGACACGCACCAGCCCATCGCCTGTCCCAGCGGGGCCCAAACCGCCCATAAACCGCAGGCCAGAAACCCGCCGCAGAAGCACAGCGTCACCGCCCAGAGGCACAGGAGGTTGGTCAGCGGGCCCAGCAGCGGCACATAGCCAAAGCGCAGCGCCAGCAGCGGCACCGTGAACGCCGAGGCGCCCAGAGAGCTGGCCAGTACGCCCGCGCCGTAGCGCAGCGGGCGCGGCAGCTTTTTGCGCCGCTCCTCCGGGGCCAGCCGCTCAAAAATGCGCGGGGACAGCAGCAGGATGCCCGCCATGGCCCCAAAGGACATCTGCAGCGCGGCGCTGCCCGCCGCGGCGGGATTCAGCAGCAGGATCACGGCCAGCGGAAACGACAGCGAGGTAAGCCCGTCGTTTTCCCGCCCGAACAGCGGGGCCAGCAGCAGCATGGACTGCATGAAGCCGGCCCGCACCGTGGACGGGCCTGCGCCCGTCATGACCACGAAAAACCACACCAGCGCCAGACACAGCAGCGACGAGCGCCGCGTGCGGCCCAGAATCAGCTGCAAAAAGCCGATGAGAAACGCCACGTGCAGGCCAGACACGGCCACCACATGGGCCAGCCCCGAGGCGCGCATGACCACATAGAGATCGCCCTGGGCATAATAGTCCGTTTTGTCGCCCATCAGCAGGGCCTTCAGAAATGGCGCGGTATCCGCGGGAAACGCGCCGGCAACGGCGGTCCTGACCGCCTGCGCCGCGTACTGCGGGAGATAGAGCGCCCGGCGGCTGCCGGTGACGGCCCCCTCCCCCGCCGCGGTACACACGGCGAACACGTTCCGCGCCGTGTAATAATCCGTCTCCTCACCGTAGCGCACCCGGGCGCTTTTGAAGCGCACCGTCACGGTCAGCTCATCGCCGGGCAGGAGATCCGGCAAAAACCCGTCATAATCGTACAGGCGGGCCGTCACACCGGGGACGCCCTCCTGCCGCAGCCTGATATAGGCGGAGGTATATCCGTCGCCGGTCGTGGGAAAATCCTGCACGACGGCGTTTACCGTCAGCTCCCGCCCGCTGAGCGCATCCGCCTGTTTAACGGTGGTCTCATTTTGAACAAAGCAGCAGCAAAAGCCCAGCGCGGCCCCCAGACATGCCAACGGCAGATTCACGCCCCGCCGTATCCCGGCGCGGCGCAGCCCCAGCCCCAGCACGGCCGCCAGCGCCGCGGCGGGCAGGAGCAGGTTGCCGCCTATTCCATAGTGCGCCAGAAAGACCGCCCCGGCAAAGGCGATACAGATGTTGGCCAGTTTACGCACGGATGTCGGTGAGGTCCAGAATGTAGTCCGTGGAGCAGTCGTACAGCTGGGCCAGCTTGATCAGCGCCCAGACGGGAATTTCCCGCTCCCCGCTCTCATACCGGCGGTAGACGCTTCTCTGCATATTGAGATACTGCGCGATTGTGACCTGGGTGTAGTCGCTGTCCTCTCTCAGGTCCTTCAGTCTTCTGAAATACACCTGCATCACCCCCAAAAATGATACCGCTTGGTATCACCCTATCCATGAATTGGCACCATCCGGGGCCAGGTTTTGACCTGAAAAAGGGGCGATTCGCGGATCGCCCCTTTTCCGGAATACGGGATCAGCCCATTTTATCCGGCAGCCTCGTGCCGCCGAGGATGTGAAAGTGCAGATGGGGCACGGTCTGGCCGGCGTCGGGGCCGCAGTTGGAAATGACGCGATAGCCGTTTGTAAGGCCCTCCTGCGCCGCAACTTTTGCGACGGTCTCCAGGCACCTGGCGGCGATGGCGGAATTCTCCGCCGTGATGGCGGAAACGCCCGTGATATGCTGCTTGGGCACCACGAGGATGTGGGTGGGGGCCTGGGGGTTGATGTCCCGGAAGGCGAAGGTAGTTTCGTCCTCATAGACCTTGGCAGAGGGGATCTCCCCCGCGATGATCCTGCAGAAAAGGCAATCTTCCATGGTGGGTTTCCTCCTTATTTGATGCCGAGCTTGTCGGCTACGAAATCATCCACAACGGCCAGCGCGTCGTCGGTCTTGAGCACCTCGGTGCCGCCGCCCATGGCGGAATCCGGCTTGCCGCCGCCCTTGCCGCCGGCCACGGCGGACACGGCGGACACCAGTTCGCCGGCCTTGATGCCCCTGGCCACGGCGTTTTTGCCGCACACGGCCACGAACTGCACCTTGCCGTCGGTGACGGTGGCCAGCACGGCCACGGTGTTGGCCTCGCGGTCGCGCAGGAAGTCGCCCATCCTGCGCAGATCGGCGGGCGTCAGATCGGGCCGGGTCATGGTGAGCACCTTGAACCCGCCGATCGTCTTGGCCGCGTACAGCACGCGCTCGGCGTCGCCGGACATCATCTTGTCCTTGAGCTTGTCCATGTTCTGCCGCAGCTCGCGCATTTCGGTGAGGAAGCCCTCGGTCTTGTGAAAGAGATCGGCGGGGCTGGTCTTGAGCAGCCCGGCCACCTTCAGGGTGCGGCGGTTGTTGGCCTCGGCCTCGGCCAGATAGACTTTGCCGGTGACGGCCTCGATGCGGCGCACGCCGGAGGCCACGGAGGCCTCGGAGGTGATGCGGAAGGGCCCGATCTTGGCGGTGTTGTCCACATGAGTGCCGCCGCAGAATTCCAGGGATTTTTCTCCCATGCGGACCACGCGGACCTTGTCGCCGTACTTTTCCCCGAACAGCGCCATGGCGCCCAGCTCTCTGGCTTCGTCGATGGGCAGAACCTTTATCGAAACCTCCATGCCCTCCAGGATCATATCGTTGACCTTGGCCATGACGGCCATCAGCTCATCGGTGGAAACGGCGGAAAAATGGGTAAAGTCGAAGTGGAGCCTGTCCTCGTCCACATAGGAACCGGCCTGTCGCACATGGTCGCCCAGCACCTCCCGCAGCGCGGCCTGCAGCAAATGGGTGGCGGAGTGGGCGCGCATCACCGCGCGGCGGCGCTCCGGCGCCACTTTGGCGGTGACGTCGTCGTCCACCTTGAGGGTGCCGGCGCGCATCACGCCGTGATGCAGGAATTTTCCGGCCTTGTCCTTCTGCACATCGGTGACCTCGAACACGGCCCCATCCTTTTCGATGGTGCCGTGGTCGGCCACCTGACCGCCCATTTCGGCGTACAGCGGGGTTTTATCGAGAACAAGGATGCCCTCCATCCCTTCGGAAAGCTCGGAGCACAGCTCGTCGCCGTTGACCATGGCCAGGATTCCGGCCCTGTCGGAAAGCTTGCCGTAGCCGGTGAATGCGGTGGGGGTATTGTCCAGCCCCAGGTCGATGCCGGCCCAGGCCAGATCGCCCAGCGCCCTGCGGGCCTCGCGGGCGGTGGCCTTCTGCTCGTCCATCAGCGCGTCGAAGCGGGCCTTGTCAAGCGTCAGCCCCTCGTCTCCCGCCATTTCGACGGTGAGGTCGATGGGGAAACCGTAGGTATCGTACAGCTTGAAAGCGTCGTCCCCGGAGAAAACGGTCCCGCCGGCGTCGCGGTGGACCTGCAGCATCTCGGTAAAGATCTTCATGCCGCCGTCGATGGTGCGGGCAAAGGTCTCCTCCTCGGTCTTGAACACACGGACGATAAAGGCGCGGCGATCCACCAGCTCGGGATAGGCGGTCTTATTCTCCTCGACGACGGTGTCCACGATTTTATACAGGAAGGGCTTGCTCACGCCCAGCAGCTTGCCGTGGCGGGCGGCCCGGCGGAGAAGGCGGCGCAGCACATAGCCCCGGCCCTCGTTGGAGGGCAGGATGCCGTCGCAGATCATCATGACGGCAGAGCGGGTATGGTCGGTGATGATGCGCAGAGACACGTCCTTTTTGGCGTCCTCATGATAATGCGCCCCGGTGATCACGGAGACCTTGGCGGTGATGTTGCGCACCGTATCCACGTCGAACAGGCTCCCCACGTTCTGGCACACGCACGCGAGCCTCTCCAGCCCCATGCCGGTGTCGATGTTCTTCTGGACCAGCTCGGTATAGTTCCCCTTGCCGTCGTTGTTGAACTGGGAGAAGACGTTGTTCCAGACCTCGATATAACGGTCGCAGTCGCAGCCCACGGTGCAGGTGGGCTTGCCGCAGCCGTGCTCGGGGCCGCGGTCGTAATAGATCTCGCTGCAGGGGCCGCACGGGCCGGAGCCGTGCTCCCAGAAATTGTCCTCCTTGCCGAAGCGGAAAATCTTCTCAGCCGGGATGCCGATCTCGTCGTGCCAGATGTTCCACGCCTCGTCGTCATCCTGGTAGACGGAGGGGTACAGCCGGTCCGGCTCCAGGCCCACCCACTCGGGGCTGGTGAGGAATTCCCACGACCAGGCAATGGCTTCGTGCTTGAAATAGTCGCCGAAGGAGAAGTTGCCCAGCATCTCGAAATAGGTGCCGTGGCGGTCGGTCTTGCCGATATTCTCGATATCGGCGGTGCGGATACATTTCTGGCAGGTGCAGACCCGGCGGCGGGGCGGCTCCTCCTCATTGGTGAACCAGGTCTTCATGGGCGTCATGCCCGCGTTGATCAGCAGCACGCTCTTGTCATGCTGGGGGACCAGCGAAAAGCTGGGCAGGCGCAGATGCCCCTTGGTCTCAAAGAAAGCCAGGAACATTTCCCGCAGCTCGTTGAGCCCGTATTCCTTGTGTGCCATAGTAATCCCTCCAAAAAATAAAGCTCCGCCCCAAAAACAGGGGCGAAGCATAAAATACTCGCGGTACCACCCTGATTATCCCTTCGGATATCTCAGCGCCCTTTATCGGGGGCGGGCGGCGCGCTCAACGCGCGCGGGCTCGAAAGTGGCATACGGGACCTGCGCCGGGAGTTTTCACCAGACCTCCCTCTCTGCGGACGCGGTTTGCCGTTTTGCTTTGTCATCGCCTGTCGTTATTAAATATGAACGTATTTTAGCACAAAATTCCGCTTTGTCAATCGCCGGACTTCAATTTGCGCAGGATGGCCAGCCGCCCGCAGGCAAAGGGCAGCTTCATGCGCAGCGCCATCATGGGGTGCGGCGCGCTCTCAAGGGGCGTCCCCTCCCCGTCCGTCAGGACGGTCACGGGAAAGCGGGCGGGTTCGCGCTCCGGCGTGAGCAGCTCCACCTCGTCGCCAAGGGAAAACTTGTTGCGCTGCGTCAGCATGGCGTTGCCGGCTTCATCGCAGGACTCCACGACGGCGCAGACGTCGGTGTCGGAAAAGTAGGTGGCGTCGGCGTAATACTCCCCCGGCCGGCCGTAATAGAAGCCCGTGCAGTAGGGGCGGTGGCTGACCTTGTTCAGTTCGTCCACCCACACACGCGGCAGCGGCTGTCCCGCCGCGGCGCAGTCCACCGCGTGGCGGTAGGCGTTGGTGACGGCGGCGGCATAGTAGGCGGATTTCATCCGCCCCTCGATCTTGAGACTAGCGATCCCCGCGTCGATGAGCTCGGGGATGTGTTCGATCATGCACAGATCCCGGGAGTTCAGGATGTGGGTGCCGCCGTCCTCGGTGATCTCAAAATACTGTCCCGGGCGCTTCTCCTCCACCAGATGATATTTCCAGCGGCAGGGCTGGGCGCATTCGCCGCGATTGCTGTCGCGCCCGGCGAGGTAGTTGGACAGCAGGCAGCGCCCCGAGAAGGACACGCACATGGCCCCGTGGACGAAAACTTCCAGCTCCAGCTCCGGCGGCGTGGCCGCACGGATGGCGCGGATGTCATCAAGCGGCGTCTCCCGGGCCAGCACCACCCGCGCCGCGCCCATCCCGTACAGGGCGTTGGCCGCGGCGCTGTTGAGCACGCCCAACTGGGTGCTGACATGGCGCGCCACCCGCGGCGCGTATTTTTTCGCCGCGGCGAACACGCCCAGATCGGCGATGATCAGCGCGTCCGCGCCGGCGGCCTGCACGATCTCCAGAAAGCGCGGCAGGCGGGACAGCTCCTCCTCCCGGGGGAGCGTATTGCAGGTGACGTGGACCTTCGCGCCCTGCGCGTGGGCCAGCGACACGGCCTCGGCCAGCTCTTCATCGGTAAAATTGCCCGCCGCGGCCCGCAGCCCGAATTCCCGGCCCGCCAGATACACGGCGTCCGCCCCGTAATGCAGCGCCATCTCCAGCCGCTCTCTGTCCCCCGCCGGGGCCAGCAGCTCCGGTTTAACCATAATTCTGCGTGGCCCTGAAGGCGTTAAACTCAGAGGCCGTTTTAAAGAACTTATGGGTCCCACTTTTTGTGTCAAGCGCATAGAAATAGTACTTCGTACTTGCGGGCTGAAGCGCGGCCCGGATGGAGTTCAGGCCCGGGCTGCAGATAGCCGTGGGCGTGAGACCGGCCTTGAGGCGGGTATTGTAGACATCCGAAGTGTCGTTGAGCATCTCGTCCGTGGGCGCGCCCTGGTGGTCGGGGTGGGTGTAGAGGCTGGTGGCATCGATGCCCAGCGGCATACCCGCCTTGAGCCGATTATAGATGACGGAGGCGATGATGGCGCGCTCATCGTTGTTGGCGGCCTCTTTCTCGATCATGGCGGCGATCTTGATAATGCCGGACAGCTCCACGCCGCTGGCCTTGGCCTTCTGCAGCATCTCGGCGGTCATCTTATCCCGGAAGTTCTCCAGCATCTTGGCGATGGCGCTGGAAGGCTCCATGCCGGTGTAGAACTCATAGGTGTCCGGGAAGAGATAGCCCTCCAGGCGGGAGGCGCTCCCCGTGGCGGCGCCGTCCAGGAAGCTGTAGGAAAAGGCGTAGTTCGCGGCGGCGTCCATAAGATTGTCGTAGGAGCAGACTTTCTTTTCCTCCAGCAGTTTGAAGATCTGATACATGGTATAACCCTCGGGGATGGTCACCTTGGTGGTGAGCATGGCGTTGGAGCCGGTCTGCATCTTCTTGATCAGGGCGCGGTAATCGTAGGTGGTACGCAGCTCGTAGGAGCCCTGATCCAGCTTGTATTTGGCGTGGGAAATGGAGCAGTAGAGCTTGAAAAGCCCCTTGTACTCGATAATCCCGGCATCCTTCAGGGCGTTGGCCACATAGTTAATGTCCGCTGCCTTCACCTTGTCGCCGTCGGCGTCCGTGGTCTGGGTGAAGATAGTGTCCGGCAGGGTCACCACGGCGGATTCGTCGCCCTTGTTCAGCGCCAGCACGTCCGTGGCCGCCATCCAGGTGAGGCAGGCGATGATAACGCTGACGCTGACGATGAACACGAAATACAGCAGTCCGCCCAGGCAGCCGCTGCGGCCCTGGCGTTCCTGCCGCACGGGACGGAAGTCCCGCTCGGGCCGTTCCTGCTGAACGGGCCTGGCCTGGGGCGCGCCGCGCCTGGCGGCCTCCGCGGCCTTGTCGTGCTGTGCGAAGATTTCGTTGAATCTGTCCTGATCGTCTGGCATATCGTTCTCCTTGTTGTAACAGCAAATTGACTGCCCGCATATACTATCTCAGACACAGGCATTCCGGCCTGCGGAACATCCATGGAGCAGATACCGGCCCTCCGCCGCGCCCGGCGGCCGGAAGAGGAATACATCGGCGCGAAGAAAGGAATAAGACTATGTGCTGGGGTAACAATAGCTGCATCTGGATCATTCTGATCCTCGTCATCCTGTTCTGCTGTGGCGGCTGCGGCAGCGGCTGCGGCTGCGATGGCAACAATGGCTGCAACAACGGCTGCAACAACGGCTGCGGGTGCTGATGCATTCGAGGGCTCCTTCGGGGGCCCTTTTTTACAGGCGCACCACGCGGCGCTCGGTGACGATGATATCCACCCTGATGTCAAACGGTTCTGCGGGAATGATGTCCAGCAGCAGACTTTCCCGGCACAGGCCGATCTTTATCACAGGGTTGTTCGCCAGCCAGCGGTCGAAATAGCCGCCGCCGCAGCCCACGCGGAAGCCGCGCTCATCAAAGCAGAGCCCGGGGACGACGCACACGTCGCCCGCGGCGGGAAACCGCTCGGGACAGGCCTCCCCCGGCTCGGGAATACCGAAGGCGCCGGGGCAGAGGGAATCCGGATCCGTCACCGCGCGAAAGACCATCCCGCCGCCCGGCAGCACCTGCGGCAGGGCGACGGTCTTGCCCATGCCCAGCGAGTAAGCGAGAATCTGCCGGGTGTCCACCTCTTTTTTCACGGAACAGTAGCAAAACAGCGTCCCGCAAGCGCCGTATTCCGGCAGGGAGAGAAGATTCTGCGCCGCGGCCTCACCGCCGGCGGCGGCAGAAGCCTCCGGCAGGGCGGCGATGGCGGCCTTCATCCGCGCGCGCAGCGCGTCTTTATGCTCCGCGATGCTCATAAGGCGCGCATCACCAGATCGTAGACCTCCAGGGATTTCTCGTCGATGTCCCGCTCCGTGCCGTCGGCGTTGCGGCAGCCCACCCGCGTCCAGCCGAAGTGGCCGCAGGCGCGGTTGGCGGTCTCAAGGCACAGGCGGAGATACTCCTCATCCGTCTCATGGATGTCGCCGGCGGTGTGGGTCTTTTCCTGACGGTGCTTCATCCGTTCCAGTGAAAGCTCCAGATCCACGTCCAGATAAATCACGAGATCGGGCTGGGGCAGGCCCATTTTGTCAAATTCCAGATCGGTCAGCCAGCTGAAAAAAGCGGGCTGTTCGCTCTCAGGCAGCTTGGCGCCCTGATGCACCGCGTTGGAGGTGGTGTAGCGGTCGGACAAAATCAGGCCGCCGTGATTGTAGATATCGCCCCAGTCGCTGCGGAAGGAGGCAAAGCGATCCACCGCATAGAAGGTGGAGGCGGTATAGGCGTTCACATCCTCCGGCCGGGGACCGAACTCCCCGCCGAGGTACATGCGGATCAGCGCGGAGCTCTCCTTGTCGTACCGGGGGAAAACGACGCTGTGGTAATCCACGCCGTTTTCGTCCATCAGGGCGCAGAGACGGCGGTAGTTGGCGGATTTGCCGCTCCCGTCGATGCCCTCCAGCACCACCAGCTTGCCCTTACCCATGGTTCGCACCCTTCCCTCTCTGTCCCGCAGCCTTCACCAGTATACCCGGCAGCCTTGCCACGCGGCCAATCCGGGCGGGTTCCCTGTAGAGGCGATAGAGCCACTCCAGGCCCAGCTTCCGCATTTTTTCCGGCGCCCTGTCCACATTGCCCGCGAAAACGTCCAGACAGCCGCCCAGGCCGGCCATCACGCCCACGTCCAGCTTGCCGGCGTGGGCCTGCATCCATTTTTCCTGCTTGGGCGAGCCCAGACAGACGAAAAGAAAATCCGGCTTTTTGGCGTTGATATCCGCCAGAATGCCCGCATCGTCGTCAAAATAGCCGTCCTGCGTGCCGGCCACGGCGATGCCCGCGTACCGCGCGGCGATCTTCTCCGCCGCCGCCTCGGCCACGCCGGGTTTGGCGCCGAAAAGATACGCGCTGCCGCCCTTTTCGGCCAGCCTTGCCAGCAGGCCGGAGGCGAAGTCGATACCGGGCACCCGCTCCGTCAGGGGCGTGCCCAGAATCTTCGCGCTGTAGACCACGCCGATACCGTCCGGCAAAACCAGATCGGCGGCGTTGAGGGCGCGCATCAGCCCCCCGTCCTTCGCGGCGGCCATGACAATCTCCGGGTTGGGAGTGACCACATAGGCCGCCCGATGCTCCGAAACCAGCCGCACGCCGCGTTCCACGGCGTCCGCCAGGGTCAAGTTGTCAAATTGAACTCCCAGTATGTCTGTTTTCATCAAACCTGTCCGAATACCTCTCCGATTTTTTCGTGGATCACAAGATCGGCCTGCCTGTCGTAGGGGGTGGCGCTCAGATTCACAAGAGCCAGCCTGTGGCCCTGATAGTAGTTGATCAGTCCCGCGGCGGGATAGACGTTGAGACTGGTGCCGCCGACGATCAGCACGTCCGCCTGGCGGATGGCCGATACGGCCCGGGACACGATGTCGTCGTCCAGCGGTTCCTCATAGAGCACGATATCCGGTCGGATAACGCCGCCGCACTCGCACTTGGGCACGCCGGCGCCGTGGTTCATGCGCTCCGCCGGATAGGGGCGGCCGCAGCGTGAGCAGTAGGCGCGGAGAATGCTGCCATGGAGCTCCAGCACGTTTTTGCTGCCAGCGGCCTGATGCAGGCCGTCGATGTTCTGGGTGACCACCGCCCTGAGCTTGCCCTCCCTCTCCAGCTCGGCCAGCCGCAGATGGGCCCGGTTGGGCTTCACCCCTTCGATGACCAGTTTTTCCCGGTGGAAGCGATAATACTCCTCCGGGCAGCGCGTGAAAAAGGTGTGGCTCAGAATGGTCTCCGGCGGATAGGCCCACTGCTGGTTATACAGGCCGTCCACACTGCGGAAATCCGGGATGCCGCTCTCCGTGGATACGCCGGCCCCGCCGAAAAAGACGATGTTGTCGCTGCCCGCGATCCATTCCTTCAGCTTTGCGATATTGGCGTCCATTGTCTCGCCTCCCAGCAAAATCAAAACGCTGTAACATTATACTGCAATACGCCCGTTAAAGCAAGAATTCTTCAATGGCCTCGGCGCAGCCGTCATGATCGCAGTCCGACACCACGGCCGCGGCCGCGGCCTTCACCGCAGGCAGCGCGTTGCCCATGGCCACGCCCAGCCCCGCGGCGCGGAGCATTTCCAGATCGTTGCCGGAGTCGCCCACGGCCACGCAGTCCGCCGGTTCCACCCCCAGATGGGCGCAAAGCGTCCTGAGCCCGGCGGCCTTGCTGACGCCCGGGGCGTTGATCTCCATGATCAGGTCGGTGAGAGACGAGAAGTGCAGCGGCAGAAATCTGATTCTTTCATAGACCTCGTCCCGGGCGGCTTTTTCGCAGAACAGCAGATTCATTTTCTGCAGCGGGCCGGGATGCTCCATATAGTCGGCGAACACATTCTCCGCGTGGCCCATGTAGTTCGCGTACATGGGGGCGAATTCCGCCACGTGGAATTCCCCCGCCCGCCGCGGCGCCCAGTCGGGGCAGCAGGCCGCGTCGCCCGAATACAGCACGGGCAGCGTGTCCACCCCTGCGGCGGCGGCGATGATCCATTTCACGGTCTCGGCGTCGAGATTGGTCTCGGCCAGACGGATTCCCTGAAAAACGTCGTTCACGGCGGCGCCCGCGCTGGTGACGGCGTAGCGCATCCCCCGCACCTGCTCCAGATAGGGGCGCACGATGCAGAGATTGCGGCCGGTGGCAAAGACCACCTGTTTCCCCGCCGACAGCGCCTTTTCCATGGCGGCGGCGGTCCTGCGGGTGAGGCGCTTGTCCGTGGTCAGCGCGGTGGCGTCCATATCGCAGGCGATGAGCTTGTATTGCATTGCGGTGATACTCCTTAAAAAAGGGCTGCTGACGCAGCCCTTTCGTTATTTTGATCAGCCCTGGGGATTCACGGTGTAATTGGGCGCTTCCTTGGTGATATAAATATCGTGGGGGTGGCTCTCCTTCAGGCCGGCGCCTGTGATGCGGATAAACCTGGATTTCGTGCGCAGCTCCTCGATGCCGTGGGCGCCCACATAGCCCATGCCGGAGCGCAGCCCGCCCATCATCTGATAAATGGATTCGGACGCGGATCCCCGGTAAGGCACCCGGCCCTCCACGCCCTCCGGAACCAGCTTTTTGCTGCTGGTCTGGAAATAGCGGTCCTTGGAGCCGCACTGCATGGCGCCGATGGAGCCCATGCCGCGATAGACCTTGAACTGGCGGCCCTGAAAGATCTCCGTCTCGCCGGGGGCTTCCTCGCAGCCGGCCAGCATGGAGCCCATCATGACCACATGGGCGCCGGCGGCGATGGCCTTGACAATGTCGCCGGAATACTTGATGCCGCCGTCGGCGATGATGGGGACGCCGTATTTATCGGCCATTTCGGCGCTCTCGAGAATGGCGGTGATCTGGGGCACGCCGATGCCGGAGACCACACGGGTGGTGCAGATAGAGCCGGGGCCGATGCCGACCTTGACGCAGTCCGCGCCGGCCCTGATCAGCGCTTCGGTGCCCTCGGCGGTGGCCACGTTGCCCGCGATAAGCTGCACCTGCGGGAATTTTTCCTTTACCAGACGCACGCAGCGCAGGATGTTGGCGGAGTGGCCGTGGGCGGAATCCAGCACGAAAGCGTCCACGCCCACGCCCACCAGCGCGGCGGCGCGGTCGAGAATGTCGTTGGTGACGCCCAGCGCGGCGGCGCACAGCAGGCGGCCGGCGGCGTCCTTGGCGGAATTGGGATACTTGAGAACCTTTTCGATGTCCTTGATGGTGATGAGGCCCTTGAGCTTGTAATCCTTGTCCACGATGGGCAGCTTTTCGATCTTGTTCTTCTGCAGGATGGCCTTGGCCTCGTCGAGGGTGGTACCGACGAGCCCGGTGACGAGATTGTCCCTGGTCATGACCTCATCGATGGTGCGGCTCATATCCGTTTCAAACTTCATATCGCGGTTGGTGATGATGCCGATAAGCGTGCCGTCGGTGTCCACGATGGGAACGCCGGAGATGCGGAACTTGGCCATCAGCGCGTCGGCGTCGGCCAGGGTGTGCCCGGCGGAGAGGGAAAACGGGTTGGTGATGACGCCGTTTTCAGAGCGCTTGACCATATCCACCTGCTCGGCCTGCGCGTCGATGGTCATATTCTTGTGGATGACGCCGATGCCGCCCTCCCGGGCCACGGCGATGGCCATGCGGTACTCGGTGACCGTGTCCATGGCGGCGCTCATCACGGGGATGTTGAGGTTGATCTTGTTGGTGAGCCTGGTGCCCAGCTCGATGTCGGCGGGCAGGATGTCGCTCTCCGCGGGGACCAGAAGGACGTCGTCAAACGTCAGTCCCTCGCCCACAAATCTGGATTCGTATTTTTTTTCATTTGCCATAGGAAACCACCCCTTCAACATTATTTTATCATAATTGCAACAATTCTAACAGATTCACCCCACAAGTCAACCGCGCAAATCAAACAAAGTTTTCTTTTCCCCCGCTGCGCGCGTAGTAAAATATGTACTGCTGGGCCAGGCCGGCGTTTTCGCCGAAGACGGCCGGGTCAAAATCCGGCGGGAAATGCGCCTTCAGCGCCCGGCGCATCCACACGTCCACCGGGAAAGCCTCCCGGTGGCCCAGGCCGAACAGGTTGGCGCAGCCGGCCACCTTCTCCCCCACGCCGCTGACGCACTTCAGCGCGTTCAGCGAGTCGCCGCAGCAGGCGCCGGACAGCGCGTCCAGATCCAGCCGCCCCTCCGCCACCTGCCGGGCGGCGTCCAGCACGTAGGGCGCGCGGTAGCCGCAGCGCAGCGGGGCAAGATCCTCCGGCGCGAGGGGCGCGAGAACCTGCGCCGACGGGAAGCTGTACAGCGTCTCGCCGTGAAAGCGGACAGGCTGCCCGAAGGCGGCGCACAGCCGCTCCACAATGCCGCGGATCCGGGGGATGTTGTTGCACTGGGAGAGAATGAAGGTACACAGCGCCTCCCACTTTTCCTGCCGCAGCAGGCGGATGCCCCGCCCGAAGGCCACGCACTCGTCCATATAGGGGCTGACGCCCAGAAAATCCCGGCTGATCGCGCCGTAATCCGTCTCGAGATCAAAATAGTCCCGCCAGGGCGCGGGGCCGTCGGCGTCCAGGCAGACGGTGCCGTTCTCCGTCCACACCCGCGCGGCAGTGCCGAAGGCCACGCCGGTATAGCCGCCGTCCCCGTCCGCCCGCCAGCGGAAGCATTGGCCGCACTCAAAGGTCTTGGCGGGGTCCAGGGCGTCGGCGGCGGCGAGATAAACTTTTTCCCGGGTTTCTGCGGACATGACACGCTCCGTCTGTTTTTTGGTTATTATATCCCGGCAGCCGTCTTTTGACAAGGTTCTTGCGTCAAACGGATTTTTATGCGATAATCCTTTACAGAGGTGATATTGATGGATTTTTTGTCTGAATACGAAAGCAAGCTGTTTACGCCCGACGAGGCCGTCCGCTGCGTCAAAGACGGCGACTGGGTGGACTACACCGGGGCCAACGGCTTCCCCGTGAAGCTGGACGAGGCGCTGGCCCGCCGCCGGGACGAGCTGCGCCGCGTCCGCGTACAGGGCAATCTGATGTTCGGCCCCATACAGGCCGTGGAATGCGATCCCAGCCAGGAGCATTTCGTCTACAACACCTGGCACTGCTCCGGTTATGAACGCAAGCTCTGCGACAGGGGGCTGTGCTTTTTCACGCCCATGGTTTTCCGAAATCTGAGCTGGTACTACCGCCAGTTTCTCCATGTGAACGTGGCCATGATGACCGTGGGCCCCATGGACCGCCACGGCTACTTCAACCTCTCCTGCGCCACGGGAATGTCCAAATTCATCCTCGATCAGGCGGATATCGTCATCGTGGAGGTCAACGAGCACGCCCCCAGGCTCCGGGGCGGGTTCGAGGAAGTCGTGCACATCTCCGACGTGGACATGGTGGTGGAGAGCGGGCTGGACAGCTACCGCACCATTCCCGCGGCCCGGCCCAAAGCCGAGGACATCCAGATCGCGTCCTACATCCTGCCCCACATCATGGACGGCGCCACGATCCAGCTGGGCATCGGCGGGCTGCCCAACGCCCTGGGCGAGCAGATCGCGAAATCCGAGCTCAGGGATCTGGGGATGCACACCGAGCTTTGCTCCGACGCCTACCTCTCCATGTTCCTGGAGGGCAAGCTCACCAACCGCCGCAAGACGCTGAACAAAAACAAGGGCGTGGCCGGTCTCGTCACGGGCAGCCAGGCCCTCTACGACTGGCTGGACGACAACCCCGGCATCATGACCGCGCCGCTGTCCTACGTCAACGACCCCGCCGTCATCGCCCAAAACGACAATATGATCTCCATCAACGGCTGCGTCTCCGCCGACCTCTACGGACAGGTCTGCTCCGAGTCCTCCGGCACCCGGCAAATCTCAGGCACCGGCGGCCAGCTGGACTTTCTCACCGGGGCCGCCATGTCGAGGGGCGGCAAGGCCTTTCTGTGCATGACCTCGTCCTTCACCGATCACGACGGCGTACGCTATTCCCGCATCGTGCCGACGTTTAACGGCGATATCGTGACCTCGCCCCGCTCTCAGGCGTATTACATCGCCACGGAGTACGGCTGCGTGAATCTCGCGGGCAAATCCACCTGGGAGCGGGCCGCCGCGCTGATCTCCATCGCCCACCCCGATTTCCGGGACGAGCTCATCCGGGCCGCCGAGGCGCAGAAAATCTGGCTGCCGGAAAACAAGAGGTAAGCGATGCTGATCGACCGGACACTGTACGAAGGCCGCCCGGAGGACTGCGCCGGGCGGACGGCGAAGGAAATTCGCTGCTACGAGCTGCTGGATTCGCTGGGAATCCCCTATTTCCGGGTCGATCACGACCACGCGGACACCATCGAAGCCTGCGGGGACGTGGAAAAAATTCTGGGCTGCGAGATCTGCAAGAATCTCTTTCTCACCAACCGCCAGCAGACCGACTTTTATCTGCTGCTGACTCCGGGCCGGAAGCCCTTCAAGACCAGGGTGCTGTCCAGGGAGATCGGTACGGCGCGGCTGTCCTTCGGCTCGCCGGAGCATATGGCGCAGTTTTTGGACATCACGCCGGGCTCCGTCAGCGTTCTCGGGCTGATGAATGACAGGGAAAGCCGCGTCCGCCTGCTGATCGACCGCGACCTGACGCACAGCGAGTATTTATGCTGCCACCCCTGCATCAACACCTCCACGCTGAAGCTCAAAACGGCGGACGTGCTGGAAAGGCTGCTGCCCGCCCTGGGCCGCAGCCCGGAATATGTCGATCTCCCCTGGGAGATCGAGGATTAAAAAACAGCCCCGAAAGTACGGGGCTGTTTTTTTCAGCCTTGCAGGAACGAGACGATGAAGTATCGCCCGGCCTCCGACGGGACGGCCCGCAGGGTCAGCACGTCTCCTCCGGCCGAAGTCAGGCGCACCGTGTCCCCCTCCACCGTGCCGCTGACCGCGGTAAAGCCGCCCAAACCGGCGTCGCTGGTAAAGTTGTAATAGGCGTCATACTTCGGGAGAAACAGCACCTCACCCGAAGCGGTATCGCTCAGGTCCCTCATGGAGATGCCGGCATAGGCGTAAAGAACTCTGTCGATCTGGGCTATCGTGTACCTGTGGATGGGTACCGGCATATTTTCCAGCGTGGCGTCCGCGCCGAAGGACCAGCCGGGCAGCGCCTTCAGCGCCTCAAACTCCGTCTCGTCCGTCACGTCGCCGCAGAGCGGGAAATAGCGCAGGAACTCGGCAAAATCCATCTCCTGCGGGCGGTCGTAGTAGGAGGTAAAAAAGCAGGTAAGCGGGTTGACGGCCTCGCCCAGCAGCGGGGCGAATTCCATGTTGAGCTGGGCAAGCTGCTCCGCGGTAAGCGGCAGGGCTTCCTGCGTGTCGGCGACATTCGAGATCAGGATTTTTCCCGGAAACGTTTTTTCATACAGCGAAAGAATGTCGATCTGACCCTTCGCCGCCGTCACGCTCATGAACAGCTCGGAAAAATCGGCAAAGGATTTCCCGTCGCTGTAGGTGACAGTTTTCCCCGGAGCCAGGTTGTCTAGGGAATAGTGATAGGACATATAGGAGCCGGGCTCCGCCCCCTCCCCAGCCATCAGCAACCTCCCTGAAAGGCTCACAGACGTCACCCCGTCGGGCACGGTGAAGGTCATCACATCTTTGCCGTTCTTATCGACAGAAAAAGCCATGCTCTCCTGAATCGCCACAACAGGGTCTATCGGCGCGGCTTTGGTCTGTGCCCCGGAAAAGGCGCAGCCCGCGCCCGCGGCGCACAGCACGGTCACGGCAAGGACGGCGGCCGCCAGATTCCTCGGTTTTTTTGCCAGCGCGTTGATCCGCTCCTTCAAGCTCCGTTTGCTCCCGGTCATGGTGGTGGCGCAATGCAGCACACTGCGCGCCTCTCCCCCGGCGGCGGTGAGCCCGATCAGCGTCCTGCCGTAATCCAGCCGCCGATCCTCGCCCAGCGCGCGGACCGCGGCCTCGTCGCAGGCCAGCTCCCCGTCCCGCCTGGAGAGGACCGCCGCCCACCACACCAGCGGATTGTACCAGTGGATCGCCAGGCACAGGCACCGCAGCAGGCTCCATACCTCGTCGCCATGGCGGTGGTGGGTGACCTCGTGGGCCAGCGCATAGCGCAGGCGCGTTTCATCGGCGACAGTGGTTGGCGTTATGTAAACTTTTCCAAACAGCAGGCAGGGCGACGGGATGCCGCCGCACACATAGACCGGCAGCGGGCAGTCCGTGTCCAGCGCTCGGCGGGTGCGCCGCAGCAGGCGCGCGAAGCGCAGATTGGAGGCGATCAGCACGCCGGCGGTGGCGGCCATGCCGCCCAGCCAAAGGAGCGTCAGCGTGTCCGGTCCGGCGATCTTGATCGACGCATCGCCCGAGGACGCGGCCCGGGCCTGAACCGCCTGCCCGTCGGGACTGCGGACCACCACCGGCAGCGCGGTAACCTGCGCCGAGACGGACGCGGGCACCAGATTGGCCGGACCGGCCGCGCTGCGGTAAAGGGAAAACGGGAGCAGCAGCCGCAAAAGCACCAGTGTCCACAGGGCGTACTGAAAACGGGGGCTGATCTTGCCGCGAAAGACACGGCGGACCGCGATCACCAGCAGGATCAGCAGCGACGACGTCAAGACCCATTCAGCCATGCCGCGCCTCCTCCGCCTTTTTCAGGATGGCGTACAGCTCGTCGATCTCCTCCCGGGACAGCTTCTGCTTCTCCGTCATGGCGTTGACCAGCAGGCCAACGCTGCCGTTGTAGACGCGGTTGAGAAAATCGTCCGTCTCCTGCATGGAGGCGTCCTCTCTGGTGACCAGCGGGCGGTAGACGCGCACTTCCCCGCCCCCGTCGCAGGCGACGAGGCCCTTCTCCGTCATCCGGCGCAGCATGGTCAGCGTGGTACTTTTCGTCCAGCCCACCGTGTTTTGCAGAAAGTCCGTCGCGGCGCGCCCGGTGCAGTCCGGGTGCCGCCACAGGCAGTCCATCACGCTCCACTCCGCCCGGGTCAAAACAGTTTCCATGGTTTTCGCGCTCCCCTCGTGTGGTTTACTTTGTAAACTTAGTGTAGCACAGCCGGTTTACTTTGTCAACCGCAGATCGGAGCACAGAAAAAGACCGCTCCACTGGAGCGGTCTTTGAAGCGGTCAATAAAAACGCTTGTTCTTGTTTTTCCGGGCAGCCTCGGACTTTTTGCGGCGCTTGACGCTGGGGCTCTGGTAATACTCACGCTTTCTCAGATCGGCCATGACGCCGTCCTTGGCGCAGCTGCGCTTGAATCTCTTCAGCGCATTGTCCAGAGACTCGTTTTCCTTGACGTAAATTTCAGACATCTATTTCCCTCCCTCCAAATGCGCGGGGGGCGCATAAAGGGCCAACTATCATTTGGCTTTTTAACGTTGTTATTATAATGGTTCGTCAAGCCGATGTCAACAATTTTTACTTTGCGGGCTTCAAAATTATATTGACAAGTTTGTTTTTGACCACGATGGTCTTGACCACGTCCATACCGGCCATGGCCTTTTTGACCTTCTCATCCGCCATGGCGGCGGCCAGCGCGGTCTCGTCGGCGCAGTCCATGGGAATGGTGACGGCGCTCCTGACCTTGCCGTTGACCTGTACGGCGATCTCTTTCTCGTCGTCCAGGGTCTTGGCCTCGTCATACTCCGGCCAGGACTGCCGGCAGGCCATGTCGCCGAAGCCCTGAATCTCCCAGAGCTCCTCCGCGATGTGCGGGGCGAAGGGGGAAAGCAGCGTCAGCAGCGCCTTGATATCGCCGCGGCTGGGGGCGTTCTGGTAGAACTGGTTCACCAGCGACATCAGCGTGGCGATGGCGGTATTGAACTTCATGGCCTCAATATCGTCGCCCACCTTCCTGATGGCGCGGTGAACGTCCTTGACGTTGGCGGCGGAGTATTCCTCGCTGCCGGCAAGGCGCTCGCCGGTAAGATTCCAGATGCGGTCCAGGAAGCGCTTGCAGCCCTTGACGGCGGTGTCGCTCCAGGGGACGGCCTTTTCAAAGTCGCCGATAAACATGATGTACAGACGCAGCGTATCCGCGCCGTACTGCGCCACCACGTCGTTGGGGTTGATGACGTTGCCCCGGGACTTGGACATCTTTTCGCCGCCCGCGCCCAGGATCATGCCGTGGCTGGTGCGCTTGGCATAGGGCTCCTTGGTGGGAACCACGCCGATATCGTACAGGAATTTATGCCAGAAGCGGGAGTACAGCAGGTGCAGCGTGGTATGCTCCATGCCGCCGTTGTACCAATCCACCTGATTCCAGTAATTCACGGCATCCCCGCCCACCAGGGCCTCGTCGTTGCGGGGGTCCATATAGCGCAGGAAATACCAGCTGGAGCCGGCCCAGTTGGGCATGGTGTCGGTCTCGCGCTTGGCGGGACCGCCGCACCGGGGGCAGGTGGTGTTGACCCAGGCGTCCATATGGGCCAGCGGGCTCTCGCCGTCGTCGGTGGTCTGATAGTTCTTCACGTCCGGCAGCAGCAGCGGCAACTCGGATTCAGGCACGGGGACCCAGCCGCACTTGGGGCAGTTGACCATGGGGATCGGTTCGCCCCAGTAGCGCTGGCGGGAGAAGACCCAGTCGCGCAGCTTGTAGTTGACCTTGTCCCGGCCGATCCCCTGCTCCACCACCCACTTTTTCATGGCGGGGATGGCGTCCTTCACGGTGAGGCCGTTGAGGAAGGCGGAGTTGACCATAAAGCCGGTGTCGTCCTTCAGCGTGAAAGCTTCCTTGGAAATATCGCCGCCCTTGACGACTTCGACGATGGGCACGCCGAACTTGGCGGCGAAATCCCAGTCGCGCTGGTCGTGGCCGGGCACGCCCATGACGATGCCGGTGCCGTAGGTGATCAGGACGTAGTCGGAGACAAAAATGGGGATGCGCTTGCCGGTGGCGGGATTGACGGCCTCGATGCCGTCCAGCTTCACGCCGCTCTTGTCCTTGTTGAGGTCGGTGCGCTCCAGATCGGACTTGCGGGAGGCCTCGTCGATGTAGGCCTGGACGGCGTCCCAGTTTTTGATCTGATCCTTCCACTTGCGCAGATACTCATGCTCCGGCGAGAGCACCATGAAGGTGACGCCGAACAGCGTATCGCAGCGGGTGGTGAAAACGGTCATCCTGTCGCCGTTGGTGGCGGTAAAGTCCAGCTCGGTGCCGGTGGAGCGGCCGATCCAGTTTTTCTGCTGGATCTTGACGCGCTCAATATAGTCCAGATCGTCCAGATCGTCGATCAGGCGCTGGGCGTACTGGGTGATGCCCAGCATCCACTGGCTCTTTTCCTTGCGGACGACGGGGGCGCCGCAGCGCTCGCACACGCCCTCCACGACCTCCTCGTTGGCGAGCACGCACTTGCAGGAGGTGCACCAGTTCACGGGGATACTGGCCTTGTAGGCCAGGCCCTTTTTGAACATCTGCAAAAAAATCCACTGGGTCCACTTATAATACTCCGGGTCGGTGGTGTCCACGACACGGTCCCAGTCGAAGGAATAGCCCAGCATCTGAAGCTGGCTGGTGAAGGTGGCGATGTTCTGAACGGTCACGTCCCGGGGGTGCATATGGTTTTTGATGGCATAGTTTTCCGTGGGCAGACCGAAAGCGTCGAACCCGATGGGAAACAGCACGTTATAGCCCTGCATCCGGCGCTTGCGCGCCACGATGTCCATGGCGGTGTAGGGCCGGGGATGGCCCACGTGCAGGCCCTGACCGGAGGGATAGGGGAATTCCACCAGCGCGTAGTATTTGGGGCGGGGATCGCCGGTAACAGCGGCGTAGGTCTTTTCATCCAGCCAGCGCTTCTGCCACTTTTTCTCGATGCGGTTAAAATCATAGTCAGCCATGAATCGTCTCTCTCCTTCTGTTCGTAGGTCAAAAATCCGAAAGCCCCTGTTGTCAGGGGCCCAGAAGGGATGAGAGCTCAACCTCCTCGGAATCGCTCCACAGCCGTTCAAGGTCGTAGAACTCCCGGGCCTCCTCGGTGAAGATGTGGACCACGACGCAGCCGAAGTCCAGCAGCACCCAGGTGCCGGAACGGTGTCCCTCCCTGCGGAGGGGCGGTTCGCCGGCGTCGGAAAGACGGCCGTCCACTTCCTCCGTGAGGGCTTTGATATGGGTAGAGGATGTGCCGTTGCAGATGACGAAGTAATCCGCCAGCACAGTCTGCTTGTCGGTCTTCAGCACCTTGATATTGTGCGCTTTTTTATCGTCCAGCGCCTTGACGGCGAGCGCGGCGATGTCTCTGGGTTCAAGCATTGCTGTCCGCCTCCTTATAGGTGATAATCTGCGGCGTGTAGCCGAGATTGAAATTATGGAAGGACGTGGCCCCGCCCTTCATGGAGCCGGTGGTGGAGATGAAGTTCTTTTTATCAAAGGAGATCACGTCCAGATTGGCCGGGGTGATCTTTTCCGCATAGGGGTTGAGCTTTTCGTTGATCATGGGGATCCACTTGTCGATGTCGATCATGACATAGCTGAGGGAGCACAGCATCATGGCGTTGTTGGGGATGGTGGAAAACGTGATGTTTTCCGGTTTGAGCTTCAGAAACTGCTCCAGATAGAACGCCAGGTTGTTGCTGGTGAGATTGGTATCCACATACTGCTCGTACACGTCGATAAGCTTGTCGATGTTCTTGATATTGCCCGCCGTAAGGGTCTGCTTGGCCAGCGCCATCAGCAGATCGTGCTGCACGCCGATGCGCTGGATGTCGCCCCCGGCATAGGTGTGGCGGAAGCGCATGACCTTGACAAAATTATCGCCGCTGAGGGTTTGGGTGCCCGCCGGGATGGCGATGTGCAGATCCTGGGCGGGGTCGTCGTAATACATCTTCACCGGCACATCGAAGGTGACACCGCCGATGATATCCACGATCTTGGCGCAGGCCTCCAGATCAATGACGGCGTAGCTGTCGATGGAGAAGCCCACCAGATCCTTTACCGCGGCCATCAGATCGTCGATGCCGTTGCCGCCGTTGTTGATGGAGACCGGATAGATGTTGTTGATCTTTTTCACCCTGTACGCCGTATCCACCAGGGTATCCCGGGGAATGCTCACCACATTGACGGTGCCCTTGACCGTATCCAGGCAGCCTACCATGATGGTGTCGGTATTATTGCCAACCCGGTCCAGGCCCACCAAGAGGAAGGTATACACGCCGTCCCTGCGGCCGCTCTCGGTGGCGGGGGCGTTCTCCTCCGGGTCCTTGATGTCGCTGCCGGTGGCGGCGGTGGGGCCGTCATCCACCACCTTGGGGGGCTTGACAAACAGCTTGTACGCCGCAAACAGCGCAATCAGCAGCGCGGCCACGACGCCCAGGACTATAAAAAGTGTCTTATGGCTCCTGCCGGGCTTTTTGCCCTTCACCGGCGGCTTCTCCGCCACGGCGGCGGAGGCTGTCTCCTCCCCCACGGTACTGTCGATACTGTCGGTGCGGATGGAATCTATCGGATCGCCGGCTCCGCTTTCGGGCGAAGCGGCGGAACTGCCCTTGTGCTTGCCATTTCTTCTGCTGCCAAAGAGCTGCATATCTTTTTATTCCTTTCGGCTATACCACGCGCAGGCCTCGGCGGTGACGGCATGAGGCTCCCGCCCGTAGGAGCGGATATCCTCAAGACTCATTTTAAGGCCTAGGGCCATGGCGGAATCTATATTTTCATAGGTTTTTGCGCGGAGCTCCTCCAGCCCTGGAAAATTCCGGTTGGGCTCGATATAATCCGCGAGGTAGATGATCTTTTCCAGCAGGGTCATGTCCGGTTTTCCCGTTGTGTGCCAGCGGATGGCGTCATACACGGCGTCGCTGACGCCGAATAAGTCTCTGGCCAGCGCCGCTCCGGTCTTGGCGTGGAGCAGCTTGACATTCTCTTTTTCGGCATTGTCGTTTATGATACCATATTTATCGCACAATATCAATTGTTCCTCAAGGGAAAGTTTTTTGGTGATATCATGGAGGATGCCCGCCTCGGCGGCGCGCTCCGGGTCCTCGCCCCAGCGGCGGGCCAGGCTCACGGCCTCGCTCTCCACCCCGGCCACATGGGCCACGCGGCTGGGCTTGAGCATGGCGTAGGCCTTCTCCCGCAGCCAGTAGAGCTCCACCTGGGTGTCGTAATCCCGGACCCTCACGATGCGGGAATAGACGGCGTCGTCCAGACAGGAAGCGCCCGACCGGCGGCACAGAAGTCCGCGGATATCCGTGGAGGCCATGGGCGTGGGCTCCCGCCGGATAAAGACGATCTTCGCCCCGTACACCCGCCGCAGATACTCCGCGTGGGCAAGGATCTCCGTCTCGTCGCCCTCGCTGCGGGCCAGCACGGCCAGCGTCAGGTTCTCCAGCAGGAAACGATAGCGATACCACTCCTCAAAGGTCAACAGCATATCCGTGCCCAGCACAAAGGTGAATTCCGCCCCCGGATACAGCGTCATCAGTTCGTCGAGCGTGTCGGCGCTGTAGCTTTTACCCTCCCGGCGCAGCTCGATATCGGAGACCTCGGTATCCGGCAGGGACGCGAAATTCAGCCTGCACAGCGTCAGGCGTTCCTCCGCGCCGGGGCTGCCCTCCTCCATGGCCTTGTGGGGCGGGATGTTGGCGGGCACGATGATAAGCTTATCCGGCGAAAGCTTCTCCAGCACGGCCCGTGCCGCGGCCAGATGGCCCAGATGGGGCGGATTGAAGCTGCCGCCGAAGATGGCAATCCTCATTTTGTCTTCTTTTCCTTTATCAATTCTATTTTCGGCGTCTTGGGGTTCCTTTTATACAGGACAAATTTACTGCCGATGACCTGCACGGCTTCCGCCCCGCAGGACGCGGCCAGGGAATCGCAGGCCTCCCGCGCGGTGAGCGGGGAATTTTCCAGCACCCTGCCCTTCACCAGCTCCCGGGCGCGCAGGGCGTTGCTCATCTCCGTGACGGTGTTTTCCGTGATGCCGCCCTTGCCCACCAGAACGATGGTGTCTTCCCCCGCGGCGATGCCGCGGAGCTGGGCGCGCTGCTTACTTGTCAGTGCCATTCAGATACTCCTTCAGTTGTTCCTTAAACTTTTCCAGCGCCCGCGCGCGGTGAGAGATGGTATTTTTGACCGCCATGCCCAGTTCGGCCATGGAGCGGTCGCAGCCCGCCGGCTGAAAGACGGGATCGTAGCCGAAGCCGCCCTCGCCTCTCGGGGCGGCGAGAATAATGCCCGGACATTCGCCCCGGGTCTCGATACGCCTGCCGTCCGGCAGGAGACAGCAGACGCAGGAGACGAACCGCGCGTTCCTGTCCCGCGCGTCCCCCAGCTTTTTCAGCAGATAGGCGCAGCGCTCCCCGTCCGTGGCGTCGTGCGTGCCGGTATAGCGGGCGGAGTAGACGCCCGGCTCGCCGCCCAGCGCGTCCACCATCAGGCCGGAATCGTCCGCGATGGCGGCCAGGCCCGTGGCCCCGGCCGCGGCCGCCGCCTTCAGGTACGCGTTTTCCTCGAAGGTAGCGCCGGTCTCCTCCACCTCGAAATCACAGCCCGCCTCCCGCTGGCTCAGAAGCGTCACCGGCAGGTCGGACAGGATGGCCCGCAGCTCCGCCATCTTTTTCTGATTGTTGGATGCCAGGATCAATTCCATCATTTGAACAGCGCCTCGACATAGTTTTTCGCGTCGAAGGGGATGAGATCGTCCAGCCCCTCGCCGACACCCACATATTTTACCGGCAGCTTCAGCTCGTTGGCAATGGCAAACACCACGCCGCCCTTGGCCGTGCCGTCCAGCTTGGTGAGGACGATGCCGGTGATGCCGGCAAATTCCTGAAACTGCCTGGCCTGCTCCAGCCCGTTTTGCCCGGTGGTGGCGTCCAGCACCATCAGGGTCTCCGTATCGGCCCCCGGCAGTTCCCGGGAAATGACCCGGGTGATTTTGTTCAGTTCGTTCATGAGGTTCTGCTTGTTGTGCAGGCGGCCGGCGGTGTCCACCACGATCACGTCCTTGCCCCGGGCCTTGGCGGCGTTGATGCCGTCAAACACCACGGCAGCGGGGTCGCTGCCCTCCCCGTGCTTCACGATATCTACTCCGGCGCGCTCCGCCCAGATAGTCAGCTGCTCCGCGGCGGCGGCGCGGAAGGTGTCCCCCGCGCACAGCAGCACGTCTTTGCCGTCGGCCTTCAGACGGGCGGCCAGCTTTCCGATGGTGGTGGTCTTGCCCACGCCGTTGACGCCCACCATCAGGACGACCGACGGTTTGGTGTCCAGCTTCAGCGCGGGATCGCTCACCGCCAGCATTCTGGAGAGGATCTCGATGAGTCCGGCCCGGGCTTCATTCCCCTTGCGGAAACGGCGCTCCCAGGTCATGCGCTCCATTTCATAGCAGACCCGGGCGGCGGTGGCGGCGCCCACGTCGGCCAGCACCAGCAGCTCCTCCAGATCGTTGTAAAACGTCTTTGAGTCCGGCTTGTAGTTTTGAAAGAGCGCTTCCAGCTCTTCCATATTGTTCCGGGTTTTTGACAGCCCGGCAAACATTTTTTCAAACAATCCCATCGATAGATGACCCTTTCCTGTCAGCGTTTGGCCGCTTCAATCGTTTTCTGCGCTTCGGCCAGATCCAGCGCGATGACCTTGGACACGCCCTTTTCCTGCATGGTGACGCCGTAGAGATGGTTGGCCTCCTCCATGGTGCCCCGGCGGTGGGTGATGACGATAAACTGCGTCTTATCCGACACCCGGCGCATATATTCCGCGTAGCGGATGACATTGGCCTCGTCCAGCGCGGCTTCGATCTCGTCCATCACGCAAAACGGCGTGGGGCGGACCTTGATAATGGCGAAATACAGCGCGATGGCCACGAAGGCCATTTCGCCGCCGGACAGAAGGCTGATACTGGACAGCGCCTTGCCGGGCGGCTGGACCTTGATCTCGATGCCGCACTCCAGCACATTGTCCTCGTCCTCCAGCACCAGATCGGCCTTGCCGCCGCCGAAAAACTCCAGGAAGGTCTCCTTGAAGCTGTCGTTGATGGCACGGAATTCCCGCAGAAATACGTCCCGCATCTCGGCGGTGATATCGCCGATAATGTCCGTCAGCTCCTTCTTGGCCTTTCGCACGTCGTCCCGCTGGGCGGTGAGGAATTCATAGCGCTCGCTGACGCGCTGGTATTCATCGATGGCGCCGATGTTGGGCGTGCCCAGCGCGGAAATGTCCCGGCGCAGCTCATTGATCTCCTTGGCGGCCCTGGGCAGGTTCTCCACCGGCCGGCGGACGGCCTGCGCCGCGGTGTGGCTGAGCTCGTAATTCTCCCACAGCTTGTCCAGAATCTGCTTTTCCTCCAGATCGGAGGCCAGCTTTTTCTGCTCCAGCCTCGCCACGCTGCGTTCCATGTTCAGCAGTTCCTTGTTGCGGTCCTGCGCGTCCCTGTCGTTTTTGGTGCGCCTGCCCTCCAGCTCCAGCCGGGCTTCGTTGAGTCTGGCGATCTCCGCGCGGATGCCCGCCGCCCGGGCGTTGATCTCCTCCAGCTGCTTTTCTCTTCCGCGCAGTTCGGTTTTCAGGCGCTCGGCCTTGGCTTCCTCCGCCGCGATGACGGCCCTGCGGCTGGCGCCGTCACCGCTAAGCGCGTCCAGCAGGGCGCGCAGCTGATCGGCCGCGCCCTGGGTGGCGCGTTTTTCGGATTCCTGCGCGGCGGTGTCGCTGTGCAGCAAGTTCAGCTCGTCGGTGGCGGCGGTGAGCTGATAACCCACCTTGGCCAGCTCCCGCTTGGCCTCGTCCAGCTCCCGACGGCAGTTTTCCATTTCATTGTCTAAAGTCCCGCGCTGCTCCCTGAGCCTTGACAGCTCATTGGCCCGGGACAGCATACCCGTGCCTCTGGCGGCGCTGCCGCCGGTCATGGAGCCGCCCGCGTTGATGAGCTGGCCGTCCAGCGTGACGATGCGCAACCGCGCATTGCTCTTTTTGGAAAGACGCACGGCGTCGGACAAGGTCTCGGCCACCACGGTGCGGCCCAGCAGACTGGCAAAAATACCCCTGTATTTTTCATCGAAATGGGCCAGCTCGTAGGCCACGCCTACAAACCCGGGGTCCTCCGAGGGGACGTTGTCCAGAACGGCGCCGCCGATCACGTCCAGCGGGAGGAAGGTGCCGCGCCCGGCGTCCTGCCGTTTCAGCAGCTCGATGGCGGCGCGCCCGTCGTACTGGGTGTCTACCACGATGTTCTGCATGGCCCCGCCGATGGCGGTCTCCACGGCCAGAGCGTATTCGTCATCCACGCGCAGCAGATTGGCAACGGGGCCGTGGACGCCCTTCAGCGCGCCGTGGGACGCTTCCCGCATGACGGTCTTTACCGCCTTGGAAAAGCCCTCGTATTCCTTCTCCATGGCGGCGAGCAGCTCGATGCGCGAATCCATGCTGCGGCAGTCCACGGTGAGCCTGGTGAATTTTTCCGTGAGGAGCGCCACGGCGTCCTCCCGGCTTTTGGTCTTCATCCGGCAGCCCGCGATGACGTTCCGGGCGGAGGTCTCCCTGTCCCGCAGCTGGCTCAGCGCTTCTTCCAGCTCCGCCACGCGCCGCTCGTTTTCCCTGATGCGGCCCCGGACATCCTCCGCGCGCTTTTCGGCGTCGGCGATGTCGCCGAGCATTCTGTCCACGCTGTCGGCGCTGTTTTTGATATTGGCCCGGATCACCGCCGCCGCGGAATCGCACTCCGCGGCCTGGGTCTCGGCTCTGGACAGGCGGGCGCGGGTCTCCTCGGCTTCGGTATCCTTGCGGTGCATCCGCTCCAGAATACTGTCGGAGGAGGCGTACAGCGCGTCCAGCGCGCGGTGCGCGTCGTCCAGCGCGCGGTGCGCGTCGTCGTACTCGTCGCTGACGGCCTGGGCGGAGGCGTGGAGCTTGTCCAGCGTGGCCATCCACACGGAGATCTCCCGCACCCGCAGCCGGTCGCGCAGCAGAAGGTACTGCCGGGCTACCTCGGCCTGATCCTTCAGCGGCCCGACCTGCAGCTCCAGCTCCTCCACCTTGTCGTTGATGCGCACCAGGTTTTCTTCGGTCTTTTCCAGCTTGCGCTCCGCTTCCTCCTTGCGGTAGCGGAAACGGGAGATGCCGGCGGCTTCCTCAAAGACCTCCCGCCGGTCGGTGGCTTTATTGGAGATAATCTCGCTGATGCGGCCCTGTCCGATGACGGAATAGCCGTCCCGCCCAAGGCCGGTGTCCATCAGCAGCGAGTTGATATCTTTCAGCCGCACGGCCTCGCGGTTGATGTAATATTCGCTCTCGCCGGAGCGGTAATACCGGCGGGTGAGCATGATCTCGGAGGCGTCGATGGCGATGGAGCGATCCGTATTGTCCAGAATCAGCGTCACCTGCGCGAAGCCCATGGCCCCGCGTTTTTCAGTGCCGCCAAAGATCACGTCCTCCATCTTGGCGCCGCGCAGCGTCTTGCTGCGCTGCTCGCCCATGACCCACAAAAGCGCGTCCGCGATGTTGGACTTGCCGGAGCCGTTGGGACCCACGATGGCGGTTATGCTGTTTTCAAAGGTCAGAACGGTCTTTTCAGGGAACGATTTGAAGCCCTGAATCTCCAGTGCCTTTAAGTACAAATTCTCTACCTCGGCTTCTCGATAAACTCGTAAACAATTTATTTTATACCATATCCCGGGGCTTATCAACGCTGAGCAGGATTATTTCATCATTTTTCACATTTGCCGGCCGCACCCGCACATTCGCCAGGCCAAGGCCGCTTTTCAGCGAAGCCAGATTCTGCCGGTGCTGCCCGATCATCTGGGAGACGGCGCGCTGCGCCACGCCCAGCGTGACGGCGCTGCCGGGCCCGACCCCGGCCAGCAGTGTCCGGGCCTTCTCCAGCAGCACCCGGGAACGCACCAGCTCACCCAGCGCCGGGTGGTAGGCCCCGCCCGCGGCATCCCCGCCGGAGAGCTCCTCCGTGGGGTTGAGCCCCAGGCGGATCACCGGGATGCCCGCCCCGTCGAACAGCGGCAGCAGCCGGGCGCACACGCGCACCGCGTCCTCCACGGTGTGCTCGGTATACTCCCCCGCCTGCCACAGCTCGTACAGCGCGGTGTCCCGCACGATCACGGTGGGGTAGATCCGCACGCCGTCCGGGGAGAGCGCGATGAGCTTCTCCGCGGTCTCCACGGCCTTCTCGTCCGTATCGCCGGGCAGGCCGGTCATCATCTGCAGCACCAGCTGAAAGCCGCGGGCCTTGACAAGCGCCGCGGCCCGCGCCACATCGGCGGCGGTGTGGCCCCGGCCCGACAGGCGCAGGACCCCGTCGTCCATGGACTGCGCGCCCAGCTCCACGGTCTCCACGCCGTAGCGCGCCAGACGCGCCAGCGTCTCATCGTCGATGGCGTCGGGCCGGGTGGACAGGCGGATGGAGACGATGGTTCCGCGCGCCAGATACGGCGCGGCGGCGGACAAAAGCGCCTCCTGCCGGGCCGCGGGGATGGCCGTGAAGCTGCCCCCGTAAAACGCCAGCTGCCGTTTTGTCTCCAGCGGAGTCAGGGCGGCGGCCTTTTCAATGGCGCTTCGAACGGACTGTGCCGTGGCCGGAACCTGCGCGCCGGAAATGCGGTTCTGATTGCAGAACACGCACCTGTGCGGGCAGCCCAGATGCGGCACGAAAACCGGAATGACGCTCTGCCTGGGGCTCACTTTTTCATCGCCTCCAGCGCGGCGCTGGCGGCGGACTGCTCGGCCTCCTTTTTGGTGCGGCCCTGTCCCCTGCCGATCTCCGTGTCGTCCAGCAAAACGCGGAACTGAAAGAGCTTGTCGTGATCGGGGCCGGATTCGGACAGCAGCTCATAGGCCAGCGTCCGCCCCGGCTTTTGCTGGATAAATTCCTGCAGCTCGGTCTTCCAGTCGCCGGTGGGCTCGCAGGCGATGTCCGCCCCCGCCAGCACGTGCGCCATGATGAACCGCCTGGACACGTCGAAGCCGCCGTCCAGATACAGCGCGGCAATAACGGCCTCCACCGCGTCGGCCAGAATAGAGGGGCGCTCCCGCCCGCCGGTGTGCTCCTCGCCCTTGCCCAGACGCAGATACCTGCCCAACTCCAGCTCCAGCGCGGTCTTATGCAGCGCGGTTTCACAGACGAGCTCCGCCCGGAGCTTGGTCATGCGGCCCTCGGGCAGCGCGGGGTCCACCCTGTAGAGAACGTCCGCCGTGACAAAGCCCAGCACCGCGTCGCCCAGAAATTCCAGCCGCTCGTTGCTGTTGTAGCCGATGGCCTTCCTTTCGTTGGCGTAGGAGCTGTGGGACAGGGCGCTGGCCAGCAGGCTCTTGTCACGAAAGACGTAGCCGAGCTTCTCTTCCAGCTCCATCACGCTTCGTCCCCCGCTTCCCCATTGAGCTTCATCGCGTCGATATTGGCAACGATATCGCCGATGATGCCGGACTGGGCAAAGGAGACGGCCTGGCCGACGGCGTTCCGGATGGCCGTGGCTTTGGACGCGCCGTGGGCCTTGATGACGGGCTTTGAAATGCCAAGCAGGGCCGTGCCGCCCACCTCGTTGAAGTCCAGCTTCTTTTTCATATCCTTCAGGCCGCCCTTGACGGCGGCGGCGGCCAGCTTGGTCCCGAGATTTTTATAGAACACTTCCTTGAGCAGGCCCATCATAAATTTAGCCACGCCCTCGGTGGTCTTCAGCAGGATATTGCCGGAAAAACCGTCGGTGACCACGACCTCGGCCACATTGCCATAGACGCCGGTGCCCTCCACATTGCCCACAAAATTGATGCGGCCCTCATCCGAGGCCTTCTGCAACAGCTTGAAGGTCTCGCGGCGCAGCCCGTCGCCCTTGGTGTCCTCGGTGCCCACGTTCAGCAGACCCACCCGGGGGGCCGGGCAGCCCATGAGCTTTTTGGCATAGTAGCCGCCCATGAAAGCGAATTGCAGCAGGTATTCCGGCGAGCACTCCACGTTGGCGCCGCAGTCGATGAGCATGGTGCCGTAATCGCCGGAGGGCAGTACCGGGGCCATGGCGGCGCGGCGGATGCCGCGGATGCGCCTGACGATCAGCGTGGCGCCCGTGAGCAGCGCGCCGGTGGAACCGGCGGAGACCACGGCGTCGCCCTTGCCGTCCCGCAGGAGATTCAGCGCCACGGTCATGGAGGAATCCTTCTTGCGCCGGGTGGCGGTACTGGGATCGTCCTCCATGGAGATGATCTCCCGGGCGTCCACGACCTCGACATCGGCGCAGTTTTCATTTTTCAGACACGCATCCACGCGCTCCTTCTGCCCCACCAGCGTGATGTCCACGCCCAGCTCCCGATGGGCCAGCACCGCGCCCCTGACGATCTCGCCCGGGGCGTTATCGCCGCCCATGGCGTCGATGATGATTCTCATATCCCAAAAACCTCCTTGGTCTTTATCTGCTCGATCACCGTCAGCGCGCGCTGACTGATCTCGGCGTTTTTATTGCGTTTGCCCCGGACCCTGTGGTCCAGCGGCGTAAGGATGCCGAAGTTGATGTTCATCGGCTGAAAATCGCCCACGCTGCCGCCGGAAACATAGGCGGCCAGCGCGCCGATGGCGGTCTCCCGCGGGAAATCCGCCGGCGGCAGACCCAGCAGTCTCGCCGCGGTCTCGATGCCCACCAGCGCGCCGGAGGCACAGGATTCCACGTAGCCCTCCACGCCGGTCATCTGCCCGGCGAAACTTACCCGTGGCAAGGTTTTCAGTCGGTAATACCGATCGAGAAGCCCCGGCGAATTCAGGTAGGTGTTGCGGTGCATGACGCCGTACCGCACGAATTCCGCGTCCTTCAGCGCCGGAATCATGGAAAACACCCGCTTCTGCTCGCCCCAGGTCAGGTGGGTCTGAAAGCCCACCAGATTGTAGAGGGTGCCGTCGGCATTGTCCTTGCGCAGCTGCACCACGGCGTAGGGCTCCTCCCCCGTGCGGGGGTCCGTCAGCCCCACGGGCTTCAGCGGCCCGAAGCGCAGCGTGTCCACGCCCCGGCGGGCCATGACCTCCACCGGCATACAGCCCTCAAACACATTCGCGTCGTCAAAGCCGTGGATCTCGGCCTGCCGGGCGGACACCAGCTCCGTCACGAAGGCCGGATACTCGTCCCTGGTCAGCGGGCAGTTTACATAATCAGCCGTACCCTTGCCGTACCGGCTGGCGAAGAACGCTGAAGCCATGTCCACACTCTCCAGCGTCACGATGGGAGCCACGGCGTCGTAAAAGTGCAGGTCGAATTCCGGGCACAGCCCGGCGATGGCGTCGGCCAGGGCGTCGCTGGTCAGCGGGCCGGAGGCGACGACGCACTCCCCTTCCGGGATGGCGTCGGCCTCGGCCTCCACGATCTCGATATTCGGGTCCGTGCGGAGCTGACGGGTGATGTACCTTGCAAAGCCCTCGCGGTCCACGGCCAGCGCGCCGCCCGCGGGGACGCGGTTTTGATCGGCGGAGGCCATGATAAGGCTGTCCAGCCGGCGCAATTCCTCTTTCAAAAGACCCACGGCGTTGGTCAGCTCGTCCGACCGCAGCGAGTTGGAGCAGACCAGCTCGCCAAAATAGGGCGAGACGTGGGCCGGGGTCATTTTCGCGGGCTTCATTTCCACCAGACGCACGCCGATGCCGCGTTTGGCCAGCTGCCAGGCACATTCGCTGCCGGCCAGGCCCGCGCCGATGACGGTAACTTTTTCCATAGCGCATTCCTATCTCAAAAACCGGCTAAAGGGCGGCAGAAGCCGCCCTTGCCGATTTATTTTGTTTTGGCGGTTTTTTTTGCCGCGGGCCTTTTGACCGCTGGGGCCGGTTTCTTTGCAGACGCCGGCTTTTTGACCGCCGGGGCCGATTTCTTTGCAGAAGCAGGCTTCTTCGCGGCAGCCGGCTTTTTCGTGACGGCCGGCCTCTTCGCGGCGGTCTCGCCCTCCGGCGGGGTGCCCACGTCGGGCTTATCGGCGCTGGCCTTGCGGTGATAGCCGCGCTTGTCCTCCGGCAGGAAATCCGGGCATTCCGGGTTGATGCAGAAGGGCCTGCGCTTCCCCTTGCCGCTGCGTTTGAACAGGGTCTTTCCGCAGCTGGGACAGTTCTCCGCCGTGGGGACCTCCCAGGACATGAAGCCGCATTCCTGCCCGCGCTCGCAGGCGTAGAAGGTGTAGCCCTTGCGGGAGGTGCGCTTGAGGATGCGTCCGCCGCAGCGGGGGCAGCTGCCGGGCATTTCGATCACCAGGGGCTTGGTAAAGGTGCATTCGGGATAGTTGGGGCAGGCCAGGAAACGGCCGAAGCGCCCGGTCTTGATGACCATGTTGGCGCCGCACACGTCGCACTTCTCGTCGGTGACCTCGTCGGGCACCTTGATGCGCTCGCCCTCCATGGCGGTCTCGGCATCGGTGAGCTCCTTGTCGAAATCCCTGTAGAAATCGGCCAGAACGTCCTGCCACCGGCGCTTGCCGGCTTCGATGTCATCCAGATTTTCTTCCATGCCGGCGGTGAACTTGAGATTCACGATGTCGGCGAAACGATCCTCCATCAGCTGCGTGACCACCTCGCCCAGGGGCGTGGGGCGGAGATATTTGCCGTCCTTGACGACATATTCCTTGGCGGTGATGGTGGAGATGGTGGGCGCGTAGGTGGAGGGGCGGCCGATGCCGTTTTCCTCCATGGCGCGGATCAGCGTGGCCTCCGTATAGCGGGCCGGGGGCTGGGTGAACTGCTGCTCCGGGCTCATTTTCTCCAGATAAACGGTCTGGTCCTCTTCCATGTTGGGCAGGGGCCGGCGCGTATCCTCGCCGTCCTCGTCCCGGGATTCCTCATAGACGGCGGTGTAGCCGGGAAATTTCATCTCGGAATAATTGGCGCGGAAGCCGCAGCCGTTGGCGTCGATGTCGACGACCACGTTGGAATAGGAGGCGTTGGCCATCTGGCAGGCGGTGAAGCGGCCCCAGATCAGGCGGTACAGCCGGTACTGTTCGCCGGTGAGATCCTTGCGCACATCCTCCGGCGTGAGATACACGTTGGTGGGACGGATCGCTTCGTGGGCGTCCTGCGCGCCCTCTTTCGTCTTGTATTTGCGCGCGCCGGTATAATAGGCGTCGCCGTAGCGGTCGCGGATAAGGCCGCCCGCGGCGGCAAGGGCCTCGTCCGAGAGGCGCAGCGAGTCGGTACGCATATAGGTAATCAGGCCGACGGAGCCCTGTCCGGCGATCTCCACGCCTTCGTAAAGCTGCTGGGCGATGGACATGGTGCGTCTCGGCGTCATGCCCAGGCGGCGGGAAGCCTCCTGCTGGAGCGTGGAGGTAATGAACGGAGGCGAGGGGCTGCGGTGCTTTTCCCCGCGCTTGATCGTGCTGATCCTGAAGGGGCCGTCCTTGGCCCGCGCCACAACGGCGTTGACTTCGGCTTCGGAGCGCAGATCGGCCTTTTTGCCGTCCAGCGCAAAGAAGCGGGCGGAAAAGGTGGTGTCGGGCCGGGCGCAGTTGAGCCAGGCGTCCAGCAGCCAGTATTCCTCTTTCACAAAGCCGCTGATCTCCCGCTCCCGGTCCACCACCATGCGGGTGGCCACGGACTGGACGCGGCCCGCCGACAGGCCCCGGCGGATCTTTTTCCACAGCAGCGGCGAGAGCTTGTAGCCCACGATGCGGTCCAGCACGCGTCTCGCCTGCTGGGCGTTGACCAGGTCGATATCGATATCCCGGGGCCGTTGAATGCTCTCCGTGACGACCTTTTTGGTGATCTCGTTGAAGGTCACCCTCCGCGCCTTGTCGTCCGGCAGGTCCAGCAGTTCCTTCAGGTGCCAGGAAATAGCCTCTCCCTCGCGGTCGGGGTCGGTGGCAAGATAGACGGTACCCGCCGATTTGGCGCGCTTTTTCAGATCGGCGATCACGTCGGAACGCTCCTTCACGGGAATATATTTCGGCTCAAAGTCATGCTCGATATCCACGCCCAGCGTGCTCTTGGGCAGATCGCGCAGATGGCCCATGGAAGCGACGACCTTGTAGTTGCTGCCCAGGTATTTTTCTATGGTCTTGGCCTTTGCCGGGGACTCCACGATCACAAGGTCAGTCTTGGTATTAGACATTACGGAACCTCACTCTTACTTGATTTTGATCTTCAGCGAAAACCGCTTGCCGCTCTCCTGCCGGACAAAGCCGCGCAGCTGCAGCAGCGTCAGTCCCGCCAGGGTCCTGGCCGGAGAAAGCCCCGTTTTTTCAATGATATCGTCCACATGGGTCTGCGGGGCGGTTATGGCGGAGATGATCTTAAGCTGATCTTCGTTCAGATTTTTTAATTGCGTCTGCAAGTCAATATAATCTGAGGGCTTTTCCTTGTCAACGACTTTTTTTGGCGGGCTTTGTCGAATTTGGGGCGCGTCAGCGGCATTTTCTTCCGGCGCAAAATCCGGCTCCGGCGCGGTTTTGCCAGGCCGGCGGAGCTTTCCCGGGAAAAGGCCCTCAAATTCGCACAGGATCTCCCACCCGTCCGTGACGGGCTTGGCGCCCTCCTTCAAGATGGCGTTGGAGCCCGCGCAGTTCTCCGCGTCCGCGTTGCCGGGGACGGCGAACAGCTCCTTCCCCTGCTCGGCGGCCTCCGCCGCGAACAGCCGCGTGCCGCTTTTTTCCGGGGCCTCCACCACCACGACGCCCACGGAGAGGCCTGCGGTGATGCGGTTGCGCGCGCGGAAATAGCTGTTGACGGGCGCGGTGCCGGGCGGGTATTCGCTGACCACCGCGCCCACGGCGGCCACGTCCTGGGCCAGCCTCCCCTTTTCGCACTCATGGGGCGTGCCCAGCACGCCGATGCAGCCCCCGCCCGCGCGCAGCGCGCCCTCCGCGCCGGCGGAGTCGATGCCGGCTGTGAGGCCGGAGACCACCAGCCCGCCGCATCTGGTCAGTTCATAGCCCAGGCGACGGCCCATCTTGATGCCGTACGGCGTCGCTTTTCGGGTGCCGACGACCGCGATCGCGGCCTCATTGTCAACGTCCGGCAGGCGGCCCTTTACATAAAGCACCGCCGGCGGGGCATAGATGTTCCGCAGCCGCTGGGGGTAGAGCGCGTCCTGCAGGGACAAAACGGTGATGCCCTGCCGGTCGCACTCCGCCAATATGCGGTCGGCCCGCGCCGGATCGCGGCGCTCCAGATCGTCCAGATCGTTCGCGTTCACGCCCTCGATGGCGGCAAATTCCCCCGGCGGGGCAAAGAAAGCCCGCATGGGGTCGCCGTCATAATGGGTCAGGATCAGCTTTTTCGTTTTTGGCGCGGCGACCGCCGAGGAAAGCCACAGCCAGTATTGGATCGCGGGCAACGCCCTCGCCCCTCTCTCTTTATCGGGCCATTTCCCACAGGCACACCGCGGCTGCCGCGGCGGCGTTCAGGGATTCGGAATCGGGCCGCATGGGAATGATGATGGTCCCGTCGCATCTGGCCAGCAGCGCCTGCGAGAGACCGCGCCCCTCGCTGCCGATGGCGACGGCGGCATTTTTTAAGTCCACCTCGCGGATGTCCCGCGCCCTGTCGGACAGGGCCGCGCCGTAAAGCGGCAGCCCGGTATCGCGCAAAAAGGCATCCAGCTCGGCGCATTCCAGCACGTTTTGGCGGAAGATCGCCCCCATGGTGGCGCGGACGGTCCTGGGGTGGTAGAGGTCGGCGCACTCCCCTGTCAGAACCACGGCGTCAACGCCGAAGGCGTTGGCCGTGCGGATGACGGCGCCCACATTGCCCGGGTCCTGCACCCCTTCCAGCACAATGGCGCGCCGGATGGGCGTCTCTCCCGGCGCGGGCAGCGCCACGGTGAACACCGGGCCGCCGCTGCTCTTTAAGGGCGAGGCGTACTCAAAAAGCTCCGCCGGCGCGGTATACTGCGCGCCGCACGGGGCTTCCCCCGGCGTCTCCCGCCAGAGGATGGAGGTCACCCGCGCAAAGCGCAGCGCCTCCGCCAGCAGCTTGTCCCCGTCGCACACGTACTCGCCGCACCCGCGGCGATAATCGCCGTCGGCGGCAAGCCGGCGCAGGTGGCGGATATAGGAATTTTTTCTTGATGTTATCGTTTCCATAGCAAAACAAACTGTGGCGGGGCGAAAAGCACCGTCACAGTTTTTTCCTGTCAATCCAATGGCTTCATCGTCGGGAACAAAATCACGTCCCGGATGGAATTGCAGCCCGTGAGCAGCATGACGCAGCGATCGACGCCGATGCCGAGGCCGCCGGTGGGCGGCATACCGTACTCCAGCGCGTTGATGAAGTCCTCGTCCATCATACCGGCCTCGTCATCGCCGCCGGCGCGCAGCTCCATCTGCCTGACGAAGCGGGCCTTCTGGTCGATGGGGTCGTTGAGCTCGGAGAAGGCGTTGCCCATCTCGCTGCGGCAGATAAAAAGCTCAAAACGCTCGGTCAGGCGCGGGTCGCTGGGACTGCGCTTGGCCAGCGGGGAGACATCCACGGGGTGAGAAGTGATGAAGGTGGGCTGAATGAGCCTCTCCTCCACCTTCTGGTCGAAGGTCTCATACAGGGCGTTGCCCCAGGTAGGTTCCTTTTTGGTCAGGTCCACGCCGGCCGATTTCGCCGCGGCGACAGCCCCGGCGTCGTCGCCGATCGCCATAAAGTCGATGCCGGCGTATTCCTTCACAGCCTCGGCCATCGTCATGCGCCGCCAGCCGGGGGTGAGATCCAGCCGCTCTCCCTGCCATTCCAGCGCATAGGTGCCCAGAATATCCCTTGCCGCGCCGGAGAGCAGTTCCTCAAACAGATCCATCATCGTATAGAGGTCGCCGTAGGCCTCGTAGAGCTCCACCGTGGTGAATTCGGGGTTATGCCTGGTATCCATGCCCTCGTTGCGGAAAATGCGGCCGATCTCATAGACGCGCTCGATACCGCCCACGATCAGCCGCTTGAGGTTCAGCTCCGTGGCGATGCGCAGGTACATATCGATATCCAGCGTGTTGTGGTGGGTGATGAAGGGACGGGCCGTGGCACCGCCGGAGACGGTATTCAGCACGGGGGTCTCCACTTCCATGTAGCCCCGGCCCTCCAGATAGCGGCGGATGTAGCTGATAAATTTGGATCGAATCTCGAAGTTCCGGCGGGAATCGTCGGACATGATAAGATCCACATAGCGCTGGCGATACTTGAGTTCCACATTGGTCATGCCATGGAACTTCTCCGGCAGGGGCCGGAGGGATTTGGCCAACAGGACGACCCTCTGGGCGTGGACGGTGGTCTCCCCGGTCTTGGTTTTGAACACATAGCCCGTGACACCAATAATGTCGCCTACGTCATACTTGCGGAAGTCGGAAAACTCCTGCTCGGAGACGGCGTCAATCTTCACATAGACCTGGATGCGGCCCTTATCGTCCCTGATGTGGCAGAAGATGGCCTTGCCCATGCCCCGCTTGGACATGATGCGGCCCGCCACGGAGACGGTCTTGCCGTCGAAAGCGTCGAAATCATCCGCGATCTCCCTGGACCACGCGGTACGATCGAAGCGGGTCTGGGCAAAGGGGTCGCGCCCCTCGTCCTGGAAAAACTTCAGCTTGTCCCGGCGCACCTGCAGCAGCTCGGAAAGCTCCTCGGCGGTCATTTCCTGGGTCTCTTCTCTGTTGTCAATATCGCTCATTCTATCTCCTGATTATTCAGTCGTTGGTAACGGCAAGTATTTTGAATTGCTGGGTGCCAAACTGGTTTTCCACGCTGACGGTGTCCCCCGCGCGATGGCCGATCAGGCAGCGGCCCAGAGGGGAATCATCCGAAATGCGGCCGTGCATGGGATTGGCCTCCTGGGAGCCGACGATCTCAAAGTCCTCGTCGCAGCCCTCCTCGGCGTCGTGCAGCTTGATCCGGCTGCCCAGCACCACGGCGTCCTTCACGACAACTTCCACGACCTTGTCCACGATCTCGACGTTTTCGATAAGGTCTTTATACTCCGCGATCTTGGAATACAGCTTGCCCTGCTCGGTCTTGGCCTCGTCATATTCGCTGTTCTCACTGAGATCGCCGAAGCTGCGGGCCTCCTTGATGAGCTCGGATACTTCCTTTTCCCGGACGGTCTCCAGATATTCCAGCTCTTTTTTCAGGTCGTCCAGGCGTTCCTGACTCATTTTGTATCTGCTGCTGTCTGCCATTATAATTAGTCTCCTTCAATGTAAAATAACGGAAACAACCGATTGCCTGTTTTGCTATTATATTTAGAATGCCCGCCGCTGTCAAGACAATAAATTGAGGGCTTTGTTCAACTGGGAATCAACCCCCGCATCCGTATTGTATACGACGGTGTCCGGCGTTATGCCGCCCTTTTCGGAAAGATCCACGCGGTTGGGCGTGAGATACTTGCGGCTGGAAATATGCACGGCGCTGCCGTCGGACAGCTCGATGGTGGTCTGGCTGCGGCCCTTTCCCGTGGTCGGCGCGCCTACCACGGTGGCCCAGTGATATTCCGACAGGGCCGCCGCGAAAAACTCCGCCGCGCTGTAGGTGTTTTCGTTGACCAGCACGGCCATTTTCATCTGCAGGCACACGTTGTCGGATTTTGTGACGGTCTCCTTCCCGTTCTGATCCACAGAGACGAAGATATCGCCCTCGGGCAGGATGTAATCCAGCAGCTTGATGAGCTCGGACAGGAAACCGCCGGGATTGTCCCGCACGTCGAACAAAATGGAGGTCGCGCCCTGAGACAGCAGGTCCTCGATGGCGGCGATGGCGGCGGCGCCGCTGCCGGAATCAAAGTTGGCGATCTTGATATAGCCGATATTTCCGGCTTTCAGCTCGTAGCTCACGGGATTGGTATGGATGATGGAGCAGTCCACCTTATAGTCCGTGGGCTTACCGCCGTCCACCGACATTCCCAGCACAATGGTGGAATTGAGCTTGGATTGGATCAGCTCGCGGATACCGTCCACCGAAAGCTTGGTCACATCCTCCCCGTCGATGGTCATGATAATCATGCCCTCGGTCAGCTTAGCGTCGGCGGCGGGCGTATCGGCGGTGACGGAGGTCAGCTTGAAGCCGCCGGTGCCCGCGTCCTTGGAGACGGTGACGCCGATGCCGGCATATTCGTTGGCGGAGTGCAGCTTGTAGGTGCTGTATTCGTCGGCGGTCATGTAATAACTCCACTTATCGCCCAGGCTGGTGACCATGGCCGCCGCCGCCGCGTTCTTCAGCGAGGCGCTGTCATAGTCGCCGATGTAGTTGTCCGCGATGGCTTTTTCAACCTCGACATATTTGATCGCGCTCTTATATTCGGCCCTGCCGCCGAAACGGGCGTACACCGACGTAAGCGTGACAACCACACCGGCCACGGCACAAATCACGCACAGCAGCAGCACCCACGACGGGCGCAGCGGTCTTATCCGGCCTTTGCGGCGCGGCTTTCCGGCATTCTCAGGTTTTTCGTCCACAGGCGTATCCTCCGAAAAATCGATTTGGTACACAAGGTGCCGGGCAGTCAAAGGACTGCCCGGCATCCGTTAACACTGGCTACCATCATCACGCGTCGGCCGAATAGGTCAGGCCGCTGAAATACTGGGCCGGATCAACGGTGGCGCCGTTATAGCGGATCTCAAAATGGCAATGGGGGCCTGTGGACCAGCCGGTGGAGCCCACATAGCCGATGGTCTGCCCCTTGGAGACGGTCTGTCCCGCGGAGACGGCCAGCGAACTCATATGCGCGTACAGCGTGGTATACCCGTTGGCGTGGTTGATCATGACATAGTTGCCGTAAGAGGACGAATAGGTCGCCACGGCTACGGTGCCGGCGTCGGCAGCCGCGATGGTGGACCCGGCGGAAGCCGCGATGTCGAGACCGGAGTGAAATTTCTTGGTATGGAAAATGGGGTGGATACGGTAGCCGTACTTGCTGGTTATGTAAGTGCAGGACGACACGGGCCACTGGAAAGACCCGGAACCGGTGACAGCGGTTGACGGGGTTCCTGTCTGCTGCGCTTTCTTTTTGGCGGCCGCAGCCTCCGCGGCCAGCTGGGCGGAGAGCTGATTCATCTGAGAAATGACGCTCTTCTCGGCGGCTGCATTTTCGTCGTAGGCGGCAGTGAAGGTGTCGATATTGCCCTGCAGAGACGCGATCATGTCGGTGGCTTCGGTGATCTGGGCCTCCAGCTCGACCTTCTCGCTCTTCAGCTCGGTCTGATTCTCTTTCATGTCGGCCTGGGTTTTCTCGTACTCGGTCTTAAGCTCCTGACACTCGGCCACGGCGGCCTTGTAGCTGTCCTCCAGCTCTTTGTCGGAGCTCATAATCTCGCCGACATCATCCATCTTGGTCAGGAGATCGGACAGGCTGGTGGCGGTGAGCAGAGTTTCCAGATAGTTGTACCTGCCGTTTTCCTCCATGGCTCTGACGCGGGTACGGTAGCGCTCAAGCTGCTCGTCCCGGTCGGTCTCGGCCTTCTCCAGCTCCGCGCCCTTCTGCGCGATCATATCGTCGTACAGTTTGATCTGCTTTTCCAGCAGATCGATATCCTGCCGCATCAGTTCACACTTATTGTCCAGCGCCTCTTTTTGCTCCAGATATCCGGCCTGCTGGCTCTTGAGCTGGGAAATCTGGTCGGACGCGGCCTTCTTTTTCGCGGCCAGCGCCTCCTTCTGCTCCTGCAGCACGTCGATCTGGGACTGGGACACCGCGTGCGCGGAGCCGGGCAGCACCATGACCACCAGAGAGATGACGAAAAGGGCCGCCAGAATGATACACAGTATGGATACAAATTTCTTGCTCATATCAGCCTCCTAGAATCATCAGACCTTGAGATAATTCCGAATGGCATTGACGCCGCCGAAGGCGCCCACCAGAATGCCGACGCCCAGGAAGACCAGCAGTACGGGCGTGGCCACGGACGCGAACGGAACGACCTCTACAAAATTGCCGGCGATGGTTTCCATGATCTTGCCCGTCACCAGCGAATACAGGCCCCATTCGGCAAAGAATGCCAGCACGCCGCCCATCAGGCCCAGCACCAGGCCCTCCACCACGAAGGGCAGCCGGATAAAGCCGTTGGTGGCGCCCACCATCTTCATGATCGCGATCTCCTCGCGGCGGCTGAAGGTGGCCAGCTTGATGGTGTTGGTCATGATGAAGAACGAGACGATCACCAGGATGACGATCAGCACCAGCGTCACCACACTGACAATGTTGCGCACGGTAATCATATCGTTGGCGTAATCCACATGAGCATTGACCTTGGCCACGCCGGTCACGGACTCCAACGCGGTCTTGGTCTGCGCCATCAGGCTGATGTCCGTGAGATGGATCACATACCGGTCGCGGAACACGCTCTCGTCGATGCCCTCCATCTGGTCCTTGCTGTAATCCGCCATGAAGTTTTTCATGGCCTGCTCCCGGGAGACGAACTCCGCGGAGGCTACATTGTCCACCGCTTCGATCTTGGGCTGCAGGGCCTTGGCCTGGCTCTGCGAATAATCCTCGTTTACAAAGGCGACGATCTCATTTTGGCTCTCAAGGTCTTTGATAAGACTGTTTATGTTCACCGCGACCAGGGAAAAACTGCCCATGATCAGCAGGCAGGCCATAATAATGGTGACGGACGCGAAGGACATGAAGCGGTGCGTCCGGATGCTGCGGAAGCCTTCTCGTATCAGATATCCGGATTTATTCATAGCTGTAGTACCCGTCCATTCCGTCGCTGATCACGCGGCCGCTGTCGATGGCGACGACACGTTTGGAAAACGCGTTGACCAGCTCCTTTTCATGGGTCACCACCAGGACCGTGGTGCCAAGCTCGTTGATCTTTTCCAGCAGGAGCATCAGCTCCAGCGACCGCACGGGGTCGAGGTTGCCGGTAGGCTCGTCCGCAATGATCATGCGGGGCGAATTAACCAGCGCCCGCGCGATGGCCACGCGCTGCTGTTCGCCGCCGGAGAGTTCCTGGGGCCTGCGCTTCTCCCGGCCGTCCAGCCCCACAAGGTTGAGGACGTAAGGCACGCGCTCGCGGATGAGCTTTTCCGACGTGCCCACGACGCGCATGGCGAAGGCCACGTTGTCGTAGACGGTCATGTTGTCGATCAGCCTGAAATCCTGAAACACAACGCCGATGGTGCGCCGCATTTTTGGCACCTTGCGCCGCTTCATACGGCACATGTCGAAGCCGTTGACGGTGATCTCCCCTTCAGAGGGCTGGATCTCGCCCGTTAACAGCTTGATCAGAGTCGTCTTGCCGGAGCCGGAAGGGCCCACCAGAAAAACGAACTCCCCTTCGTTGATGGTGATGTCCACATCCTGCAGAGCCGTGGCCCCGCTGCTCTCATACACCATCGTTACGTCGTTCATCTGAACCATAGAGTATTTTCCTCCAAATCGCTGTGAAAGGTTTTTCCGGTTATAGCTGCCGATTTATGGCTGCGCTCAATGCCTTGTCTGGTTTAAGGAATCCAAATACTTTTTGACCATCATCGCCACCTTGAACACGATGGCGTGGTCGAATTCCCGCAGATCGAGACCGGTGAGCTTTTTGATCTTCTCCAGCCGGTATACCAGCGTATTCCGGTGGACGTACAGTTTCCGCGAGGTCTCGGAGACATTGAGATTGTTTTCAAAGAACTTATTGATGGTCTCCAGGGTGTCCTCATCCAGAGATTCGATGGGATTCTTCTTGAAGACTTCCTGAAGGAACATCTCGCACAGAGTGGTGGGAAGCTGATAGATGATGCGGCCCAGACCCAGATTTTCGTAGTTGATAATGTTCTTATCGGTGTCGAACACGCGGCCCACGTCGATGGCGACCTGCGCTTCCTTATAGCGGTCGGCCAGCTCCCGCAGATGGCGGGCCGTGGTACTGATACCCACGACGCACTTGACCTGCAGCTGGTCGTGCAGGGTCTTCTCGACGTTCCGGGCGATGGCCATGACCTCGTCCAGATTGTCGGGCGTGGTGAGTTCCTTGATCACCACGATGTCCGTCTCGCTGACGCTGAGAACAAAATCATGCTGCTTGTCCGGGAAAAGATTCTGGATGACCTCCACGGAGACGATCTCCGGATGGTCATACTGACGCACCAGCAGCACCGCGCGGGGCACGTCCGTGACGAAATGCAGCTCCTTGGCCCGGACATAGACGTCGCCAGGCAGAATATTGTCGGAAATGATGTTTTTGACGAAGGCGGCCTTGTTGTGCTTTTCCTCGTAGTTGGTCTTGGCCTCGTTGAAAGCGACGGCGGCCAGCACACAGGAGCTGCGGGCCATCTCGTCCGTTCCCTCGACGAACACCGCGTAGTCGAATTTGCCGCCGTTGACTCCGATGAGCTTATAGGTGCGCACGCCGGATAAAATGACCTGCTCCATAGCCTCCCGTTCCACGGGATGGAAATCCTCCAGCCTGGAGCCGATCATGCTCAGCTCGCTGCACGCCACTACAAAGCCCTGATCGTCAATGACACCGATGCATCGGTCGGTGGCTTCCTTCATTTGGATGATCACGCTCTGAAAAATTCTACTGGACATAAATCTTCCTCCCGCATTACGACATGGCTTATTGTCCATAAGCATGGTACTCACAGTTTTACATAATAAGCCATTTTTGTGCGATTTTCAATAGAAATATGCGCAGGATTTGTGAATTTTTTAGAATCTCTTCCTCAGAGCGTAAAAAACCGGGCTTTTTTGTCCCCTGAATTTAGTCATTTTTCATTCATCACAATGCACAATTCATTTTCTGTCAGTTCCCGGACCCCGCCGGGTCCCAGATCCTCGTCCAGAAACAGCCCGCCCACGGACAGCCGCCGAAGGGCCACCACGGGCTTGCCCCGGGAGGCCAGCATCCGCTTGACCTGATGGTACTTCCCCTCCAGCACGGTGACGCAGCACTGATCGGTGCCGGTGATCTCCAGCTCCGCCGGCAGGCATTTCGTCCCGTCGCCCAGCGTCAGTCCGGCGCGGAAAGCCGCCGCGTCCGCCGCATCCGGGATGCCTTCCACCTGGGCGCGGTAGCGCTTGGGGATCTCCGATTTGGGCGAGATAACCCGATGGGCAAAATCGCCGTCGTCCGTGAGCAGCAACAGGCCGGTGGTGTCCTTATCCAGCCGACCCACGGGAAAAAGCGCCATGCGGCGCAGCTTTGGCGGTAAGAGGTCCGCCACCGTGGCGGCGTGTCTGTCCGCCGTGGCTGTAAGTACGCCGGCGGGCTTGTCCATCATATAATAATGAAAGCGGCGGTAGACCGCCTCCACCCCGTCCACCGTCACACCGGCAGTGTCCGCGTCCAGCTTTTTTTCGCACACCGTCACCGGCGCGCCGTCCACCGCAACGCGGCCCTCGCGGATGAGCCGGCGGGCTTCGCCGCGGCCGGCAATGCCCAAATCGCCTATGAACTTGTCCAATCTCATCATTCGCATGACTGGCATTATAGCATATCCCGGCGGAAATTTGAATACTAATGATTGGAAGCTGAGAGAAACATTGGTGAAAGGAGAAAACGCCATGGAAAAAACAAGGTTTCGCCTGACCAAAGGCACCGCCGTGCTGATCATCGCGGTCACCGCCATTCTGCTGGCGGCGGCGGTTCTGGTGCGGGGAATGCCGGACGGCGCCCAGAGCGGTCTGCGTTCCCTCCTGGACACATCCACCGCAGACGGGCGTGAAAAGTACCTGTCCGCCCTGGGCTGGGAGATCGACAGAAGCAGCGAGGAGGCCAGAGAAGTGACGCTGCCGGCACAGTTCGACGGCGTGATGGCGCAGTATAATCAATTACAGCTCCAGCAGGGCTTTGATCTGTCGGCCTTCGCCGGACAGAACTGCGACCAGTACACCTACCGCGTGACAAACTACCCCGGAGAGGACGGCGTACTGGTCACGCTGTATGTGCGGGGCCGGCAGGTCATCGGCGGCGACATCCATTCCGCCCGGATGGACGGTTTCATGCACACCCTGACCAGCGTCCCCTGAACACAGGACGTATTTTCCCGGCAAAAAGTTGCGGGAAAAAAATCCCGATCGGTTTTACCGATCGGGATTTTTTTGTAATTCAAACCGTCTGACGGATCAGATGGTTTCGTTGATCTCGATGACGACGCCGGAACCGACGGTACGGCCGCCTTCGCGGATAGCGAAGCGGAGGCCCTTTTCGATGGCGATCGGGGTGATCAGTTCGACCTTCATATCGACATTATCGCCGGGCATGCACATCTCAACGCCTTCGGGCAGCGTGATGACGCCGGTGACGTCGGTGGTGCGGAAATAGAACTGGGGGCGATAGTTGTTGAAGAACGGGGTATGACGGCCGCCTTCATCCTTGCTCAGGACGTAGACCTGACCGGTGAACTTGGTGTGGGGGTGAATGGACTTGGGTGCCGCCAGAACCTGGCCGCGCTCCACGTCCTTCTTTGCGATGCCGCGAAGCAGGCAGCCCACGTTGTCGCCGGCCTCGGCGTAGTCGAGGGTCTTGTGGAACATCTCGGTGCCGGTGACGACGGTCTCGGTGATCTCGTCCTTCAGGCCGACGATCTCGACCTTGTCGTTGATCTTGACCTTGCCGCGCTCCACACGGCCGGTAACGACGGTGCCGCGGCCGGAGATGGTGAACACGTCCTCAATGGGCATCAGGAACGGCAGATCGGCCTTGCGGTCGGGAGTGGGAATCCAGGTGTCGACAGCCTCCATCAGGTTCTTCAGGCACTCATACTCGGGGGCGTTCGGGTCGGTGGACTCGGAAACCAGAGCGTTCAGCGCGGAACCGCGGATCAGCGGGGTGTCGTCGCCGGGGAAGCCGTAGAAGCTCAGCAGCTCGCGGACTTCCATGTCAACGAGGTCAAGCAGCTCGGGGTCGTCGACCTGGTCGCACTTGTTCAGGAAGACCATCACGGAAGGCACGTTGACCTGACGGGCCAGCAGCAGATGCTCGCGGGTCTGGGCCATGGGGCCGTCGGAAGCGGCGATAACGAGGATAGCACCGTCCATCTGAGCGGCGCCGGTGATCATGTTCTTGATATAGTCGGCATGGCCCGGGCAGTCGACGTGGGCATAGTGGCGGCCCTTGATATCGGCGTTGTCTTCGCCGGTCTTGTAGTCGTGGCCCTTGCGGTCGTTGGTCTGATACTCGACATGGGCGGTATTGATGGTGATGCCGCGCTCGCGCTCCTCAGGAGCCTTGTCGATGGAAGCATAGTCGGTGTACTCGGCGTCGCCGTAGAAAGCAAGGTACTTGGTGATGGCAGCGGTCAGCGTGGTCTTGCCGTGGTCGATGTGGCCGATGGTGCCAATGTTCACATGGGGCTTGGTTCTGTTGTACATCTGCTTTGCCATTGTAAAATCCTCCTCAAAATAATGTCGTGTTATTTGTTGTTTGTTAAACTTACACCGCAGAATCGGTTCTGCGGGAATTCATCAGCGTCTCCTGCAGGCTCTTGGGCAGCTCCGCATAATGGCTGGGTTCCATGCTGTAGTTGGCGCGGCCCTGCGTCTTGGAGCGCAGGTCGGTGGCGTAGCCGAACATGGTGGAGAGCGGTACCTTGGCGCTAACCTCGCAGCCGCCGTTCTGCACGTCGGTTCCGGCGATCTGGCCGCGGCGGGCGTTGATGTCGCCCATCACGTCGCCCATATAATCGTCGGGCGAGGTGACCACAACCTTCATAATGGGCTCCAGCAGCGTGGGATCAGCCTTGCGCATAGCCTCCTTGAAGGCCATGGAGCCGGCGATCTTGAACGCCATTTCCGAGGAATCGACCTCGTGATAGGAGCCGTCAAACAGGGTGACCTTCACATCGACGACGGGATAACCCGCAAGTACGCCTGCGTTCATCGCGCCCTGGATGCCCTGATCGACGGCCGGGATATATTCCTTGGGAATGGCGCCGCCGACGATGGCATTGACGAATTCATAGCCCTTGCCCGGCTCGTTGGGCTCGATACGGATCTTGACGTGGCCGTACTGACCCTTGCCGCCGGTCTGGCGGGCATATTTGGTCTCCTGCTCCACGGATTTACGGATGGTCTCCTTATAAGAGACCTGGGGCTTGCCCACGTTGGCCTCGACCTTGAACTCGCGCAGCAGGCGATCAACGATGATCTCCAGGTGCAGCTCACCCATGCCGGCGATGATGGTTTGACCCGTCTCCTCGTCGGTATAGGTCTTGAAGGTGGGGTCTTCCTCGGCCAGCTTCTGCAGGGCGATGCCCATCTTTTCCTGGCCGGCCTTGGTCTTGGGCTCGATGGCCACGCGGATGACCGGCTCGGGAAATTCCATGGATTCCAGGATAACAGGGTTCTTTTCATCGCAGAGAGTGTCGCCCGTGGTGGTGTTCTTCAGGCCAACGGCCGCGGCGATATCGCCGGTCCAGACCTGTTCCAGATCCTCCCTGTGGTTTGCGTGCATCAGCAGGATGCGTCCCAGACGCTCACGCTGACCCTTGGTGGAGTTCATAATGGTGGAGCCCGTCTGTACAGTGCCTGAGTAAACACGGAAAAAGCTCAGTCTGCCGACGTAAGGGTCCGTCATGATCTTGAAGGCCAGCGCCGAGAACGGCGCATCGTCGGAAGGATGGCGATCCTCTTCCTCGTCCGTCTTGGGATTGGTGCCCTTGATGGCGGGGATGTCCAGAGGACAGGGCATATAATCGACGATGGCGTCCAGCAGCTTTTGCACGCCTTTGTTTTTGTAGGATGTGCCGCAGGTAACGGGGACGAGCTCGTTGGCGACGGTGGCCTTGCGGATCACCCGGCGGATCATCTCCGAAGGGATATCCTGGCCCTCGAGGTAGAGCTCGGCGATCTCGTCGTCAAACATGGAGACGGCGTCGATCAGCTTTTCCCGGTACTCCCGGGCCTCGTCCATCATATCCGCGGGAATTTCTTCCGTGCGCATATCCTTACCGAGATCATCATAATAGACATCGGCGTTCATATCGACCAGGTCAACAATGCCCCGGAACGAATCTTCGACCCCGATAGGGAGCTGTATTGGGACGGCGTTGCACTTGAGGCGGTCCTTTACCATGTCCATGACATGGTAAAAATTCGCGCCCATGATATCCATCTTGTTGACGTATATCATCCGGGGAACGTTATAGTGGTTCGCCTGCCTCCAAACCGTCTCGGACTGGGGCTCCACGCCGCCCTTGGCGCACAGGACCGTCACGCAGCCGTCCAGCACCCGCAGGGAACGCTCGACCTCCGCGGTAAAATCGACGTGGCCCGGGGTATCGATGATGTTAATGCGGCGTCCCTTCCAATGACAGGTCGTGGCGGCAGACGTGATGGTGATGCCGCGCTCCTGCTCCTGCTCCATCCAGTCCATGGTGGCATTGCCGTCATGCACCTCACCAAGCTTGTAGTTAACGCCCGTATAGAACAGGATACGCTCCGTCGTTGTGGTCTTGCCGGCATCGATATGGGCCATGATGCCGATATTTCTTGTGTTTTCAAGGGAAAACTGTCTAGGCATAAATATTGACTCCTGTCGGGATTACCAGCGGAAGTGCGCAAAAGCCTTGTTGGATTCTGCCATCTTGTGGGTATCCTCGCGTTTTTTGACGGCTGCGCCGAGGTTGTTGCACGCATCCATGATCTCGTTGGCCAGTCTGTCCTTCATGGTCTTCTCACCGCGCTTGCGGGCATAGCCGACAAGCCAGCGCAGACCAAGGGTCTGACGGCGCTCGGGTCTGACCTCAATAGGTACCTGATAGGTGGCGCCGCCGACACGGCGTGCCTTGACCTCCAGGCTGGGCATGATGTTGTCCATCGCGGTCGTAAAAGCCTCAAGGGGATCCTTATCGGCCTTCTCCTTGATGATGTCAAAAGCATCATACACGACCTTCTGCGCCACGCCCTTCTTGCCGTCCAGCATAACGGTGTTGATGAGCTTTGTCACCAGCACGCTGTTATAGATAGGATCCGGCAATATATCTCTTTTGGGAACATTACCTCTTCTGGGCACTATGCTTCCCTCCTTCATTAAAAAATGATATCACGGGTACTACGCGGGAACCGCGTTCCTGCGTCTGCGCCCCGAGGTTTACGTATTTATATAGGTAAACAACAGGGCTTGCTGTTGAAATTTACTTTTTCTTGCCGGCCTTCGGTCTCTTCGCGCCGTACTTGCTGCGGGACTGCATACGGCCGTCCACGCCCTGGGTATCCAGAGAACCGCGGATGATGTGGTAACGAACACCGGGAAGGTCCTTGACACGGCCGCCACGGATCATCACCACAGAGTGCTCCTGCAGATTGTGGCCCACGCCGGGAATGTAAGCTGTGACTTCATAGCCGTTCGTCAGCCGCACACGGGCGATCTTACGCAGAGCGGAGTTCGGCTTTTTGGGGGTAGAGGTACGCACCGCGGTGCACACGCCTCTCTTCTGAGGAGCGCTCAGATCGGTCTCACAGTTTTTCAGCGTGTTCAGACCCTTCTGCATGGCGGGGGACGTGGACTTGTAAGTCACCTGCTCTCTGCCTTTTCTTACCAACTGGTTAAAAGTAGGCATTGTTTTCCTCCTTTCCTAAGAAAATAAAATATCCAAAAACCCCTGAAAACAGGGAATTTTCAGCCAGTTTGACACAAATGGGCGCACAACGCCCATGCGAAAATGTATTTTAGCATATTTCACAAATATAGTCAAGGAATTTCTAACAATAAAGCGAAATAAAGCGAAATAATCCGGGAGGCGAACCCCAGGTCCGTCTCCCGGAAAACGCGGCAGATCAGAGCGCGTTGGTCTTGGTGACCAGCGCCGACAGATCGACGTAGCTCTCTGGCGCGGAGGCCTTCTCCTCGTCCATGCGGGACTGGAAATGGCGGTACATATCGAGGCCGGAGCCGGCGGGGATGAGCTTGCCGATGATGACGTTTTCCTTCAGGCCCACCAGATGATCCACCTTGCCCTTGATGGCGGCGTCGGTGAGGACCTTGGTGGTCTCCTGGAAGGAGGCGGCGGACAGGAAGCTGTCCGTGGCAAGGGAGGCCTTGGTGATGCCCATGAGCAGCTGGGTGTAGGTGGCGGGCATAAGTCCCTCCTCCCCCGCTTTGGTGCGCTCGGCCACCTCACGGTTGGCGGCCTTGAGGTCGCCGATGTCCACGGTGGAGCCGGAGATGAGCTTGGTGGAGCCCTGTTCCTCCACACGGACCTTGCGCATCATCTGGCGGACGATGACTTCGATATGCTTGTCGTTCAGATCGACGCCCTGCTGGCGGTAGACCTTCTGAACCTCCTGGGTGATATAGGTGCGCACGCCGGGGCGTCCGAACTCATCGTCGTTGATGCCGCGGATACGCAGCACATCGTGGGGATTCAGCGCGCCGGCGGTAAGCTCCTGGCCCTTGTCCACATGGTCGCCGGTGTGCATGAGGATACCGGCGCCGTGGGGCACGGCATAGACGAAGGTCTCGCCGTCCTTTTCGTTGGTGACGGTGATGGTGTGCATGGCGCCCTTCTTGGCTTCCTCCACCGTGACGGTGCCGGAGGTGTCGGACAGCGTAGCCATCTTCTTGGGGCGGCGGGCTTCGAAAAGCTCTTCCACACGGGGAAGGCCCTGGGTGATATCGTCGCCGGCGACGCCGCCGGTATGGAAGGTACGCATGGTCAGCTGGGTGCCCGGCTCGCCGATGGACTGGGCCGCGATGACGCCGACAGCCTCGCCGGCGTTGACCGGTTTGCCCAGCGCCAGGTTGATGCCGTAGCACTTCGCGCACACGCCGCTTTTCGCCGCGCAGCTCAGCACGCTGCGAACATAGGCCCTGTGGATATCGCGCGCCTCCAGAACAGCGGCGTCGCTCTCGAGAAGCATATGGTCGGTATCGAAAATGACCTCGCCGGTCTTGGGATCGGTGATGGGCTTGGCCGGATAGCGGCCGTGGATGCTGACGCCGAAGGGCTGAACAACCTGCCCGCGGTCATACACGGTGGATGCCCAGACGCCCTCGGTGGTGCCGCAGTCCTCCTCGCGGATGATGACGTCCTGAGAAACGTCCACCATGCGGCGGGTGAGGTAGCCGGAGTCGGCGGTGCGCAGCGCGGTGTCGGCCAGACCCTTGCGGGCGCCGCGGGAAGAGACGAAGTATTCCAGCACGGTCAGGCCCTCGCGGTAGTTGGCCTTGATGGGGATCTCGATGGTCTTGCCGGAGGTGTTGGCGATCAGGCCACGCATACCGGCCAGCTGGCGGATCTGCGCCATGGAGCCGCGGGCGCCGGAGTTTGCCATCATATAGATGGGGTTGTACTCGTCCAGGCAGTCCTGCAGGGCGTTGGTGACGTCCTTGGTGGTCTGCTCCCACTGGCCGACAACAAGACGATAGCGCTCGTCGTCGGTAATGAAGCCGCGCTTGTACTGCTTTTCAATGCTGACGACCTGCTGCTCGGCCTCGGCGATAAGGCTCTTTTTGGCCTCGGGCACGGTCATGTCGAAAATCGAGATGGTCAGCGCAGACTTGGTGGAATACTTGTAACCCATGGCCTTGATGTTGTCCAGCACCTCGGCGGAGATGGTGAAGCCGTACTTCTTGATGCAGCGGTCGATGATGTCGCCCAGCTGCTTTTTGCCCACCTGAAAGCCGATCTCATGGTCGAACATATGCCCGGGATCGGTGCGGTCCACATAGCCCAGATCCTGCGGGATAGGCTCGTTATAAATAATGCGGCCCACAGTGGTGGTGATGACGGCCTTCTTTTCCACGCCGTCGATGATCTTGCTGACCCGCAGCCGGATGGGGGCGTGCAGACCCACAAAGCCTTCGTTATAGGCCATGACGGCCTCATTGGCGTCGCGGTAGCAGATCAGCGGCCTGTAAGCGGCCTGCTTCTTTCCGTCCGCGGCGGCGGCTTTGTTGGCGGCCACGAATTCGTCGGCATCCACGACCTCGCCCGCGGGCAGGCCGGTCTCGCCGGCATCCGCCACCAGCACGTTTTCCGCGCCCTTTTCCGCCTTGCCGATGCGCAGCATGGTCAGGTAGTAGGAGCCCAGGATCATATCCTGCGTGGGGACGGTGACGGGGTGGCCGTCCTGCGGGCGGAGGAGGTTGTTGGCAGAGAGCATCAGGATGCGGGCCTCGGCCTGCGCTTCGGCGGACAGCGGCAGATGGATGGCCATCTGGTCGCCGTCAAAGTCGGCGTTGTAGGCGGTGCAGACCAGCGGGTGCAGACGCAGGGCGCGGCCCTCCACCAGGATGGGCTCGAAGGCCTGAATGCCCAGACGGTGCAGCGTCGGCGCGCGGTTGAGCAGCACCGGATGCTCCTTGATGACGTATTCCAGCGCGTCCCAGACCTCGGTGCGCTGCTTATCCACCATCTTCTTGGCGGACTTGATGTTGTTGGCCACGCCGTCCTGCACCAGCTTTTTCATGACGAAGGGGCGGAACAGCTCGATGGCCATCTCCTTGGGCACGCCGCACTGATAGATCTTCAGATCGGGGCCGACCACGATAACGGAACGGCCGGAATAGTCCACGCGCTTGCCCAGCAGGTTCTGGCGGAACCGGCCCTGCTTGCCCTTGAGCATATCGCTGAGAGATTTGAGGGCGCGGGAATTGGCGCCGGTAACGGCCCTGCCGCGGCGGCCGTTGTCAATCAGGGCGTCCACGGCCTCCTGCAGCATCCGCTTTTCGTTGCGGACGATAATATCCGGCGCGTTGAGCTGGATGAGGCGCTTGAGGCGGTTGTTGCGGTTGATGACGCGGCGGTACAGGTCGTTCAGGTCGCTGGTGGCGAAACGGCCGCCGTCCAGCTGGACCATGGGGCGAAGCTCCGGCGGGATGACCGGGAGAATGTCGATGACCATCCACTCCGGCTTGTTGCCGGACTGGCGGAAAGCCTCCACAACTTCCAGGCGCTTGAGGATCTTGGCCTTTTTCTGGCCGCTGGAATTGTCCAGCTCCTCCTTGAGCTGCACCGCAAGCTTCACGCAGTCGATCTGCTGCAGCAGCTTTTTGATGGCCTCGGCGCCCATGCCGGCCTCAAAGTCATCCTCGTATTTCTCTTTCAGGTCGCGGTATTCCTTCTCGGTGAGCATCTGGCACTTTTCCAGCGGGGTCGTGCCGGGGTCGGTGACGATATAGTTGGCAAAGTACAGCACCTTTTCCAGCACCCGGGGGGTGAGGTCCAGGATCAGGCCCATGCGGCTGGGGATGCCCTTGAAATACCAGATATGGCTGACGGGGGCGGCCAGTTCGATGTGGCCCATACGCTCGCGGCGGACCTTGGCCTTGGTGACCTCCACGCCGCAGCGGTCGCAGATCTTGCCCTTATAGCGGATCTTCTTGTATTTGCCGCAGTGGCATTCCCAGTCCTTGGTAGGTCCAAAAATGCGTTCGCAGAACAGGCCGTCGCGCTCGGGCTTCAGGGTGCGGTAGTTGATGGTCTCCGGCTTTTTGACCTCGCCGTAGGACCAGGACAGGATCATTTCCGGGGAGGCAATGCCTATTTTAATAGCGTCAAACGTGTTATAGCTCATAATCAGTTGTCCTCCTCGTCAGAAGTGTAATCGTCGATGGGCAAGTCCGAATCCTCCGGCCCGTCGTCGGGGATATCCTCGATCGAAAAGCCTTCGGACACGATCTCGTCGTCGCTGGAATAATTGTGCTCGCCGTCCTTGTAGCCGGGGATAAAATCGTCCTCGTCGTCTTCCTTGAGCTCGATCTCCTCGCCGTCCTTGTCCAGGACCTTCACGTCCAGGCACAGGGACTGGAGCTCCTTGACCAGGACCTTGAAGGATTCCGGCACGCCGGGCTGCGGGATGTTGTTGCCCTTGACGATGGCTTCGTAGGTCTTGACACGGCCGGTGACATCGTCGGACTTCACCGTGAGGATCTCCTGCAGGGTATAGGCCGCGCCGTAAGCCTCCAGCGCCCAGACTTCCATTTCGCCGAAGCGCTGGCCGCCGAACTGGGCCTTGCCGCCCAGCGGCTGCTGGGTGACCAGACTGTAGGGGCCGGTGGAACGGGCATGAATCTTATCATCCACCAGATGGTGGAGCTTGAGGAAGTAGACCCAGCCAACGGTGACGTCGTTATCGAAACGCTCGCCGGTGCGGCCGTCGTGCAGGATGCTCTTGCCGTCCTCGCGGATGCCGGCCTGCTTGAGGGTCTCGCGGATGGTTCCTTCGTTGGCGCCGTTGAAGATGGGGGTGGCCACCTTCCAGCCCAGCGCCTGGGCCGCGTAGCCCAGGTGGACTTCCAGCACCTGACCGATATTCATACGGGACGGGACGCCCAGGGGGTTCAGCACGATGTCCAGCGGGGTGCCGTCGGGCAGGTAAGGCATATCCTCCCGGGGCAGGATGCGGGACACGACGCCCTTGTTGCCGTGGCGGCCGGCCATCTTGTCGCCCACGCTGATCTTGCGCTTCTGGGCGATGTAGACGCGGACGACCTCGTTGACGCCGGGGGACATCTCGTCGCCATTTTCACGGGTGAAGCGCTTCACATCCACAATAATGCCGCTCTCGCCGTGGGGGACCTTCAGGGATGTATCCCGGACCTCTCTCGCCTTTTCGCCGAAGATGGCGCGCAGCAGGCGCTCCTCCGCGGTGAGATCGGTCTCTCCCTTGGGGGTGACCTTGCCCACCAGGATGTCGCCCGCGCGGACTTCCGCGCCGATGGAGATGATGCCGCGCTCGTCCAGATACTTCAGCGCGTCGTCGCCCACGCCGGGGATGTCCCGGGTGACCTCCTCGGGGCCCAGCTTGGTGTCGCGGGCGTCGCACTCGTATTCCTCAATATGGATGGAGGTAAAAACGTCCTCCATGACCAGGCGCTCGGAAATCAGGATGGCGTCCTCGTAGTTGTAGCCTTCCCAGGTCATAAAGCCGACCAGAATGTTCTTGCCCAGCGAGATCTCGCCCTGGCTGGTGGCGGGGCCGTCGGCCAGCACGTCCCCGGTCTTCACGCGCTCGCCCAGCGAGACGATGGGGCGCTGGTTGGTGCAGGTACCCTGGTTGGAGCGGGAGAATTTGATGAGCTTATAGTCGCGGATGTCGCTGCCGTCGTATTTCACGACCACATGATCGGCGTCCACCTTGATGACCTCGCCGTCACCCTCCGCCAGAACCACGACGCTGGAGTCCACGGCGCACTTGTGCTCGATGCCGGTGGCCACGATGGGGGCCTCGGTGGTCATCAGCGGCACGGCCTGACGCTGCATATTGGCGCCCATCAGGGCGCGGTTGGCGTCGTCGTTCTCCAGGAAGGGGATCATGGCCGTGGCGATGGAGACCATCATGCGGGGAGAGATATCCACATAGTCCACGCGCTCGCGGTCGACCTCGATGATCTCGTCGCGGTGGCGGCAGGTAATGCGCTTATTGGCAAGACAGCCGTTCTCGTCCACAGGCTCGGAGGCCTGCGCGACAATGAACTGGTCTTCCTGATCGGCGGTGAGATAGTCCACCTGATCGGTGACGCGGCAGGTGCCCTTCTCAGTCCTGCGGAAGGGCGCGATCAGGAAGCCGTACTCATTGGCGCGGGCATAGGACGCCAGGTAGGAGATCAGGCCGATGTTCGGGCCTTCAGGCGTCTCGATGGGGCACAGACGGCCGTAATGGCTGTAGTGCACGTCGCGGACGTCGAAGTTGGCGCGCTCTCTGGACAGGCCGCCGGGGCCCAGGGCCGACATACGGCGCTTGTGGGTCAGCTCGGCCAGCGGATTGGTCTGATCCATGAACTGGGAGAGCGGAGAGGAGCCGAAAAATTCCTTGATGGAGGCCGTCACGGGGCGGATGTTCACAAGGCTCTGGGGGGTGATGATGTCCAGATCCTGCAGCGTCATGCGCTCGCGGATGACGCGCTCCATGCGGGAGAAGCCGATGCGGAACTGATTTTGCAGCAGCTCGCCCACGCAGCGGACGCGGCGGTTGCCCAGATGGTCGATATCGTCGGCCTCGCCGATGCCGTGGGCCAGGCAGTCCAGGTAGTTGACGGAGGCATAGATATCGTCCAGCACGATGTGCTTGGGAATCAGAACGTCGATCTGCGCGCGGACGGCGTCCTTCAGGGCCTCGCCCTCGAATCGGCTCATCAGCTGCTTGAGCACCAGATAGCGGACCTTTTCGTTGACGCCGCACTCGGCGGGGTCGAAGTCCACGTAGCGGGACATATCCACCATGCCGTTGGAAAAGACCTTGACGTCCTTGCCGTCCGCATTGAGCGTAACGGTGATGACCCCGGCCTTGTCGATCTGCTGGGCCTTCTCGCGGGAGACGATCTCGCCCGCGTCGGCAATGATCTCGCCGGTCTCGGGGTCGGCCACGGGCATGGACAGCTCGAAGCCGATGATACGCGGATACAGCGCCAGTTTTTTGTTGAATTTATAGCGGCCCACGCCGAAGATGTCATAGCGGCGGCGGTCATAGAACAGGCTGTCCAGCAGGGTCTCGGAGCTCTCCACCGTGGGGGGATCGCCCGGGCGCAGCTTGCGGTAGATTTCGATCAGGCACTCGTCCCGGTCGGCGGTGGTATCCTTGTCCAGCGTGGCGACGATACGCTCGTCCTCGCCGAAGAGCTCCTTCAGGCGCTCGTTGGTGACGCAGCCCACAGCGGGATCGGGAACGCAGCTCAGCCAGGTGGCGGGCTGGTTGGGATCATACTTGCCCATGGCCTTGAGAAACCAGGTAATGGGCAGTTTGCGGTTTTTATCGATACGCACCCAGAAAACGTCGGACGCGTCGGTTTCGTATTCCAGCCAGGCGCCGTGATACGGGATAACCGTGGTGGCATATATGGAAAGCATGGTCTTGTCGGTGGTCTTGTCGTAGTACACACCGGGGGAACGCACGATCTGGGAGACGATGACGCGCTCCGCGCCGTTAATGACGAAGGTGCCGCCGGGCGTCATGATGGGGAAATCGCCCATGAAGATCTCCTGCTCCTTGATCTCCTCGGTCTCCTTGTTGCGCAGCCGCACGCGAACCTTCAGCGGCGCGGCGTAGGTGGCGTCCCTGGCTTTGCATTCCTCAATGGTATACTTGGGCTTCTCATCCATCGAATAGTCCACAAAGCTCAGCTCAAGGTTGCCGGAATAGTCGGTGACGACGTCCACATCCTTGAACACCTCGCGCAGGCCGGTATCCAGAAACCAGCGATAGGAGTTTTTCTGGATCTCCAGCAGGTTCGGCATATCCTGGATCTCCTGGCTGCGGGCAAAGCTCTTTCTCAGCGTTTTGCCATAGAGAACATCTTTTGGCATTGGCGTACTCTCCTTATCCATATTTGTGAACGCCCGGCGAAGTTGTCAGAAATGATTCGCGCGGTGTTGATTTTACTTTTGGAAGATGCTATCATTCAGAGTGTAGATAGTGGGTGTAGAATCCGCTTCTATGAAACACATAGCAAGATATTTTATCATTTATAACCAATGCTTGTCAAGAAAATTTTTGTAAAATACACAAATTTCGGCGGGAGTTTTTAACTCCGGCCTTTTTTTGTATTAACATCGGAGGCATATGGATACACGGGTCATCTTTCTGCTGGCGGCGGAGGGTATTTTTGCCTTTCTGCTGCTGTACGGCTCCGGTGTGCTGAAAAAGCCCGGCGCCGTCGTGGCGGCCGCGCTGCTGCTGACCGCGGCCTTCTATCTGCGCGGGTTGGCACTGGATCATCAGACGCTGGATTATACGGACTTTCTGGCCAAGTGGGTGGACTATTTCGCCGATAACGGCGGCTTTGCCGGGCTGAAGGGCTCCATCGGCAACTACAACATCCCCTACCTCTATTTCTTGGCCTGGTTTTCCTATTCCGACATCGGCAGTCTCTACCTTATTAAGCTGCTGAGCATTTTCTTCGACGTGATTCTGGCCTGGGCCGCCATGCTTCTGGCCGGACTTACCGTGAAAAAGCCCGGGCAGAAGCTGGGCTGTTTTTTTGCGGTCCTCTTTTTACCCACGGTGTTCCTCAACGGTGCCTACTGGGGCCAGTGCGACAGCATCTATGCGGCCTTCGCCGTGCTGAGCGTGTATCTGGCGCTGTCCAAACGGCCCTGGGGGGCCGTGGTCTGCGCGGCGCTATCCTTTGCCTTCAAACTGCAGGCGGTGTTCGTGCTGCCGGTGTTTGCCGCGTTTCTCTTTTCCGGGCGCGTCAAGCTGCGGCATCTGCTGGCCTTTCCCGCGGCCTACGTGGCCGCAGTGCTGCCCGCCGTTGCTCTGGGCCGGCCCTTTATGGAAACGCTGACACTGTATCTCGATCAGGCCGGCAGCGTGGGCGGCGCCCTCAATTACAATTCCTCCTCCATCTTTTCCATTCTGGAGAATGCCGACGACGCGGCCTGGTGGGCCAAGCTGGCGATACTGTGGGCCTTTCTTTTTGTGCTGGCCGTTCTGCTGGTACTGTTCCTCCGGCGCCGCCGCGCGGACGACCGGGCGCTGCTGGCGGCAGCCGTCCTGTTCGCAGCGGCCGTCCCCTTCCTGCTGCCGCATATGCACGACCGCTATTTCTTCTGCGCGGATGTGCTGAGTGTGGTGCTGGCCATGACCGTACCCGACCTGTTTCCCGCGGCGGTGCTGGTGCAGTTTGGTTCCCTGCTGGGCTACCACGCCTATCTCAAGGGCCGGTTTCTGATGCCCATGCGCTGGGGCGGCTGGGCCATGGCCGCCGCGGTACTCATCCTGCTGGCAGTGCTGCTGGTGCGGCTGGGGAAAAGCGGTCGGCACGTAAAAACATAAAAATGATCAAAAAGCCGACCCGGGGGCCGGCTTTTTGTGTTCTTATGGGTGAAAGCTTTCAACGGCATCGAGGTGAAGGAAAATCAAAACGACTGACGAGCCTGCTCTTCTGGATGGTCTGAAAAGCGGGGACGAAGCCGCCCTGCGGCAGGTAATCCGGCAGTATACCGGCTATGTGGGGACCATCGTATGGAACATTCTGGGCGGCGCTATGACCAGGGACGATGCCGAGGAGGTGGCCGCCGACGTGTTCTATTCCCTGTGGCAGAATGCGGAAAAAGTGCTGCCCGGCTGCCTGCGGGGCTATCTGGCCAGTATTGCGCGCACCCGGGCCAAAAACAAGCTGAGGGAGGCGCGGGCGGAGCTCCGTCTGGAGGACGATTTTCTGGAGCTGCCCGACACCGGGCAGGAAATGGTGCTGTCCGACCTGGAATGGCGGGAGATTTTGGGCGTGGCCATGGCGTCGCTCTCCGCCCGGGATCGGGAAATTCTGATCCGCCACTACTATTACTGCCAGTCCACCGCCGACATCGCGGCGGAGATCGGCATCCCCAGGGAGACGGTCAAGACCCGGCTGAAAGCCGGGCGGGCCGCCCTGAAGAAAATACTGTCAAAGGAGGACCTCTGATATGAACACCAGAATTTCCGATTTATTCGATATGTACGACGGCGAGCTGCCGCCGCTGAACGAGACCGCGCCCCTGGACGCGCGGGCCGTTGGAGAAATTACCGCCGAAAAAATTCACAGCTGCGGCGGGGCAGAAAAAAAGCGCCCGGGCAGGCGCCTGCTCCGCACCGCGCTGATCGCGGCGGCGGTCGTCGTATTGCTGGCCGCGGCGGCTTTTGCCAAGGTCCCGTCCGTGATCACCGACCAAAGGGAGGCCGTAGCCGCCGCCAACGCCGAACTGGATAAGCTGCGCGGCCTGGGCGTCATCAACGCGGATTTCACCATTGAATACGGCAAGTGCACCGCCAAACTGGAAAATGACGGGCGGCTGTTCAGCGTCTTTTCCCGCAAACTGGACCCGTTCTATCTGATTGGCTACAACGCCGGTAAATATTACGGCAATATTGAGATCGACAACATCACCGGCCGGATCCTCTCGTTCAACATCACCGCCAAAGCAGACGAAGGCCGCAAGCCGCTTTTCTCCGTCTCCAATGGCAATGACGGGACGTGGGACTTCTATGACAATTTCGGCGACATTTTCGACCCGTCGCTGACGCTGAACGGCTTCTGTCAAAAGCTCTGCGATTATTGGGGCTTCTCGGGGTTTACCCTGGTCTGTGCCAGCGCCGGCAATTCGCCCGACGCGGAGGACTATCCCGCGGACGGGAACTGGCTGCTGTCCGACCACGGCACTGGCCAGACCCGCCGTACCACCGTAAAGTTTTACGGGGATCAGGCCGGTGAGGTGCAGTATATCGAGGTCAGCTGCTTTGCCGACGGCGCGAGCATCCTTGCCGGGTTTGCCCACTCACAGGGATAAAAGTTTCCGGTAGGCCGTGGGCAGGGCGTAGTCGGTTGAAAGCGCATCCCGCGTGACCCACTTCAGCCCCTGCCCTTCCGGCGCGGCGCAGGAGGCGGCGTAGACCGTCATCCGCCACTCCAGATGCGTGAAAATGTGCCGCGCGGCGGGCCGGGACGTCAAATCCCCGGCGGAGACGCCGAGTGTGCGCAGATAGTCCGCGGCCGCCGCCGCCGTCAGCGCACCGCCGGTATCGGGCAGGCCCCACAGTCCGCCCAGCAAGCCGCCCAAAGGCCGCTTTTTCAGCGCGACTCGCTCCCCGCACTCCAGCAGAAACACCGTCCGGTCCTCGACCGGGCGGTCCTTTTTCGCCTTTTTCAGAGGATAGCTGCCCTGTGAGCCGCGAATGTTCGCCCGACACAGCAGGGCCAGCGGGCAATCGTCACAGCGGGGCGCACCGTTGGGCAGGCATACCGTGGCCCCCAGGTCCATCAGGCTTTGGGTGAACTCGCCGCTTTTTCCCGCCGGATAGACCGCGCGGAGCGCGTCCGTGAGCCGGGCGCGAAAAGCGGGATCGGCGGCGTCCGCGGGAAGCTCGGCCAGGCGCGACGCCACTCTTGCCACATTGCCGTCCACCGCGGGGGTCGGCTTGCCGAAAGCAATGGACGAGACGGCCCCGGCGGTATAGTCGCCGATGCCGGGCAAGGCGCGGATGGCGTCAAAATCCATGGGAAATCGGCCGCCGTGCTCCGCGCAGATGACTCTTGCCGCTTTTTGCAGGCTCCGGACTCTGGAATAGTAGCCCAAGCCCTCCCACAGCTTCAGAAGGGCCGCTTCATCGGCGGCTGCGAGACTGGAAATGTCCGGCAGCGCCGCAAGAAAGCGCTCATAATACGGGATGACGGTGTCCACCCGGGTCTGCTGGAGCATGATCTCGGAGAGCCACACGTGGTAGGGCTCCGTGTCCCGCCGCCAGGGCAGATCGCGCGCCTCCGCGCCATACCACGCCAGCAGCGGCGCGACGATGCAGCGCCAGTCATATTCGTCCATGCCGCTCGCCTCACTCTCTTGATTTGATAATCAGTTATATCATGCCGGAAGCGTATTGTAAAAGGTATCCATGCCAAAAATCCCGGGGACTTGACCTGCCTGCGGGCAGGCAAAGTCCCCGGGGATCTCCGCACCAAAAAACAGGTCATCCTGACGGATGACCTGTTTTTTGGTGCGGGAGATGGGACTTGAACCCACACGTCTATGGTTGGACACAGGCACCTCAAGCCTGCCTGTCTGCCAATTCCAGCACTCCCGCCTATAAAACGCCAACGCTCCGGCCGCATTGAAGGTCAGGAACGTTATTAATGGCGCGCCGCATTTAAGGCACGGCTAATTATAACAGAATACCGGCATTTGTCAAGGGCGAATTTCCCATTATGTCAATTCCCCGGAGGCGCGCATACAATGGCTTCAGGGGTGACAAACCATGCCGGACCGCTGTTCGCTGCCGGCACTGGCCGCCGCGGCCGCCTGCGCGATCTCAAAGAATTTATCCGCTGACGAGATTAACATACTGTCCGCGTTTTTGTGCGCGCTGGGCGACAATCTGGCCATCATCGCAGCTCAGCTCGCCGCCGGTGACAATTGCTGAAAACGCGTGAATATTCAACCGAAAGACGTGCAAACTACCACCAGATCAAAATACTGGAGGCAGTACCATGAATTCAAGGAAAATCACTTCCCTGCTGGCGGCCATGCTGGCCGTCATCCTGTGTCTCGGCGCGGCCACCGTCTCCCTTGCGGACAACGCGGCGCCGCAGGCGCAAAATATGGAGCTGGAGACCTTCCGCGACGTCTCCGTGGGCGGTCGGCTCACCGCCGTGGACCCTGAGGGCGATCCGGTAACCTTCCAGATCACCACCCAGCCCGTCAAGGGCACCGTGGCGCTGGAGACGGACGGCAGCTTCGTTTACACGCCGGCCAGCGGCAAAAAAGGCAAGGACTACTTCGGCTACAAGGCACTGGACACTCAGGGCAACCTGTCTCAGGAGGGCACGGTCATCATCAAGATCAACCGACAGAAGGCGGCGGTGACCTATTCCGATATGACCGGCTCCGGCGATTACTACGCCGCCGTGATGCTGGCCAAAAACGGCGTGTTCACCGGCGAGAAGGTCGGCGGGACTTACCTGTTCTGCCCGGAGGCCAGCGTCACCAGAGGCGAGTTCCTCAGTATGTGCATGGAGGTCGCCGACACGTCACTCCTTGCTGGCGTTATGTCAACCGGTTTTGAGGACGACGCGCAAATTCCCGATTGGGAAAAGCCCTACGTCTCCACCGCGGTGATGAACGGCGGCGTGTGCGGCTACGCCGGCACATTCGGGTCGGTGTTCTGCGCCAACACGCCCATCACGCAGGCGGAGGCGTCGGTGATGCTGAACAAAGCCGCGGGGCTGACGGATGTGGCGGTCACCGGCGGCGATTCCGCCGAACCCGCCTGGGCGGCGCAGTCGGTAGCCAATCTGCGCGCGCAGAATATTCCGACCGGCGGCACGGCCATGACCTCCGCCCTCACCCGCGCCAAGGCGGCGGAAATGCTGCTGAAGGCCATGGAAGCAATAAAGGCGAAGTAAGAAGCCGCCAAAGGCGGCAATGCCCAAAAGAAATGCCACGACGAAAGTCGTGGCATTTCTTTTGGAGTAATGGTGGAAAAAAGATTTTCGGCAAACGCACCGCCGCGAGTGCGGCGTTACAAGCGTTTTGGCCTATGGCCAAAACCTTGCCGCAGGGCGAATTCACTTCGCCCGAGGATGTCAAATCAACCGGGTGAAGCCGCCAAAAGCGGCGGAACCCAAAAAGAAGAGGCAAAAAAGATTTTATCTTTTTTGTCTCTTCTTTTTGGTACGCCCGATGCGATTCGAACGCACGGCCTACAGAGTCGGAGTCTGTCACTCTATCCAGCTGAGCTACGGGCGCATGTTCGGGTGGTATTATATCTAAAAAACCCGGCAATGTAAATAGCTGTTTTCAATTTAATTTTCGTATGCTATAATCTTTTATTAGGTTAACAGTATCGGAGGGGCTGCCATGAAAAGGATTCGTCTCGGCAAAACCAAGCTTCAGGTTACCTGCTCGTCCATGGGCTGTCTGCCCGTGCAGCGCTGCTCCGTGGAGGACGGCGCAAAGCTCATCCGCGCGGCTTACGAGGGCGGCATCAACTATTTCGACACGGCCAACGCCTACACAGACAGTGAGCTGAAGGTGGGGCTGGCGCTGCACGACGTGCGGGACAAGGTGGTGATCTCCACCAAGAGCGCCGCGCCGGACAGGGCGGGCTGCGCCGCGCACATCGACAACAGCTTAAAACTGCTGCAGACCGATTATATCGATCTGTTCCAGTTCCATCAGTGCCCCGCCGTGCCGGACATCCACGACCCCGACGGCGCTTTCGCCGCCGCGCTGGAGGCCAAAGCCGCGGGCAAGATCCGCCATGTCGGACTCACCACGCACCGGATCGAGGTGGCGGAGGACGCCATCGCCTCCGGCAATTTTGAGACGCTGCAATTTCCCTTCAGCTACATATCCACCGACCGCGATCTGGCGCTGGCGGAAAAATGCAAGGCCGCCGACATGGGCTTCATCGCCATGAAGGGGCTGGCGGGCGGTCTGCTGACCGACGCCCGGGTCTGCCGCGCCTTTATGAGCCAGTACGACAACGTGGTGCCCATCTGGGGCATCCAGACCGCGGAGGAGCTGGCCCAGTGGCTGGCGGTGACCGCGGAGGATCCCCAAATGGACGAGCCCACCCGGGCGATTATCCGGCGAGACCGCAAGGAATTGGCCGGCAGCTTCTGCCGGGGCTGCGGCTACTGCATGCCCTGCCCGGCGGGCATCGAGATCCGCAACTCCGCCCGGATGAATATGCTGCTGCGCCGCTCCCCCTGGCAGCAGTATTACACGCCGGAGTGGCGGGAAAAGATGGAGCGCATCAACGACTGCCTGGGCTGCCGCCAATGCGCCGCCAAGTGCCCTTACCAGCTGGACACCCCCAACGTTCTCAAATATATGCTGAAGGATTATAACGAGTTTTATGAAGCACACAAAAACGAACTGTAAAGTTCTCAGCGCGCTGCTGGCCGCGGCTCTGCTGCTGCCGATGGCCGGCTGCGGCGCGGATAAGGCTGAAACCACCGTCTCGGCGCTGGGCGCGGACGTGGCGGTGACGGTCTATGGCAAAGGCGCGGACAAGGCTGCCGCGGACGCCGCCGGCGTCTTTAAGGCGCTGCACTCCATGCTGGACGAGAGCAGTGCCAGCAGCGCCCTTTACGCGCTCAACAATGCCGCCGGGCAGAGCGTGGTGGTACCCGGGCAGGTCGTGGATATGCTGAATGCCATGAAAACCGTCTACGATCAGACCGACGGCGCGCTGGACCCCACCGTGGAACCGCTGCTGGAACTCTGGGGCTTCAGCGACGGCCATTACGTCAAACCCACCGACGAGGATATCGACAATACCAGGACACTGCTGTGCTTTGACAAGGTAAAGATTGAGACCTTCGCCGAGAGCGGCACCTATACCGTCACCATGCCCGCCGGCGCCAAGCTGACCTTCGACGCGGCCGCCCGGGGCTGCGCCGGGAACTATGCCATGCAGGCCCTGAAAAACGACGGCGTCACCGCCGGGATCGTCTCCACCGCGAACTTCGTGCAGACCCTGGGCGCCAAGCCGGACGGCTCGCAGTGGAACGTGTCCATCGCCGACCCGGACAACCCGGACGGCAGCATCGGCTATCTCGCCGTGGGCGAGACCGCCGTGGCCACCAGCGGCGGCTATACCCAGTCCTTTACTTATTCTAACGGCGAGACCTACAGCCATATTCTCGACCCCGCCACCGGCTATCCCGCCAAGACCGACCTGAAATCCGTCACCGTGCTGTGCGACAGCGGCTTGACGGCGGACTGCCTGTCCACCGCGCTCTATATTCTGGGGCAGAAAGCGGCGCTGCAATACTGGCGCGACAACGGCGGTTTCCAGATGCTTCTGGTGACGCAGGACAACAAGATCGTCTGCACCAGCGGGCTGATGGAGACTTTTAACCAGCAGAACAGCAGCTACACGCTGTCCTACGCTAAATGATCGACCGGGCTTTTTTTCACAGGGACGTGCTGGCTGTGGCGCCCGATCTGGTCGGCAAGCTGCTGGTGCGTACCCTGCCCGGCGGGCGGGTGCTGCGGCTGCACATCACGGAGACGGAGGCCTACGCCGGCGAGGGCGATACCGCCTGCCACGCCAGCCGCGGCCGCGGCAGGCGCAGCGAGATGCTGTACCATGACGGCGGCACCATCTTCGTGTATCTTTGCTATGGGATGTACTGGATGCTGAATATCGTCACCGGGCGGGCCGACGAGCCGCAGGGCGTGCTGCTGCGCGGTGCGGAGGGCTATGACGGCCCGGGAAAGCTTACAAGAGCGCTGGGCATCGACGGTGCGCTGAACGGCGGCGACATTCTCGCCTGCCCCGGTCTGCGCATCGAGGATGATGGAAAATCGGCCGGGATTCTGGCCGGGAAGCGCATCGGCATCGGCTATGCCGCCGAGGCCGATCAGGCCAGACTCTGGCGGTTTACACTGAAAGGGACGGACAATGGCTGAACTGGACACAAACGTGCGTTATATCAAGGGAATCGGTGAAAAGAAGGCGCAGTCCCTGGCAAAGCTGGGCGTCGGCACGCTTTTCGATCTGGTCTCTTTCTTTCCGCGCCGTTATGAGGACCGCAGCGAATATAAGCCCATTGCCCTGACCCTGCCCGGAGAGACCGTGTGCATCCGCGCCATGGCCGCCGATTCGCCCCGGCTGACCCGCGTCCGCCGGGGGCTGGAGCTGGTGAAATTCCGCGCGGTGGACGACAGCGGCGCGGTGGACATCACCTATTTCAATCAGAGCTACATCAAGGATCAGATTGTAAAGGGCGAGAGTTACGTCTTTTACGGAAAAATCGAATTCAACGGCGGCAGGCGCGCCATGGCCAGCCCAGTCCATGAAAAAGAGGGCGCGGCGGACGGGGTAACAGGGCGGATCGTGCCCATCTACCGGCTGACGTCGGGTCTGTCCCAGCGGGTGATGATGCAGGCCGTGCGGCAGGGGCTGGACGCCTGCGGCGGCCGGCTGCCCGAGCTGCTGCCGGATAACGTGCTGAAGCAATACGGTCTGTGCCAGACCCCCTACGCCTACGAGAACATTCACTTCCCCGCCGACTTTGCCGCGCTGGAGCTGGCGCGGCGGCGGCTGATCTTTGAGGAGCTGTTTTTGCTGGCCTGCGCCATGGGCCGCCTGAACGCGCGCAACCGCGAATGCGCGGGGGTCGTGATCCCAAAAACGGATTTCGGCGATTTTTACGCCAGGCTGCCCTTTACGCCCACCGGCGCGCAGCGCCGGGCGGTGGAGAGCGCGGCGGCGGATATGGCCTCCGGCCGGGCCATGAACCGGCTGGTGCAGGGCGATGTGGGCAGCGGCAAGACCCTGGTGGCGGCCGCCCTGATCTGGAGCGCCTGGAAAAGCGGCTGCATGAGCGCCTTCATGGCGCCCACCGAAATTCTGGCCGAGCAGCACCTCAACACCCTCACCGGTCTGCTGGGGCCCTTCGGCATCCGGGTCGGCAAGCTCACCGGCGCCATGACCGCCAAGGAAAAGAAAGCCGTGAAAGCCCAGCTGGCCGACGGGGCGCTGGATCTGGTCATCGGCACCCATGCCCTGCTGTCGGAGGACGTGGCCTATCGGCGGCTGGGGCTGGTGGTGACGGACGAGCAGCACCGCTTCGGGGTGGAGCAGCGCTCCGCGCTGGTCTCCAAGGGCCGGCGGCCCCATGTGCTGGTCATGTCCGCCACGCCCATCCCACGGACGCTGGCGCTGATTATCTACGGCGATCTGGACGTTTCCGTTATCGACGAACTGCCCCCCGGGCGGCAGCAGATAGACACCTTCTGCGTCGGCGAGAGCTACCGGCGGCGGCTGTACGCTTTCATTGAGAAGCAGGTATTCGAGGGCCGCCAGGTGTTCGTGGTGTGCCCCATGATCGACGAGAACGACGAGCTGCCCGGCGAGCTGAAATCCGCCACCGAGCACGCGGAGGAATTGAAGCGTTTCCTGCCCCGGCTGCGCATCGGCTGCGTGCACGGAAAGATGAAGGCCCGGGACAAGGACGCCGTGATGGCCGCCTTTATGGCCGGTGATATCGACGTGCTGGTGTCCACCACCGTGATCGAGGTCGGTGTGGACATCCCCAACGCGTCGCTGATGATCGTGGAAAACGCCGAGCGCTTCGGTCTGTCCCAGCTGCATCAGCTCCGCGGCCGGGTGGGCCGCGGCAAATATAAGAGCTACTGCGTGCTGGTATCCGACGCCGACAGCGAGGAGGCCAGGGCACGGCTGAAGATCATGACCCAGACCGACGACGGATTCAAAATCTCCGAGGAGGACTTGAAGCTGCGCGGCCCCGGCGACTTTTTCGGTTCCCGGCAGCACGGCCTGCCGGCCATGCACATCGCGGATCTGGGCGCGGATATGAACGTGCTCCAGACAGCGCAGGACGCGGCCAAAGCGCTGCTGAGCGCCGACCCGGAGCTGTCCGACCCGGCGCACGCCGCGCTGCGGGAGCGCGTGCAGCGGCTGTTTGAGAGCAATGCCGATACTTTCAACTGAATAAAAAAATCCGGGCGGAAGTCACCTTTTGACTTCCGCCCGGATTTTTGCCGTTTTCAGCGCGCCGCCGCGCAGGGTACGCAGAGGGCTTCGATCCAGCCGCCGTTATCCTCTCTTTGTCACCCCGCTGCGCCCGATATACTCGCTGATGACGGAAACGGTGCCCTCCACGCCCAAACGGCTGGAATTGACGCACAGGTCGAAATGCTCCGCCGCGCCCCAGACCTGATCGGTGAAGTAGCGGTAATAGCTGGAGCGGTCCTTATCCACCTCTTTGATCTTCTTTTTGGCGATCTCCTCGCTCACGCCCTGGCGGTTCATGATGCATCTGATCTTGTTCTCATAATCGCCGCTGATGAACACGCTGACCAGATCGTCCCGTGCGCGCAGAATGTAGTCCGCGCAGCGGCCCACAAACACACAGTCGCTCTTGTCCGCCAGGACGCGGATGGCGTCGAACTGGGCGGAGGCCACATAGATGTTCAGGCCCAGGCCGTGGCTCATGCCGGGGAATTGGGTGGACTGCATCAAAAACGGGGAAACGCGCTTTTCATCGAAGGAATTGAACAGCTCTCTGCTGATGGCGGAGCTCTCCGAGGCCTCGTCCACAATCTCCTTGTCGTAGCACCTGATGCTGTAGCGGGCGGCAAGCTCCCGGGCGATCTCGCGCCCCGCGCTGCCATGCTGTCTGTCGATGGTGATTATCATGCCTTCCGCCTCCTTTTTTCTATTATATTCCCCCGCCGCGCTGATTTCAACCGCGCCGCCGCGCATATATTCTTAGCGGCGGTGATGACTTGAAGCAGAAAAAACTGATCGTAAACACAGCCCTGCTCACAGGCGCATCGGTGGTGATGAGCTGCATCGGCATGGCCTATCAGGTATGGCTGGCCGGGCGCATCGGCGCGGCGGGCATCGGGCTGTTTCAGTTGGTGATAGCGGTGGCGGGGCTGGCAGGGACACTGGCGGTATCCGGCATCCGTTTTGCGTCCACACGGCTGCTGTCCGAAGAAATCGGGCTGGGCCGGGGTGCCGGGATCCGGGGCGCCATGGCCCGCTGTCTGGGCTACGGCGCCTTCTTCGGGCTCTCCGCGGGGATCATCCTCTGGTGCGCCGCCGAGCCCCTCGGTTTTCTCTGGATCGGCGACGCGCGCACGGTCAAGTCCCTGCGCATCCTCGCTTCCTCCATGCCGCTGATCGCGCTCTCGTCGGTCTACAGCGGGTATTTCACGGCCTGCGGCCGGGTGTGGAAGGCGGCGCTGATCCATCTGGCGGAGCAGCTGTGCGGCATCACGGTGGCGGCGGCGCTGCTGTACGCCGCCCCGGCGGGGGATATCGAGCGCAGCTGCGCGGCCATCACCGCCGGCGGCGTGGTCTCGGACGCGCTGTGCGTGGTGCTGATGACGGCGGCCTATCTTGTTGACCGGCGGAGCCACCCCCTGCCCGGCGGCGGCGGCACAAGGCAGACGGCGCGGATGCTGTCCATCGCGGTGCCGCTGGCGTGGTCGTCCTACGCGAGGAGCGCGCTGGGCACCATCGAGCATCTGCTGGTGCCCCGAGGGCTGCGCGGGGCCGGGTTTTCCGCCGACGGCGCGCTGGCCAGCTACGGCGTCATTCAGGGGATGGCGCTGCCCATCGTGCTGTTCCCCGCCTGCCTCATGGGCGCGGTGTCCGAACTGATGGTGCCGGAGCTGACCCGGGCGCAGGTGGCGGGAGACGGCGGCATACCGGGCACGGTACACGGGGTACTGCGCAGGAGTTTTGCCTACGCGCTTTTTGTCGGCGCATTTCTGTTCCTGTTTGCCGACAAGCTGGGGATGGTGATCTATCACTCCGCCGAGGCCGGGCGCTATATCCGGCTGCTGGCGCCGCTGGTCCCGGTGATGTACACCGACACCGCCGTGGACGGCTGTCTGAAGGGGCTGGGGCAGCACGTGTGGTGCATGGGCGTCAACATTCTGGACGCGCTGCTGGGCGTGTTGCTGGTCTGGTTTTTGCTGCCGAAATACGCGCTGACGGCCTACATTGCCATCATTTATTTCGGCGAGTGTCTGAACTTCGCGCTGAGCTACGGTCGGCTGCTGCAGGTGTTAAAAAAAGCCGCCCTTTCGGGCGGCTTCTGATCAGGTTCCGGAGTTTTGCGGTTTGTTCTCGGACTTTCCCTCCGCGCGATGCGCCGCGCGCTTGGCGTCCTCCTTGTGGAGAATGGGCGAGATGCGCTTATACAGCAGGAAGGTCAGCACGCAGTCGATAGCGCCCTTGAGCAGGTTGAAGGGCACCACGGCGAACAGCACCAGCGTGGAAACGCTGTTGATCGCGCCGTTGACATCCGTGCCCATGGCAACAATGGCGTCCAGCGGGATGCCGTAGAGCTCGGAAAACTTGGGCAGCAGATACACGGCGTTGAAAAGGCTGCCGAAAACAGTCATCACCAGGGTGCCCGCCAGCATCCCGATCAGCGCGCTTTTGCGGCTCTTTTTGGCGTGATAGATCATGGACGCGGGCAGCACGAAGGAGCAGCCGATGGCGAAGTTGGCAAAGTCGCCCACGAAAGCGGTGGTGGTACCCTTGAGCAGCAGCTTGACCAGAACCTTGATGAATTCGCAGGTCACGCCGGCCACCGGGCCCAGATAGAAGGTGCAGATCAGCACGGGGATCTCGCTGAGGTCTATTTTATAAAAGACCGGCGCGAAAAACAGGGGGATTTCCAGGACCATCAGTACGCCGGCCAGACAGGAAAAGATGGCGGTGTAGGTGATGTAATGGGTGCTGGAGAGCTTGCGGCGGTTTTTCATGGCCAGCCGTTCATACACCAGCGCGATGGCGAACAGCGCCGCGAAGATGAGCAGGCAGATGCCGATGAAGCCGAGGTTGTCCTTGAGGGTCTGTGACATGATTTTCTTCCTCCAAATAAAAGAATTCGCCCGAAAGAAAAAATATCTTTCAGGCGGTCAAAACGTGGAATTGACGCATCTTCTTCCATCCAGACTCTACTGTCGGTACCGGAATCACACCGGTTCATGCCAATTACGGCTCGCGGACTATACCGCCGGTCGGGAATTTCACCCTGCCCTGAAGATATCCTTATTCGGTTCGACAGTTATTATAGCACGCCCCCCGCGAAATGCAAGAGGTTTTGACAAACACTTCCGCAAAGCGTAGAATCAGCGTATCAAATCCTTTCGGAGGCCCCCATGGACGAAAAGCCGATCACCTGCTGCTTCACCGGGCACCGCATCGCCAAGCTGCCTTGGCGGAGCAATGAAAACGACCCACGCTGCATCGCGCTGAAGGAAAGGCTGGCCGCGGTCACCGAGGCCGTGTACCAGTCCGGCGTGCGGCATTTCATCTGCGGCATGGCCAACGGCTGCGACCTCTATTTCGCGGAAACCGTGCTGGCGCTGCGCGCCGTCCACCCGGACGTAACGCTGGAGGCCGCCGTCCCCTTTGAGGGGCAGGCCGACCGCTGGGACGCCTATCAGCGCGCGCGGTACAACGTGCTCCTGTCCCGGTGCGACCGGCACACCCTGCTGCAAAAGGAGCACACGCCGGAGTGCATGATGCGCCGCAACCGCTATATGGTGGACGCCGCCAGCGTGGTAATCGCCTGCTACGACGGCACCCCCGGCGGTACCATGAACACCCTGCTCTATGCCATGCGGCAGAAAAAAGAGGTCATTGAAGTCCCTGTCGAATAAAAGAACCGCGCCGCCCCGGACGGGGCGGCGCTTATTGTTTATTCGGTCCTCAGCGCCGTGACGGGGTCTTTTTTCGCGGCCTTTTTGGACGGGATAAGCCCGGCGATCAGCGTGAGCGCCATGCTCAGCGCCACGAGCACGGCGGCGGCCTGTACCGGCAGGAACGCGTTGACGGACGCGGTATTCGTGAGATGATGGATGACGGCGTTGCCCGGAATGAGCAGCAGCAGCGTGATCCCCACGCCGATAACGCCCGCGCCCAGACCGATGATGAAGGTCTCGGCATTGAACACCTGGGAGATGTTCTTTTTCGACGCGCCCATGGCCCGGAGAATGCCGATCTCCTTGGTGCGCTCCAGCACGGATATATAGGTGATGATGCCGATCATGATGCTGGACACCACCAGCGACACGCCCACAAAGGCGATCAGCACATAGGAGATGACGTTGATGATGGTGGTGACGGATTTCATCAGCAGTCCGGCGTAGTCCGTGTAGGTGATTTTATCCGCGGCGGCGGCCGCGGCGTTATAGTCCTTGATGCAGGCGGAGATGGCGTCCTTGTCCTCAAAGCTGTCGGCATAGATGCTCATCGAGGAGGGCGCCGAGCGGGACACCACGCCGAAGGCGGTCATGTTGTCCTCATAGCTGCCGGGTGAAATATACTTGTCGTAAATGGCGGTCAGCCGGCTCTCCCCCGCCGCGGCTATATAATTGTCCAGCGCGGCGGCCAGCTGCGCTTCCCCGCTCATGCCGGCCATTGCGCCGGGATAGGCGTCCGCCATCAGGGAGGCGCACAGCGCCGCCTTGCCCGAGACGTTCAGTTCGCTCACATAGGTTTTGGTGTCGGCGGCCTTCTGGGCGTCGGTGGCCGGAGCGAAGCGCAGGCCGCTCAGAATATTCACATCGGGCCGGGCCTTCTGGGCGGTCACCACGGGGCTCCGGTCCGTATAGTCGATGAGATGCTGGGTCAGCGCGTTGGTATAGCCCACGGCGCCGTACAGCGTGAGGTCGCCGTTCTCCGCCGGGCGGACGACGCCCACGATCCTCAGCGTCAGCGCGCCGTCCAGCAGCTTTTCCGTGGCGTCTTTCCCGTTGCCCGCATAGGTGAAGGTGCCGTCGCCGTTGCCCGTGTAGCGGTCGCACACCGGGATCAGCGAAAAGCTCTGCTTGCAGACGTCGGCATAGTTGAAGCTGTAATCCCTGGTCTTGGCGTCCTCGCCGGATTTCAGCCGGTCCATGAGGCTGGCGTAGTCCGCGGAGGGCAGCAGGCCAAGCTTGTACATGGCGTCAAGATCGATCTCGTTATTCTTATCCAATAAGAGCACGGCCTCGTCGTACTTCTCCGGCCACGCGCCGTAGACCAGCTCGTAGTTGTCCTTGACTGCCTGGCTCACCGGCGCGCCGTCGCCGCCGGGCAGGAGCTGGCTGAACACCGCGTTCTTCTGTTCCATGGCGGATTTCATGGGCGAGGTGGGCATGGCGTCCATGGAGGGGGTAAGCGAAGCCGCATCGAAGGTCACGGTGTCGGTATCCACCAGCGCGCCGTCCGGGTCGCGGGTATAGACCCCGTAGCTGAGATCGTAGGAATAGATGGCGCCGTTTTCCCCCAGATACTGCGCGATCTCGCTGTCGGGGTCGTCCAGATATTTCTTGAAGGCGGTGAGGTTGTTTTCCGTGAGACTGGCGGTGTAGCTGGAGGCCATCTCAATGCCGATGGGGTTGGAATAGACCCCGTCCAGCGGGTGGTCGGCCTTGCGCTGGGCCGACTGCTGCCCCAGCTGCATCATACTGCTCAGATCCAGGGTCTGGGCGTCGATGGTGATGGGATAGGAGATCATGGTATCCTTTTGAATATCGGCGATGTACCGGTTGACGCCGTTGGACAGGGACAGGATCAGCGCGATGCCGATGATGCCGATGGAGCCGGCGAAGGCTGTCAGCAGGGTGCGGCCCAGCTTGGTGCGCAGGTTGCTGAAGCTCAGCGCCAGGGCCGTTGCGAAGGACATGGACGCCCTGCCCAGATTTTTATGCTCCGGCGGCGGCAGGGCGCCGTCGTCCACCGCGCAGGGATCGGAATCGTCGGTGATGCGGCCGTCCCGCAGCCGGATGATACGGGTGGCGTATTTCTCCGCCAGCTCGTTGTTGTGAGTCACCAGCACCACCAGCCGGTCCTTCGCCACCTCCTTCAGCAGCTCCATCACCTGCACGCTGGTGTCGGAATCCAGCGCGCCTGTGGGTTCGTCCGCCAGCAGAATGTCCGGGTCGTTCACCAGCGCCCGGGCGATCGCCACGCGCTGCATCTGCCCGCCGGAGAGCTGGTTGGGCCGCTTGTGGACGTGCTGCTCCAGGCCCACCCTGGAGAGCGCGGTCAGCGCCCGCTGCCGCCGCTCCGCCCCGGATACGCCGGAGATGGTCAGCGCCAGCTCCACATTGGCCAGCACGCTCTGGTGCGGGATGAGGTTATAGCTCTGAAACACGAAGCCGATGGTGTGGCTGCGGTAGGAGTCCCAGTCCCGATCCGTGTATTTTTTTGTGGACACGCCGTTGATCACCAGATCGCCGCCGTCGTAGCGGTCCAGCCCGCCCACCACGTTCAGCAGCGTGGTCTTGCCGCTGCCCGAGGGGCCGAGCACCGCCACAAAATCGCTGTCGCGCAGGTTGAAGCTCACCCCGTCCAGCGCCTTCTGGCGCAGGTCGCCGGTGACGTAGGTCCTGGAAATATTTTTAATCTGCAGCAAGGTCAAATCCTCCAAAAGGAAAATATGGGACGATTGTATCATAGAGTTAAGGAATTGCAAGATAAAAATGCCGGAACCGAAGTTCCGGCATGGGTTTATTCCGTCATCTGCCGCTTGCGGGAGAAGTTGAGCATACCGTCTGTCATTTCGTTGAGATGGCTGAGCATTTTGCCCGCGCCATAGGCGGCGCAGGACAGCGCGTCGTCCACCACGGTGGTGCGGATGCCGGTGGATTTTTCGATGAGCTTGTCAATGCCGTAGATCAGGCTGCCTCCGCCGGACATGACAATGCCGTTGACGCCCAAATCGCCCACCAGCTCCGGGGGGGTGCGCTCCAGCGTGTTATGCACGGCTTCCATAATCAGCACCAGCGGCTCGCGGAACACCTCCATCAGCTCGGCCGAGCTGAGCTTGACGGTCTTGGGCAGGCCGGTGACCACGTCCCGGCCCTTGACCTCCTCGATGCTGACCTCGGGGTTGGGCATGACGCAGCCGATATGGCGTTTGAGCTCCTCCGCGGTACGCTGACCGACGAGGATGTTGTGCTTGCGCCGGACATAGCGGACGATGGCCTCGTCAAAAGCGTCGCCGGCGGTCTTGATGGACTGGCATTCCACCACGCCGCCCAGAGACACCACGGCCACCTCGGTGGTTCCGCCGCCGATGTCGATGACCATGTGGCCGTCGGGCTTGGTGATGTCGATGCCGGCGCCCACGGCGGTGGCCACGGCGGTCTCCAGCAGATAGGCCTTACGGGCGCCGGCTTCAATGGCGGCGTCCACCACGGCCCGCTCCTCCACGCCGGAAATGCTGCTGGGGACGCACATCAGCACCCGGGGCTTGAACAGGCTGAAGGAGGTGTTGCGGCCCAGAAAATTCCGCAGCATCTGCACGGTCATGTCGTAATCGTTGATAACGCCGGAGGTAATGGGATGGATGGCCACGATATTGGCCGGGGTGCGGCCCAGCATCTTCTGCGCTTCCTCGCCGGTCTTCAGCATCTGACCGGAATACTTATCCACGGCCACCACGGTGGGCTCGCGCAGGACGACGCCCTTGTCCTGGGCAAAGACCCGCGTGCCCGCGGTGCCCATGTCAACGGCCATATCTCTTTCAAATACAAGCATCTCGTTCACCTCATGTAAAGTCTATTCTAAACGCATTGTTTTCGTTTTAATCCCGCCGTCTCGCCACGGCGGCGGCGGTGACCCGCGCGGCGCCGGCCATGCCCAGCATTCTCGCGCATTCAGAGAGCGTGGCGCCAGTGGTGACGATATCGTCCGCCAGCAGCAGCTTTTTTCCGGCAACGGCGGTCCTGTCCGGCACGGCGTAAGCGCCGCTGATATTGGCCCGGCGTTTTTCCGCGCTGCCCGTGGCGGACTGGGCCCCGACATTGCGCACCTTTTTCAGGGTCGGGACACAGGGCACGGCCAGCAGGGCTGCGGTCTTTTCCGCGATGAGCCGGGCCTGATCGTAACCCCGCCCGCGCAGCCGTTTGGCCGACAGCGGCACCCAGGTGACCGTGTCGAAATCCAGCTCGGGCACGGTGCCCAGAAAATCGGCGAGGATCCGGGCATAGACGTCGGCATAGCCGGGACAGCCGCCGAATTTGAAGCGCAGCAGCGACTGCCGAACCTTGCCCTCGTAGTAGAGCGGCGCAGCGGCAAAGGAGACAAAGGGGATCTTCTGTTTTATATCAGAGCCCGCGGCTCTTGGCAAGTCTTTTTCGCAGGCCGCGCACATCCCGGCGGAGGAATCCGGCAGCAGGCAGCGGCAAAAGGCGCATTTCGGCGGGAAAATAAGGTCCAGCAGCTTTGACGCGAAGCTCATATCCTCACTCCAGACCCACGGCGGCGCGCAGGCGGGCCTTCAGGCCGCTGTAGCGCCGGTATTGGCGGGAATTGTCGATCATCTGATAGGCGATGGCGTCGTCCCCCACGAGAATCAGCAGCTGCTTGGCACGGGTGACGGCGGTGTACAGCACGCCCCGGGTCAGCAGGGCCTGCGCCCCGGAGTTCAGCGCCAGAATGACGGCGCGGTATTCGCTGCCCTGCGCCTTATGCACGGTCATGGCCCAGGCGTGCTCCAGTTCGTTGAGCATCTCAAAGCCGTAGCCGGCCAGATGGCCGTCATAGTCCACCACCAGCATCTCCGCATCGTTTTCGATGGCGGTGATGACGCCGATATCGCCGTTAAAAACGCCGGTGCCGGAAAAGGAGCCCTCCCTGGCCTTCCACAGTATATCATAATTGTTTCGGATTTGCATCACCCGATCGCCCACGCGGAACACGACTTCGCCGAAGGCCTTCTCGGCCTTGCCCTCGGCGGGCGGATTCAGGGCGGACTGCAGCAGCAGATTGAGGCTGAAGGTGCCGGTCGCGCCCTTGCGCGTGGGGGAAAGCACCTGGATATCCCCGACGGGGATGCCCATTTTCTCCGGCAGGCGGGTCCTGCACAGCTCCACAATGGTGGCCGCGCTCTCCCCGGGGTCGATGCGGCGGAGACGGAAAAAGTCCCCCGCGTTCTCCGCGAGGTCGGGATGCTCGCCGCGGTTGATGAGATGGGCGTTGCGCACGATGCGGCTGCCCTCCTTCTGGCGGAAGATCTCCGACAGGCGCACGGTGGGCACCGCTTCGCTGCGGATGATATCCAGGAACACGCAGCCCGGGCCAACGGAGGGCAGCTGGTCGGCGTCGCCCACCAGAATGAGGCGGCAATCCTCCGGCAGGGCGGCCAGCAGCGCGCGCATCAGCAGAATGTCCACCATGGAGCACTCGTCCAGAATCACGGCGTCGCATTCCAGCGGGTCGTTCTCGCCCTTGGTGAAAAGCGTGGTCTCCCCGTCCTCGGACATCCTGGCCCCCAGCAGACGGTGGATGGTGGCGGCGTCCCGGCCGGTGAGCTCGGTCATGCGCTTGGCGGCGCGGCCCGTGGGCGCGGCCAGCAGCGTGGTGAAGCCCAGGGAATCGAACATGGCCAGGATGGCCCGCACCGAGGTGGTTTTGCCCGTGCCGGGCCCGCCGGTGAGCACCACCGCGCGGTTATGGAGCGCCAGTTCCAGCGTCTTTCGCTGCAGCGGCGCATATTGGATGCCCTGCTCCCGCTGGATCCGGGTAATGAGCTCATCCACGTTTGCGTCGTCATTGGTATGGTGCAGCGTCAGCTCGGCCAGCCGCTTGGCCGTGTAGGTCTCGGCGTCGAAAAAACGGTAGAGATAGCAGGCGTCGCAGCCCGAGACGGTCTCGCGCACCACCTCGCCCGTCTCGGTGAGGGAGTCGATACCGGCGGCGGCCAGCGTCTCGTCCACGCCGATGAGCTGGGACACCGCGGGGATGAGCTTTTCCCGGGGAATGAAACAGTGGCCGTTGCCGGCGTTGTGGGCCAGCTCAAAGGACACGGCGGCGGCCACGCGGTCGGGGCTGTCCCCCTCCAGGCCCATCTGCAGCGCCAGACCGTCGGCTTCGGAGAACGCGCCGCCGATGCGGTCGGAGGCCAGGATATAGGGATTTTGCTGCAATACCGCCAGCGCCTCGTCCCCAAAATATTTGTACATTCTCATCGCCAGCACGGGGCGCAGGCCGTAGGAACAGATAAACTCCATCAGCCGGCGCATCCCGGCCTGCCGGCGGAGGCTTTTGGACATCTCTCCCGCCTTTTGGGTGCTGATGCCCCTGAGCTCGGCCAGCTGCTCCGGGTGATTTTCGATGACATCCAGCGCCCGCTGGCCGAAACGGTCGAGAATGACGGAGGCGGTGGCGGGGCCGATGCCCCGGACAGTGCCGCCGGAGAGATATTCGTAGATGGCCTCCTTGGAGGTGGGCATGGTGCGCTGGAGATACTCGGCCTTGAACTGCCGCCCGTGGACGGCATGGCTGGTCCAGCTGCCGTGGGCGATGACGGCTTCGCCGGGGGCGGCGTAGGGCACGCAGCCCACCAGCGTGGCGTCCTCCCCGCTGTCGGTTTCCAGCCGGAGCACGGTATAGCCGTTATCCTCGTTGGTGTAGATCACCGACCGTATGGTGCCGACGATCTCGGTCAATCCGTTTTCTTCCATTCCCCGCTCCCATCAAAGCATCTTTCTGAGAAATTGCCCGGTATAGCTGGCTTCGCATTTGGCGCAATCCTCCGGCGTGCCGGCAAATATCAGACTGCCGCCGCCGTCGCCCCCCTCGGGACCCAGGTCGATGATATGGTCCGCGACCTTGATCACGTCCAGATTGTGTTCGATGACCACCACGGTGTTGCCGGCGTCGGTGAGACGGTCGAGGATCTCGATGAGCTTGTGCACATCGGCGATGTGCAGCCCCGTGGTGGGCTCGTCCAGTATATAGACGGTGCTGCCCGTGCCTTTTTTGGAAAGCTCGGTGGCCAGCTTGACCCGCTGGGCTTCGCCGCCGGACAGCGTGGTGCTGGACTGGCCCAGCTTGACATAGCCCAGGCCGACGTCCATCAGCGTCTGCAGCTTATCCCGGATCCTGCGCTGGTTTTCAAAGAAGCCCACGGCCTCCTCCACGGTCATATCCAGCACCTCGGCGATGTTTTTGCCCTTGTAGCGCACTTCCAGCGTCTCCCGGTTGTAGCGCTTGCCGCCGCAGACGTCGCAGGGGACGTAAACGTCGGAAAGAAAGTGCATTTCGATTTTCAGCAGACCGTCGCCGCAGCAGGCTTCGCACCGCCCGCCCTTGACGTTGAAGGAAAAGCGGCCGGAATCGTAGCCCCGGAGCTTGGCGTCGTTGGTCTGGGCGTAAAGCTCGCGGATGTCGGAGAACACGCCGGTGTAGGTGGCGGGATTTGAACGCGGCGTGCGCCCGATGGGGCTCTGGTCGATGGCGATGACCTTGTCCACATAGTCGAGCCCGTCGATGCCGTCGCACTTGCCGGGGCGCACCTTCATGCGGTTTTTCTGGGCGCCCAGCGTCTTATACAGCACCTCGTTGATCAGCGAGGACTTGCCGCTGCCGGATACGCCGGTCACGCAGGTGAACATCCCCAGCGGGATCTCCACGTCGATATGGCGGAGGTTGTTTTCCGAAGCGCCCCGGATGAGCAGGCTCCTGCCGCTGCCCTTCCGGCGCCGGGCCGGGACGGGAATCTTCTTTTTGCCGGAGAGATATTCCCCGGTGACGGAGCGGGGGCAGGCGCAGATGTCCGCCACGCTGCCCGCGGCCACCACCTCGCCGCCGTGGACGCCGGCCCCGGGTCCGATATCCACCACATAGTCCGCGGCGCGGATGGTTTCCTCGTCATGCTCCACCACGATAAGGGTGTTGCCCAGGTCCCTCAGCCGCCGCAGGGTGGCCAGCAGCTTTTCGTTGTCCCGCTGATGCAGACCGATGCTGGGCTCGTCCAGAATATAGAGCACGCCCATGAGGCTGGAGCCGATCTGGGTGGCCAGCCGGATGCGCTGGGCTTCGCCGCCGGACAGCGTGGCCGCCGCCCGGGACAGGGTAAGGTATTCCAGACCCACGCTTTTCAAAAAGCCCAGCCGGGTCCTGATCTCTTTCAAAATCTGCTCCGCGATGACGGTGTCCTTGGCGGAGAGGGTCAGGCTCTCCAGAAAACGCAGCGCCTCACTGACGGGCAGCTCCGTAAAGTCCGCGATGTTCATGCCGCCCACCGTGACGGCCAGCACTTCTTTTTTCAGCCGCTTGCCCCGGCATTCCGGGCAGGGTACCTGAGACATGCACGCCTCGATGTCCTCCTTCACGGATGGGCTCTGGCTCTCCCGGTAGCGGCGTGTAAGGTTGTTGGCGATGCCCTCGAAGGGCTGATGCAGCACCCCGGTACCGCGTTTGCCGTCAAACCGAAGTTCCAGCGGCTCGCCGCCGGTGCCGTACATGATGACGTCCCAGACCTCCTGCGGCAGCTCGCGCACCGGGGTGGTGAGCTTGAAGTGATACTTCTTGGCCAGCGCGTCGAAATACATCTTGGATATGCTGTCGCCGCGGACGTTCTGCCAGCCGGAGGCCGTGATGGCGCCGTCCAGAATACTGAGCTCGCCGTCCGGCATGATGAGATCCGGGTCGATGAGCATCTGGGTGCCCAGGCCGGTGCATTTGGGGCAGGCGCCGTAGGGATTGTTGAAGGAGAACATCCGCGGCGTCAGTTCCTCGATGGAGATGCCACAGTCCTCGCAGGCATAGTTCTGGGAGAAAAGCAGGTCGCGCTCCTCGCCGCCGGTGAGATTGATCTTCACCAGTCCCCCCGCCAGAGAGGAGGCCGTCTCCACCGAATCGGTGATGCGGCGGGCGATCTCCGGCTTCATCACCAGGCGGTCCACCACAATGTCGATATCGTGCTTGATATTTTTGTCCAGCTTGATCTCCTCGGACAGCTCGTAGACGCTGCCGTCCACCCGGGCGCGGACGTAGCCGGAACGGCGGGCATCCTCGAACACCTTGACGTACTCGCCTTTTCTGGCCCGCACCACCGGGGCCATGACCTGCAGCCTGGTGCCCTCCGGCAGGGCCATGATCTGATCCACAATCTGGTCGATGGTCTGCCGCTTGATCTCCCTGCCGCATTTCGGGCAGTGGGGCACGCCCACTCTGGCCCAAAGGAGGCGGAGATAGTCATAAATCTCCGTGACGGTGCCCACGGTGGAACGCGGGTTGCGGGAGGTGGTCTTCTGGTCGATGGAGATGGCGGGCGAAAGGCCGTCGATATAGTCCACGTCCGGCTTGTCCATCTGGCCCAGGAACTGCCGGGCGTAGGAGCTGAGACTCTCCACATAGCGGCGCTGGCCCTCGGCATAGATGGTGTCGAAGGCGAGACTGGATTTCCCGGAACCGGAAAGGCCGGTCATGACGATGAGCTTGTCCCGGGGCAGCTCGATGTCGATATTTTTCAGGTTGTTGGCGCGGGCGCCCTTGACTTTGATACAGTTCTGCATATTATTCCCCTGTTATGATATCTGCCGTTTTGCCGCCGGTGACGCGCAGCAGCGAGTCCGGCGCGGCTTCGATCTGCGCGCCGATCTTACCGGCGGAGACGCAGACGGTGTCGTATAGGATACAGGTCTCGTCAAAGACCGTGGGAAAGGCTTTTTTCATGCCGATGGGCGAGCAGCCGCCGTGGACATAGCCCGTCAGCGGGAAAAGCTCCTTGAGATGGAGCATCTCGATGGACTTTTCCCCCGCCGCTTTCGCGGCCTTTTTCAGGTCCAGCGTGGCTTCCACAGGGATGTCGAACACATAGTAGCCGCCGGACGCGCCTCTGGCCACCAGCGTTTTGAACACCATGCCGGGATCGAAGCCCAGCTGCCGCGCCACCGCGGCGCCGTCCGGCGCGGTCTTGCCATCCCATTCGTAGCTGTGCGGGGTGTAGCCGATGCCCGCCTGCTCCAGCAGACGCATTACATTGGTCTTTTGTTCGGCCATGGGTCTCTCCTCCGATCCGAAAACTGCGAAAACTGCATTTAGTTATTATACAGCATTTCGCGCGTTCCTTCAACAGGAACTTATTCGCAGAAAAAACGGGCCTCCCGATGTGGGAAGCCCGCGAAAACGCGAATTCATCTTTTCTTGTACTTGCCGAACATATATTCCACGCTGCCGTCCAGCATGGTCATCAGCCGGTCCACGGTATACTCCGGGGGCAGCTCCATGTCGTTGTCCAGCCACATGGAGATCAGGCCCACCACGCCGTTGACATAGAAGTCCACCACGAATTCCAGGTCGGCCCAGTCGATGTTCTCGCCCTCGGACGCGATGACGGCGAAGCCGTGGACACATCCGCGCAGACGTCCGCGGTAGTAGCGCAGCATATAGGAGCGGCGCTGGGAGTTGTAGATATTCAGCACCATACTCTTGTTGTCGGCCAGATAGTGGAAGTAGATATGGACGCATTCGCGCCAGCGCTCCTCCACGATGTCGGTGCCGATCTCAGAAGGCAGCACACGGTTGGCGTCCTGCTCGAACACCCATTCCAGCAGATCGTAAACGTCGTCAAAGTGATAGTAGAAGGTCTGGCGGTTGACGCCGCACTCCTCCACCAGATCCTTGACGGTGATCTTGTCCACGGGCTTCACCGCCAGCATCTTTTTCATTGCCGCAGCCAGCGCCTCTTTCGTATTCGTAGCCATATCCCATTCTCCCTTCGGAAAGTTTTTTCTATACGCAAAAGGAAAAACATGCTATACTAAACGCAATTATGGTGACAGTATAACATACACTTTCAAAGATTTCAAATAATCTGTCCAAACACTTTCAAAGTTTTATGACTATTTCCATTTTATTTTATAAAAATTAGACGGGAATTAGAAAATGGACGGCTTTTTAACCGTCGGCCGCTTCGCGCCCAGCCCCAGCGGCCGGCTGCATCTGGGCAATATCCTCACCTCCCTGCTGGCGTGGCTGGATGTCCGGCACGACGGCGGGCGCCTGATCTTCCGGCTGGAGGATCTGGACCCCCTGCGCAGTTATCCCGATTATGCCGCGCTGATGGCCGAGGATCTGCTGTGGCTGGGACTGGACTGGGACGACGGCTGGCGGCCCGGCGAGGGCGCCGAATATACCCAGGGCGCGCGCACGGCGCTGTATCAGGACGCCTTCGATCAACTCTCCGGACGCGGGCTGGTATATCCCTGCTATTGCAGCCGCGCCCAGCGGCTGGCGGCCTCCGCCCCCCATCCGGGGGACGTGTCCGACACAGGCTGCCGCTGCCGCGGCCTCACGCCAGCGCAGCGCGCCGCGCTGGAAAAGGCGGGCAAAAGGCCCGCGTGGAAGATTCATGTGCCGGACAAGACGATTCCCTTTACCGATGGGCACTACGGCAGGCAGGACATCCCCCTTTCAGACGAGGGGGACTTCATCATCCGCCGCTCCGACGGGGTCTTCGCCTATCAGCTGGCCGTCAGCGTGGACGACGCGGCCATGGGCGTGACCCGTGTGGTGCGGGCCAGAGACCTGCTCTCCTCCGCCGCACGCCAGATCTGGCTCATCGGGGAGCTGGGCGGCACGCCCCCCGACTACTGTCACGCCCCGCTGCTCACCGCGCCGGACGGGCGGAAGCTGTCCAAGCGGGAGGGCGACCTGAATATGGAATTTCTCCGGCAACGCTGCACGGCGGAGGAACTGACCGGCATTCTGGCGCACATGGCCGGGCTGCGGCCGACGGATGCGCCCGTCCCGGCAGCGGCGCTGGCGGCGGATTTCGACTGGGCCAGGGTGAAAAAAGAGGATATTCTCATCACAATTTAAAACGCCGATTCCAAACGGAATCGGCGTTCTTTACTCTCTCAGGATCTCCGCCAGCTCTTTCACGTCCCGCAGGACATAGTCCGGCTTTTTCACGGCGGCGGCAATCATTTCCGGCGAGGTCTCGCCGGAGAGCACGCACACTGACACGGCCCCGGCGTTCTGCGCCACGGCGATATCCGTATACAGGCGGTCGCCCACACAGCAGATGCGCTGGTTGGGCACGCCGGTCTGTTTTGCGATGATGTCCACCATATTGCGGTTGGGCTTGCCGATGAAGGTGGGCTCCACGCCGGCAGCGGCGGTGAGCAGCGCGCAGATGCTGCCGCAGTCGGGCAGCACTTCGCCCTTGGGCATGGGGCAGACCCGGTCGGGATTGGCGGCGATAAACGCCGCGCCCCGGCGCAGATAGTGGACGGCCCTGTCGAGCTTTTCATAGACAAGCTCGGTATCAAAGCCCACGCACACGGCGGCCACGTCCCCCTCGCCCAGCGGGATGCCGTAGCTTTCCAGCTCCGTCACAAAAGCGCGGGTGCCCACGGGGTACACGGTCTTTTCCGGAAAATGCTCCCGCAGATAGACGCCGGTGGCCATGCCGGAGGTGAACACGTTTTCCATCTCGCAGGGGAAACCCAGCCGCCGGAGCCGACCCACATAGTCCACGCCCGCCCGGGAAGAATTGTTGGTGAGATAGATATAGCGCCGCCCGATATCGGAGAGGGTGCGGATAAAATCCACCGCCCCGTCGAACACCTCGTCCCCCAGGTAGAGGGTACCGTCCATATCCAGCAGGTACAGTTCGCAGTTTCTCAGTCGTTCAAAATCCATGTCTCTCTTTTCCAATCCCATCGTAGTCGGCTTTTATTATATCGGTTTTCCCTGCGAAATCAAGCCCTCACCAGACCTGCCAGCGCAGCACGAAGGCGCAGAGATACAGGCCGTACAGCGCGGCGCAGCCCGCTGTGAGCAGATACGCGGGCAGGCGTTTGCGCGTCAGCACCGACACGGCCAGCGGCAGCGGGATCAGCGCCGCCAGATAACGGGGGCCGCTGAGCAGCCAGGTGGCTCCGATGGCAATGACGTAATAAGCCAGCGACCAGGCCGTATAGCTGGGCCGCAGCTTTTTAACGGCCTGCAGCAGCACCGCCAGAGCGGCAAACGCGCAGAAAAGATTGGGCAGCCACAAGCCCAGCAGCGTATGGACGTCCGTGGCGGCGCTGGCCAGCGCATAGTCCGTCTGATAGGCGGCGGTGTTGAAAAACCAGCCCAGCTGCTGGCCCCAGTGCTCCCTTTGATAGATCAGGTACTGGAAAGGGTTGCCCGACACGCAATAATTGATCCAGCAATAGACGCCGAAGCCCGCTGGGATCAGCAGCAGCGCCGCCCAGCGCAAGGGCCTTCCGCCGCGGCGAAGGGCGGCGTCGTGGAGCAGCTCGAAGACCAGCGGCACCAGCAGCGTGAGACCCAGCGAGCGGGTAAAGGCCGCAAGCCCGCCGAAAAGGCAGCCCAACGCCCACTTCCTCGTCCGGGCGCAATAGAGGCAGGCGGCGCAAAGCAGCAAAAACAGGCTCTCACTCATGGGCGCGGCAAAGAAAAAGCCGCCGGGCAAAAGGCACAGGAATACCAGCGCGCGCACCGCGTCGCCATGGCTCACGTCCAGCCGGAACAGCCGGTACAGTACGCACCCGGCCCCGGCAAAGCAGAGGGCAGAGACCAGCAGCGCCGCGTACAGGTACTCCCCCGTCAGCCAGTGCAGCAGCCACACGGCAATCGGATAGCCCGGCAAAAACACCAGACTGACCATCCGATCCATATCGCCGCCGGCGGTGTACCAGTTCTCCGCGATATCCAGATACTGGTTGCTGTCGAGGCATCGCCAAAAGGTGAGCGATTGCGCGAAGCTCTCCGAATAGCCGAAGCACCGGCGGAGACCGAAGACCGCCAGCAGCACCAGGATGTCCACCGCGAGAAAGGCGGTGAAAATACGGAACGTCCTATGCCGGGGCGTGCCGTCCTCCGCGGGGGCGGCGGGCAGCGCGCTATCGGTCCGCCAGAAGTTCATCCACACCGGTACGAAACGCAGGCAGACGGCGGCGAACGCTCCGGCGGAGCACAGCGCCGCGATCAGTCCCGCAGCGCTCGCGCCGCCATCCCCATACCACCGGAGAAAGGCCGCCGTCAGCGCGGTCAGTCCCGCGGCCGAGACCCAGAAGCCCGGCTTTTGAAGCATCGATTTTCCCGGCACGCGCAGTCCTCCCAGCATTGTATTATCGTCAGTTCTGCAGCAATCATAGCCGATCTGAGCGGTCATTTCAAGGAAAACAAAAAGGCCCGCCCGGCAGCGGGCCTTGAGCCTGTCAAAAGGACTTTTCCGATACGCTGAAGCGGAACGGCTTCGGCGGCCGTTCCGCTTTTCCTGACTTATGCGTCTATTGTGCTGCTGTCTGCGCCGGGGACGGGGACGGCTGAAGCCGCTTCATGAATTCCTCCGTGGAAATTCCGGAAGGCCGGTTGATGCGGCCCAGATGGAACAGCTCCTTCGGGTCGCCCGTGAGGCGGTCTATCTTGTCCTCGCAGGAAAAGGCGGCGACGATGCCCAGGGATTTCAGCACCGGCACAGCCTCGTTGTCAACGTCTCCAAAGGGGAACGCGAATACTTCCGGCGTCACGCCGGAATTTTTCGTCAGAGCGTCCTGCAGTCTCCGCAGATCCAGTCCCAGCGCCCAGCAATAGTCTTTCATGCTTTCGTTGGAACGTCTCTCGGCCCCCTTGCGCGGGCCGCTGTTGCTGTGCATACCCCAGCTGTGATTGCCGATCTCCACCAGCCCGGAATCATGCAGTGTCCGGATGTTACCCCAGTTCAGGCAGGCGTAGCGATCCGTGCGGGCATGCGGCCCGGGATCGCGCTGGGTAAACGCACCCACGACAGAAATCACAGCCTTCATTCCGCTGTCCTTCAGGCTGGGCAAAGTACTCAGGTTGTTGAGATAACCGTCGTCCAGCGAAATCATCACAGGCTTAGCCGGCAGCGGCGTGCCCTTGGTCTCATAGGCATAGAGGTCCGAGGTGAAGACGGCGGTATAGCCGTGGTCGCGCAGATATTCCATATCGCTGCGGAAGGTCTCCGGCGTGACCGTATAGGTACCGGCGTGGGAAGCGTCGGAATCAATGCTGTGATACATCAGGATCGGCACGCTCACCGGCTCAGGCCGTTTTTTTGCGGCGGCGGGGTCCGGGCTGGCCGGGACCGTCGAACGGGCAGGGGCCCGGGTCTCTGCCGCCGTCTCCCAGGCGGACAGTATCGGGGACGCCGCCCCGCGCTTTGCGACGAGAGCGAAAAGCACTATGGCAACCAGTCCCAGCAGCAACGCCGGAACTGCGTGTTGATTTCTGCTTTTTTTGCCCATAATATTCCCTCGCGTATATTCATTGGATTCCGCAGGATTTGTGGTAACCCATAGACGTTATTGCTCACAAAATGTTCCTCGGATTATAAATTAATTTATAGTTGCGGCGGTGTATGAAAGACACCGCAAGGACAAAATAATTAAGCGGCAAAACTTTTTTCATTCCTTCTCCTTCTCCCGCTCCGGCAAACTGGAAAGCGAAAAGGCTTCGGCGGCCGCTCGGCTTTCCCTTTGTCATGGCTCCGCCGCAGATGTTTCCTCCAAAAACGGCGAATACATCATGATCGCGTCGTTTTTCACGGCCAGGCGCTCCTCCAGAAGCCTGCCGCCGAGATCGTACCGCAGCTGCCACAGTTCGTTATGCCGGCTGTAGCCGCCCCAGTATTCGCCGCGCATCTCGTGATTCCGTTCCGCGATCTCGTAGCGCTCCTCCGCCGGGGCCGAAGCGCGCCACTCCCCTTCGAGATGGGTCTCGCCCACGGCCACGCGGAGCTGATAGTCATCCGCCGTGTCGTTTCGGATCATCAGGTCACCGTAGGGATAAAAGCATGTGGCGCCGCTGCCGAAGGGCTGCGTGCGGTTGGAATCGGGAAATACATCGTATCCGTGGCGGTGCCGCTCCACCACCGTGAGCGGCGTATGGAGGGTCATCCAGAAAATAAGGTTGGAAAGCTGGCACAGCCCGCCGCCAGTCCCGGCCCGCACGGCGCCGTTTACCAGCACCATGCCCGCGAGATAGCCCTTTCGGGCGGAGGGCCGGCCAATGAGCTTCCAATAGCTGAAAACCTGGCCGGGGTGCACGACAATGCCGTTCAGCCGGGCGGCGGCCAGCTTGAGATTGGTGATCTTGTTGCGCTGAAGCCGCATATCCGAACCCTTCAGCTGACGCAGCAGGACGGTGGCATGGGAAAACCGGAGATAGGGCAGCGGCTGCGCGGAACGCTCCGCGGCAAAATACCGCTTCATCCGCAGCCACAGCAGCTTGCGGCGAAATCCAAACCAGAGCCGCCCCAGCTTCATCCGAAATGCGGAGCGGAATTCCGGTTTTCGCATGGTGTCACACGCGCTATCCTCCATGTTGTCGTTCACCGTTCTCCCCTATTTTTGGCGGCAGCCGCACACCGCCTGTATCGAATACTACCAACGAAACGCGGAAAAGTAACGGCGGGAAAATATTTTTCCGGTTTCTCAGTTGCCGACTGCTGAATCAAGCAAAAAACGCTCCATTTTTTTGTGAAAATTCTGCGGCAAAAGTTATCTTCCTTTCCTTGATTTGCATCTGCGGCTTTGAATAATAGCGCCGCGTCTGCAAAAAATAGGCTTGGGACGTGAAAAGCCCGATAATTGAGAAAGGAGATAACGAATCATGGCTAAGAATTCCAATCTCGTGAATCCCAACGCCCGTGAGGCGATGGACCGCTTTAAGATGGAAGCTGCCCGTGAGGTCGGCGTGACCCTGAATAATGGCTACAACGGCGACATCTCTTCCAAGCAGGCCGGTTCCGTCGGCGGCCAGATGGTCAAAAAGATGATTCAGTCCTACGAAAACGGTATGAAGTAATCTCTGCGCTTGCAGGAAGAGCGCGCAGCAAAACAAATGTTTTGCTGCGTGCTCTTTTATTATTTGCTGATGGCAATGACCCGATCCACGTTTCCGGGTATTCCGGGGCAGATGCCCGAGCTGGTATACTGACACATATCGATCTTGGTGTTCCAGCCTGTCGTGATGGCCGGCAGCGCGCCGGTGTTCTTATCCGGGGAAAAATTGAAATGATAGGCAAGCCAAAAATCCGTTGTGCCGACGCTGGTCAAATCCAGCTTTTTGCCCAGATTTTCACAGAAATATACCGTAGGCGTATAGCCGTATTGGGCTATACGGTCGGAAAAGGCATAGAAGCACTGTGTAATGACATCCGCAGAAACTGAGGCATTGCGCGCCGTGCCGGAAGCGATCTCCCAATCATAGACCACGGGCATCGTGATCAGGCTCTGATAGGGTTTGATCAGGCCTTGCACATAATCCGCCTCGGCATAGGCCTCCGTATAATTCACGGCGGTGGCGTAGAAGTACACGCCGATCTTCAGTCCCACGGCAGACGCGCCCTGGATGTAGTTTGTGAATTGAGTATCAGTATAAAGTTTTCCGGATGAACCATAGCCTCTTCCACCGCAGCGGATAATGACGAACTGCACCCCGGAATCCTTCACCTGCTGCCAGTCGATGGTCCCCTGATAATAAGATACGTCGATGCCCTGCAGCACCGTCGCCGACGGATCGTTGTAGGACAGCATTGTCGTGGCGGAATCATAGGAAAACAGGCTCTCGTCCCAATCGTAGGCGGCCACGTCCCGGTGCTGCATCTGCAGCGGGGGCGGCTCCACCGCGGCGCCCGAATCCACATACCGGGCCAGAATCATAGCCATGTCGCCCCTGGAACAGATGGTCGTGGTGTCGCCGATGTTGCCGGAAACGGTCTGGGACGCGATGTGGCCGTCGGCGTCCAGCGACATCAGTCCGGCGTCAAGGCAGGCATAAACGGCGTCCGCCGCCCAGGCGGAGATCTTCAGATCGGCTTTGCCGGAAACGGAACCATTGGGCGCGGAGCCGGTGATCTTGCGCAGGATGACACAAAACTGCTCCACTGTCAGCGGGGAGTCGGGCGAAAAGCGGTTGTTGCCCACGCCCTCGATGTAGCCGGCCTGGCGGCCGACGGTGATGTACGGATAGCCCCAATAGCTCTCCGGCACGTCGGCAAAAGCCTCGGTACCGGCCTGCGTATAGCCGAAAGTCTTGTTGATGACGGTGCAGGTCTCGGCCCGGGTCAGCCCCCGGGCGGTGCCGAAGGTCCCGTCGCCCATGCCGGTGATGATGCCCTTGTCCACCAGCAGGCTCACGGCCTTACCCAGATCGGAATTGGCGTCCACATCCGAAAAGGTTGCGGCTGACGCAGGGATGACTGCGGCCGCCGTCACGGCAATCAGAGTGGCGGTCAGCGCGATAAAACGCTTGAGAGTTCTTTTGCTCACTGGTATTTCCCTCCGTGCAGGCAAAAATGGTTTCCATAACTATTTTTATTATACCATATTTTTCAGCAAAAGCCACACTTTTTAGACAAATTCAGGAATGTTAAGGATTGGCTGGGAAGAAAAAACATGTTATGATAATTTCACTATCTTGGAGGAGGCCGGCGATGGATTATCAGTTGATCCGCTCCGATCGCAGGACGATTTCCATGGAAATCAAAAGTGGTCAGGTGCTTGTCCGCGCGCCAAAGCAGCTGGATAGCCGGGCCATCGACCGCTTTGTGGCGGCCCACAGGGGCTGGGCGGAGCGCCATCTGGCCGGGCAGACGCGGCGGCGGGAAAACCACCCCGAGCCGGACGACGCCCTGCGGGCGGAATACATCCGCCGTGCCAAAGCCGTTTTGCCGGGCAGGCTGACCTATTACGGCGGTCTCATGGGTCTGCATCCGGCCGGGCTCACCATCACCGGCGCGAGAACGCGCTTCGGCAGCTGTTCCTCCGCGGGGCGTATCAGTTTTTCCTGGCGGCTGATGCAATACCCGGACGCGGCGGTGGACTATGTGGTGGTGCACGAGCTGGCCCATCTGCGCTATCTGAACCACGGCCGGGATTTTTACGCGCTCATCGAAAAAACTCTGCCGGACTACAAGGCGGCACGAAAACTGTTAAAGGAGTAGGTATGGAAACGAAGGGACTGTACAAACTCTATCTGGCCCAGGGGAAAAATCCGCCTCAGGGCAGTATTGTGGGCGATTTCAAAAAGCGAGACGATAAAACCTTTCTCTGTGAGATTTATCTGAGCGACAGCGAGGTAGCCAAGGCGGGCCTGTTTGACGCCGTCACCACCCTGTATACCGGCAGGGCCGCGATCTATGTGGCGGCGGGAATGCTGGACGCGCTGCAGCAGGGCGGCATGGAGGAGCGATTCGAACTGTGGCATGAGCTGGGCCACATCCACTGCGGCCACTATGAGACCGGCGTGGAGGCCGCCGCCGCGCCCGATACGGCAAGGCTGCTGCGCGAGGAGCAGGAGGCCGACGCCTTCGCCGCGGCCGAGCTGGGAGTGGAGACGGCATCGGCGGCGCTGCGCAGCATGCTGCAGGTCCGGGCCGAGGTGGACAAGCGGCTGAACGTCAACGGTTCCCCCGCCAGCGTCAAGGCCATCCGCGCCCTGCGCGCCCGCATTGACGCGCTGAAGGAGCAATAGAATAAATCCCGGGCTTTTTCAAAAGCCCGGGATTTGATTTGGGTCCCCCACTTTATGCTTTCAACCGCTGGCTCAGCGGCTCGTCGCCCTGCGCGACCAGGGTCTTATACTCCGTATAGATCACGAAGCCCGGCATGGCGCCGGAGGGCTTTTTCACCTGCCGCACCGGGCAATAGTCCACCGGGGCCTTCCCCGCTCCCCGGGCCTGCGAATAATACACCGCCAGACCCGCGGCCTCCTCCAGCGTGCGCTGCGGCGGGGTCTCGTCCTGGCAGCGGACGATCACATGGCTGCCGTGGATTTTTTGCGCGTGGAGCCAATAATCCGTGCGGCGGGCCGTCCTAGTGGTCAGCTCGTCGTTCATGGCGTTGGAGCGCCCCACCAAAATCTCAAACCCGTCGGAGGACAAAAAGCGCAGCGGGCCCTGAGGCCTGGATTTGTCCGGCTTTCCGCCCCGCTGCTTTTTCAGCACGCCCGCGTCGGTCAATTCCCGGCGGATATCCGCCAGATCCTTTTCGCTCTCGGCCCGGTCGATCTCATCCAGCACGGAATTGAGATAGTCCAGCTGCTTTTCATTTTCCGCGATGAGCCCGATCAGGCAGCTCTCCGCGGTTTTCATCTTGTTGTATTCCTTATAAAGCGCCGCAGCGTTTTGCTGGGGCGTTTTCAGCGGGTCGAGCCGGAGGGTGATCTCCGGGCTGCCCTCGGCGTAAAAATCCTCGCAGGTGAGGACGGAGTCGCCCTTTTTTGCCCGGTACAGATTGGCGGTGAGCAGATCGGCGGAGCGCCGCAGCGCTTCCCTGCCTGCGGTCCTGTCCAATTCCTGCCGGCGGGCGTCCAGCTTGCGTGCGGTGCGATCCCGGGCGGTGCGGACGGTATGGGTCAGGTCGCGGCCCTTCCGCTTCAGGCTCTCGGCCTTGTCCTTTTTGGCATAGAACGCGTCCAAAAGCGCGGAAAAGCCGGGGTAAGTCTCCCCTTCCGCAGACTTGCCGTACTGGGAGATGCGCATGAAGCTGTAATCAAAAGGTATTCCGTCCCTGGTGAGCAGCCAGGGGGTGAAATCCCCGGCTTCGACACTCTCCGCCAGCGCGTCCATGGCCTCGGGCATATTCTCCCCATCGCCATAGCAGCGGTAGGCCAGCTCCCGGCATACCAGCGGGGAAAGGCCGGAAAAGGTATCCATCAGGCGCTTGTCGGGGGGTACGGCGGCGTCGGAAAGGCGCCACAGCCGGGCGCGCTCCGCGCTGTCCGCCTGGAAAAAGGCCGTCTTTTTCTGCCTGGGCGGAAGACGGTAGATCATGCCGGGCAGGAGTCTGCGCTCGGCGTCGCCGCCGAAATCCATCCGGCGGGCGCAGTCGACGATCACGCCGTCCGGCCCCACCAGAATGATGTTGGCCGACCGGCCCATCAGCTCCGCGACCAGTCTTTTCCGGGACTCCACGCCCAGCTCGTCCCGGGTGTCGAGATCCAAAAGCACCATCCGCTCCCCCTCGGGCTGGGTTACGGACGCGATCCGCGCGCCGGTGAGGTGCTTGCGCAGGAGCATGCAGAACATGGGCGGCTCGGCGGGATTTTCAAAGCCGGCCCCGGTGAGATGGATACGGGCGGAGCCCACATTGCAGGAAATCAAAAGGCGCAGATTTTCGTGCTGTCCCCTCACGGAGAGGAGCAGCGCGTCCCTTTCGGGCATCTGCACCTTGTCGATCCGCCCGCCGGTGAGCCTGCCTGAGAGCTCCCCCGTCAGGGCGGAAAGCAGTATTGCATCCAACGGCATGGTCAGTCCTCCATAATCCTTGCGAAAAGCTCGCCGATGCGGGCCCGGCGGCCCAGCAGATACAGCCAGCCGAACAGCGCCTCCAGTCCGGTGGCGGCGTGGTATTCGCCCAGATTCGCGTGCTGGGGCACGGTATTGACGCGGGCATTGCGCCCGCGTTTATAGACCTCCAGCTCCTCGGGCGTCAGCGCGTCAAGGATCTTTTTGACGGCTTTGGCCTGGGCCTGGGCGTTGACATAGCTCACCGTGAGGCGGTGCAGGTCGGCGACCTGCTTGTGGCCCTGAGCGCACAGCATGGCCCGGACCAGCAGTTCGTATACGCCGTCGCCCATATGGGCCAGACCCAGCATGCTCACGGAGTTCACGTCCCGCAATTCCATTTGAGGGTTGAAATAATCCATTTTACAGGTTGTCGTCCTCGGGAGGCTCGTCCCTGAGGCTGTCCTCTCCAAATTCCATGCGGGTCTCCATGATCTCGGTGGGCGCGGTGCCGTGGAGCATCTGCATTTCCTGCCACTGCTCCCTGGTAATCAGCACCTGCCGGGGCTTGGAGCCCTCGAACGGGCCCACGATGCCCAGCTCCTCCATCTGATCCACCAGCCTGGCGGCGCGGGAATAGCCCAGCTTCAGCCGCCGCTGCAGCATGGAAACGGAAGCCTGCCTGGTATCGAAGATCACGTCCACAGCCTGGGGCAGCAGCTCGTCGTAATCGCTCTCTCCGCCCTCGGCGGGCGCGTCGGCGTCGGCGGACTTGCCGTTTTTTTCCTCGGCGGATTTCTCGATGGAGGCCATGATCTCGTCGCTGTAATGGGCCTCGGATTCGCTCTTGATAAAGCTGATGACCTGCTCGCGCTCCTCGTCGGACACGAAAGCGCCCTGAATACGCACAGGCTTGCCGGTGCCCAGCGGGGCGAACAGCATATCGCCCATCCCCACCAGCTTTTCCGCGCCGGCCTGGTCGAGGATGATGCGGCTCTCCATGGCGGAGGAGACCGCGAAGGCGATGCGGCTGGGGATGTTGGCCTTCATCAGCCCGGTGATCACGTCCGCCGAGGGACGCTGCGTGGCGATGACCAGATGCATTCCTGCGGCGCGGCCCATCTGGGCCACGCGGCAGATGCTCTCCTCCACTTCCTTGGAGGCGGCCAGCATCAGATCGGCCAGCTCGTCGATGACGATAACCACCCGGGGCAGGGTATCGTCGCCGCTGGTCTGCATATGCTCGTTATAAGCGCCCAGATCGCGCACGCCGACCTCCGAAAACAGACGGTAGCGCTTGAGCATCTCCACCACGGCCCACTGCAGGGCGCCGGCCGCCTTCTTGGGGTCGGTGACCACGGGGATATAGAGGTGCGGGATGCCGTTGTAGACACCCAGCTCCACCATCTTCGGGTCGATCATGATGAGTTTGACTTCTTCAGGCTTGGCTTTATACAGCAGGCTGATAATCAGCGAGTTCATGCACACGGATTTGCCGGAGCCGGTGGTGCCGGCGATGAGCAGATGGGGAAGCTTCGCGATGTTGCCCACGATTCCGTCGCCGCCGATGTCCTTGCCCAGCGCGAAGGAGAGCTTGGACGGCGCGTTGCGGAAACGGGGCTGGTCGATGATGTCCCGCAGATACACGGGGCTCAGCAGCTTGTTGGGCACCTCGATGCCCACAGTGGAGATCTTGTCCGGAATAGGCGCGATACGCACGGAGATCACGCCCAGCGCCAGCGCGATGTCGCCGGCGAGATTCGTGATGCGGGACAGCTTTACGCCCTGATCCAGCTCAAAGTCGTAACGGGTGACGGTGGGGCCCCGGGTGATATCCGCGATAGACGCGGGCACGCCGAAGCTGACCAGCGTCTTTTCCAGCCGCTCCCGATTCAGAGCGATCTCCTCCCTGCCGTCCACATTGGAAACAGGGCTCTTTTTCAGCAGCTCGATAGGCGGGAATTCATAGGCCTCCTCGGACTTGGCGGCCCCCACCGCGGCGGCGACAGCCGCGCTCTCCGCGGCGACCTCCTCTTTGGAGAGCTTGGGCCTGGGCGGGTCCGCGATCTCCGACGCGGTCACGCCCGCGAGAGCGGCGGCCTCCTCCAGCGTGGCAGGCTTCACCTCCGCCGTGGCGGAGGGCTTATTGGATTTGGCAGCCTCGGCGTTTTTCGCCCGGGGCTTCACGAACAGGCCGCGCTTTTCGGCGGGACCGTCGTCCAGCGGGATATCGATGCCCCTGCGGGGATTCTGGATGGTGCCGATCTGCGGCTCCGCCGCGGCGGCGCGCGACCGCACGGGCACGTCCTCCGGCTCGGGGTCGGGCAGGGGCTCCGGCTCGTACTCGCTGCGCTCCAGATTTTTCGCCCAGGCGACAATTTTGCCGATGGAGAGATTGAACGACGAGAGCAGGCAGAAAAGGAAGGCCGCCAGCAGCAGCGGGAACGCGCCGTAGATACTGAACACCTTCTCCAGCCCGAAAGCGGCGAGACCGGTGACGACGCCGCCGAAAGCGTTCGCCTTGCCGTCCGCCCATAGCGCGGCCGCCATGGCGCCGAAGCCGGAAAGCGAATCCAGCGCCAGCTCGCCGAACAGCAGATGGGTCAGCGCGCCGAACAGCACCGGCAGCAGCAGCGCGCAGGTCACCCGGAAGGCCACGGGTCTGCCATGGTGAAAGATCAGGATATAGGCCGCCAGCAGCATCACCGGGGAGAAGAGATAGAAGCCCCAGCCCACGGCGCCCTTCACGGCGGCGCACAGCCAGCCCACGGCAATGGCGTTTTCATCAAAATAGCCGATGAAGGACAGAAGCCCCAAAAAGGCGGCGATCCCGCCGCCGATTTCCCTGCGGAGGGGCTTTGCGGGCGCGGCGGAGGCGGCGCGCTTTGCGGGCTCGCCGGACCTGCGGGAGGACGACCGTCCCGAGGATTTTTTTGCGGTTGTGGATCTGGAACTCTGTGCCATGTCTTCAGTTCCTCTTTCTCAGAAGATAAACGATAGGATGATCGCCAGCGCGCCCACTACCCAGCAGTAGTAAGCGAAGCTGCCGAACTTGCCCTTGCTGGTGATGGTCTTGACCAGTCCGATGGCAAACACGCCGGACACCATGGCCACGGCCATGCCGATGAGATAAGCGGGCAGAAGAGACGCGTCGATGCCCACTTTGATGGCCTTTACCAGGCTGAGAATATTGGCCCCCAGCACGGCGGGCAGAGACAGCAGGAAGGAATACTTCACGGCGAAGTCCCGGCGCAGGCCGGTGGCCATGCCGGCGGCGATGGTGGTGCCGGAGCGGGACAGGCCGGGGATGGTGGCGATGCCCTGGCACACGCCGATGATCAGCGCGTCACGGATGCGCATACTGCCTTCGGTCTTCTTGCCGAGAGCCATTTTATCCGCCACATAGAGGATGCAGCCGGTGAGGATCAGCGCGATGCCGATAAACGCGGTGTGGGAATAAAGCTGCTCCACATAGTCGTTCACGGGCAGCACCAGAAACAGCGGCAGGGTGCCGATGACGATCATCAGAAACAGTCTCGCCGCGGGATAGCGGGCCGCCGTCCGACTCTCCCCGCCGGCGCTGCCGCCGCTGCCGCCGCCGTGGGCGCAGGCAACCAGCTCCCGCACCATGGCCGCGATATCCTCCCAATAGACAATGCAGATGGAGATCAGCGTACCGAAATGCAGCAGCACATCGAAGAAGAGATTTCCGCCTTCGGCGGTTGTCATACCGAAAAGATTTTGTAAAATGGCCAGATGGCCGGAGCTGGAGATGGGCAAAAACTCCGCCACACCCTGCACAAGGCCCAAAATGATCGCGTTCCCTATCGACATGGGACGACCCCCTAACAGCATTATGTATACCTAGTTGGTTATATTACCATATCCGTCTAAAAAGTACAAGCCCTTGTTTTACTTCGCGTGCTTTTGGGGCCAAAGAGCGTTTTACATTTGAATTCTTTGGGTTTATAGTGTGATCATCAGCCGTCTCGGAGGTTTCACAATGAAGAAGGTCCATTACGCATGGGTGATCTGCGGGGCCTGTACCCTGCTGCAATTCACGGTCAGCGGTCTGCTCACGAACTCCTTCACCGTGTTTCAGCCCTGCATTCTCGCGCAAAACGGCTTTTCCAACACCCAGCTCTCCGCCCTTATCGAGATCCGCACCGTGTGCGCCTTTCTGGCGCTGTTCTTTGTGATGGGCTACTACAAAAAGCTGGGTCTGAAAATGGGCGTGGCGCTGTCTGTGGCGCTCACCGGGGCGGCCTTCGGCCTGTTCGCGCTGGCCGGCAGCTTTCCGGCCTATTGCGCGGCCTTTGCGCTGGGCGGCGTGGCGTACACGCTGGGCGGCGCGGTGCCGGTGGCGCTGCTGCTCTCCGCGTGGTTCAATGACCGGGGAGGTCTGGCGCTGGGCATCGCGGCCGCGGGCACCGGCATCAACAACATCGTTGCCTCGCCGCTCTTCACCCGGCTCATCCTCGGCTCCTCCCTGCGCGCGGGCTTTTTGGTCCAGGTGCTCTTTTGCGCGGCGGTGGCGCTGCTGCTGTTCTTTTTGCTGAAAACGCCGCGGGAGCGCGGCGAGGAGCCCTATACCGACGCCCGCTCCGCCGGCCGCGCGCCTGTGCCGGGCGCCTTCCGCATGACCCGGGGGCAGCTGATCCTCATGCTGATCTCCGCCCTGCTGCTGGGCGGTTACGTCAACACGGGCTTCGGCTATCTCACCACCATGTATACGCTGGAGGGCTTCGGTTCCATGCAGGTGGCCTATGGCATGTCGCTGACCGGCGCGGCGCTGATCGGCGGCAAGTGCCTGTACGGGCTGCTCAGCGACAGGCGCGGCGCGCCTGTCGCCAACGCCGTGTTCTATGGCGCTTCCGCCGCGGGGCTGCTGCTGTGCTGCCTGGGCGGCACGTCCCCTGTGCGGATGTTCTCCTCCCTGCTGTTTTCGGGCGTGGGCTTTTCCATGACCTCCGTAGCGCTGCCCATCTGGGCGGCGGATCTGTCCGGCGGCGATTACCCCGGCGTACTGAAAAAATTCCAGATGGCCAACATGGCGGGCAACCTGCTGTTCAATATGCTCCCCGGCCCCGTGGCCGACCATTTTGGCAGTTATGTGCCGGTGTACATCGTTTTCACCGCCATCTGCGCGGTCTCGGCCGTGCTGGTGCAGCGCGTCTACGCGGCGCGCAAAAAGAGCCTGACGGCGCCCGTATCGACTTGAAAACCGGACGCATTTGTGATATGGTAAAGTAAATATCGGATACGGAGGATATTTGAATGAAAAAAGAATTTTTTTCAGGAACCTTCTTCCTGATTATCTCCATCCTCGTCACGTTTATCGCGGTAGTCAGCCTGATGGACGGGTGGCTGAATGTCTTCGGCATTCTCTACGCCGTGGCCTGCTGGCTGGTCTATGCCAGCGCCAGAAGGAACAGCGAGTTCCTCGGCGGGCTCGGCCTGGGGTACGGCACCACCAAGGCGCTGTTCATCGTCAACTGGGTGGCGGTGGGCATTCTGGCCGTTTCCGGACTGGTGACGATGTTCGCCGGCCGGGCCATCGTCAATAGGCTCTTCTCGATGCTGACCATAACGGGCTCCGGCTTTGGTTACGGTTACGGTCTGGGGCGGGATTACGGCGACCTGGGCACGGTTCTGACCTTCCTCGGCCGTGTGGGCAACGTGGGCTATGTGTGGTGCGGTCTGACCATCCTGACCTGCGCCGCGGCAGCCGCGGCGGTCAACCTGCTGTTCACCCGCAATCTCATGACCTTTGTCCGCTCTCTGCGCGCGGCGGATATTGACGGCGAAGGTCCCGTGGAAAAAGCCGGGTGCGTGGAAAAGTGGCTGTTCGTGCTGGGCATCCTCACCGCGCTGGGTGTGCTCTCGCTGACCCGGGATGGCCTGGCCGCTTCGGTGTCCGCCGCTTCCGGCGCCGCCATGATCGTGGCCTCCCGCTGGATCAGGTCCGTCTTTCTGGTCCCCGAGCCCGAGGAAACCGTGGACGCGCCCAGCGAATGGTATTCCCCCGAGCCTTGATCGGTATAAAGCGTTCTGCAGCCGCCCGTCGGGCGGCTGTTTTTTGTCTGGGCAGAGCGCTGAAACTGCCGCTTGTGGAATGAATGACAATATGGTAAAATAATCGCGAAACGGTTATTCTACTGCGATAGAGATAAAATAATGATCACGGACGAAAGAGGGTTTCTCCTTGAAGCAAAGAGTGCTTTCCGGCGCGGTATTGATCGCGCTAGTCATCGTATGTATGATTCTCTCGCCTTATACCCGCATTCTGCTTTTCACCGCCGCCGCCGTTTTGAGCGTACCGGAGCTGAAAAACGTCTTTCGTCTGAAGGACATCAAGTGCGCGGACTGGGCGGTGTATTTCTTTATCGCCGGCGAAGCCGGGCTCACCGTGCTGGGGCTGTCCGTCCCCGTCAGCTTCGTCTACTATCTGGCGCTGCTGTTTCTGTCCATGTTCTTTGCCGTCATGGCGGGCATTCTGGATGAAAAGGTCCATGGCTCCGGCGCCCTGGCGACCGACGGCATTTTGCTCTACCCCATGTTCCTCTATGCCGCCATTACCTATATCGGCGTGTCCGAGGGGTGGATCGCCACCTTTGTCATCGCCTGTCTGGCCACTTGGGTCTGTGATTCCTTTGCGCTGTTCGGCGGCAAGGCCTTCGGCAGGCACAAGGTCGCGCCCTATGTCTCCCCCCACAAGACGGTGGAGGGCTGCATCTGCGGCGCGCTGTCCTCGCTGCCCACGGGCGTGATCTCTTACTATCTGCTGGGTGCGCTGGGTGTACACAATGTCCCTTTATGGCTGTGCGTTGCCGCGTCTCTTGCCGCCTCCTCCTTTGGGCAGGTGGGCGATCTGGCCGCCTCTCTGCTCAAGCGCATGGCGGGCATCAAGGACTACTCCAACCTCATCCCCGGTCACGGCGGCATGATGGACCGCGCGGACAGCCTGCTTTTCTCCATCCCTGTGGCCTGGTTCTGCCTCTATCTTGCGGGGGCACTATAAGTTCTGAGACAGGAGCGCGCTTATGCTTGAGTATTCCGAACTGAAAAAGCTGCTTTTCATCGTAAACCCCGTGTCAGGCAAGCGCATGGCGCTGAAGTACCTGCCGGAGGTGGTCAAGCTGTTTTCCGACAGCGGCTACGCCGTGACGGTGATGGTCACCGGCCGCCGGGGCGAGGCCACCGACTTTGCCATGGAATACGGCAGCGATTTTGATCTGGCGGTGTGCATCGGAGGCGACGGCACCCTCAACGAGGTTGTCACCGGCCTGGCCCGCGGTCACATCGACGTGGAGCTGGGCTATATCCCCACGGGCAGCACCAACGATTTCGCCGTCTGCCACGAACTTTCCTTCGACGTGATGACCGCGGCGGAGAACATTGTGAAGGGCGAGACCCGCCGCTTTGATCTGGGTAAATTCGGGGATCGCTATTTCAGCTATGTGGCGGCCTTTGGGGCTTTCTCCGGGCTGTCCTACACCACGCCGCAGAATCTCAAGAACGTGTTCGGCCACTCCGCCTATTTTTTTGACGCCATGCGTGAGCTGCCAAAGGTGAAACCGGAATGGCTCCGCGTATCCGCCGGGGATCACATCTGCGAGGGCAGCTTCATTTTCGGCGCCATCTGCTCCTCCACCTCCATGGCCGGCGTGTTTGAGCTGCCGAAGTCGCTGGTGGATACCGGCGACGGCCTGTTCGAGGTTTTGCTGGTGCGGGAGCCGCCCACGCTGATCGACTATCAGGAGATCGTCCGGGCGCTGCTGACGCAGGATTACAAAGCCAGCCCCTATGTCGAATTCTTCCAGGCGGACCGGCTGATGCTGGAATCCCGGAAAAAGCACATGGACTGGTCGCTGGACGGCGAGCACGGCGTGGCCCCCCAGCGCATGACCGTGGAAAATATGCGGCAGTTTATGTCGCTGAAATCCTGAAACTTCGTTCATTCTGCCGGAAAAGCCCGTGTTCGTAAAGAATACGGGCTTTTCCGGTTTACAAATATTTTTATCTGTGGTAGCATAGCAGTTTGTAACGCGAGGAGATACAAAAAATGGATGAAGAACAAGGCAAGAACAGACTGATGTTTTTTGAAACCGAGACGATCGGGCGGCTGATGATGAAATTTTCTATCCCGGCCATCATTTCCATGATCGTGAACTCGGTATACAATATCGTAGACCAGATTTTTATCGGCCAGGGCGTCGGCTATCTCGGCAACGCCGCGACGACCGTCACCTTCCCGCTGGTGACGATATCCATGGCCATCGGCACCCTTATCGCGGATGGCTGCGTCGCGTATTTCAGCCTCAAACTCGGCGAAAAGAAAAATGATGAAGCGGCCCGCACTATGGGGAATGGTACCCTGTGCGCACTTTTGGCAGGCATCGCCATTGTTTTGGTGGCGGAATTTTTTATGCCGTCCATACTCAAGCTTTTCGGCGCGATACCGTCCGTGTATCCCTATGCCGTCAGCTATGGCCGCATCACGATTGTGGGCGTACCGTTCGTCTGCGTCAGCATGACGGTATCAAGCCTCATCCGGGCCGAGGGCAATCCCCGCTACGCCATGGCAAGCGTACTCGCGGGCTGCGTAACAAACATTTTCCTGGACGCCTGGTTCGTCATGGGCCTTAAATGGGGTGTCGCGGGCGCGGCCTGGGCCACCGTCATTGGCCAGGCGCTCAACTGCGCCATCGCGCTGGCCTATATCCCGCGGTTCCGGGACATCAAATTCCGGCTTGAAAACATGCGCCCCCGGGGTTCCATCCTGGCCGGCTTTCTGCCCCTCGGGGTGTCGAGCTTTTTCACTCAGGCGGCCGCAGCCGTGGTGCAGATCTGTATGAACAATATGCTGGTGGACTGCGGCAAGCAGAGCATTTTCGGCTCCGAAATCCCCCTGGCCGCCTTCGGCATCGTGATGAAGGTCAATTCCATCATCGTGGGCATCATGGTCGGTCTTGGCATAGGCAGTCAACCCATCGTGGGATACAATTATGGCGCGAAAAACTTTGCACGCGTCAAAAAGACCTATCTCCGCACCATTCTCGTCGGTACCATCGTTGCGTCGGTCGGATGCGCCTGCTTTCAGCTTTTTCCGCAGGCCATCGTCAGCATTTTCGGTCAGGGTTCCGCATTGTATAACCAGTTTGCCGTTCTGTGCTTCCGGCGCTTTCTTTGCACGGTGTTTCTGCTGGGGCTGATCATCCCTTCCGGCATCTTCTTTCAGTCCATCGGAAAGCCCGTCAAGGCCATAATATCCACCATGTCCAGAAGCCTCCTGTTTTTTATTCCGTCGATGTATTTTCTCGGCGGACGCTATGGGCTGGACGGCGTCCTCTTGGCCGGGCCGGTGTCAGATGTGCTGGCCATGGTTCTGGTTTCGGTCCTCGCAGCCGGTGAGATGCGCAGGATCACCGCCCTTGAACACGGCGAAAGCCTGAAAGTATAATTGTAAAGGCATTCACCCGCCGCCCTTACAATTTTCTTCGTCAATTTGGCCGTGGAGCCAGTCCAGCGCGTCGGACAGGGTGCCGATGCTGTCGATAAGGCCGCAGTTCACAGCCTCCTCCCCATAGATGACGCTGCCCACATCGTTGGCCAGCTCGTCGGTATTGGTCATCAGCTTCAGGTAGGTCTCCCGGCTTATCCCCGAATGCGCCGTGACGAAGGAAACGATGCGCTCCTGAATGCGGGCGAAATAGTTATGGGTCTGGGGCACGCCGATGACCACGCCGTTGAGGCGCACCGGGTGAATGGTCATGGCGGCGGAGGGCGCGATGAGGGCGCGCTTGGCCGCCACGGCCAGCGGCACGCCGATGGAGTGTCCCCCGCCCAGCACCAGCGACACCGTGGGCTTTTTCATGCCCGCGATGAGCTCCGCGATACCCAGGCCCGCCTCCACATCGCCGCCAACAGTATTGAGCAAAATCAGCAGGCCCTTGATCTCCGGCGATTCCTCCACCGCCGCCAGCAGCGGCATGACATGCTCGTACTTGGTGGTCTTGGTCTCCTCCGGCAGCACCTGATGCCCCTCGATCTGGCCCACGATGGTCAGGCAGTGGATCGCCGCCGCAGAAGACGAGCCGAATTCCTTGATCTCATTGATTTTTTTATCTTCCATGGCCCTAGTGTTGCCGAAACGGCAATAAAAATCCCTGAGCCTTACGCTCAGGGATTATTTTTTTATTTGGCGGTATAGGCGGTCAGGACGCCTTTATAGGTCATATAGCAGTCCAGCTTGGACACGACCTCGAAGGGGGCGTGCATGGACAGCACCGGGACGCCGGCGTCGATGGTGTCGATGTTGCGGTTGGCCATGTATTTGGCGATGGTGCCGCCGCCTCCCTGATCGACCTTGCCCATCTCGCACAGCTGCCATACCACGCCGCCGTCGCCGAAGATGCGGCGCAGATAGGCCACCAGCTCGGCGGAGGCGTCGCTTGTGCCGTATTTGCCCCGGGCGCCGGTGTACTTGCAGATGCCCATGCCGTAGTTGATTTTGGCGTCGTTGCTCTTTTCGTAGACATCGGGATAGTTGGGGTCAAAGGCCGCCGTGACATCCGCCGACAGGCAGAAGCTCTTTTCATAGCAGCGGCGCAGATCCACCACCTGCTCGGCGCAGAGATCCTCCATGAAGCAGTCGAAAGCCGCGGACTGCATCCCGGAAACGCCGTCGGAGCCGGTCTCCTCCTTATCCGCGAGAATGCATACGCAGGTCCTGTCCGGCGCGCCGGGGATGTCGAACAGCGCCTTCAGCTCCGCATAGGCGCAGACCCGGTCGTCGTGGCCGTAGCCGCCGATCATGGAGCGGTCCAGACCCACGTCGCACACCTCGAAGGACGGCACGGCGGTGAGTTCGGCGGAGAGAAAATCCTCCTCCGTGACGCCGAATTCGTCGTTGAGAATGCTCATGACCGCCAGCTTTACCCGGTCCTTGCCCTCGTCCGCGTAGGGGGCGCTGCCGATCAGGATGTTCAGGCCCTCGCCGGTGATCCCTTCGGCCAGCGTCTTTTTCAGCTGCTCCTGCGCCAGATGGGGCAGCAGGTCGGTGATGACGAACTTCGGATCGTCCGGCTCGCGGCCGATGACCACGTCCAGCGTCTCGCCGCTCTTCAGCGCCACCACGCCGTGAAGCTCCAGCGGGATGGTGACCCACTGGTACTTTTTGATGCCGCCGTAATAATGGGTCCTGAAGAAAGCCAGCTCTTCGTTTTCATAGAGGGGCTGCTGCTTGAGATCCAGCCGGGGCGCGTCCACATGGGCGCCCGCGATGACGCAGCCCTCGCTCAGCGGCCTGACGCCCATCACCGCCAGGATGAGGGCCTTGCCGCGATTGTTGAAATACACCTTGCTGCCGGGGGCGAGGGGCATGCCGCGGGTATAGGGGACAAAGCCGCGGCTCTCCGCTTCCCCAACGGCCAGCGTCACGGCCTCCCGCTCGGTGCGGGCGCTGCCGAGGAACCGCATATAATCGCCGCAGTACTCCTCCATTTTCAGCCGCTCAGCGGTGTCGATGCGGTCAAAGCCATTCTTGTGCTGGTAAAACAGTTCGTTCCTGATCTTCTCATTTTCCATTTTTTCCGCCATTCTTGATGACCTCCGTAAAATATTTCTCACATTCTTTTTGAAACTCCGCCTGACTGCCCCGGTTCTCCAGTATTTTGTCACACACCTCCGCGTAATACGCATCGCCGGGCTGGGCGTCGATGCGCAGCAGCGCGTATTCCCGGGAAATACCGTCCCGCGCCATGATGCGCGCCAGCCGCGCCTCCCTGTCGGCGGCGACGCCTACCACGAGAGCGCATTTTCCGGAAACGCCGCTCTCCACCAGCGCCACGGCGTCGATGGCGGCCACGCGCCCGCCGCGGCGGGCAAAAGCCGCGAGCAGTTCCGTCACGCGGCGGTCGATGTGCTTGTGCGCAATGGAATTGAGCGCCGCCAGCGCCATTTTATCCGAAAACACGATCTTCCCCAGCGCTTTGCGGTTCAGCCCGCCGTCCGCGAAAGCGGACGGGAAAGCCTGCCGAAGCCCGGAGAGCAGCTGCGCGTCGGTTTCCAGCATCTCATGATAAACGGCGTCGCAGTCGATAATCAGCGCGCCCTGCTTTTCCAGCGCGTTCAGGGCCGTGGTCTTGCCGGAGCCGGTGCCGCCGGTGATGCCGATGACCGTCATGCCGCCGATGAGCGCCGCGTCGATGTCCGCCTCGGGCAGAGCGCCCTGCCGGAGAATCCTGTAGGGCATTTGCGTGAGGTCGATGATGGTGGATTCCCGGCCCAGACCGCAGGGGCCGCCGTCGATGACGGCGTCGATCTTCCCGTCGAAATAGGCCAAAACCTCCCCCGCCGTCTTGGGGCTGGGCGCGCCGGAGGGGTTGGCGGAAGGGGCCGCCAGCGGCTTTTGGGCCTTTCGCAGCAATTCCAGCGTCAGTGGGTGGTCGGGGCAGCGCAGGCCAACGGTCTCGCCCCCGGCGCGGACGATGTCCGGCACGATATCCCTGGACTTGAGCACTATCGTCAGCGGGCCGGGCCAGAATTTCTCCGCCAGCGTGTAGGCGGCGGGCGGCACCTCCTCGCAGTACGCCTGCATGGCGCCGGCGTCCGGCACCATCAGGGACAGCGGCTTTACCGCCGGGCGGCCCTTGACCTCGTAGATTTCTTCAACGGCTTTTTCATCCAGACCGTTGCCGGCCAAGCCGTACACCGTCTCCGTGGGGACGGCCACCAGTCCGCCCGCGCGGATAATCCGCGCCGCGCTGGAAATATCGCTGTCAATCCGCTTCGTTTCCATTGTGTCTCTCCGCCAGCAGCTCCCGCGCTGCGCGTTTGGCCTCCTCCTTATAGGACGTACCGTCCAGAATCCGCCGCAGGGCCTTGTCCGATTCTCCGGCGTAAAGGGTTTTCAGATCCGTCGCTTTCTCACTGGGACGTTCGACGTGCTGTGCATTGAAAAAGCGCACCTCGCCGCACCGATCGCAGCAGTAGGCGTTCAGCTCCAGGGTATTCAGCGTCATGCCGTTCACATTTATTAAGAGGGGGATCTCCCCCTCGTGGATGAATTTTGTGCCCATAAACATGTAGGTCCCCCCGCAGGGACAGGGTTTTCCGCTCAAATCTCCCATTATATACTCTGCTCCTTCAGCTTTTCGGTCTGTTCCTGGGCCGCCAGCGCGTCGATGAGGGGGTCGAGGCCGCCGTTGATGACGGTGTCGATATTGAAGCTGCGGCCTTCGCCGGTGAGACGGTGGTCGGTAACCCGGTTTTGGGGGAAGTTATAGGTGCGGATGCGGTCGCTACGGTCGCCGGTGCCGATCTGGCTCTTGCGCTCAGCCGCAACGGCGGCGTCCCGCTTTGCCCGCTCCGCCTCGAAAAGCCGGGAGCGGAGAATGCTCATGGCCCGGTCTTTGTTTTTATACTGGCTGCGCTCATCCTGGCACTCCACCACCGTGCCGGTGGGCAGATGGGTGATGCGGATGGCGGATTCGGTCTTGTTGACGTGCTGGCCGCCCGCGCCGGAGGAGCGGTAGGTGTCGATCTGCAAATCCTTCGGGTCCAGCCTGAAATCCACCTCGCCGATCTCGGGCAGCACCGCCACCGTGGCGGCGGAGGTGTGGATGCGCCCGCCGGATTCCGTCACCGGGACGCGCTGGACGCGGTGACCGCCGGCCTCGTATTTGAGCCGCGACCAGGCCCCCTGCCCTTCCACCACAAAGCTGACCTCCTTGATGCCGCCCAGCTCCGTTTCGCTGGAATTGGCGATCTCGATCTTCCAGCCGCGGGCTTCGGCGTACAGGGAATACATCCGGAAAAGGTCGTGGGCGAAAAGCATCCCCTCCTCCCCGCCGGTGCCGCCGCGGATCTCCATGATGACGTTCTTCCCGTCGTTGGGGTCGCGGGGCAGCAGCAGGAGGGTAAGCTCCCGGGCCAGCGCATCTGCGCGCGCGCCGGCCTCGTCGTATTCGGTTTTGGCCAGCGCTTTCATCTCCGGGTCGTCCATCAGCGCCAGCGCGGCTTCGCGGTCGGCCTGGGCCCGGGCAAATTCCCGGTATTTGAGCACCACGGGCTCGATCTCCCGCAGCTCTCGGGCGTATTTGGCATAGGCGTCCGCGTCGGAATAGACGGCGGGCTGTTCCATGCGGCTTTTCAGCTCGGCATACCGGTCGTCCAGCTTTATGAGCGTTTCAAACATACAATCACCGAAGAAAGATTTTACCACATTCAAGGCGGCGTGTAAACATGAAAAGCCGGCGGAAGCACCGCTTCCGCCGGCTCATTCAGATTTTTCTGTCATACGGCGACGGTGGCCACGGTGGTATAGGATGCCAGTTCCACCACGGTGACGCCGCTCTGGCTCACGATGTAGAGGAAATCGCCGATGTAGAGGCCGCGCATATTATAGTCCCAGTCGCCGCCCGCAACGGAGGCCAGCTTGGTGAAGCCCGCGTCATCGGAATAGCTGTAGAACGTATAGCCGCTGTTGGTGGCAAAGCCGATGAGGTTTTTGTCCGGGCTCACCAGAATGGCATTGGGATCGTTCAGCGCCTCGGAATAGGTGTCTCCCAGATCGAGGGTGGCCTTCACGGAGACGTTGGTTTTGTCCGACACGTCGAACATCACCATCTTCATGCCGGTGACCTGCCCCTGCTCCGTGGCCGCCTGGCCCAGGCCGAACAGCCGCCCGTCCGCCCAGACATGGAGATAGTCGGAGAAGCCGGTGATCTTCATCTCACCCAGCTTGACGGGGTTGGCCGGGTCGGAAAGGTCGAAGGCGAACAGCGGGTCGGTCTGCTCATAGGTGCACAGATAGGCCACGGGGCCGTCGAACCGGGCGGAATAGATGGTCTCGCCGGCGGCAAGGTTCTCCGCCCTCCCCACGATGTTCAGGCCGGAATCCAGCACATACAGCGCGTTGGTCTGCTGCTGCTGGTCGTCGGGATACTTGTAGTTTTCAAAACCCATGCTCTTGTCGGTATAGACGGAATAGCTGTAGGCGTTATTCGTGGCGGCGAGACGGAGATGCCCGTCATACGCGTCCATGGAATAGCTGTTCAGCAGCGTGCCGGGCACGGAGCCGCAGGCATCCGCCGTGAGGGTGGAGAGCGTGACGGCGGTGAGGGTGGTGGTATTGCTGCAGCTGTGGTCCACCACGGTGTAGACACTCTCGGTGCGCGCTGCGGAGGAAGTGTCGTTATACTCCGTATCGGCCAGATAGAGTTTCTCGGTGTTCATATACAGCGTGCTGCCGCCGCCCAGCACAGACAGCGTGCCCGCCGCCGCGCCGTTCTGAAGGTCGAACACGCAGATCACGGCGTAGCCGTTGTCGGCGGGGGAGGGCACGGAGACGATGTCCGCCGCCGGAATGGCCGTGGCCGTCCCGTTGAGATAGGTGCAGGGCGCGAAGGTTTTGGGTTGGCCCTCCACCGGGTCGCCGGCGCCATAGTGGTTGGTGACCAGATACAGCTTGCCGTCATAGAGGCGGCTGGTGAGGAGGCTGCCGTCCTGCCCGAAGGTCGCGAGGGCTTTGGGCGCGGCGGGGTCGGAGACGTCGTACAGCGCCACGGTGACCTTGTTGGTGCCGTAGCCGCCGGGCGCAATCATTGCGGCGGAAGACACTGCCTTGCCCACCGCGGCCGTATCGTTCATCACATAGTAGGTATACTCCGACATAACAACAGCCAGCCGGTCGCCGGAAATATACAGCTCAACGGGGTACTTTCCGTCGTTCTCACCGGAAAGCGTGACGCGGGAGAGCAGCTTGGTGGACGCCCCGTCGGGCTGGTAGATCAGCAGCTCCCGGTCCTTGATGGCATAGATATTTTTGCCGTCGGTCTTGACGATGTCGCCTTCGTCCACGCCGGCAACCTGGACGTTGGTGGCGGAATAGTCCGGCGCGGCGGAGGCGTTTTGCGTACCGGCGGAGGCGGAGGTCTCGGCGCCGGTGGCGGCGGTCTTATCCGCGGCGGTGCCCGTTGCTGCGGCGGCGTTGAAGACGCCAGGTCTGCCGCTGTAGCCGCCGCTGGCATCTTGCTCCCGCGCTTTCTTCAGCGCGGCGTAGATATCGCTGTAGCTGCCGTAATGCACCAGCTGCTCGGCGGATTTGACCGTCTTCACCGGGTCGGTCTGGACTGGCTTCTGACCGCAGGCGCACAGGCCCGCCATCAGCGCGGCGCACAGGAGGACGGAAACTATCTTTTTCATTGTCGGCACCCCTTTTCAGGATTTGTTGCCTGTTGGACGGATGGCGGGTAAAAAAGTTCCCGGACATTTAAAAAATGTCCGGGAATGAAATTCTCAGGTGCCCAGGTAGGCGGCCTTGACGGATTCGTTGGCCAGCAGCTCCCGCCCCGTGCCCGCGAGGGTGATGCGGCCCGTCTCCAGCACATAGCCGGTGTTGGCGGTCTTGAGGGCCATGTTGGCGTTCTGCTCGATGAGGAGAACCGTGACGCCCTGCTTGTTGATCTCCTTGATGATATCGAAAATTCCCTTGACTACCAGCGGCGCGAGACCCAGCGATGGCTCGTCCATCATGATGACCTTGGGGCGGCTCATCAGCGCCCGGCCCACGGCCAGCATCTGCTGCTCGCCGCCGGAAAGGGTGCCGCCCGCCTGCCAGGAGCGCTCCTTCAGGCGCGGGAACAGGTCGTAGACCCAGTTGAGATCGTCGCTGAGATCGTCCGACCGGAGGTAAGCCCCGATGCGGAGATTCTCCACCACGGAGAGGTCCGGGAAAATGCGGCGGCCCTCCGGCACCAGCGTGATGCCCTTGGAGACGATATAATTGGGCGATTTGCCGGTGATGCTCTCGCCCTGAAAGCCGATCTCGCCGCTTCTGGGCTTGACCAGACCCGCGATGGAGCGCAGCGTGGAGCTCTTGCCCGCGCCGTTGGCGCCGATCAGTGTCACAATTTCGCCCTGCGGCACCTCAAAGGAGATGCCCTTCACGGCCTCGATGCCGCCGTAGTTGACCTTGAGGTCACTGATCTTCAGAATTGGTTCACTCATCTCCCACAACCCCCAGATACGCATCGATCACGCGCTGATTGTTCTGCACCTCGCCGGGCACGCCCTGAGCGATCTCGCTGCCGAAGTCGATGACGTAGATGTAATCGGAAATCTTCATGACAAGATCCATGTGGTGTTCAATGAGGAACACGGTGAGCTTGTACTCGTCCCTGGTCTTGACGATGAAATCGGCCAGCTCCTGGGTCTCCTGCGGGTTCATGCCCGCGGCGGGTTCGTCCAGCAGCAAAAGCCTGGGCTGGGTGGCCAGCGCCCGGGCGATCTCCAGACGGCGCTGGAGGCCATAAGGAAGGCTGGTGGCCAGATCGTTTTTATATTGCAGCAGATCCTGCCCGGCCAGCAGCGTCTCGGTCTCGTCCCGCATACGCCTCTCCTCGGAGGCGGACAGGCGGAATGTGGCGGAGAAGACGTTTTGCCTGGCCCGCATGTGCTTGGCCGTGAGGACGTTGTCGAACACGGTCATGCTCTTCCATAAGCGGATGTTCTGGAAGGTACGGGCGATGCCCAGCTGGGTGATCTTGTCCGGCGTGGGGCTGATCGGCTTTAGATCGATGTATTTGTCGGCGTTTTCGCCCAGATACTGCTTTTTCATCTTGCCGGCGGGGTGGTTGCGCACCATGGGCTCGCCCATGAATTCCACCAGGCCGTTGGTGGGCTCGTACACCCCGGTGATGCAGTTGAAGGCCGTGGTCTTGCCCGCGCCGTTGGGGCCTATGAGGGCGGTGATGCTGCCCACGGGCACATCCATGGACAGGTTGTTCACCGCCACGACGCCGCCGAATTGCATGGTGACGTTCTCCACCCGGAGCGCCATTTCTCTTTCCTCACTCATTCGGCGTCACCTCCCACAGCGGGAGTCTTGGGCTTTTTGCCGTGGAAAAGGCGCCTGAAGAAGTTGGCGACCACATCCCAATCGAATTCCTTGTCGCCCATAATGCCCTTGCGGAAGAACAGCACGACCGCCATCAGAATGATGGAGAACACCACCATGCGGAAGCCGGCCTTCAGCAGCGGCACCTGGAAGGAGCCGATATACTGCGCCTGATCCAGCGGACGCAGCCACCATTCTCTGGCGGCGATAACCAGCAGCGCGGAAATGATGCTGCCGGTGATGCTGCCCATGCCGCCGATGACGACGATGAGCAGGATGAAATAAGTGACGGCGATGGTAAAGGTGGTGGAGGACACGGCGCCCATGTACATGGCCATCAGCGCCCCGCCGATGCCGGCAAAGAAGGACGAGATGATAAAGCTCATCTGCTTGTGCCGGGCCAGGTTGATGCCCATGGCTTCCGCCGCGATCTCATCGTCCCGGATGGCCTTGAAGGCCCGGCCGTAGGAGGAATTGATCAGCAGGACTACAATGACGATGCACACCACCGCCACGATGAAAATGCCGTAGTAGGAGCTGAAGCCGGGGATCTTGGTGAGGCCCAGAGAGCCATTGGTGATAAGGTTCAGCGGGGAGCTGGCCACCACGATGCGCACCACCTCGGCAAAGCCCAGCGTGGCGATGGCGAGATAGTCGCTTTTCAGCTTCAGCACCGGCGCGCCGATGATGGCCGCGAGCGCCGCCGCCATCAGGCCGGCCACCAGCAGCGCCACTACGATGGGCAGATGCAGGTTGCTCAGCCATCCGGCCACGCCGTAGAGATAATACACGCCGGGCCGGTCGGCCACGGGGATGGTCAGAATGGCGTAGGCGTAGGCGCCCAGCGTCATGAAGCCCGCCTGCCCCAGCGAGAACAGGCCCGTAAAACCGTTGCATAGGTTCATGGACACGGCCACCAGGGCATAGATCACGCCCAGCTGGAGCACGGTGCGCAGGTTCGACCACTGGGAACCGGATCTGGGCACGAACTGACCCACACAGACGATCAATGCGGCAATGACCGCCAAAGCGATAATGCTGCTTGTCTTTTTTGCTCTCTTTGTCATACGCTCACACCTTCTCCTTGATTTTCTCTCCAAAGAGGCCGGTGGGCTTGACCAGCAGAACGACGATCAGCAGCAGGAAGGTGATCACATCGCTGAACTGGGAGAGTGTCGCGCTGCCCTTGACAAAGGTCTCCGACAGGCCGATAAGGAAGCCGCCCACCAGAGCGCCGGGAATGGAGCCGATGCCGCCGAACACCGCGGCCACGAAGCACTTGAGGCCGGGCAGCGAGCCCGCCAGCGGGTACACCGAGGAGCGGGGAATGAAATACAGCACCGAGCCCAGCGCGGCAAGGCCGCTGCCGATGACAAAGGTGAAGCTGATAACGGCGTTGATGCGGACGCCCATGAGCTGGCTGGTCTCAAAATCCCGGGACACGGCCCGCATGGCCATGCCGATCTTGGTCTTCCTGATAAGCACCACCAGCCCCAGCACGATGGCGACGGTGAGCACCGGGGTGATGAAGGTCACCAGCGTGGTGGAGATGTTCCCCAGCGTGACTCTCCGGCTGAGGAAGCCCATTTTATCGTAAGGATAGCTCTTCGGCTGGGCCGAGAATATGTAAGTCGCCAGATTTTCAAGCAGATACGAAACGCCGATCGCGGATATCATGATAGACATACGGGGCGCGTCGCGCAGCGGCTTGTAGGCGACCTTTTCTATAACAACACCAAGTACAATGGTGGCAGCGATCACGATTATGATGGAGATATACCACGGAATCATCAGGTCGGTCATACAAATAATCATAAAATAACCGGCCATCATGAAAATATCGCCGTGGGCGAAGTTGATAAGTCTGAGTATGCCGTAGACCATGGTATAGCCTATGGCGATCAGCGCGTAAATACTGCCGATCGAAAGCCCGTTGAGGCAGTTCTGCAGAAACGTATCCATTGGGAAACCCCCTGTTTTACCGGGCGGCGTCTTTGTCCCGGCTCTTCATTCTTGGGAACGAACAGGGCAAATCGGCGAGGCGTCCCCGCCGATTTGCCCGATCTGGCTGTTTCAGTTTTTCGCGGTTTTCAGCGCTCAGGCGGCGGGAGTGAAGGTGCCGTCGGTCTTCTGCGTGCCGACAAACTTGAACGCGCCGTTGGTGATGGTGTCGATGTAAGCCATATCGCGGATAGCGTCGCCATTCTTGTCGAAGGAGATGCTGCCGGTGACGCCGGCATAAGTGGTGGTGGTCAGCGCCTTCTGCAGGGCCTCGCCGGTGACGTCGCCGGTGATGGCGCTCAGGGCGGTGTACATGGTCATGTAGGCGTCGTAGCCCAGCGCGGAGACCGCGGCCACGGTGTCGTTGCCGCCGTTGAGGGTGAGGTTCTTGCTGTCGCTGTTCATGTAGGCCTTGAAGCCCTTGACGAAGTCGGCGGCGCCGGCGTCGTTCTCATCGAAGAAGGTGGACAGGCAGATGCCCTCGCAGTTCGCAGCGCCGGCATTGTCGATGATGGTCTGGTTCTGCCAGGTATCGCCGGCCATGATCTTGCTCTTAATGCCCATGTCGCGGGCCTGCTTGATCAGCAGACCGGCGGTGGTGATGGAGGACGGGACAAAGATCACGTCGGGATTGGCTTCCTTCGCCTTGGCCAGGATGGCGTTGAAGTCGGTCTCATTGGTGTTGTAGGTGCCTTCATAGACGACGGAGCAGCCGTCCATCTTGGCAAAGGCGTCCTTGAAGTAGTTGGCCAGGCCGGTGGAGTAGTCGTCGCCGTTCTGGTTGATGACAGCCGCGGTCTTGCAGCCGTTGGTCGCGGCGTAGTTGGCCATGACGGTGCCCTGGAACGGGTCGAGGAAGCACACGCGGAAGTAGTAGTCGTTACCAGCGGTGACCTGGGGGTTGGTGCAGGAGCAGCCGACAGCGGGGATCTTGGCGGTGGCAAAGGTGGAGCCGGCGGCGATGGACACGCCGGAGCCGTAGGAGCCGAGAACGCCGATGACGCCGTTGTTGATCAGGCTCTGCGCAGCGGTGACCGCAGCGGCCTTATCGGACTGGTTATCGACCTCGACGAGCTGGATATTGTAGGTCTTGCCGCCGATGGTGACGGTGGGCTTGAGGGACTGCGCATAGCGGATGCCCAGAACCTCCTGCTGTCCGCCGGCGCCGTTTTCGCCGGTGGCGGGCTCGAATACGCCGATCTTCAGCGTGCCCGCCGCAGCGGCGCCGCTGCCGGTGGCGGCCGGGGTGGCGGCGGTGCCGCAGGCGGCCAGCGCGGCCACCATGACAAGCGCAAGTATCAGTGCCAAAAACTTTTTCATTTTGTTTCCTCCCAATGATTTTCTCAAAAATCGAGCCATTTTTGTCCGTTTGTGACGGACAAATGTTTACGCTCATGGGGCAATTATAAACTACCGTTCCTTAAATTGCAACAATATTCTGAATAAAAATCCGCACTTCAAAAGAGATGAACCGAGCAATTTACACAATGGCTGGACCCGCGCGCCAATCGGCGCCCCCCCGCCGTTCGCCCCGGGCGCGGTAGCCCAGCACGTAAAGGTCGTGGGCGTCCGCGCCCAGCGTAAAGATGCTCTCCCCTCTCGCGTCCAGATTGTGGGCGTCCGCGGGCTTGGTGATGACAGGGATGTCGCTGGTGGAGGACGCCAGCCGCAGCACCTCGCGGCCCCGGCCGTTGGCCGCCAGCACCCGGGCATAGGGAGGAATCCCGTCCGCCATGCCGGCGGATACGCCCAGCGCCGCGTCCATCAGCATCCGGCGGATGCGGGCCATGGCCACGCCCCGGGATTTGGCCGCGGCAGCTACGGCGTCCAGACTTTCCTCCTCCCGAACGGCATTATACAGGGCCGCGCCCACGCCGCCGGAGGCGTCCGGCAGACGGTTGTAGGTCTCAATGTCCAGCAGGCGCAGCCGGGAGAGAATTGCCACCTCCAGATCCTCCATCCGCAAAAAACCGCGGCCGGCGTTTTCCTCCCGCTGATAGACCTCCGCCGCCTCGGCGGGGAGCAGATCAGCCAGCGCCTCGCCCCCGGCCAGCCGGTGGCGGATCTCCGAAGCAGACTTGGGCCCCTCGGCACACTCGCCGTCGTGGCCCGCGCCGCAGCGCCGCACCGTCATGGGCTCCAGCCGGGCCCCCTCCTGATAGATGGCCTTGACATACTCCACGGCCAGAATATTGTTGGGCGTATCCAGCACGGCGGCCAGCCGCTCGTCCTTTTTGCGCAGGGCCTCCTGCCGGGCCGCGGCATAGGAGATCCCGCCGCCCAGCTCCGCCTTGACGGCGGCGTTCATGGCCGGATCGATGAGGGCCATGGCCGCTTCCTCGATGAGCCCGATGTCGCCGCACTCCGAGCCGAAGGAGAGATAGCCGCACTGGCCGATGGAATCCAGCAGGCCCACGGCCCCCCGGGCAAAACCCTCGGCCGAGCTGAGCGCCCAGGGCAGCGGCAGCTCCAGCACCAGATCCACCCCGCAGCGGCAGGCCGCCTCCGCCCGGGCATACTTGGCGTAGGCCGCGGCCTCGCCGCGCTGGACATAGTCCCCCGACAGGGCGCACACCACCGCGCACTCCCCGCCCAGCGCCTCCCGGGTCTTTGCCAAATGGTAGGCGTGTCCGCTGTGGAAGGGGTTGTACTCACCCACGATGCCGACTGTTTCCATCTTCAGTACCTCCTTAAAAAAGGCTTGCGTTTTCCGCCAAATGTATTAGAATTAACAATTGTAACTGATTATAGGTATTTTACCTGTGTTTTGAACAATTTACAATACCACGAAAGGAACGAAACAAATGAAGATTCTTGTGATCAACGCGGGCAGCTCCTCCCTGAAGTACCAGCTCATCGACATGGAGACCGAGGAGGTGCTGGCCAAGGGTCTGTGTGAGCGCATCGGCATCGACGGCCATCTGAAGCACACGCCGCTGGTGGGCGGCAAGTCCAAGTTCGACGAGGACATCTCCCTGCCCACCCATTCCGAAGCCATTGCCGCGGTCATTGATAAGCTCACCAGCGCCGAGTACGGCGTGGTCGGCTCCATGAAGGAAATCGACGCCGTCGGTCACCGTCTGGTCCACGGCGGCGAGAAGTTTGCCTGCTCCGTGCGCATCGACGGCGCCGTGATGGACGCCGTGCGCCAGTGCATTCCCTTCGCCCCCCTGCACAACCCCGCAAACATCACCGGCATCGAGGCCTGCAAAAAGGTCATGGGCGACGTCCCCATGGTGGCCGTGTTCGACACCGCCTTCCATCAGACCATGCCCGGCAAGGCTTTCATGTATGCCCTTCCTTATGAATATTACGAGAAGGACGGCGTCCGCCGCTACGGCTTCCACGGCACCTCCCACCGCTATGTTTCCGCCCGCTGCGCCCAGCTGCTGGGCAAGCCCATCGAGGAGTTGAAGATCATCTCCTGCCATATGGGCAACGGCTCCTCCATCTGCGCCATCAACCACGGCAGAAGCGTGGACACCTCCATGGGCTTCACCCCGCTGGTAGGCCTGCCCATGGGCACCCGCTGCGGCGACCTTGATCCTGGCGCCATGCAGTTTGTGATGAACAAGTACCATCTGAGCATTGACGAGATGCTGAACATCCTCAACAAGAAGTCCGGCGTGCTGGGCGTGTCCGGCGTCAGCTCCGACTTCCGTGATCTTGAAGCCGCCGCCGAAAAGGGCGACAAGCGCAGCGAGCTGGCCCTTGAGATGTTCTACTACTGGGTCGCCAAGATCGTGGGCTCCTACGCCGCCGCCATGAACGGCGTGGACGCCATCATCTACACCGCCGGCGTGGGCGAGAATTCCGCCTCCACCCGACAGGCCATTTCCAACTACTTCGGCTACCTGGGCGTCCGGATCGATGCCGAGGCCAACAAAAAGCGCGGCGAGGATATCGTCATCTCCACCGCCGATTCCAAGGTCAAGGTGCTGGTCATCCCCACCAACGAGGAGCTGGTCATCGCCCGCGACACCCGGGACATCGTGTCCGCGAAATAATCGTCCTTTCCGGATCAGCCGCCGCTTGTCACGGCGGCTGATTTTTTGTAAAATGCTGTTGACTTTCAAAGATATCCGCTATATACTATCAAGGCCGCATTGAATGGGCACATAAGCGGGTTTTGACCCCGCCTACGAGAGCGAGACCTGTATGAAAGGATGAACCAAGCATGAAGCACGCAGTCATCGAGGCCGGCGGAAAACAGTACAGTGTCGCGGAAGGCGACGTGATCTTTGTTGAGAAGATGAACGTCCAGCCCGGCGACGCCGTCAAGTTCGACCGCGTTCTCGCCGTCGTGGACGGTGAGAGCACCGTTTTCGGCGCACCCGTCGTTGAAGGCGCAGTCGTCTCCGCCAATGTCGTAAAAAACGGCCGCGGCAAGAAGATCCGTGTCTACAAGATGAAACCCAAAAAGGGGTACCGCAAGGCTCAGGGCCACAGACAGCCCTACACCAAGGTGCAGATCGAAACGATCAACGCCTGATTCCGCAACTGATTTTGACTAATGGAGGTGTAATTCCCAATGGCACATAAAAAAGGCATGGGTTCAACCAAGAACGGCCGCGACAGCGCATCCCAGCGTCTTGGCACCAAGAGGGCCGACGGTCAGTTCGTTCTGGCCGGCAACATCCTTGTCAGACAGCGCGGAACCAAAATTCACCCGGGCAACAACGTCGGCAAGGGCAAGGACGATACCCTGTTCGCCCTCATCGACGGCAAGGTGAAGTTTGAGCGCATGGACAAGGATCGCAAGATGGTCTCTGTTTATGAAATTGCGCAATAAGCAATAATTATGGGGACGGTAACGCCGTCCCCATTTTTTATTCAAAATTTAAGGAGGTACCGCATGGCGGCTTCTTTCGTGGATAAAGCGAGAATCTCCGTCCGCGCTGGCGCGGGCGGCAACGGCGCGGTGGCCTTCCACCGGGAAAAATATGTGGCGGCGGGCGGCCCCGACGGCGGCGACGGCGGCCGCGGCGGCGACATCGTCTTCACCGTGGACGAGAATATGTCCACGCTGATGGACTTCCGCTACAAGCGCAAATATGTGGCGGGCGACGGCGGCCGCGGCGACGGCAAGCGCTGCTCCGGCCGGGACGGCGAGAGCCTCCGTATCAAGGTCCCCCGGGGCACGCTGGTGCGGGACGCCGTCACCGGCGCCATTATGCACGATATGTCCTCCGGCGGGGACTTCATCGCGGCCCGGGGCGGCCGCGGCGGCTGGGGCAACCAGCATTTCGCCACCCCCACCCGGCAGGTACCCAACTTTGCCAAGCCCGGTCTTGTCGGCGAGAGCCACGATCTGATCCTGGAGCTGAAGCTGCTGGCCGACGTGGGACTGGTGGGCTTCCCCAACGTGGGCAAATCCACGTTGCTCTCCGTGGTGTCCAAGGCGCACCCCAAGATCGCGAATTATCCTTTCACCACCCTCTACCCCAACCTGGGCGTGGTCTATGTGGACGAGGGCGTGTCCTTCGTCATGGCGGACATCCCCGGCATCATTGAGGGCGCCTCCGGGGGCGCGGGTCTGGGCCACGATTTTCTGCGGCACATTGACCGCTGCCGCCTGCTGATCCATCTGGTGGACGTGTCCGGCAGCGAGGGCCGCGATCCCGCCGCCGACTTCGACGCCATTAACGCGGAGCTGGCCGAATACAGCCCCGAGCTGGCCCTGCGGCCCCAGATCGTGGCCGCCAACAAATGCGACCTGCTGGGCGACGACCGCAGCGGCATCGACGCCCTGCGGAAAAAGGCCGGGGAAAAAGGCTATCGCTTCTTCGAGCTGTCCGCCGCCACCACCCGCGGCACCCGCGAGCTGGTAAACGCCGCGGCGGAGATGCTCTCCGCTCTTCCGCCCATCGCCCCGTTTGAGGCCGACTATGTCAAGCCGGAGCCCGTGATCGACACCTCCGAGGAGTTGAACATCGAGCACGACGACAACATGTGGATCCTGGACGGCCCGTGGCTGCAAAAGCTGGTGGCTTCCGTCAACTTTTCCGACGTGGAAAGCCTGCACTGGTTCGACCGCATCCTGCGGGAATCCGGCGTGTACGAGCGCATGGAAAAAATGGGCTGCAAGGACGGCGACATTGTCAGTATCAACGAGATCACCTTTGAATATAAGGAATAAAAAAGACGCCCGGCGGGCGTCTTTTTTATTCAGTGGCAGCCGCCGTGACGGTTGCCTTCACCAGGACCGCCGCAGCCGTGCTCGCCGCAGGAATGGCCCTGCTCCTGGTCGTGATGGTGGCACATGGTGTCCGGGTCATAAGCGAGATTGCCCGCCAGCAGCGCGGACACAGCCGCGTCCGCTTCGCCCGTGACGCCGGGGTAGACGGCGATACCGGCATCGGCCAGCGCCTGCCGCGCTCCCCCGCCCAAGCCGCCGCAGATCAGGGTGTCCACGCCGGCGCCGGTGAGAAAGCCGGCCAGCGCCCCGTGGCCCGCGCCGTCGGTGGGCACCACCGCGCTGCCGGCGACGGCGCCGTCGCGCACATCGTAGATCCTGAACTGTTCCGTGTGGCCGAAATGCTGAAACACCCGGCCGTTTTCATAAGTGACCGCTATTTTCATTCGTACTTCCTCCTGATAGTCTTTATTGTTTTATTGTAATATAATTATTGACATATATCAATATTTATATTTAAAATTAGTGCGGAGCCGCCGGGCCCCGCACTAATTTCCCGTTTTATGGCAGGGGCAGCCCCTGCCGCAATGGCTGGTCTCGCAGCTGCGGCGGACGCAGTTTCTGCCGCAGCAGTCCTGCGCGTCGGCACAGAGATTGTAGCACCCGCCGGTGATGACAAGCCGTTTGCCGTTGACCAGCGCGTCGGCCACCTTCTCCCGCGCGGCGTTATACACCGCCTGCACCGTGGTGCGGGCCACGTTCATCTGCGCAGCGCAGTCGTCCTGCGTGAGACGGAGGTAGTCGATGAGCCGCAGGGCCTCGAACTCGTCCACCCCCAGCTCCACTACGGCGTCGCACTTCCGCCCGCAGGGCAGGAATTCCCGGGTCTGCGGAAGGGCGCAGACCTGTCTTTTTTTCATCGGGCGCGGCAAAAGCGGCACCTCCCTCGCATTTTTTGGTATTATACATCCGCCGCCGAAAAGATGCAAGCCAGGCAATCCGGCGAATGTGTCGGTTGCGCCGGTCTGCGGCGGGGTGTTAAAATAACCGCAAGGTGATATGAATGGATCTCTATCAATGGTATGCCGGCCGGGTAGCCGGGCTGTCCGGCACCGACCCGGCCCGGGCGCGGCGGCTGCTGCTGACCGGCTACCGGGCCGATCTGGCGGCGTTAAAAACCGGACTGGCCGGGAAAGAGCTGTCCCCCGTGCGGCGCTATGCCGCCGTGGAAGTGATGAAGCTGATCATCAGCGCCCTGTCCAGGCCGCAAAATGCCGCCATGGTGAGCCTTTTCGTCCCCTGCGAGGCTATTCTGGCCGCGGGGATGGCCCCCTATTCCGTGGAGGCCGTGTCCGGCTATCTCATGGGAGCCGGGGTGGAAAAGCACTTTCAGGAGCTGGCGGCCGAGCGGAGCGTGCCGGAAACGCTGTGCTCCTTCCACCGCACCTTTCTGGGCGCGGCGGACAGCGGGCTGCTGCCGCCGCCGCGCTGCATCGTCTACACCAACGTGGCCTGCGACGGCAACATGATCAGCTTTCCCTATCTGCGGGACCGCTTTTCCGTGCCCAGCTTTTTCATCGACGTGCCCTACGAAAAGTCCGAAGACGCGGTGCGGGACGTGGCCGGGCAGCTGGAGCGCCTGACCGCGTTTATCGGCGACGTGACCGGGGAAGTCATCACCCGGGAGGCCGTGGCGGAAAACGTCCGCCGCAGCCGCATTTCCGGCGAGCAATACCGCCGGTATCTGGCCATGGAAAAGAAAAAGCGGCTCATCGACGACGTGACGGACGAGATGTACGCCGTGTTCATGAGCCACAGTCTGCTGGGTTCGGCCACGGCGGAGACCTATTTCACCCGGCTCGCCGCCGAAATGGACGCCGCGCCCCCATCCGACGCCCTGCGGCTCTTGTGGTTACATACCATTCCCTATCTGCAGCCCTCCGTGCGCGCACTGCTCAACCACAGTGACCGCGCCTTTATCACCGCCTGCGACCTGTGCTACGACAGTCTGACAACGCTTCAGGACGAAACCGACCCCTACGTCTCCATGGCGCGGCGGCTGGTCTGCAGCGTGTTCAACGGTTCCCCCCAGGATCGGATCCGGCGGGCGGCGGAGGCGGCGGAGCGCACCGGCGCGGACGGGGCCGTGATTTTTGCCCATATGGGCTGCAAGGCCACCATCGGCGCGGCCGGGCTGATGCGGGAAGCGCTGGAAAGAAACGGCGTGCCCGCCGTGATTCTGGACGGCGACGCCTGTGCCCCCGCAAACACCGGGGACGGGCAGCTCTCTACCCGGCTGGGCGCATTTCTGGAGATGCTGGAGGCGCGGAAATGATCCGTTATGTGTGCAAATATACCCCTGTGGAACTGCTGCGTGGCTTCGGCGCGGAGTGCGCCGTGCTGGATGAGGCGCCGGAGAGCCTTGAGCTGGGCGAACGGGCATCCCACCCCAACCTGTGCGGTTTCGGCAAGGCGGTGCTGCAGGCCGCGCTGGCCGGGCGGGCCGACGAGCTGGTGCTGGTGAACTGCTGCGACGTGATGCGCCGCATCTACGATGTGCTCATCCAAAAGGGCTGCTGCCGTTTCGTCTATCTGCTGGACCTGCCCCACACGGACAACGACTGCCAGCGGCGGCGCTTTGCCCGGGAAATTCAAAAGCTGGGCGACGCTTACGCCGCCACCAGCGGACAGACCTTTGACCGCGCCCGCTTTCTGGCCGCCTTTGAGACGCCATGTCACGGCGCCGAGCCCTACATCGCGCTGCTGGGCGCCCGGGCGGGGTCGGCATTGGAAAACCGGCTGTCCGCCGCGCTGGACGCCCCGGTGCGCAATCTCACCTGCGTTGGCAGCCGCGCCGTCTCCCCCGCCGGTCTTTCAGGCGCGGAGGGCGATGCGCTGATAACGGCCTACGCCGGAGCGCTGCTTTCGCAGCTGCCCTGCCGCCGGATGGAGGATCACGCCGCCCGCCGGGCGCTGTTTGAGGACCCCGCCCTGCTGGGCGTGGTCTACCACACCATCAAATTCTGCGATTACTACGGGCTGGAATACGCCGCCGCGCAAAAACTCTGCGCCGCGCCCATGACCCGCATCGAAACCGACGGCTCGGCCCAGTCCGAAGGGCAGTTGTCCACCCGCATCGAGGCTTTCGCGGAGACGCTTGGCCGGCGCAGGGCTGCGCCGGCTCCCACGTCGGGCGACTATTTTGCCGGCGTGGACAGCGGCTCCGCCAGCACCGACGCCGTTATCATCGACCGGCAGGGGCAACTCCTGGGCAGCAGCATTTTGCCCACCGGCGGCGGGGCGCGAAAGAGCGCCGCTCTGGCGCTGGACGCGGCGCTGCTGGACGCGGGTCTCGCCCGATCCAAGATCGCCCGGGTCGTGGCCACCGGCTATGGCCGGGAGAACATCGGCGGCGGCGAGAGCGTCACCGAGATCAGCTGCCACGCACGGGGCGCCCATTTTCTGCGGCCCGGCGTCCGCACGGTCATCGACATCGGCGGGCAGGACAGCAAGATTATCCGGCTGGACGGGGACGGCCGGGTGCTGTCCTTCGCCATGAACGACAAGTGCGCGGCAGGCACCGGGCGCTTCCTGGAGATGATGGCCCGGACACTGGGGCTGACGCTGGAGGAGATGAGCCGCGCCGGGCTGGAATGGCGGGAGGACCTGACCATCTCCAGCACCTGCACGGTCTTTGCGGAATCCGAAGTGGTGTCGCTGGTGGCGCGCAACGTGCCCACGCCGGACATCGTCCACGGCCTGAACAAGGCCGTGGCGGCCAAGGTCACCGCCCTGCTGGGGCGTCTCTGCGGGGAAGGCGAATATATGATGACCGGCGGCGTGGCCCAAAACGAGGGCGTGGTGCGCGCCATCGAGGCGCGGCTGGGCGAAAAAATCACCGTCTGCCCGGAGGCCCAGCTCTGCGGCGCGCTGGGCGCGGCCCTGTTCGCCGCGGGGCTGGCGGAAAAGAGCTCTATTGACAAGGAACCTCAGATCCCCCGGAAATTAAAATAATGCCCGCACCGGCAGGTGCGGGCATTATTTTTGGAGCTGGGGGGCGACTTGAACCCCGGACCTCTGGTTGCAGATAAGGGGAAATCGAACGTGTTATTCCCCATTTTACTTCGGATAGCCGGATAAACGTATCGGAAGTAATCAGGTCTGTCAAGAGTAAGGCTGGCCGCTGCAATACGCATAGATTCCGCCATCGCCCAACAGTTCATTGCACATGGTGTTGATATCCAGGCTCGAAAACAGCGTTGGGTACAGCGTACTGGCAATATAGAGTTTGGCGGCCAGTTTACCCGCATCGGAGTCCATCAGTTCCCGCGAAAGTATTAGTATCCGGTTGTCAACCAACGCGCGCGTCGTATCCCAGCCGGGGCGGGCACGGATAGCGCTGCAGATTTCCTTTGCCGCGTCGGTATTCTCCGCTGTACTGCCAAGCACATCAGGCGAAACAAATTTCACGATAAGCTCCGGGTTCTTCTTAATAACCCAGCTGTCATCAACCGTTGTGTTATCTCCCAGTTTTTCCGCAACATTAAAGCATCCTGATTGCAGCACAAGCTTGTTTTCTTCTGAGCCACGGCTAAACGTCTGATAATCGTCCTCGCCTTCCACATAGATATAGCACACCTGGCACGGATACAGCTGCCCGACCCCATTGTCCAGAAAATCTGCGTATTTATCCGTTATCGTCTCAACGCTGCCGCCTTCGCCTGACGGCTTTGTCTGGCCTCCGTCGTCTGTTGGCTGAGTAACCGTAGCTTCGTCGGCTCCGGTGTCGCCCGCGGTATTTTGACTTTCTCCGCTCTGATTTCCAGTGGAGGCGCTCTGATCTGCGCTGGCAGCGGGAACTTCTATCGCAGCCGCCGCATCGTGGCTGACCGACGCCTCCAAGTGGGTCTCCGGCACGACCTCCGGGCTTGCCTCCGGCGGCGGCGCGGCGTTATCCGTATCCTGCTGCGTATTCTCCTGTGAATCGTCCTGCTGACCATTGTCAATATAGGCCGTATCGTTTTTGGCATAAGTCGTTCTCTGCCGGGAGCCGGAGAAGAACAGCACACCGGAGAAGCAAAGCACCAGGACAAGCTCCATTACAAGGGATAAAATTTTCTTTGCCTTCATTCTTTTTCCCCAGCTCACAGAAAATAGCGGTATTTTATTTCAAACCGCGTGAATGCTCCAACATGCCCTCTGACAGCCTGCGCGGTATCGTCAAGGAATTCTCTCATGCAGCCGCGCTCTTTCTCACTCATCGCATGGCCGCTGTATATGGCTTCCTCCCACAGCTCGGCCGCCCCGGAATATTTCCTGCCATATTCCTCCGACAGCATTTTTGATATCCGTCTTGAATACTGCGAGAACAGCCTGTTGTCTGTTTTTAGCCCGCACACTTTCAGCCAGTCTACCGAGTGCCGGAACATTCCGTCGATCGCTGCGGCGCAGTCGGAAGACTCAAAAACCTTGCGGCGTCTTCGCGCTTTGCGCATCCGCATAAAATATCCTGTAAACAGCGCCAGCAACATGACGCCAATCAGTATCCATGACCACGGAAGTCTTGTGTGCGCCAGCCCGGCCTTGTTGCCCTCGAAATGTTTTTCATAATTTGTCTTGAAGCTGTTGCCGGCAGATATGCCGTCAGTGTTGTCAGACACCTTGTCTTCCTCGAGACTTGTATTTTCTGTTTCCTCCTGTATCTGTTCCTGCCGCTGTTTAATGGCATTGAATACCTGCTGCTGGACATGCTCATCAAGCAAATCCCGGATATCCTCCGCCAACACGGTCTGCTGCGCGTTTGGTCCGGTATAGGCGGCCAGAACAGCAAACGACAGAGCCAACGCGATTACCAGCAGCGCTGCGTTTGAAGCAGCCGGCTTGCCAATATGCCGGTAATGCAGGACTCCCAGCCCAACAAAAGCAAACAATATCAGCGTCCATAGCTGCGGAAATATGCCATAGTATATTTCCGCAGCTACTGCCATCAAAAAAGCGATTCCCAGCAGCGATCCATTTTTCTGCCTCACCGCGAAGTGGCACAATACTGCAAATATTGTGAAGATATATATCATCGCTGCGGTTATACACAGGCTGTATTCCCCCGCATCGGCAGAAACAGAGAACTTACTATATATGTACTTCTGGCTCTTTTCGCTTGCGGAAAACACCTGATTCAGTATGAGCTTCCCCCCGTCAAGGACCTCGCTGTGCCAGATTATCGCAGCGATGACCAATACCGCCGCAAGTATACAGTTCACAATCCATTTCGGCTTTCCGCCCGGCGTGAAATGCTCGCCGAGGGAGACCGCCGCGCCGACTGCCAGCGCCGCCCAAGGAAGATCGTTAAATCCCAGCATAGCAAAAAATACGCCGCTGAAAGAACTATAAAGAGCAAGGGACAGCAGCATAGTGAATATGTAATCACTGCCGCTTTCCTCTTTCTTTTCTTCCGCGAAGCTCAATCCGGCGATCCTGTTTTCTCTTGTTTTTTCCCCCATAAAACTATCAAAGCTCCAGCTTGCGCAGATCACACTTATAATCTTCTGCTGAAAATGACAGCGAATATATGCCGTCCGGTCTCATACCGTCATTCTCCGGCGCGCCTCCGGCAAGCAGTATGGTTACCCTGTTGCCGTTATACAGAGCCGTGATATCCGGCTCAATGTATGAAGACACTACAACGACATGCGCATAGGCGCACTGCGCGTAAAACTGACGGAAGCACGCAGCAACCGTTGTATTGCCGGCACATACCGTGTTTGACAGAAAATGGCCGACGATCGTCGATATATCTTCAGTAGTCTTTATATCGTATTCCTCATATAGCCCTGTCTCAGTGTTTTTCCACCCAAGGGTATGGGATATTCCCTGCCTCACAAGTTCTCGGGAAACGGAAAAAAACGCTTCCGCCATAACATCTTTCTCATTCGCAGACGGCATGTCGATACCGGGAATGATGGAGGTCTCTGCCAGTACCAGGAACCTTTCAACGACCGGTAAGCCAAGCTCGCGGACCATCAGCCGGTCAAGTTTCTGCGACAGCTTCCAGTGGATGCTTTTTATTGAATCTCCAGGTATGTATTCTCTAATGCCAAAAATCTCGCTTGGGTCTGTACCCGGTCGGGCCGTGGAATATTCATCGCTGTCCACAATGACATTGATGTCCTCAATAAGGGCAATCTCCAGATCAAAACACCGGGGAGCAACACAAACACGTTTTCGTTCAAATCCTTTGACTTTCCGTGATATCAGGCCAAAAGTGTCCTTAACTCTCGCTCCGGCATCGGTAATATCAATAACGCCGCAATATTTTGAACATAGTTTAACCGCGGCTTCCGCGCAGGATCTTGATTTGCAGGACACCAGAACCACATTTTCTGTCTTTTCTCCTGTAAATCTGTTTTCGCAGACGATGCGAAATTCCCCTCTCTGCAGCGGTAGTATTCCGTTATTTGTGACCTTCAGGATTCCGGAAAACGAGGCCTCTTTGCTTGCCGCTTCAGGGAACTCAAGCTCAGCAACAATATGTTTTGCCGATAATTCCGCTGCTGCTGCCAGCAGTACCGGTATCAGCACCGACAGCAGCAAAACGATGAGCGTGCCGGCATTGTTTGCAAATAAATATAAGGCCGAGACGCCGATGAGCCATATCAGCCAGACGATTACGTTCTTCCACATCTTACCTTACCGCTTTGCTTTTTTAATTGAGGATAATATGATGCGTGCAAACATCACTAAGCGCCGATTAAAGCAATGCTGATCGCGGCTTGCCGGAAATTCGGTTTATTTTGTGTCCCAGCAAAATAGAAGAAGGCATACTCCCCCGCTCTGAGGGGAATATGCCTTCTGGCATTTTTACTCCATAATTCCGTTTAGCGCAAAATTTATTATCGCTTTTTTCAGCAGGAAACGAGTAACTGAACCGGTGGCGCAGGAAGGAATCTGCCAGCAAATTAACTATATTTGAAAATAACATCATCCTTTGTTCTTTACAACCCCGTAGGGGGGATAGAAATGGAAAAGTTATACATTTTGCAATCGTCAGTATAGACAGTTAGCCCCGTATATATAACAGCAGGCAAACGCGGGGGAATTTTGATGGGGAATTGCATTGGAAAACGTAAAACCGCTTAATGAAGTACCTGAAATGCAATACCGGTTTTGCTGCTGTGACAGTCAAACGGTTGTTGAGAATTATTATTAGTATACAAACTATACCAAAAAGTATACAGCCCGGGGCACCCGGGCCGTATGCCTTTTGTGCTTTTTTCAGGGAGGGTTCCTCTATGTGGGAGTTGTATGACGCGCTGATAAGCAAGATTCCCGATGATATTGAGGTTACGAAATTTCTCTCCGGCAGCTCCATGACCTATGTCTGTGCGGGAGATGCGGCCGGTGTCTGCGAGACCATAGGCGGCGGACTTTATAGCGGATGGGGCGCAAAAACAGGGCAGGTTCCTATCGGTGCCCGCCCTGTTCTTTCTATATTTTTGCCCTTGTGGGTCAGGTTGTGGGTCAGAAAATTTAGAAAAATAAAAAAAGCACCCGATTTTTAAATAAAACCGGGTACTTCTGGAGCTGGATCGGGGATTCGAACCCCGGACCTCATGATTACGAATCAGGCGCTCTACCGACTGAGCTAATCCAGCGCGCTAAAACCTGTTCCTACCTTTCAGCGCGCCGCAGTGCGCCGAAAGCCGCCCGATTTCAGACGGCGTTGGTATTTTAGCACATCCCATAGGGAAAAGTCAACAGTAGGCTTCTCCACAGTATTACTATCCGTATATTGTTGGTACAACTTGTTGTTACTATCGTTGCCAAAGGCCTTTCAGCTCTTTCTTCGACAGCGTTCGACGCCTTGATTTTTCAGGCATTTTCCCTGCCAGTTTTGGGTAATTAAGTTTACATAATTGTATGAAATAATTTCTATTCAAAGAGTTATCAACACTTCCAACAGAGTTTTCAACAGGTATATTTCGCTGATTTTTCAATGTTTTATATAATTACATTTAAATTTTCGGCTATCCATGATGACTTAAATTACAATTAAGAGACAGATTTTAGTTTACATAAAATAGCGTATGGAGCGTTGCCCTGCAAAAAAATGCGGCAGGTGTCCCCTGCCGCATTTTATCTTGCAGAAAGCATTCCGCTGTCCGCCATGGAGACAAACTCTCCGCCCGCGACGATGATATGGTCGATGAGGCCGATGCCCACCAGATTCAGCGCCGAAGCCAGCTGTCTGGTGGTGAGCTCGTCCTCCTTTGAGGGGATAGCCAATCCGTTGACATGGTTGTGCGCCAGAATCACGGCGGCGGCGTTTTGCCGCAGCGCCAGCTCCACGATCTTGCGTACGCTGACCTCGGCGGAATTCACCACGCCCCGGCCCACCTCGGTGCAGGACAGCACCCGGTGCACGGAATCCAGGCAGGCCAGATAGACGACCTCGTCCGTCTCGTAGAGGAAGCGCGGGACAAAGAAACACCCCGCCGAGGCGGGATCGCTGAGGGCGTGGGCGGCAGTTCCCTCCCGCTCCATCATATAACGGCGGCTGACCTGCGGAATGAGACGCAGCAGCGCGGCGGCGCTGTCGCCCACGCCCTCCACCCTGGCCAGCTCCTCCGCCGGGGCTTCCAGCACGCCGGGCAGCGAGCCGAAGCGATCCAGCAGGCGGTGGGCGACGACATTGGTGTCGCACCGGGGCAGCGCATAAAAAAGCAGCAGCTCCAGCACATTGATATCGTCAAAATTGTCGAGACCGTGCTCCAAAAAGCGGGTCTTCATCCGCCCGCGGTGCCCGTCATGGACGCCCATCTTCCCTCACCTGCCCTCCTGTGTCAAAGCGCTCAGATTTCCATGGTGGCGTAGGCGTTGAGGCTGCTGTCGCCCCGGACGCCCGCAAGATACTCATAATAGCCCTGGCAGCCGATCATGGCGGCGTTGTCGCCGCAGAGCTTCAGCGGCGGAACGAACAGCTGCGCGCCGGCCTTCTCCGCGGCGGCCTTGAAATCGGCACGGATGCGGGAGTTGGCGGCCACGCCGCCCGCCACGGCGATCTTATCATAGCCCAGCATCCTGGCGGCCTGCAGGGTTCGGGGTACCAGCGAATCGCTGACGGCCTTGGTAAAGGACGCGGCCAGCGACGCGCGGTCCAGTTCCTCGCCCTTCTGCTCGGCGTTGTGCACCAGATTGATCACCGCGGTCTTGAGCCCGGAAAAGCTCATATCGTAAGGGTTCCCGTCCACGCGGGAGACGGGAAATCCGTATCTGCCGTCATCGCCGGTCCTGGACAGATCGTCGATGGGCTTGCCGCCGGGATAAGGAAGGCCCAGCACCCGGGCGGTCTTGTCGAAGCACTCCCCCGCCGCGTCGTCCCGGGTGGCGCCGAGAATGACCATATCGGTATAATCCCGCACGTCCACCAAAAGGGTGTTGCCGCCGGAGATGGCCAGACACAGGAACGGCGGCGTCAGCTCCGGGTAGGCGATGTAGTTTGCCGCGATATGGCCCCGGACATGGTGCACCGGGATCAGGGGGACGTTCAGCGCCAGCGCGGCGGCTTTGGCAAAGTTCACGCCCACCAGCACCGCGCCGATGAGTCCCGGCGCATAGGTGACGGCCACGGCGTCGATATCCGCGCGGGTGACGCCCGCCACCTCCAGCGCCCGGGTGGAGAGCCGTGAAATGACCTCCACATGGCTGCGCGCCGCGATCTCGGGCACGACGCCGCCGTAGATGGCGTGCAGATCGGCCTGGGAAAAGACCTGGTCGGTCAGTACGTTCCGCCCGTCCTCCACCACCGCTACGGCGGTCTCGTCGCAGGAGGACTCAAATGCCAGTATCTTCAAGTTTTATGCCTCGTTTCGTCAAAAAGAGTGTCATCAGTATAGCATCCTCGCGGGGCTTTTCATAGTAATTTTTCCGGCGGCCCACAACGGTAAAGCCGTGTTTTTCATAGAGGGTGCGGGCCGCGGCGTTCGTCTCGCGGACTTCAAGCGTGAGAAAAGCGAGCGTGCGCGCGGAGGCCCGCTCCTTCAGCGCGTCGATCAGCGCGCCGCCCACGCCCAGTCGCCGATACGCCGGCGAGACGGCGACATTGGAGATGTAACCCTCGTCCGCGGCGAGCTGCGCGCCCACATAGCCCGCCACGGCGCCGGCCTCATCCACGGCGGCAAGGAACAGATGTTCCCCGTCCGGCAGCTGACCGGTGAGCTGCGCCATTGTCCACGGGACAGAGAAGCATTCCTGCTCGATGCGCTCGATGCCCGGCAGCAGACCGGCATCGGCGTCGATCACCCGAAAGGCCATCAGCCGTCATCCTCGCACAGCTCGTCGATGAGATACTCGATCTCCTCTTTCATTCGCCTGGCGGTCTTGCCCCAGCCGTGCTTGAGCAGCGGCGGCTTGATGTCCGTCTCGCCCAGGCAGAGAATCTGCTCGTCAAACTGCGGGAAACGGGTGTACAGGGCGTCGGCCTGTGCCATGGTCATGCACAGCATCACATCGTAGTCCTTGAGCACCAGATCCCGCACCAGCACGGCGGCCTGTCCGCCCGCCATGGAAAAGCCCAGTTCCCCGGCCGCGGCCTCCGCGTCCGGGTTGAGCTTGCCGGAAAATTCGGTGAGACCGGCCGGCGCCACGGTCACTTCGCCGCAGCGGGTCTGGGAGAGCTTGCGGAACATGGCGGCGGCCATGGGGGCCAGGGCGGCGCCGTCGTCGTCCACAAACAGGATGGAATCGGCCTTGATCGTGCCGTATTTGCGCTTCTCCGCCTGCTCCTCGTCCCATTTTTCCAGCGTGTGGTCACCGGCCATGCTCTCCACATGGTGGGTCAGCTCGTGGCGCAGGGTCTTGCGCAGTTCCTCCGTGAACCGATCCTGGTCCAGATCGCCGAACAGCTCCACAAAGGAGCCGTAGAAGATCTCAATGTAGCGGCCCATCCCATCCACATGGTACAGGCCCATAGTGTAGTCACCGGCGTCGTTTTTGCGGGTCTCCTCAATGAGGTTTACGCCGCCGTTCAGCCTTTCGTAGATGCCGTCGGGCAGTTCCTCGATGAGATCGTCCAGAATAACGGCGGCTTCATCAAATGTGATCATTGTCTCGTCCTTCTTTCTTTAATGCGCCTGAGCCCAGGTCACGCCGGATTTGGCTTCCGCCGGCAGGGGCACGGCCAGATGCACCACGTTTTCCATTTCTTCCTCCAGCAGCTTTTTCACGGTCTCCGCCTCGTCCGCAGGGCATTCCACGATAAGCTCGTCGTGTACCTGCAAAATGAGCTGCGCCGCAAGGCCCTCCCTGCGGAGCCGCGCCGCCACGTTGACCATGGCCAGCTTGATGATGTCGGCGGCGGTGCCCTGAATGGGCATATTCAGCGCCACCCGCTCCCCGAAGGAGCGCTGGGCGAAGTTGGAGGATTTCAGCTCCGGCAGCGAACGGCGGCGGCCGTAAAGCGTCTCCACATAGCCGTCCCGCTTGGCCTTTTCGATGATGCCGTCCATATAGGCCCGCACGCCGCTGTACTTTTCATAATAGGCGTCCATATAGGCCTTGGCCTCCGCCGTGGACACGCCGATGTCGTTGCCCAGCGACCAGGGGGAGATGCCGTAAACAATGCCGAAATTCACGGCCTTGGCCCGGCCGCGCAGCAGCGGGGTGACGGCTTCCACCGGCACGCCGAACACCTGCGAGGCGGTGACGGTGTGAAAATCCATGCCGCTCAAAAAAGCCTCCCGCATGGCCTTGTCGCCGGAGATATGGGCCAGCAGCCGCAGCTCGATCTGGCTGTAATCCGCGTCCACCAGCAGATTGCCCGGCCCGGCCGTGAACATTTTGCGAATCTCGCCGCCCAGCTCGCTGCGCACGGGGATGTTCTGCAGATTCGGCTCCGTGGAGGACAGCCGACCCGTGGCGGTGACGGTCATCTGGAAGCTGGTGTGGATGCGCCCGTCCGGCGAGATGACCTTCAGCAGGCCGTCGGCATAGGTGGATTTGAGCTTGGTCAGCGTGCGGTAATCCAGAATGTCCCGGATGATGGGGTGCTTGCCCTGCAGCTTTTCCAGCACGTCCGCGTTGGTGCTCCAGCCGGTCTTGGTCTTTTTGCCCGAAGGCAGCTGCAGATCGTCGTACAGCACCTCGCCCAGCTGCTTGGGGGAATTGATGTTGAATTCCCGGCCGGCCCGGGCCCAGATAGTCTTCTGCAGGGCGTCAATGGTGCCGGTCATGCCCGCGCCGTAATCGAACAGCGCCTTTTTATCCACCAGAAAGCCCACCCGCTCCATGTCCGCCAGCACGCGGCACAGCGGCAGTTCGATATCGTACAGCAGCTTGCGCATGCCGCCGTCCCGGATGGCCTTGTCCAGCACGGGATAGAGCCGCCACAGCGCCTCCGCGCCGTGCTTCTCCTCCCCCAGATAGCGAACGCTCAGCCGCTGGGGGGAATAATCGGATTCCGTGGATTCCAGCAGATAGGCGGCCAGCGCCGTGTCAAAGACGAAGCCCTCCGCGGGCAGTTTTTCCGCCAGCAGGAGATTCATCAGGTCCTTGATGTTCTGGGATACCTTTTTGACCTCCGGGGAAAAGAGGGCGCGGAGCAGATCGTTGTAGCCCTCCCCCACGGCGCTCCAGTTCAGACGCCACACCTGCCGCCCATCGCAGACCTCCAGCCCGTCCAGCCCGTCGGCCGGCAGCACGGCCGCGTAATCCGCCGCGGCCAGCGCCGCGCAAAACTGCGGCAGCGTCTCCGCCGTCACATCCGTTTCCGGCAAAGCCGCGCTCTTTGCGGCGGCGGCGGCCTCCGCCCCGGCCGTGAGGCCCCACTTGTCGATAAATTTGTTGAAGCCCAGCCGGTGGAAAAGTTCATACAGCGCCGGAGAGGCCGTCCGCTGCCAGAGGTTGGCCTCCGGCGCGAAGTCCACCGGGGCCTCGCGGCTGATGGTGGCAAGCCGGTAGGACTGAAAAGCGCTGTCCCGGCCCTCGGCCAGCTTTTTGCGCACGACGTCCCTGACGTCGAGGGTGTCCAGCCCGTCATAGATTCGCTCTATCGTCGTATAGCGCTGTATGAGGTCCATGGCGGTCTTCTCCCCCACCCCGGGCACGCCCGGAATGTTGTCGGAAGGATCGCCCATCAGGGCCTTGAGGTCCACGATGTGCGCGGGATCGAAGCCGTATTCCGCGCGAAAGACCTCGGGCGTGTATTCCTGCGTCTCGGTCTGCCCCATCCGGGACTTGACGTGAAAGACATGGGTGGTGTCGGTGATGAGCTGGAAGGAGTCCTTGTCGCCGGTGACAATGAGGCAGTCCCAGCCCGCGTCCTCGCACTTCTTTCCCGCGGTGCCCAGAATATCGTCGGCCTCCCAGCCGGCGCACTCATAGCGGCGGATGCCCATGGCGTCCAGCACGTCCTTCAGCACGGGCATCTGCTTCACGAGATCGTCCGGCATGGGCCTGCGCTGGGCCTTGTAATCCGCAAAGGCCTCGTGGCGGAAGGTGGGCGCGTGAACGTCGAAGGCCACGCAGACGCTGTCCGGCCTCTGCTCGTCCAACAGCTTCTGCAGGATGGCGACGAAGCCGTAGACGCCGTTGGTTGGCGCTCCGTCCGGCGCGGTGAGCATCCGCACCCCGTAAAAGGCGCGGTTGACGATGCTGTTGCCGTCCAGGATCATTAATTTCATGAATCTGCCTCCAATTTGGTGCCGCAGACCTGCTCAAGGTCGGCGCGGTAGCCTTTCAGCGTATTGTAGAGCTTTTCGGTCAGGATGCCGCCGCGGTCGTCGCCCGCTTCATAATCCGCGATGGCGGCGTTGAGATCCCACACGCGGAAACGCCAGCCTGCGCCGGTGATGCCCAGATCCTGCGTGTCGATAAGGGCCATGGGGACATAGCTCGCCTTCTCCAGCGTGGTCTTGCCGGCGACGGTGTCCTTGGCGATCTCCAGCTGCACCATGGCCGTGAGCGTGCAGTATTTATGGTCGGTCTCCTTCATGTTGGCCAGCAGATTTCCCAGGCAATAACAGATGAAGCCGGTTTTTTCATTGCCGTTCTCATCCGTGACGGTGACGGTCTCCATAGGCTCCGGCACGTGGGGGTGCCCGCCCAGAACGAGATCGACGCCGTGGGAAAACCAGTATTTCGCCAGCGCTTCCTGCGCGGGCTGCTTGGCCGGGATATACTCCGTGCCCCAGTGGGCGATGACCGCGATGAGGTCGGGCTTGAGGGACTTGGCGTAGGCAAGGTCGGCGTCCAGAAGCCCGTAATCGACTTTCGAAAACGAAGTCATATAATCGGTGTAGAGAAGATTGACGGCGTAGGGCGCATTGGTCGTGGGGATGCCGTTGGTGCCGTAGGTGTAGTCGAGAAAGGCGATGCGGATGCCGTTGACATCCTCTACCACCACGCCGTGATCCGCGTCCCTTTCCGCCTGCGTGCGGTAGGTTCCCACGTGGTCGAGGCCGGCCTTGTCCAGCACGTCCAGCGTGCGGGCCACGCCGGCCTTGCCGCCGTCCATGGCATGGTTGGAAGCCGTGGCCACCAGATCGAAGCCCACGGTCCTGAGGCTCGCCGCCAGCCCGTCCGGCACCAGAAACAGCGGGTAGCCCTGATAATTGCTCTTGACAAAGGCCCCCTCAAAGCAGCACAGCGCCAGATCGGCGTCGGAAACGTAGTGGGACACATCCTCGAACAGCGGCGTGAAATCGTAGCCGCCATCCGCCGTGCGGCACTGGTTGACGATCGACGTGTGCAGCACCAGATCGCCCGCCACCGTGATGCTGGCCCGCAGGGGCGTCGGCGCGGGTGTGGGCGTGGGGGCGGCGGCAGTCTCAGCCGGGGGTGAGGCCGCTTCGGTTTCGGGGGCCATTTTGGGGCTGAGACACAGCGCGCACAGCAGCAGTGCCAGTAGGACCAGAAGACCGGTAAGAATTTTCTTCATTTCGTACCTCGCAGCAGGATGATCTCATCCCGCAATTCCGCCGCTATCTCAAATTCCAGCATCTTGGATGCTTCGCGCATCTGCTTTTCCAGCTTTTCGATGGTCTCCCGGCGTTCCTTGTCCGTCATTTTCACGCCGTCCCTGCGATGGATGGACTTGTTGGCGTCGCCGGAAATCTCCAGCAGCTCCCGGACGCTCTTGACGATGGTCTGGGGCACGATGCCGTTGGCCCTGTTATAGGCGTCCTGCCTGGCACGGCGGCGCTGGGTCTCGCCGATGGCGGCGCGCATGGACGGCGTCTCCATGTCGGCGTACATGATCACCAGGCCGTCGGCGTTGCGCGCGGCGCGGCCCACGGTCTGGATCAGGCTGGTCTCGCTGCGGAGAAAGCCCTCCTTGTCGGCGTCCAGAATGGCCACAAGGCTCACCTCCGGGATGTCCAGCCCCTCCCGCAGCAGGTTGATGCCCACCAGCGCGTCGAATTCGCCCAGACGCAGGTCGCGGATGATCTCCATGCGCTCCATGGTGTCGATGTCGTGGTGCATATAGCGGCATTTAATGCCGGCGTTGGTCAGATATTCCGCCAGATCCTCCGCCATGCGCTTGGTGAGGGTGGTCACAAGCGTGCGCTGGTGCTTCTCCGTACGCTGATTGATCTCGCCGATGAGATCGTCGATCTGCCCGGCGATGGGCCGGACGGAGATTTGCGGGTCCAGCAGGCCCGTGGGCCGGATGATCTGCTCCGCCACCTGGCCCGAGCGGCTGCGCTCGTACTCCCCCGGCGTGGCGGAGACATACACCACCTGATTGACTCGCTGCTGGAATTCCTCGAACTTCAGGGGGCGGTTGTCGAAGGCGGAGGGCAGACGGAAGCCATACTCCACCAGCGTCTCCTTGCGGGCCCGGTCGCCCCGGTACATGGCGCGCACCTGGGGCAGCGTGACGTGGCTTTCGTCGATAAACATCAGAAAATCTCTCGGCATGTAGTCCAGCAGCGTCATGGGCGCGCTGCCGGGGGCTCTGCCCGAGATGACGCGCGAATAGTTTTCGATGCCGGAGCAGTAGCCCAGCTCCTGCATCATCTCGATATCGTAGTCGGTGCGCTGGCGGATGCGCTGGGCCTCCAGCAGCTTACCGGCGGCCTCGAAGTCCCGCACCCGCTGGTCGCACTCGTCCCGGATCTGGCCGATGGCGCGCTCCATCTTGTCCTTGGTAGTGACATAGTGGCTGGCGGGATAGATCACCACATGGCTGAGCGTCTTTTCCGCGGCCCCGGTGACCGGGTTGAATTCGCTGATGCGGTCGATCTCGTCGCCGAAGAACTCGATCCGGACGGCGCGGTCCTTATAATAGGCGGGGAAAATCTCCACCGTGTCGCCCCGGACGCGGAACATGTTGCGCTCGAAGGCGATGTCGTTTCGCTCGTAGCGGCAGTCGATGAGCTTGCGCAGCAAGGCGTCGCGCTCCCACACCGCGCCCGGGCGCAGCGACACCGCCAGCGCGGCGAAATCCTCCGGCTCGCCCAGGCCGTAGATGCAGCTCACCGAGGCCACCACGATCACGTCCCTCCGCTCCAGCAGCGAGAAGGTTGCGCTGAGCCGCAGGCGGTCGATCTCGTCGTTGATCTCGGCGTCCTTTTCAATATAGGTATCCGTGTGGGGAATGTAGGCCTCCGGCTGATAATAGTCGTAATAGGACACAAAATACTCCACGGCGTTATCCGGGAAAAATTCCTTGAATTCACTGCACAGCTGGGCGGCCAGCGTCTTGTTGTGGGCCAGCACCAGCGTGGGCCGCTGGACGCGCTCGATGACCTTGGCCATGGTGTAGGTCTTGCCGGAGCCGGTGACGCCCAGCAGCGTCTGCTCGGAAAGCCCCGCCTCCACGCCGTCCGCCAGCGCGCCGATGGCCTCCGGCTGGTCGCCGGAGGGGGAATACTCGCTTACGACCCTGAATTCGCCCATAGTACGCTCCAAACATTATTTTTCATAATATTGTACCATACATCGCGCCGATTGAAAACAGGTCCCGGCAAAAAAAGAGCGGCCCTTGGACGGGCCGCGGCCGAAAAGGAGGGCAAGGGAGCGGGCGGATGACGTCCTTTTGTTCGCCGGAATAAAATAACGTCGGAGCAAAGCGGTCTTTGCCCCGACGTGGTGCCGGAAGCGGGGGTCGAACCCGCATGGTGTCGCCACCACTGGATTTTGAGTCCAGCACGTCTGCCAATTCCATCATTCCGGCGTATAGGCGTGATTATAAACCATGGCGCGGAATTTTTCAAGCATCTTTCGCGGCGATGTTTCCAACTGCTTTTTCCATTGAAAATTTGTTGCCGATTTTCAATTTTATGCTACCATATTTAGATGGTCTGTGGTACAATAGTGACAAAATATTGTAAAAGCCACCAGGAAAAGAGGCGTTACGAGTGAAGAAGATACTTGTTCTCGAGGATGAATCCAACATCAGGAGCTTCGTCGTTATCAATCTGCGCCGCAGCGGTTATGAGCCCGTGGAGGCCGCCACCGGCGGGGAAGCTCTGGAAAAGCTGCAGGAAAACCCGGGCATCTGCCTTGCGCTTCTCGATGTGATGCTGCCCGATATTGACGGCTTCGAGGTCTGCCGCCGTATCCGCGCCTCCGGCTCCAAGATCGGCATCATCATGCTCACCGCCAAAAGTCAGGAGATCGACAAGGTCACCGGCCTGATGACCGGCGCCGACGACTATGTGACGAAGCCCTTCTCCCCCGCCGAGCTCACCGCCCGGGTGGACGCGCTGGTGCGCCGTCTGGGGCTGGACGAGGATGAGAAGAAGCCCTATGAATTGGAGAGCGGCCCCTTCGTGCTGAATACCCGCAACCGCACTCTGGAGAAAAACGGAAAACGGCTGCGGCTGACCCAGATCGAATACCAGTTGATGAAGCTGTTCATGGATAACCCCGGCAAAGCCCTCTCCCGCGAGGATATTCTGGCCGCCGTCTGGGGCCAGCAGTTTACCGGCGAATACAAGACCGTGGACGTGAATATCCGCAGGCTGCGGATCAAGATCGAAGCCGACCCCACCGAGCCGGAATATCTTACCACCGTGTGGGGCTACGGCTACAAATGGGGCTACTGAGCGACGGGTTCGTTTAGGGAGTATCTATGAAATCCAATGCGTTTTTCAACAGCCTGAAGGTGCGGCTGGCCGCCGGCAGCGCGGCGCTGGTGCTGGTCATCCTTCTCGGGACGCGGCTGGCCGTGTCCGGTCACGGCGGCTGGACCATCGCCCTGTCCGTGGCGGCCGTTTTACTGGTGGCCGCCATCAATCTGTGGTTTTATAAGGACGTGATGAGCCCCATCGGCGGCCTCACCAACTCCGCCCGCGAGATCGCCGAGGGCAGCTACGGCATCCAGTGCCAGAAATTCGGCGACAACGAGATCGGCAGTCTCACCGATGAGATCAACCAGATGTCGGAAAAGATCGCCGCGGCGGACAAGGTCCGTACCGAATTTATCTCTCAGGTCTCTCACGAGCTGCGCACCCCCCTCACCGCCATCACCGGCTGGAGCGAGACGCTGACTTACGACCCCGCCATCACCGGCGATTCCCTGAAGGGCGTAAAGATCATCTCCAAGGAGGCCGGCCGCCTCACCGGCATGGTGGAGGAACTGCTGGAATTTACCCGCATCCAGGACGGCCGCTTTAATCTGCGGATCGAGCTGATGGACGTCACCGCCGAGCTGGAGGACGCCCTTTTCACTTATGAAGAACTGCTGCGGCAGGCCGGGATCGAGGTCAACTACACCCCGCCGGATTACGAGATTCCGCTGATCCCCGGCGACCCGGAGCGGCTGAAGCAGGTCTTTCTGAATATTCTCGACAACGCCGCCACCCACGGCGCCGACGGCGGCAAGGTGGACGTGGCCATCCGCTTCGACGGCAAATTTGCCGTCATCACCATGCGGGATTACGGCCGCGGCGTGCCGGAGGGGGAACTTCCCCACGTCAAAGAAAAATTTTACAAGGGCAGCTCCAAGGACCGGGGCAACGGCATCGGTCTGGCCGTGTGCGACGAGATTGTCACACGCCACGGCGGGGAACTGACGGTAGCCAACGCCGAGGGCGGCGGCTGCCGGGTAACCATGACCCTGCCTGCGGCAAAAAAACAAACTTCAGAGGTAACCAATGTCAGAACCAAAAAACAGTAATCCCAACGCCTGCGGCTACCGCACCTCCATCGGCGGGCAGGCCCTGATCGAAGGCATCATGATGCGCGGTCCCAAACGGCAGGCTATCGTGTGCCGCACCCAGGACGGGCTCGTTGAAAAGGTGGAGGAACTCAAATGGATCAAGGACAAGTACCCCATTCTGGGCTGGCCCTTCATCCGCGGCTGCGCCACTTTCCTGGATTCCATGGTCAAGGGCGTGCAGGCCCTCTCCTATTCCGCCGGTCTCATGCCCGAGGACGAGCAGGAGGAACCGGATAAATTTGATCTGTGGGTCGAGGCGCATTTTTCCGCGGAGAAGGCCCAGAAGATCATCATCGGCATTGCCGTGGCGCTGGGCCTCGCGCTGTCCATCGCGCTGTTTGTGATCCTGCCCACCTTTATCGCGGGCTTTTTCAAGGGAATTCACGAAAACTACTTCGTCCGCAACCTGGTGGAGGGCGGTTTCCGCATCGTGATCTTTATCCTTTACCTGTGGCTGTGCTGCAAACAGAAGGATGTGAAGCGTCTGTTCTCCTACCACGGCGCGGAGCACAAGACCATCTTCTGCTACGAACACGGCAAGGAGCTGACGGTGGACAATGTCCGCCCCGAGTCCCGTTTCCACCCCAGATGCGGCACCAGCTTTCTGTTTGTCGTGATCATTATCAGCATTCTGGTCAACTCCGTGGTCACGGTGTCCAATACGGCGGCCCGCATGGGCATCCACCTGCTGCTCATCCCCGTGGTGGTGGGCATCAGCTATGAGATCAACCGCTGGTGCGGACGGCATGACAACTGGCTTTCCGCCGGGCTGTCCGCCCCCGGTAAATGGCTGCAGCGGCTGACCACCAACGAGCCCGAGGACGGCATGATTGAGTGCGCCATCCGGGCCATGAAGCTGGTCATTCCGGAGGAAAAGGGCACGGACGCGTGGTAATCTGAGAAAAGCGGCTGATTATGGCTAAGACGTACAACGACATCTATATAGACGTGCGAAACACCCTGCGCCGGCACGGTGTGGAGGGTTACGATCTGGAGGCCCGGGTCATCACCTGCATGGCCGCCGGCAAGACCAATGCGGAGTTTTTGCGCGATCTGGCGGTCTATTCTTCCCCCCAGATCGAGGAGATCGCGGCGGAGATGGTCCGGCGGCGGCTGGCCGGCGAGCCGGTGGCCTATGTGACGGGCTCCTGGGAATTCTACGGGCTGCCCTTCCTTGTCAATCCCGACGTGCTTATCCCCCGGATGGATACCGAGGTGCTGGTCGATACGGCCATTGAAGCGCTGGACGGGCGAAAAATGGACGCCCGTATTCTGGATCTCTGCTGCGGCTCCGGCTGCATCGGCATCGCGCTGGCCCATGAGCTGCCCGCCACCCGGGTGGTGAGTGTGGATATCAGCCGCAAGGCGCTGGAGGTCTGCCGCAAAAACAGCGAAATCAACCGGGTCTCCGCCCGGCTCGTCTGCATGCAGGCCGACGCCAAAGCCTCACCGCCAATGGGGATCGGCACCTTTGACCTGCTAGTGGCCAATCCGCCCTATATCGCCGTTTCCGAGCTGATGACCCTGGACTCTTCCGTGCGGGATTACGAGCCGCTGTGGGCGCTGGACGGCGGTGAGGACGGGCTGGACTTCTACCGCGCCATTCTGAAATACTGGAAATGCGTTCTGCGCCCCGACGGTCAGCTGATGTTCGAACTGGGCGAGGGGCAGGACGAGGCCGTGAAGGACCTGCTGCTGCAAAACGGCCTCCATCATATTGAGACCCGGTTGGACACCCTCGGCGTCCGGCGGGTGATCACCGCCAAACTGTAAAATCCGACTTTAAATATTTTGAGGTGAATTATGGCTACTAAATCCAAAGCGCCCATCTCCGCTCCCGGTCAGGCCGACGACAAAAAGAAGGCGCTGGAGACCGCTATCGCGCAGATCGAAAAAAACTACGGTAAGGGCGCCATCATGCGTCTGGGCGACGATATCCCCGTGAACTGCGAGGCGCTGTCCACCGGTTCCCTGTCGCTGGATATGGCGCTGGGCATCGGCGGCGTCCCCAAGGGCCGCATCGTGGAGATTTACGGGCCTGAGGCCTCCGGCAAGACCACGCTGGCCCTGCACATCGTGGCTTCCGCCCAGAAAAACGGCGGCGAGGCCGCCTATATCGACGTGGAGCACGCGCTGGAGCCGGCCTATGCCCAGCAGCTGGGCGTGGACATCGACAGCCTGCTGATCTCCCAGCCGGACACCGGCGAGCAGGCGCTGGATATCACCGAGTCCCTGGTGCGCTCCGGCGCGGTGGACGTGGTGGTCATCGACTCCGTGGCGGCTCTGATCCCCCGCGCTGAGCTGGAAGGCGAGATGGGCGACGCCGTGGTCGGCGCGCTGGCCCGCCTGATGAGTCAGGCCATGCGCAGGCTCGCGGGCGCCATCTCCAAAAACGGCTGCACCGTGGTCTTTATCAACCAGCTGCGCCAGAAGATCGGCGTCATGTACGGCAACCCGGAGACCACGCCCGGCGGCCTGGCGCTGAAATACTACGCCTCCGTGCGTATCGACGTGCGCCGCATCGAAACTTTGAAGATCGGCAACGAGATCATCGGCAACCACACCCGGGCCAAGGTCATCAAGAACAAGGTCGCGCCCCCCTTCAAGGAGGCCGAATTCGACATCATCTACGGCAAGGGCATCTCCCGCATGGGCGAGGTGGTGGATCTGGGCGTGAAGCTTGGCATCATTGACAAGGCCGGCGCCTGGTTCACCTGCAACGGCGAGCGCATTCAGGGCCGCGAGGGTGTGAAGGACTATCTGGAGGCCAATCCCGAGGCCTGCGCCAAGGTGGAAAAGGAGATCCTTGAAAACGCCGAGAAGCTCACCCAGAAAGCGCAGCGGGAGGCCAGGGCCGCCGGTAAGGCCGTGGATATCTCCGCTGAGGATTTTGAGGGTTAAATGATCCGGCTGGACGAACTGAAACAGACCTCGCCGGAGCGTTTTACCCTGCTCTTTTCCGACGGCAGCGAGTTGAAGGCCACGCTGAACCTGGTCACCGACCGCTTTCTGCGTGCCGGGATGGAGGTAAATGGCGAGGAATACGCCGCACTGAAGGAGGCCTGCGCCTGTTCCCTGTGCCAGGCCCATGCGCTGCGGCTTATCGGCAGTCAGGCTCTGTCCAGGAAAGGCCTGCTGGACAAGCTGGTGCAGAAGGGCGAGGACCCTGAAAACGCCCGGCGGGCTGTCGACTATCTCGCCGGGCTGGGGCTTTTGAACGACGAGGACTTTGCCGGAATCGTGGTGCGCCACTACGCCGGTAAGGGCTACGGTCCGGGGCGCATCCGCGCCGAGCTCTATCGCCACGGCGTACCCAAGGAGCTTTGGGACGACGCGCTGGGCGGGATGCCGGAGCAGGATGAGAAGATCGACATATTTGTCCGCGCCCGACTAACCGACCCTACCGATAAGAATCAGATCAAGAAGATCGCCGACGGTCTCGCCCGCCGGGGTTATTCCTGGCGTGAGATCAAAGCGGCTTTGGAACGATTCAAGGCGGCACTGGAGGACACCGAATGGTCAGAACAATCGCGATAATTTCTCTTGGCTGCGCCAAGAATCTGGTGAACTCCGAGCAGATGCTCTATCTGCTGGACAAGGCCGGTTACGCGCTGGCGCCCGGGCCGGAGGGCGCGGACTGCGTCATCGTCAACACCTGCGGCTTCATCGACGCCGCGAAGTCCGAAGCTATCGACGTCATCTTGCAGATGGCGCAATTAAAGGCGGAAGGCAAGCTGCAGAAGATCATCGTCACCGGCTGCCTCACCGAGCGCTATAAGGGGCAGGTCATGGACGAGCTGCCGGAGGTGGACGCCATCCTGGGCGTGGGCAGCTTCGGCGAGATCGTATCCGCCGTGGAGGGCGTGTTCGCGGGCGGGAAGCCCGCCCTGTTTTCCGACAGCAGCGCCCCCGTGGAGGAGACGCCCCGCATCGTCTCCACCGGCCCGGGCTGGGCTTATCTCCGTATCGCGGAGGGCTGCAGCAATTTCTGCGCTTTCTGCGCCATCCCCTATATCCGCGGCCGCTACCGTTCGAGACCTATGGAGGCCGTCGTCGCGGAGGCCGAGGGCCTCGCGGCCCACGGCGTGAAGGAGCTCATCGTCATCGCGCAGGACATCACCCGCTACGGCACCGACTTGTACGGCAGGCCCGCGCTGGCGGAGCTGTGCCGGAGGCTCTCCGGGATCGACGGCGTGGCGTGGATCCGGCTGCACTATCTCTACCCCGAGGTCATCGACGACGCGCTGATCGACGAGATCGCGGGCAACGACAAGATCGTGAAATATCTGGACATCCCCATTCAGCACGTCGACAATGAGATCCTCCGCCGCATGAACCGCCACACTACCGGCGATGAGATCCGCGCCCTGTTCGCAAAGCTCCGCGCCCGCATTCCGAATCTGGTCCTCCGCACCAGCCTCATCGCGGGCCTCCCCGGCGAGGGGGAGGCGGAATTCGACGCGCTGTGCGCTTTCCTGCGGGAAGCGAAGATCGAGCGGGTCGGCGTGTTCCCCTTCTCCCCGGAGGAGGGCACCCCCGCGGCTGCCATGGAGCACGCTCCCGCCGAGGAGGCCCGGCGGCGGGCCGACCTGATCATGGACATTCAGACCGGCATCATGGATGCGTACTGCGACAGTCTCGTCGGCACCGTGCAGCCCGTGCTGTGCGAGCGCTTCGATGAGGAAACGGGAATGCTGACCGGCCGCAGCCGCATGGATTCCCCCGACATCGACGGGCAGGTCTTTTTCACCGGCCTTGCCCATCCCGGCGACATCGTGAACGTACGCATTACCGGCGCCGAGGACGGCAATCTCTTGGGAGAGGAGGAAACGGCATGACTACCGCTAACAAGATCACTCTGTTTCGCATGATCCTGATCCCCGTATTTCTGGTACTGCTGTACACCGGCCACGTGTTCGTCGCGTTGGCTGTGTACATTGCCGCCTGCCTGTCCGACGTGGCCGACGGCTACATCGCCCGGCACTACAATCAGGTCACCAACTTCGGCAAATTCATGGACCCGCTGGCCGATAAGATGCTGGTGCTCTCCGCCATGTGCTTTTTTATCGAAAACGGACAGATGGCCGGCTGGGTGGTGGCCATCGTGCTGCTGCGGGAATTCGGCGTGTCCGGTCTGCGCATGGTGGCGGTGGAGCAGGGCAAGGTCATTGCCGCCGCCCGCTCCGGTAAAACCAAGACCGGCGTGACTATGCTGTCGCTGGGCTTCATGATGGTGGCCCCCGTATGGTGGCCCAACGCGCTGGGCGTGATCGACACTGCCGCCTCGTGTCTCATCGTCCTTACCACCGTGTATTCCGGGGTGGAATACTTTGTGAAAAACATCGCCGTGTTTCAGTCCAAATCGAAGACTTGACACAAACCCGGCGCGGTGCTAATATAATGGCACTGTAATATGGCGTTGAAAGGGAAAAGTACGGCTCTCTCCCCTCTCAGAGAGGCTCCGCATCTGCTGTAAGCGGGGCTGTGGTGAGAAGTCCGAAATGCGCCCCGGAGCCTATGGAGGAGGAAATGCCTCCACGCAGCGGCCGCGTTATGGCCGGAACCGGTATTTGCCGGGTGAGTGATAAGCGAGAGTGGAACCGCGTTTTTACGCCTCTCACGGGTCTTGGCCCGTGGGAGGTTTTTTCGGTCTCTCGGTCACCGGAAAGGAAAGCAATGTTCAGCAACATCAAGGAAACTATCGAAGCCTACAAAGCCCGCGATCCCGCGGCCAGAAGCGCTATGGAGATACTGCTGCTCTACCCCGGCGTCAGCGCCGTGCACAGCCACAAATACGCTCACTGGTGCTACGAGCACAACCTCAAATTTCTCGGGCGCGCTATTTCCCAGGCCAACCGCCACCGCACCGGTATCGAAATCCACCCCGGCGCCAAGATCGGCAAGCGTCTGGTCATCGACCACGGCATGGGCATCGTCATCGGCGAAACCGCCGAGATTGGCGACGACTGCCTGCTGTATCACGGCGTGACACTGGGCGGTACCGGCAAGGAACGAGGCAAGCGCCACCCCACCATCGGCAACAACGTCCTTATCGGCACCGGGGCCAAGGTGCTGGGCCCCTTTACGGTAGGAGACAACAGCCGCATCGCCGCGAACAGCGTGGTGCTGTCCGCCGTTCCCCCCAACTCCACCGCCGTGGGCATTCCGGCCAGGGTGGTCAAAAAGGACGGGCAAAAGCTAGAAGACTACGCCACCGAGGTGGATCAGGTGAACGTGGACGACCCCGTTTACACCGAGATCGAATGTCTCAAAGAGCAGATCAACGAACTTTGGAAATACGTGACGTTTTTGGAGGAGTAATACCATGTATATGTACAATTCAGCATCCCATAAAAAGGAAAAATTTGTGCCCAACCACCCCGACATTGTGAAAATGTATACCTGCGGACCCACAGTCTATCATTTCGCCCACATCGGCAACCTGCGCTCCTACATCATGGAGGACGTGCTGGAAAAGTTCCTGCGCTACGACGGCTACAATGTGAAGCGCGTGATGAACATCACGGACGTGGGGCATCTCACCAGCGACGCCGACACCGGCGAGGACAAAATGCTCAAGGGTGCCAGGCGCGAGCACAAGACGGTGCTGGAGATCGCCCAGTATTATACCGACGCCTTCTTTGACGACTGCCGCAAGCTGAACATCAAGCGGCCCGACGTGGTGGAGCCCGCCACCCACTGCATCGACGACTATATCCGCATCATCACCAAGCTCATGGACACCGGCTATGCCTACCTGGCCGGCGGCAACGTCTACTTCGACACCTCAAAGCTGAAGCAGTACTACATCTTCAACGACTTCAACGAGGACGATCTGGCTGTGGGCGTACGCGAGGGCGTGGACGAGGACACCAACAAGCGCAACAAAAACGACTTCGTGCTGTGGTTCACCAAGTCCAAATTTGAGGATCAGGCCCTGAAATGGGACTCCCCCTGGGGCGTGGGCTACCCCGGCTGGCACATCGAATGCTCCGGCATCTCCATGAAGCATCTGGGCGAGGATCTGGACATCCACTGCGGCGGGATCGACAACGCCTTCCCCCACCACACCAATGAAATTGCCCAATCCGAGTCGTATCTGGGCCACCATTGGTGCAATTACTGGGTCCATGTCCACCACCTGAACACCACCGACGGTAAAATGTCCAAATCCAAGGGCGAATTTCTGACGGTGTCTCTTCTGGAGGAAAAGGGCTACGACCCCCTGGCCTATCGGCTGTTCTGCCTGCAGAGCCACTACCGCAAGGCGCTGGTGTTTTCCTGGGAAAACCTTGACAATGCGGTGGTGGCCTACGGCAAGCTGGTGGCGAAGATCGCGGCGCTGAAGCCCGGGGACGGCGCGCCGGATCAGGCCGCCTTCGACGCGCTGAAGGCCGCCTTCATCGACGCTCTGGGCAACGATCTGAATACCTCCCTGGCCCTCACCTGCGTGTATGACACGCTGAAATACGACACCAACGACGCCACAAAGCTGGCCGTCATCGCGGATTACGACAAAGTGCTGAGTCTGGATCTCATCGCCAAGGCCGATGCCAAGCGCGCCGCCGATGGGAAGGCCGCCGCTTCCGCCGCCGGCGGCGAGTTTGCCGTGATCGCCGAGGACGGGGTGCCCGACGCCGGAGTCGAGGCGCTGATCCTTGCCCGCCGGGACGCGAAAAAAGCCAAAAACTTTGCCGAGGCCGACCGTATCCGGGACGAGTTGAAGGCCCGGGGCGTCGAAGTTACCGACCTTCCCAACGGGGCCAAATGGAAAAGAGCCTGACGACAAGAAAAATCCCGTCTTTACAGACGGGATTTTTTATCTGCGTTTTCGTAGACCTGGCAATAGAGGTTGTCGCCGAGAACGAATTCCCTGGCTTTTTGAAACCCTTCAGCCTCAAAGATTTTTTGCGCCGCCTCCGCGCCCAACCGGTGCGCCGGCGGCGGTCCCATCGGCGTCTGGCCGGCGCGGAATTCGATCAGCGCCGCCCGGCCGCCCGGCTTCAGAATTCTGCGAAGCTCCGCAAAAAGAGCGGGGATGTCGCCGATCTCATGCAGGGTTGTAACCAACAGCGCCCAGTCCGCGCAGTCGGCGGGAATAGGATAGAGATATCCATCCACGGGCAGCGTATAGAGGTTTGAAAGCCCGCGCTCCTTTGCGCGCCCGGCGAGGACGTTCAAAATATCGGCGTCCGTATCCACCGCGTAGACCGCGTCTTTTGTGCGCTCCGCCGCGGCAAGGGAGAACAGTCCGCTGCCCGCGCCGATATCGCACACCGTGCCGCCGACGCCAAGCCTGTCCAGCGTACCCGCCGGGTCAAGCTCCCGCACGCGGTCGGGTGATTCCAATTTCTCCAATTTCCCGCGCTTTGGCAGGATTCCATGATCCATGGCCATACCTCCCATATTTTATGCTATGAATATACACCTATCCTGGTTTTTTGCCATAACTATGCTGCAAAAAAGCGGCATGACAAAAGTCATGCCGCTTTTTGCGAATCAGTGGTGTGCTTCCTTGTCCCTGGCCGCTTTGCCGAAGTGGAGTTCCTTCATGCCCTCGACCTCGTCGCATACGTCTTTCAGTTGGCAGACGGAGCAGTCGGTGGGCAGGCCCTCCAGAATGTGGGTCAGCGTGGAGGTGATATTATCGGCCATCTTGGCGCCGACCTTGAACGCGTCAAAGTCGAACCCCGGGTCGGTGATAAAAATCACCTTGACATTCAGCACGTCGGGATTTTCCTTGTACCTGGCGATGTAGCTTGAGCCCACGGCCTTGAAGTTAATCCCGCGGCGCAGCGCGTCCTTGCTGACGCGGATTTGCTCACGGTAGGATTCGGGAGACATCCGGACCATGTATCCTTCGGGGTAGACATGATACTTGCAGAACTCGATGTCCTTTAATGCCCGGTAGATCTCCTCATCATCGCCGTCCATTACTCCGACGCGGATGAATACGATACGGGCGAACACCGTGTTGCCCCGAATTTCCTTCAGATCGGGGCCGTACAGCAGGATCTCATCCTTATCCACCGCGGATGCGGACGAGGTGGGGCAAATATAGTTTGCCGAACCCAGTCCCATGGCGCCGAGCTCATAAGCGGAATCGGACTGGAGAACCAGCTCGCTGGAACCGTGATCATGCCAGCAGGCGGAGGGATCATAGCCCCACACCTTGGGCGCGGCCCCGGCGAGCAGGTCTTCCGTTTTCTGGATCAGCGCGTTATAGAGCTCCATAAATCAGAACTTGACGTCAATCTTCTTGCGGTCGAAAATCCTGTTGACCATGGTGTAGAGCCAGGCCATCAGCTTCTGGTCCAGGTTCCAGAAGTAAACGACGAAAAGTACGCCGGTGACCGCAAGAAGCACCTTAATAAGCTTTTTGCAGAATTTGCACATAAATAAGATATGCTCCTTTCAATTATTGGGGGCAGCCTCCACGGGAAGCTTACTTCTTCGCCATGCCCTTCTGGCGGGCATACTCGGCGGCGCCCAGCGCGCCCATCAGCTGCGGGTCGGTCTTCAGGTTGATGACCTTCAGCTTCAGCACGTGCTCGATGGCCTTCTTCAAGCCCTCGTTCTTCGCGCAGCCGCCCGTCAGCGTGATGCTGTCCGTGGCGCCGGCCTTCTTGGCCATGACGAAGCAGCGCTTCGCAACCGCCATCTCGATGCCCGCCGCGATCT